>Ga0126332_10000007_pt1 | contig 127873 bp, 107 predicted proteins | sample InaspJWI42metaG_FD_94482 | JGI IMG/M metagenome (GOLD analysis project Ga0126332, IMG submission 94482) | Marine gutless worms symbiont microbial communities from Oahu, Hawaii - Inanidrilus sp. 2 OAHU.JWI-42 metaG | ecosystem: Host-associated > Annelida > Digestive system > Unclassified...
CCTCCTGAAGGGACTGCTGAAAGCCGCCGGCATTGTCTACCTCGTCGATCCGGGCATCCAGCGCCGAATCACCGGCTGGTCCGTCGACTACCTGATCGTAGCCACGGTGGCGGCCATCCAGATGAAGATCGTCTGGGACTACATCCTGCCCATCAGTATTATCGCTCTGGCCAACGGTATCCTCACGACCATGATCGTGATCTATTTCGGCAAGCGACTCGACGCCTTTGGACTGGAGCGCTCGGCCGCCATTTTTGGAACGGTTACCGGAACTGTGTCTTGCGGACTGTTGCTGTTGCGAATCGTTGACCCTGAATTTAAAACACCGGTGGCCTTTGAAATTGCAGTGATGAACATCTTTGTCCTGCCCATCATTGGAGGTGGTACCGTGCTGGTCAACGCGCCTTTGTGGTGGGGGTGGAGTGTCGGCCTTACCGTGCTGGTTTTTGCGGGGATCTTCTCTTTCTGCCTGTTGTTGCTCAAGCTGCTTGGGTTTACACAGGGGCCGCGCGCTTATCAACAGCGTAATACCTGAATTCAAGTATCTTGGGATGATAGCGCATCAATCGCCCGCTGGAGATCGGCAATATGCCGCGCTGGATAAACCCGGGTAGGGCACACCCGGCTGCAGACCAGGTGGCGTTGACACTTGAACGCTCCGCGCGAATCGTTGGCTATCCTAAGAAGTGATTGCTTGCTTGTCGGTCGATTCCGGATTTCATTGTGAATGGCCGCCAGGGCGGCAGGCCCTCTAAATTCCCCCTCAGTCGCGGAGATCGGACAGGCGGCCACGCAGCAACCGCACTCAATACAATTTTCCAGGCGCACTATCTGATTTACATCCTCGGGAATACGGTTGGACGCTATCTCCTCGCATGGACGGACATTGGCCCAGTGTGGGTCCATTTCTTTGAAAAAGGAGGTCATATCCACGGCCAAGTCACCCAGGCAGGTGTGGTTGGCCAAGGGTGACAGGATAATTACATCCGATTGCAAATCGGCAATCCGATTGGCACAGGCTAAGGCGGGGGTGCCATTGATGGTGCAGGCACAGGTTCCGCAAGAGGAATGGTGGCAGCAGTGCCGGTACATAAGGGTCGCATCTTGTTGCAGCCGGATTTGTTCCAGACCGTCGAGAACGGTCATCCGGGGTTCGCTGCGCACTTTGAAATCCTCGTAGTGGGGCGGTTCAATCCGGTCGGGTTTGAATCGCAGGATCCGGAAAGTAACGGTCTGGGTTTGCATCAAATCAATTCCATGGTTCCGTTGTTTGCAGGAGGTCTCGATAGGGCCGTAATGGTGTCGCGGCAGTCGTACCGGCAATGTTGCGTCCGGTCTTCCGACAGATCAGATCCGCCGCTTCCTCGGCCATGGCCCGTAGGGTGGTGGCCTTGCCGCCTACTAGCGAAATAATGCCTTCAATACCATCTTGCGCTTGATGATCGATACAGGTAAAACCGCGGCTGATCCGCATGGGGTCGTCCGTGTTACCACCGCGCAAAAGCGGGCGGCTGGCCTGCCATACCGCGTGCATGGGGGATTTGGCCAGGACCGGCATCAAGCGCGCCCCTAGTCTGACCAGCTTTCCGACCGCACCTGGCGGCAATTGGACCTCGTCGGGGTCAGCCGCTATCCAGGCTGTGGCGCCGATAATGGTTTGCTTACGTTGCGGCACCAGAATATCACCTTCGCCGGCCGGCTGCAGACGGTTGATCACCATGTTGCAATACCGCTCGGCCAAGGAGACCATGACGCCCGGGCCGGGACGGACCGGTACATCCAATCCGGCCAGGGCCGCCACCTTACCCGCCCACGGGCCGGCAGCGTTAACGATAATATCGGCCGACAGGGTCTGGCGTTCGCCGCTGCGCAGGTTTTTAACCTGGACGCCGGTAATCCGGAGGTTGTGCTGCTGGAACTTTTCTACTTGGCAAAAAGGGAGAATCGCAGCTCCATTGGCCCGGGCGGTGGCGAAAAAGTGCAGGGGCAGGCGCCAGGCATCCATGCTGGCGTCCGGTACCTGCACGGCACCCTTTATTCCGGGATGCAGGGCTGGTTCCAATTGCAATGCCCGGGCGGCATCCAGCACCCGGGTTGGAATGCCGGCCGCTTGGCAACCCTGCAGAAAGGGTTCCTGGTAGGCCATGTCTTTGTCGTTCAAGGCCACAAAGAGCCCATCATTGGGTTCTATGGCCTGGGGTGCCAGCCGGCGCAGGATTTGATTCTCAACGTAGCATTCCCGGGCGGTCTCCACATCGTGGAACACATACCGGGCGCCGCTATGCAGCAATCCATGATGTCGCCCGCTGGTTCCACTCAATAGGCTGCCTTTTTCCACCAACGTGACGCCGTAGCCACGCAGCGTCAGGTCATGCGCCAGGGCGCCGCCGGTACCGCCGCCGCCGATAATGAGGATTCGTTCCATTTCAATCATCCCCATGCAGGGCTTTGCTGATAATGTCTTCCAGAGCCTGGCGGTCCAGGCCTACGGGATTGCCGCGCATACTGCTGGCCCGCAGAGCGGATGCGGCCAGGTCTGTTCTCTCTGCGGGTGTCAGGCCCCAGCGGGTCAGAAGCGGGATGTTCAGTTCCCGCATGGTTGCCCGCAGCCAGGCAATCGCATCCCGGGGGCCGGCTTCCCGGTTTCCGGTGAGCAGCCGGGCTGTTTCCCGGTAGCGCGCGAGAAAGGGGCTTTCCGGCGCAGTCCTTTCCAATTCAGCGACGTTGGCGGCGGTGACCACCGGCAGCAGACGGGCGCAGACCGCGCCATGCGGAGCGGTCCGCATGCCGCCTAGCGGTCCGGCAATGCCGTGTACGGCCCCCAGACCGGCATTGGCCAGCGCCAGACCGGAGAAAAGGCTGGCGATCGCCATATCCGTGCGGGCGGCCAAATTGTCTCCCTGATGGTAAGCAGTTTTCAACGCGCGGGCACACCGGGCCAGGCCCTCACGGCAGAATCCGTCCGTTATGGGATTGGCCCGGATCGATACAAAGGCCTCGATCAGCTGGGTCAAGGCATCAAATCCGGTCGCTGCGGTCAATTCCGGAGGCAGGGACAGGGTCAGCTCGGGATCGACCAGCGCCAGGTCGGGTAGCATGCCCGGACTGCGCAGGCTCACCTTGACCCGGTGCTGCGGGCTGCGGATCACGGCGTTGCGGGTTACCTCGCTGCCGGTACCTGCCGTTGTCGGCACCGCGATACAGGGCACCGGCTCCCGTTCGAGGGGCCGCGCTTTACCAATGACTTCCAAATAATCGAGGAGCGGCCGCTGGTTGGTCATAAGGGCGGCGATGGCCTTGGCCGCATCCATAACGCTGCCACCGCCGATGCCGATAACAACATCACATGTCTTGTCGCGCGCCACTTGGGCGCCGACAGACACCAATTCCAGGTCTGGCTCACGGGACACCTGATATACGGTACAGGCAATATCGCGCGCCGTGAGATCTTGGCGCAGTTTCGCTGTGCGGCTGGCCGCCCCGCCGGTCACCAGGAGGGCGTGCCGCCCCAGTTGCGCGGTTTCCTTAGCGATGTGCTCTGCGGTTCCGGCGCCGAAAACAAGTCGTGCCGCCGTTTTGAATTCAAAGGGCTGCATCAATCCACCCAGTCGAACGTGCGCCGGACAGCTTTTTGCCACCCTTTGACACCGGTTGCCCGGGTGTCAGCGTCCATATCGGCCTGCCAGGTTTTGTCTTCCGCCCAGTTGCGACGCAGTTCTTCCAGGTCGGACCAGAAGCCGTTGGCCAGACCGGCAGCGTAGGCCGCCCCCAGGGCGGTGGTTTCGGTCACCTTGGGCCGGATCACGGGCACATTCAAGACATCCGCCTGGAACTGCATCAACAATTCATTGGCGACCATGCCGCCGTCAACTTTCAAGCGTTTGAGGGCCACGCCGGAATCCTTGTTCATGGCCTCCACGATATCCAGAGTTTGATACGCGTTGGCTTCCAGCACGGCGCGCGCCAGGTGGCCTTTGTCGACAAAGCGGGTCAGGCCGACTATGGCGCCCCGGGCATCGGAGCGCCAGTAAGGCGCATACAGCCCTGAGAATGCCGGCACGATATAGGCACCGCCGTTGTCTTCCACGCGGCGGGCCAGGGCCTCTATTTCCGGCGCGCTGTTGATGATGCCCAGGTTGTCACGGAACCATTGCACCAGGGCGCCGGCAATGGCAATGGACCCTTCCAGGCAGTAAACCGGTTTCTCGTTACCTATCTGGTAGGCCACGGTAGTAATCAGGCCATGTTCGGAGGGCACGGCCTCGGGCCCGGTGTTGAGCAACAGAAAGCAGCCCGTACCGTAGGTGTTCTTCGCCTCGCCCACGTTGAAACAGGCCTGGCCCACCAGGGCGGCTTGCTGATCGCCTAGAGCGCCGCAAACCGGCACACGGGCACCCAAAGGACCCGATGGCGACGTATGCCCCCATATCTCAGGGTCGACCGATGGCACGATGCGTGGAAGCATCCGGCGGGGTATGCCCAAAACCTGCAGAATTTCCGCATCCCAGTCCAACGTGGCCAGGTTCATCATCATCGTCCGGCTGGCATTGGTAACATCGGTGATATGCGCACCACCGTCCGGCCCACCGGTCAGCCACCACACCAGCCAGCTTTCTACGGTGCCGAAATAGGCATTGCCGTCATCGGCGGCTTGCCTGGCGGCCGGCACGTTATCCAGGATCCATTTGATTTTGGGACCCGAGAAATAGGTTGCCACAGGTAATCCGGTCTTTGCGCGAAAGCGGTCCTGACCACCCGCCTCCATCAGTTGATTGCAGATTTCATCTGTGCGGGTGCACTGCCAGACGATGGCATTATAAAGCGGCTCGCCCGTCTTGCGGTTCCAGACAATTGTAGTTTCGCGCTGGTTGGTAATACCGACCGCGTGGATGTCACTGCCCGCCACACCGCTTTTTTTCAGCGCGTTGCGCATCACACTGATCGAATTCTTCCAGATTTCCATGGGATCGTGTTCTACCCAGCCGGGTTTGGGAAATATCTGGGCATGCTCCTTCTGATCCAACCCCACGATCTGCCCCTGATGGTCAAAGATGATAAAGCGATTGCTGGTGGTTCCCAAGTCTAAAGCACCGATGTATTGCGCCATTGATCTCTCCTTCCTGATCGGGTTGACGAGTTATGGTGTTCCTCCATCAATACCTGCGGGAATTGTAACCCGCGCGGGGGAAAACAAATGTCGTGCGCCGGATGGGAAGCATCTCAAAGCACGGGTGTGGTTCAAGATGCACACGCCGCTATACACAGCATAACCTTTCATAGCATACCTCACCCTGAATAGAAATCAGACGCCGGCCCGGTATACAAGCAGAACACCGTCGTCTTAATGCTCACCACATTGCCAAGGAATTCGGTTGGCCGAAACCCCCAAAGCATCCGCCGAAAGTCCCATGGCGTGCCCCAGCAGTTGTGTGTAAAGCAGGGCCGGCAGGACCTGGCCCTCCGGACTGGCCTGGTCGGCCTGGACCGTATCAAATTGCAACTGGCAATAGGTGCAGGCCGTGGCCAAAACCTGGGCTCCGGATTGATGGGCATCTCCTACTTTAGCGGCCATCAGGCTCAGGGCGAAACGGTTGTTTTTTTGCCATAAGGGGTGGCCGCAGCACTCGAGGCTCAGGGGCCACTCTACAGGGGTGGCACCTGTGGTTGCGATAAGACGTTCGAAGATGTTCGGCGTGAGGGGGTTGTCGAATTGGGTGATATTCCCGGGCCGCAGGGCGTGGCAGCCATAGCTGGCGGCCACTTTGAGTCCGGTAAGCGGACGGACAATCCGCTCCTGCAGGCGTCTGGCGCCGATGTCTTCATCAAGAACGGTCAAAAGGTGGCGGATGGAGACCCCGGCCCGCCAGGACAATCCTTCACGCGACAATAGCGCGTTGGCCTGCCGCCGAAGACTGGATTCTTTCTGCAACCAATGGTCGGCGTGCTTCAGGTGGCCGTAGCAGCATTTGCAGGGCGTCATCAACGGCAGCCCCCTGTCACCAGCCATGGCCAGATTGCGAGCCGCCGCAAGCATGGCGGCCGCGAAGTTTTCGTGGCGCACCGGATAACCGCAGCAATTGAACTCAACTTCCTCCAGCATGATATCCAACGCGGCAAACACCGCCCGGGTAGACTGGCCGTATTGCGGCAGAAAAGGGTTGAGCTTGCATCCGGGAAAGTAGAGGTAGCGCTGGCTGCTCATGGGTTACTCCTTGTGGGACCTTTTGGCAGCCCGGTTGACAATCGTCCGGCGCTGGGCTTCAAGCGGCGGCAAGCCTCGTTGCGCAATTCATACAGCACATCGGCCACCGGTACGCCTTGAGGGCAATGTTCCTGGCATTTATAGCAGGTGACGCAATCCCACACCATACGGCACCCCAGGGCCATCTCCTTGAGTTCCAGCCGCATCAAATTCATCACCTGCTGCGGGGTCATACCCAGGTCTTGGCCCGGGTTTTCACTGGCTGCCACGACCGGGCAGACATTGGTACAGGTGGTGCATTGCACACAGGCCCAAAACGTACCGGGGTTTGCCGTGAGGCGCAGGCCGGCATCGGCGAATTCGTTTGAGCCCGCCGGCAACCCGGCCGCGGCAGCCTGATCGGCCCACTGATCCACGCTCTTTTCCCGAATCCGGCCATGCGGGGGCTGATATCCTTGGCGTACCAGATCGGCCTGCGATGCCTGCCACAGGTCTTGCAGGTCGATGCCCGACGGGCACAACTCTGTGCATCGTCCACAGGCCGTGCAAATATCGCTGCCCTGGGCCAGCCGCCAATTCCAGGCAGGGGAGAGACGCGCCCTCCCCATTCCGGCCACAGCGCCAATCTTTTCGGAAGGCAGGATGGTGGCATTCTCAATAACCGCCATTATAGGGGCCACACTGCAGTGGCGACTGCACACGCCGCAATGGGTGCAGGCGTCAAGACCCAGGGCGCGGCGGGCGGGCCGATTTGCAGGTGCCTGGCTTTGCGCCGGACCCACCGAGTGCAGGACCAGGCTCAGCGGCACGCTGACCAGATGGAAGAGTTTGCTGAAAGGTAGATAGGCCAGGGCAATACAACTGATAAGGTAGTGAAAATACCATAGACTTATATCGACCCGCAGGCCGTCAAGCCAGACGGCTACGGGTTTGATGGCCTTGGCCAGGGGGAAGGCCAGGAAGGCGGCATGCGGGCTTGAGTGGCATTCCGCGCAATACGTTGCGTGTATTTCTGCGCCAGCCTCTAATGTGTTCGTGTTAATGGCCGGCGGCTTCGCGAAGACGACGGCGAACCGATCGGCCCAATAGGCTTCCAACGAGGCGATTTCGGCAGTATCTTCGCTGCCCCAATAGTCCTCCACCATTTCATCGAAGATGGAGGCGGATACAATCTGGCTGGCCTCCAGGGCAATGCCGGATAGAAGAATGGCCGCCAGTAAATAGATAGTCAGGCGATCAGGCAGGGCATTGAAGCGTTTTAACAGTTCTATCTTATGGCGACGAATGACGGCGATGCCCAGACCGGTAAGCATCGCCAGGCCAAGCAGGTTACGAAGCAGCATGAAAGGATTGCGGGTCGGAGCGTAGTCGGATACAAAGCGTTCCAGGATCAAATCATCAAGCGCATGGGTGAAAATCAGCAACGCCACCCCGTAAAAAAGACCCAGGTGCATGATCCAGCGCGCGATATTCTGCCGGGCAATTTGGCGCTGCAGCAGCACATCCAGAAGTATCGCTTTTCCAATATCCCACAGCCTGCGGCTGAAAATAACGTCGGGCACCGCCTTGAGCATGGCCGTCAGGCGCTGTCCCGGAGCAACCGTGACGGCTTCGGGGCCAATGTCAACATAGAGCCAGCGGCCCATCCGCCAGAGGCAGCCGACAATGCAAACGGCGAGGGCCAGATATGCGCAATAAGACAGAAACATGGCGTATTCAAACCACTGTGGCCGATCTCCGCGACAGCTAAAAGGTCTGTCCGAACATCAGCCGATTTGAGATGCGGCCGCGTGAACCGCACCAAAGGCGGTAGCGATTGCAAGACCACTGCCGCACTTTTGCCGGATCCGGTCCTGGTGGGCCAGGATCGACCCGGCAGCATAAAGATTGCGGTAGAGGATCTGTTGACGCTCATCCACCGGTCGAAAGTGTTGGTCGATGGCCAATCCGGCCCGATTGACCGGATGGCCCGCAGTGTGCAAAAAGTCGCGACGGTGCCACTGGCGCCGTTCCGGGGGTTGGATCACCGGCAGATCGAAGATGGTTTCGCGGATCCCGTGTCGCTCGGCCTGTAACCCTTTGCCAAAAAAGCGCCCGCTGGCCAGAATCGCCTTTGGGGTCGTGACCGCCACGATCCCGGATGGGTGTCCGACCATGAACCGAAAGCCGCCATCGGCCCGGGTGGTCACCTTCAGCACCCTCTGCTGGTAAAAGGCTTGGACCCCCATCTTGGGCAGTTGCCGTTCAAATGCTTCCCGTAGTCGCAGTCCTGTAACGGTCGGTACCATTGTCGGGATTTCAAATACCGGCAGACCCAGGGATTCTTCCAGGTCGGCCAATACCTCCCCGGTTCGGTACAATCCCAGGATGGCCGGCAACCCCACTGCCTTGACCGGTCCCAAATGAGGACGGATGGCCGCGACCAGTTTACGGCGGATGGGTTCAGTGTCCAGCTTGCGGGCGGCCTGTTCGGTGTACAGCTCACCGCGCATCTCGGGAAAATCAAGGCGTATGCGCCGTAAACCCGGCCAGCGGGTCCCCAGGGTTTCAATTATCTGGCGGGCGCTGAAACCCTTAAGCCCGTGGAAGTCCACCAGCAGGGTTGCTTGGCGTGCCGCCAGTTCCTCCACCCCTGCGTACATGCTCTGGGGAACGGCATAGGTTGTTTTTAGGGTGCCGGTGGGCGTGATTACGCGAGAGTTTTGGCGGGCTCCTATCCGATAGGAGAGACCGGCTGCATCTAAAAAATCAATGCAGACCTGCAGGGCCTGCTCAATTTGTTCGATGCTTAGCCGTGCATACGGATGGTCGGGTTCATCGGTTATCAATTGCCGAATGCCTTTCCAGGGGTCAGCCCAGCAAACGCCCTCATCAACCGGATGAACCCCCAATAGGTCCAGCAAACCGCTGGCAAAATTTATTTCTCCGGTGACACCCACCTGAACCGTCTTGATTCCGCGCCGCGCGGCAAAAAACGCAGCGGCCATACCGGCCATTCCGGAGCCGATCACCAGGAGATCACAGTGGTGTGATTTTATTTTGGGCATTTTCCCATTCCCGCTTCCAATTCCAGGCCAAAAACGCCACAATGCATGGCTTCCATCAGTTCGGCCTGGGCCAGGGGTGTATCCCAGAGCAGGGGCTGCTGGCCCCGCCAGCGTTCACGCAGGAAAGTGCGCAGTTCGGCCACGCCCATGTCTGCCTTGAATTCTTCCCGGTCGTATAAGTAGCCGACCACCCGTTGACTGCAGAAGGTCCCCTGGCAAGGACCTTTGCCAATCCGACTGCGCAGCCCGATTTCTCTCATGCTTGGTTGCACCTGGCGGCGACGCAGTGAGGCGACAATGGTATCAACCACGCTCTGGGGGACCATCTCACATTCACACAGGAGCAGGTCATCCGGATCCTTTTTGCGGACCCAGGTATTGGGCGCCAGGCCCGGTTCGGTCCAGCGGGCATCCACTGTATTGGGCAGAGGTTCGCTGTGGGTGCGGCAGACTGCTGAAATGCCCAGATGGCGACAGACGCGATCCGCGGTTTTTTCAGCCATCAGTCGATACGTGGTGAGCTTGCCGCCACTAATGGTGATAAAATTGTTGATTGGCGTCGATTCCTCACTGTGGTCAATAAGGGCAAAGCCACGGCTGAGACTGCGGTCGTCGCCAGTGTCTTTGCTTCTGATCAGTGGTCGCACGCCGCAATAGGCCCGAATGTAGCGGGTGGCTCCCAGAATGGGCAGCATGGCCGCCCCCTCGTCTATGATGAGGTCCACTTCATCTGTTTTGGGGTAGATGTCATCGGGCGAGGCCGTGCGTTCCGAGGTGGTACCCAAGATGGAGACTGTGCCGCCGGGGACCAAAATGTCACCATCCGTGGCCAGGCGCAAGCGGTTGATCACCTGTCTAGAAATCCTTTCCTGGGTGACCAGCAGGCTGCCCTTGGAATAGACCACCTGGATCTGAGCGCCGGCCAGGGCTGCTACCTCGCCGGCCCAGGCACCGGAGGCGTTGACCACGACTTGTGCTTCTATCTCGGATTCCACACCCGTCACCTGGTTTCGAATCCGGACTTTTTCAATCGCACGGCCTGACATCTCAAATCCGGTCACCTGGCTGTGACGCATCAGTTTTGAACCCAGCAGCTGAGCATGAGCAATATTGTCCAGTGAAAGTTTGAAAGGATCGATGGTGGCATCGTCAACCGCATAAGCGGCGATGACCTTTTCGGAAAGGGCCGGTTCCATCTCCAGGGCCGCTTTCAAATCCACCGGGTGGGTTTCTATATCGGCCTTGGCGCACATGTCGGGAAAATCGGCAATATATTTTTCATCATCACCGGCCACAGCTACAAAGAGCCCACCGGTGGGTTCGATGCAATGGGGTGCCAATTGTTTGAGCAGGCGCCCCTCCTGTTTGCATTCACAGGCCGATGCCGGATCCGAGTCCACGTAGCGGGCACCGCTGTGCAACAACCCATGGTTTCCACCGGACGCACCGGCATTGATGTCCTTTTTTTCAACCAGGACGCAATCCACGCCGCGCATTGCCAGATCTCTGGCCAACCCGGTGCCCGTAGCACCGCCGCCGATTATCAAGACCTGAGTTTGCACGGCCCCTCCTGGTTCGTTGCGGAATGTACCCTGGATCTACCCATGAAAGTTGAATGCCGGCTTATATTTTCACTTGAGAAAATTTCGGCCCGGTGCTATGGTTCACAACGTACAATTTGTACCAAGAATCAACACTCTATTTCGAGAATTACCACACAAAACCCGACCTGTCACGGCATAATGTTCGTTTTAGAACATTTTGAACACCCATTGTTCTATATAGAACATTCCATCTTTGGATCAGGAGTTGACGCATGGAGCGCCGCTTGAAATCAACGCCGTCACGCTCAGACACCTCCGGCTCGAATGGTGCCGCGGCCTCCAACGGCGGCAACGGCAAGGTCGGTCCTTTGAAAGCGCGCCAAAACGAGATTCAGCGCCTGGTCCGCGCCAGGGGTTTTGTTACCATAGACTATCTGGCCCGTGAGTTTGGCGTCACCCCGCAAACCATCAGAAGAGACATCAACACCCTGAGCGAACGCGGATTGATCCACCGCTATCATGGGGGTGCCGGCGCGGATTCGAGTACAGAAAATGTCGCCTACAATGAGCGTAAAGTATTATGTTATAAGGAAAAAAAGATAATTGCCCAAATGGTGGCCGACAACATCCCAGACCATGCATCACTCTTTATCAACATCGGAACCACCACCGAAGCCATTGCCCAAGCACTCTGTGATCACAAACGCCTACGGATTATCACCAATAACCTGAACGTGGCTTCTATCATGGCGGCCAACTCCAATTTCGAGGTCATTGTGGCGGGCGGCCTGGTGCGACAGCGGGATGGGGGTATTATCGGCCCCATGACCATCGATTTCATTCAACAATTCCGAGTTGATTATGGCATCATCGGTATCAGCGGCATTGATGCGGACGGTACGCTGCTCGATTTCGACTATCGCGAGGTACATGCTGCCCGGGCTATCATTGACAACTCAAGGAACGTCTTCCTGGCAACCGATCACACCAAATTTGGTCGCAACGCCATGGTACGCTTGGGCAACATCTCTGAAATCACTGCCGTCTTCACAGATAAGGCGCTCCCGACGCTGCTGGCCGATGTGGTTGGCGCAACGGATGTGAAATTATTTGTGGCGGACACTGGGCTCTCCAAATCCGCCGCCCCCCGCCTGCGGCCCGATGGCTAAAAACCGGGCCTAGCGCCCTGGTATGAAAGGATGGTGCCCTTGAGGGTATGGCAGAATTTCGCCGCGAGGTTCAAAAAAGAACATTTGGCATGATTATTTTCACTTGCGAAACTGATTTGGGGATGCTATTGCCACATAACACCCGGGAAGTTCTTTTACGGGGCATAAGCAAAGTCACCTTTTTACCGCCTACAATTTGATCTCAGCAGGGAGACTGTACATGAGCATGTCCCTTCAGAACATTGGGAAAACAGTTGGCCGGGAAATGCACCTGCAGGACATCAATCTCGAATTCGAGTCCGGGTCCCGCAATGTCATTCTTGGACGAACCCTAGCCGGTAAAACCTCGCTGCTGAGAATCATGGCCGGGCTTGACAAGCCATCCAATGGGCGCATCCTGGTAAATGGACAGGATGTCACCGGGGTTTCGGTAAGAAAGCGCAATGTGGCCATGGTGTATCAGCTCTTTATCAATTACCCTTCCTTGACGGTTTACCAGAACATCGCTTCGCCTTTGAAAACAAGTGGTCTGAAAAAATCGGAAATAGACCGCCAGGTTCGCGAAATTGCAGAGATGCTGAGGATAGATGACCTTCTGGACCGTTTGCCGGCGGAGCTTTCCGGCGGTCAGCAGCAACGCACCGCCATTGCCCGGGCCATGGTGAAGAAGGCCGATCTACTGCTGATGGATGAACCGCTGGTAAATCTGGACTACAAACTCCGGGAAGAACTGCGCGTCGAGCTTCAGGATATTTTCAGTCAGCGCAAGGCGATTGTCGTATATACGACCACGGAACCGACCGAGGCATTGATGCTGGGCGGCAACATTGTGGTATTGGACGAAGGCCGTGTACTGCAGACTGGCACCACCCAGGCAGCCTATCGACGACCGGCCACCGTAAAAGTGGCCGAAGTGTTCAGTGACCCGCCCATCAATTTCATTGAAGGGCACATTCAGGGGGGAACCGCATTCATGGGACCGGATATTGGTGTGCCGCTGGAAGGCCACATGCAAACGCTACCGGAAGGGGAATATACTTTCGGCGTCCGTTCCAATCATTTATTTCTGTCAAGAAGCGATGAAAAGGACGCCCAAGTTCAAACCCAGCTTGAACTGGCCGAGATCAACGGGTCGGAAACATTCATCCACTTCAACTACGCCGGTATTCGGCTGGTCGCCCAGGAAGACGGCATCCATCCTTATCGGATAGGATCAACGGTCACCCTATACATCAATCCCGCCTGTCTATTTGTGTTTGACTTACAGGGGAACCTGGTCGCATCCCCTTCGCATGCCAACTCACCAAAACGGCATCATTAGGAAACTGTCATGGCGCGTATCGAGCTCAATAAAATAGCACACAGCTATCTCCAGGATCCCCAGGGTGAGTCGGATTTCGCCCTCAAGCAAATTCAATATACCTGGGAAGATGGTGGCGCTTATGCCCTGCTGGGGCCATCCGGCTGCGGCAAAACCACTTTGTTGAACATTATTTCCGGCTTGCTGACGCCTACCCGCGGAAAGGTTGTTTATAACGGGCAGGACGTAACCAGCCAACCACCTGAAAAGCGCAATATCGCCCAGGTATTTCAGTTCCCGGTGCTCTACGACACAATGACTGTTTTCGACAATCTGGCGTTCCCTCTGCGAAATCGGGGACATGCGGAGAGCGATGTCCGCAGCCGGGTCCAGGAAGTGGCCGACATCCTGGATTTGACCCCATATCTCAAGAAAAGGGCCGCTGGCCTGGCCGCCGATGCCAAACAGAAGATCTCTCTAGGCCGGGGACTTGTCCGTCGTGACGTTGCCGCCATTTTATTCGATGAACCATTGACCGTGATTGACCCGCATTTAAAATGGGACCTGCGGCGTAAACTCAAGGATATCCACGAACAATTAAAACTGACCTTTATCTATGTGACTCACGATCAGGTCGAAGCACTTACCTTTGCCGACAAGGTAGTGGTCATGTATGAGGGCGAAATCGTACAAATCGGTTCCCCGCAGGATCTATTTGAAAACCCGGAGCACACGTTTGTCGGCTATTTTATCGGCAGCCCGGGTATGAATTTTCTGGATTGCACCCTCGACGGAAATGTTGCCCGCTGCAATGGGGCCAGTATTGTTTTGGATGAGGAGGTAGCCGCAAAAGGGCGCAACAACACCGGAAAACTGGAAGTCGGCATCCGGCCAATGCACCTCAAAGTCCATACCCGCGCCGTGGACGGCGGGGTGCCGGCCAAGGTGAAAAGCGTTGAAGACCAGGGTAGCTACCGGATTGTGAATCTTACCTTGGACGGCAAAATGCTGCGTGCCAGGCTGCCGGAAGGCGGCCCCATTCCCGAAGACAAGATCTGGCTTGTCTTCCCCATGACTTGGACCAGACTGTTTGCTGATGGTCGGCTGGTAAAATAGAAGGAGCGACCTTATGGAAAAATGGCAAAACAATAAAACCTGGTTTCTGGTGTTACCAGCCTTCATCATTGTTGCCTTTAGCGGTATTATCCCCTTGATGACCGTGGTGAACTATTCAATCCAGGACATCTTCGGACCAGGGAATGCCGTCTTCGTCGGCACCGAATGGTTCCAAGAAATGCTGAGCAACCACCGGCTGCACGATGCGCTGTGGCGGCAATTTTTGTTTTCCGGGCTCGTCCTGCTGATCGAGATACCACTTGGAATACTTATTGGACTGGCCATGCCCAAACGCGGTTGGGGTGTCTCCGCCTCTCTGGTAACCCTGGCCCTGCCCCTGGTCATTCCCTGGAATGTGATCGGGACCATCTGGATCATCTTTACCCGGCCGGATATCGGCTTGTTCGGTGTGGGCATCAACAGCCTGGATCTATTGGAAGTGCCGTTTGACCATACCGCTAAGCCCCTATACGCCTGGATAACGCTGCTCGCCATGGAAGTCTGGCATTGGACGCCCCTGGTGGCGCTGCTGGCCTATGCCGGGCTGCGGGCCATTCCGGAGGCTTACTACCAGGCGGCCAAGATCGATGGGGCCTCCCCCTGGGCCACCTTCTTGTACATTCAGCTACCCAAAATGCGGGGTGTCCTCACCATTGCGGTTTTGCTGCGCTGGATGGACAGTTTTCTCATCTACGCGGAGCCTTTCGCACTTACCGGGGGCGGGCCCGGCAACACCACTACGTTTCTCTCCATTTACTTGGTAAAACTGGCGACTATGCAATTTGACCTGGGACCGGCTGCCGCCTTTTCGCTTATCTACTTTCTGATTGTCCTGCTCTTTAGCTTCGCGTTTTATCAGGCCCTGTTGAACGTGGGGAGAGGAGAAAAAGCATGAAAATCCAAAAACGAACCATCGCCCTGTGCTTCTATTTTGGACTGCTGATCCTGCCGATCTACTGGATGCTCAACATGTCGCTGCGAACCAACGCCGACATCCTCGGAAATTTTGCCCTGTACCCCGCCGATTTAACTTTCAGAAACTATATCAAAATCTTCACCGACCCCACGTGGTACATGGCCTATATCAATGCCATGATCTATGTCGGAATGAACACCGTCATGTCGCTGGCCTTTGCCCTGCCCGCCGCCTATGCCTTTTCGCGCTATAAATTTATTGGCGACGGGCAGATGTTTTTCTGGCTGCTGACCAACCGCATGGCCCCCCCGGCAGTATTTTTGCTGCCATATCTGCAGCTCTATTCGACCATGCAACTGATGGATACCCATATCGCGGTGGCCCTGGCCCATTGCCTGTTCAACGTCCCGCTGGCAATATGGATTCTGGAAGGGTTCATGTCCGGTATTCCCCGGGAGATCGATGAGACGGCTTTCATCGATGGGTACAGTTTTCCACGGTTTTTTATCACGATCTTTATTCCGTTGATTCGTGCCGGGGTCGGCGTAACCGCTTTTTTCTGTTTCATGTTCAGCTGGGTTGAACTGCTCTTTGCCCGGACATTGACGATCACCGAGGCCAAACCAATCGTCGCCACCATGACGCGGACGATCAGCGCCACGGGCCTGGACTGGGGGCTGCTGGCCGCGGCCGGCGTCCTGACCATAGTGCCGGGTGCGCTGGTGATTTGGTTTGTGCGCAACCACCTGGCCAAGGGATTTGCACTGGGTCGCGTGTAAGGGAGAACAACGATGGGCTTAGAATGGATGTATTGGACCAAGCCGACGGCCATTTTCTTCATCAGCATCTTCATGATGCTGGTCGGTATGCTCTTATGGGAACTCGCATCTCCAACTATTGAGCGGAGGGGATTTTTCCTCGTACCCACCACCCGGGGTACCCGCTTTTTTTTGGGGCTGTTGGGAAGTGCATACATCCACCTGGCCTGGCTGGGGCTTACCGATCTATCGCTCTGGTACGGAACGTGTTTGTCAGTGGTCTGGGTCTTCATTGCCATGCGCTGGGGATAGACCGGCGTGAACCTATCATCATGTTTTACGGCTTGGGGTGGAACCAGTCTCATGGTTGCCTGCCCGGCGCGCTAACGAACAAGTCTAACCAACATCGCTATACAGGCAGCGTTGTCCGAATGCTGCGTAAAAAAATAACATCGGCAAATCGCCCTCGCAAGGCGTTAAGCGCCTGCGGTAAGGCTTTTAGTGATACCCACCACCAAAAGAGAGGAGGAGATTATGCACAAAACGGTTAATAATAGGTTGTGGTTTCGATCCATTCCCATATGGATTGTCACCCTGGCGTTTATCTTAATGGGAAGCAGTGCCTGGGCTATGAGCCATGGTATGGCCAAGAAGGCGGCCCAGAAGTGGATAAACGAAGAGTTTCAACCCTCCACCTTGTCGAAAGCCGAGCAAATGAAGGAGATGGAATGGTTCATCAAAGCCTCGAAACCTTTCAAGGGCATGAATATCAAGGTGGTGTCCGAAACCATTCCGACCCATGAATATGAGGCCAAAGTGTTGGCCAAGGCATTTGAGGAAATCACCGGCATCAAGGTTTCCTTCGACCTGATCCAAGAAGGTGACGTCATTGAAAAGCTCCAATCGCAATGGGCATCCGGAAAGAACCTCTATGATGCCTATATCAATGACTCCGATCTTATTGGTACCCACTTTCGTTATGGCCATGTGGTGCCATTGTCCGATTTCATGAAGGGCGAAGGCAAAGACGTCACGCTGCCCACGCTGGATGTCGACGATTTCATGGGCAAATCCTTTACAACCGGTCCGGATGGCAAACTTTATCAACTTCCGGATCAACAGTTCGCCAATCTTTACTGGTTCCGCTACGACTGGTTCAATCGCGCGGATTTTAAAAAGAAGTTTAAAGAGATCTACGGGTACGAGCTGGGTGTGCCGGTCAATTGGTCGGCCTATGAAGATATCGCGGAATTTTTCAGCGAGCACATCCAGGAAATAGACGGCAAAGCCATCTATGGGCATAACGACTATGGCAAGAAAGCCCCGGATCTGGGTTGGCGTTTTACGGATGCCTGGCTTTCCATGGCCGGTGCCGGTGATAAGGGCATTCCCAATGGTGTCCCGGTTGATGAGTGGGGTATTCGGGTAGACGGCTGTCGCCCGGTGGGTGCCAGCGTTGAGCGCGGCGGCGCCGCCAATGGCCCGGCCGCCAAGTATTCTCTGCGCAAATACATGGAATGGCTGCGAAAATACGCACCACCGGGTGCCTTGGGCATGGATTTTTATACCTACCTGCCGGTTCTTGCCAAAGGCCATGTGGCCCAGCAGATCTTCTGGTATACGGCCTTCACATCCGATATGGTTAAGTCGGGTCCGACGGTGAACGCGGACGGTACGCCCAAGTGGCGCATGGCGCCTTCTCCCCACGGTCCCTATTGGGAAGAGGGCATGAAGCTGGGTTACCAGGACTGTGGTTCCTGGACACTCATGAAAAGCACACCGCTCGAACGCCGCAAAGCTGCTTGGCTCTTTGCCCAGTTCTACGTGGCCAAGACTACCTCCCTGAAAAAAACCCATGTGGGTCTGACGCCCATCCGGGACAGCGACATCCGACACGAGTCCTTTACCAAACGGGCGCCTAAACTTGGTGGTCTGGTTGAATTTTACCGCAGCCCGGCCCGTGTTGCCTGGACGCCGACCGGTACCAACGTACCGGATTATCCCAAACTGGCCCAATTGTGGTGGCAGAATGTTGGGGAGGCAGTTTCTGGTGAGGTTACCGTCAGCACCGCGATGGATAATCTGGCCCGCGAACAGGATCGCGTTCTGCAGCGTATCCAACGTGCCAATGTACAGGGCAAGTGTGGTCCCAAGTTGAATCCTAAGAAAAAAGCCTCTTTCTGGTTGAACAAGCCGGGTTCTCCCAAAGCAAAAGTGAACGAGAAACCTAAAGGCGAGACGGTCAACTATGACGAATTGATCCAAGCCTGGAGAGAGGGGCGGGTTAAATAATAATGTAACGCGTTTGTCTGCATATGCAGATGCCCTGGGGGGCGGTAATCCATTACCGCCCCCTACTGTTTTGGGGCGCACGAGTTGGGTCAGGGAATAGGCCCGGCAACTAACCTGTTTTGTAAAACAAATGTAAATCACTGAAATCAGCTTGTTAAAGTGTGATCGCCTGATTTAGAACAATCCCTGTTTGCGAATGTCATACAAGTGCCTTTTTCTTACAGGAGATCATACCCATGCCTTCCCCGACACTCCATCCGTTAGGAAAGAAAGCCAGAATCCTGCTGTCAAGCGTTTTCGGACCCTTTGCCCAAGACGACATCTACGGCAGCCGAAAGAACAACCCCATGGAACTCTACCAGAACCAGGTGACCCGGGTGCAGGGAGTCTATTCACTGCGGATGTTCCATCGCTCTTTCGGCCTCATGCTGATCAAAGAGAATCTCGAAGCTCCCTGTACGCTGCTCGATTTTCCCGACCTGGAGCGGTTTACCGCAGAAATCAAAAACACGCCCTATGATATCATCGGCATCAGTTCCATTTTGCCCAACATCGGCAAGGTGCAAAAAATGTGTGAACTGATCCGGGAATACCAGCCCCGGGCCACCATCGTGGTGGGTGGGCACATCGCCAACAAGGATGGCCTGACCGACATCATCAGTGCAGATCATATTGTCCGGGGCGAGGGCGTGCGCTGGTTTCGGACTTTTTTAGGCCTTGATCCCAACCAGCCGATTAAACATCCCGCCGTCTTATCCGGATTCCAGACCCGTATCTTGGGGCACACCCTGCGGGACAAGCCGGGCGACACGGCGGCCATGCTAATTCCCTCCGTGGGCTGCCCCTTGGGATGTAATTTTTGTTCGACGTCCGCCCTGTTCGGCGGCAAAGGGAAGTCCGTCAATTTCTTCGAAACCGGCGATGAACTCTTCGCCGAGATGGAGCGCCTGGAGCATAAACTGCAGGTGAATTCCTTTTTTATAATGGATGAAAATTTTCTCTTCCACCGCAAGCGCGCTTTGCGGCTGTTGGAACTCATGGAAGCCCGCGACAAGAGCTGGGCCCTCAATGTGTTTAGTTCGGCCCGCGTGCTCAGATCATACACCATGGATCAATTGATAGGGCTGGGCATCGGCTGGGTCTGGATGGGATTGGAGGGCCGGCAGAGCAAATATGCAAAGCTTTCCGGGATCGATTCCCACGCACTGGTTGCCGACCTGCAGGCCAACGGAATCCGGGTGCTGGGATCTTCCATCATCGGCCTGGAGGACCACACCCCGGACAATATCAATGCGGTCATCGACTATGCGATCAGCCACGAGACGGTTTTTCACCAGTTTATGCTGTATACACCCATCCCCGGGACCCCGCTTTATGAGCAGCACCGGCAGGCCGGGACCCTGTTCACGGAGGCCAAAATGCCTACTGCCGACACCCACGGGCAGTTCCGGTTTAATTACAAACACAAGCACATCCCGGAAGGCCATGAAGAAAGGTACCTGTTGAACGCGTTTCAACGGGATTTTGAGCGCAACGGACCCAGCCTGGCCCGGCTGCAACGGGTCCTGATGACCGGTTGGTATAAATACAAACACCATCCGCAGGCCAGAATCCGAAAACGGTTCGAGTTTGAGGTCGCAGGTCTTAGATTTACCTGGGCCGGTGCTGTCTGGGCCATGCGAAAAAAGTATCGTCATGACGAGCGTCTATTTGCTGAACTATTGGCGCTCTTGAGAGACATTTATCGTGAGTTTGGTTGGAAGACACGCCTGGTGGCACCGGTTGTGGGCCGCTACCTGATGTTAACCGCTAAACGCGAGGAGAAAAGGCTGGCCCGGGGGTGGACCCTGGAGCCCGACTGCCATTACGAGAAGAACCGCGCCGCCCGACAACTCGAAGCCCAACCCCACGCCAAGACCGTCCGCCAGCCGGACAAAATTCGCTGGACCGGTGGGACGCCCACCCCAGTTGGTTCAACGGATTGTTAGACCGACAACCTGCTCCGAGATGTAAAGACCCCCGACGTCCCTTTTGTCTATCTCATTCTCAAAGATGCGGAGGAAAAGGATCGGTTGCCATGTTCGTCTATCTACCCGCCTTATTTTGTTTTACGGACAATTACCACAACCGGACATGAACATAACCGCCACTGCCGTAACCATATGCCAAGAGCACCCGGTGGTAGTCGCTGGCGAGCGCCTGGTAGAAGGTTTCAAAATCAACCTCATAAGGCACTTTCTGGTCAGGGTCTACATCCAGCACGGTGACTCGGTCGGTTACTGGGTCGTAGGCGCCCACCGGTGAAATGTGGGGGATGTTCAAGGCCGGCACCAGGCTGCCCTGGTCAAAATGGGCCACTATCAGGCTGTTTCCCAAGTTGTCGAAATTGTGCAAACGCTTTTTGAGGGTTGTTTTTACAAGCGATCGCCGGGATCCATTGAGAGGGGTCTGGACGATATCCACGTCCCGAAAGTTGATCCCATAAGCGACCAGGCTGTCTCTTATAACGTTTCCCAGCAGAGGCAGGGGTAGCCCGCGGCGTCCGCGATATCCGTTATCACTCATGCGTTCTTTCCAGTGGCCGGTGGTTACCCGGTCCAGAATAGAGGCCTGGGAAACAGGCGCGGCATTGCCGTTCGTCAGGGAGCGGACGGCATTGATGCACGATACAACCGTGGCCACGGAACATGAGGACTCGTGAAATTGTTTGACGTGGGTTTTCCAGATGGCTTGCTTCAGAGGCTTCCACTGTGGTTGCACATTTATAGGGAGGTATCTTACGCGGCCGTTTTTGAAAGCACCGGTTCCGGTCAACCGATGAAAGCCATAGCGGGTGTAAAAGTATAGGCGCATCAGATTGCGCAGCAGGTTCATAGCGATCCTCCAGCTGGAAAACCAATTCGACCTAATATGTGCATTTATTGATTGCTTGCAAGCATTGCAGTTTGCCAACCTTAGTGTTATTTCTATCGGTAACAATCTAAAAAAGTTATGCCAAAAAGGAGGTTACCGTGACCGTTCAGGCAGATGTGAGATGGGTTCAGGGCCTGCAGTTTGTCGGCCGTGCCGGGGATGGACCGGCCGTCGTGATCGATTCAACCGAAGGGGCCAGCGGGGCGACGCCCATGCAGTTATTGCTGATGGGGGTGGCTGGGTGCACGGCCATCGATGTGGTGCTGATCATGGAGAAAAAGCGGGCCAAGCTGACTAATTTCGAGGTTAATATTACCGGCCAGCAGGCGGAGACCGAACCCCACCGGTACACGGCCATCGAGATCGAATATATATTGACCGGCGAGAACATCAAGCCCAAAGGCGTGGAACAGGCCATCGCCCTGTCCGAAGAAAAGTACTGCAGCGCCCTGGCGTCGCTCAATGCCAGCGTGACGCACAGCTATCGCATTGAGCCAGCCTGACTTGTTCTCGCGGCGGTTATATAAATGTAGCCACTTCCCGTAATTTCTTGCGTTTGATGTCCGGTAGGGTCGCCTCTGCAGCCGGATAGCCGGTGACCAGAATTAAAAAGGGTTTTTCATTCTCCGGACGCTTCAGAATCCGATTTAAAAAAGACATATTGGCCGGCGTATAGGTCAGGGAAACCAGCCCTGCATTGTGGACCGCCGATACCAATAGGCCGGTGGCGATGCCGACCGATTCCTGGACATAGTAGTGTTTGATCTTACCGCCATCCGGGGCCACGCCATAGCGCTGGGCAAACACTACGATCAGGTAGGGGGCTGTCTCCAAAAAGGGCTTGCTGGCATGGGTGCCCAGGGGCGCCAGCGCGTTCACCCATTTTTCAGTGGCCGCCCCTGTATAGAACTTCTGTTCGACTTCTTCGGCGGCTTTCCTGATTTGGCTCTTGATTCCCGGATCGCTCACCGCCACAAAGGTCCAAGGCTGCTGGTTGGCGCCGGAGGGGGCGGTGGCGGCAGTTCGAATACAATTTTCGATAACGGCACGGGGTGCCGAGCGCTCGGAAAACGCTCGCACGGTCCGACGTCGTTTCATGTCCGCGTAATAAGTCGCGGACCGGGCCTGCATTTCTTCTTCCGGGTATGCGCGGTAGTCCGGTAAAGCTGCATACGTTGAGGGGGCCATAGGTGCCTTTGATGATCGATGATGGATGGTGTGGTGCCCATCGGTAGCGGCTAGTATAGCTGTAAATGTTTCTTCGATAATTCAAGATAATTTTTTACCGGCTGCCGAAACAATTTGGCATCCTCTTTGTTTAGTACCTTTTTGACGCTGGCAGGGACGCCAGCGGCTAGATTGTATTGCCCGAGTTTATCTTTTTCACGCAAGACCGATCCAGCCGCCAGTATGGCCCCTTCGGCCATGTAAGCGCCGCTCAGGACCACCGCGTTGATTGCGATCAGGCAGTTTTTTTCAATGGTACAACCGTGGACGACCGCGTTGTGGCCGATGCTGACATTCTCCCCGATAAGGGTTGGATAACCGTAATCGGTATGCACCGTGCAATTGTCCTGGATATTCGTGTTGCGGCCGATTGTGATCGGTTCCATGTCCCCGCGGACAACGGTGCCGTACCAGATACTGGCATTGTCACCCACGGTGACATCGCCGATGAGGGTGGCGTTGGGTGCTATGAATACGTTGTTTCCAATCTTGGGCGTCTTGCCTTCATATGCCACGATCATGTCGCCTTCCTTTGCAGTCTTTGGTACCCGATGGGCAATCGTTAGAATCGGGGCCCGAAATTAAAAGCTGTGGGCGTCCAGGTAGTCAAACAGCCGTTTACTATCATCCTTGTGAGTTTCGATCAATGCGATACAGGCATCCACGCACTCCGGGCAATAGGCTTTACCGCGGTTTTCCAGAATCTCGGCCTTGGCGGTGGCCATGGTCAGGGCCGGGCGGTATGGGCGGTGGGATGACATGGCCTCGATCACATCGGCCACACTGAGAATTTTAGATTCCAATTCCAATTCATCCGCGCCAAGTCCCCGGGGATAACCATTGCCATCCAGCCGCTCGTGGTGATTGAGAACCATCTGGGGCACATCCGCTCCCAGGGACTTGATGAAAGGGATACCCCGGATGATGTCGTAGCCGGCCTGCGGGTGAATTTTCATCAGGTTTGCTTCTATGGTTGACAGTCGGGACGGTTTGACCAGCAGCTCCACCGGCACGGCAACCTTGCCGATATCGTGCAGCAAACCAACCACTTTCAGGACTTCGATCTCCCGCGCGGTTAGGGCCAGTTTCTCGCCGATGGCCATGGCGAGCAGGGCCACCCGGTGCTGGTGGCCGGCGGTATAGGGATCTCGCTTTTCCGTGATGAGCCCCAACGTGCGCACGGTCTCATGAAAGCTCTCCGTCAGGGCCGCCGTTCTCTCCCGGACGGTCTCTTCGAGTAGGGCCTTGCGTCCCATTCTATCTTTAATCAAACTGTGCCTTTCCACACAACGGGACACGGTGTGGAGCAAAAGGCCGATATTGAACGGCTTGGCCAGATAGTCGCTGGCACCCAGGCGCAGGGCTCTGATGACATCATCGGTCGTACCGAAACCGGAAAATATGATGACTTGGGCCGTGGGTGAGACCTCCTTGATTTTTTTCAATATCTCGATACCCGACATACCGGGCATCTGAATATCTGTCAGGACCAACGGCGGTTTTTCTTTTTTAAACAGTTCCAGCCCCGCATTCCCATCCGCTGCGGCAATGGGTGCATAGCCATGGCGGTTTAGAATATCGGATACTAACTGCAAAATACTCTGGTCATCGTCAATTACCAGAATCGGCGTATGTGAGGCAGCGTGTCCCATCGGGTTTCCATTTTTAGAAATGTGGTTATCATATGCACCGTAAGGCTGCTCTATCAGCCTATATACACGTTTTCTTATGTTGCCCTTTATGATAGGTTATGTACTGCACGATGGCAACGCAAAAGCTCGCGCCATAACCTTACTATCCGAAATCATTAGAATTTCTATTGTTTCGCCGATCGGGAGGGTATTGATCATGTACACCCTGTTCCGTGGGTTTTCGCTCGCTACCAGGACGCCTGTATTGGCAATGCTGGCAATCTTTCTGCTGTTTCAGCCGGGCATGGCGGCGGCCGAAAAGCCGGTGATGGGCAACTCCCTGGGCATGTCCTTTGTGTTAATCCCGGCCGGGTCATTTACCATGGGCAGCCCGCCGAATGAATACGGCCGGACAGCTAACGAGACTGAGCACCAGGTCACGATTACCCAACCTTTTTATCTGCAAACTACCGAGGTGACGGTCGGACAGTGGCGTGAAATTATGGGGCGCCGCTGGTTTGGCGATGTGAATTGGCCTTTGAATCGACCGATTGCGAAGGTGTCCTGGCACGATGTCCAGCGCTTCATCGAAAAGCTCAACGAAAAAAAAGAAGGTTTTTACCGCCTGCCAACCGAGGCCGAGTGGGAGTACGCCGCCCGCGCCGGCAGCACCACCGCCTATGCTTGGGGTGCTGCCGTTGACTGCAGCCGCGCGTTGTACGGTCACAGTAGCAAAGGTAAAGATGAGTGTCGGGACTATAACCTATCCCGGGGCCTGGAAGAAGAGATGCCGGCCCCGGTGAAGAGCTACCCGGCCAATCAATGGGGGCTGCATGACATGCACGGCAACGTCTGGGAATGGTGCCTGGATATCTTTGCAGATTACCCGGGAGAGTCTGTGGTGGACCCCTGTTATACGGAATCCGGGACCATGCGGGTACGCCGGGGTGGTAGCTGGTTCAGTCCTGGCTATGGGGTCCGTTCCGCCAATCGTGCTTACGGCCATCCGGCCAGCCGCCTGCCAAACACGGGATTCAGACTGGTTTTGGAGATAAAACCATCCAGGGTAGGTGCAAAAGCCCTAAAGGCCAAAGAATTTGATGCGTCTGAATACCATAGAGGGCCCTAAACAGAGACATGACCAAACGCATCGGCAGATGGCTGGAAATACACGAAGATGAGATCGGCCTGTTCTTGTGGACCTGCCTGCTGTTATTTTTAGTGCGCAGTTCAGGGATTTTGCTGAACAACTATGCCGAAACCGCGTTTTTAAAACGTTTCGGGGTTGAATACCTGCCGATCGTCAACATGATCAACGCGCTGGCCACCTTCGTCATCATGGCCCTGGTGACGGTCTTGATGGGTCGCTTGGCAGGCGTGCGCCTGTTTACCTACCTGTTTGTTTTCAGCGGTGTATCCATTGCCGCAATTCGGCTCATCATTCCGCTGGGTATCGATCTGATCTACCCCCTGCTTTTTATGCTGAAGTCACAATTCGAAGTTCTGCTGGCCATGTTTTTCTGGAACCTGGCCAACGACATGTTCAATACCCGCCAGTCCAAAAGGCTGTTTCCGCTGATTACGGCCGGAGGTGTGATCGGACAGATTCTCAGCAGTTTCGCGACCCCTTTTCTGGCGCGTTGGCTCCTGCTGGACAACCTGCTCTTTATCTATGTGGGCACGACCCTCTCCGGCGCAGTGGTGGTTGCCATGATGGGGCGGCGTTTTCCGACCTTGTTTCATGAAGATCCAGCCGATGGAAAAAAGGGCAAAAAACGTTCGGTGGCCGATCAATTCAAGGACGTGCTGCCTCTGATTAAAAAATCGGTATTGATTAAGATATTGGTATTGCTTACATTTTTGGCCAATGTGCTTATTCCGATCATGAACTACCAGTTTAATTATGCCCTGGATGAGCAGTTTGCCTCCGAAAGTGGGCTGATTGAATTCTTCGGCTATTTCAGGGGGGTCTTGAATATCGTCAGCCTGATATTGCTCTTGTTCGTAAAGCGCCTCTACAGCCGCTGGGGGTTGCCGGTGGCCCTGATGTTCCACCCGTTCAACTATGTGCTCATCTTTATCTCCTTTTTATTGCGTTTCGACATTTATTCAGCCATCTATGCCCGTTTTTCTTCGAACGTTCTACGAACAACCGTCAATCTCCCATCCATGGCCATCTTGAACGGGCTTTTCCCGGCCGCCTACCGATCCCTGGTAAGGCCATTCTTAAGGGGGACGATTGTCCGCGTGGCTTTGTTCATGAGTCACGGCATGATCCTGCTCTCAACCAACCTGTTCCACCCCAAATACCTCTCCCTGGTGGCCCTGCCGTTTGGCCTGACCTGGGTGGGCACCACCTTTTTCCTGAAAAGGCGGTATTCGCAAATTTTACTGGATCTGATTACCGAGGACATGATCGACCTGAAGTCGATGAAGGAAACCGACATCAGCCATCTGTTTAATGACCCCAAAATCAAGGCCCATTTGACCAGTGCCTTTGCTGCGGCCGAGGGCGAGAAATGCCTCTGGCATGCTCAGCTGCTGAAACTGTTAAACCTGCCCGATCTGGACCAGAAGATCATTGTCGCCTTAGAGAAGCAACCCGATGAAGAGACCCGGATTGGATTGGTGCAACTGCTGTCACCAGACGCAGGCCAAACAGCGGTTGACACGTTTGCCCGATTGGCCCCCACGGCCGGCCCGGACTTGATGACCGCCATGATCCGCTGTGCCAACAAGCAGGCGCCGGGGACCGGTCGCGCTTTCAATCGGCAGGTCATGCATGCCGATTGGTCCAGCGAGGTCAAGGCCTACGCTGCGGCCGGACTTTTCAAAACGGATATGGGCGAATATGGGGCCACCATCAACGGCTGGCTTGAATCCGTTGACGGGGAGCAGCAAAAAGCCGGTGTCATTGCCGCTGGCCAGACAGGCGATATCAACTTTGCTTCCAAATTAGACGGTTTGCTCGATCGGCCGGAACAGTCAGCCTACATTCCATTGATCATCAAAGGATTGCGGCGGATGGAGGTGCCGGATTTAAATCGCAAGGTGGCACCCTATCTGGAGCACGCCGATACCGCTGTCCGTCTTGAGGCTGTGAAAAGCTGGACAATCAGCGACGATGTAGATTTGGACCAGATGCTGCATATGGTTGGCACTGCGTCCGAAGACGTGCAACAGGCCGCTCACGATGCCATTGTTGGGGCTGACTACCAGAATGTGCAGCTGCTGCTGGAAGCCCTTTCCAGCCCCCGGCGCAGTATGCGCGAGGGTATCCTGGGAGTGCTAGAGTCCATGGACATCAAGGACTTGGATGTGGTGCGGTTTGCACGCCGCCGGACGCGGCAGGCTTATGAAAACCTGGCCGCCGCCGAAGCCCTCGAATTGCTGCCTCCTGGTAAGATAACCGCATTGCTGCGGGAACACTTGAAACAAAAAGCCCGCGTGGATGTGGAAATCGTTTTGAGGGTACTGGCGGCCCATGATCTTACCGGAAGGATTCGGATATTGACGCGCAGTCTCTTCTACGCCGATAAGCGCCAGATGGATAACAGCCTGGAGGCCCTGGACAGCCTACTGCCCCAGGCGGTTTTCCAGCCGCTGCTGCCGTTGCTTGAAAATGCTGCTACACAACCATCTACCCAGCTTGCGCGTAAATTTTTTAAACTTCAAGATGTTGGAGACACGGTTCTCAATTTGGTGGATTATCTGATCAGCCGGGGCCAATGGTTGGAAATCACACTGTTGCTGGCGGCACTCCACGAAGCGCCCGCCGAATCAGGAGAACAAGGCTTAATTTCTAAATTGACCCAAGCATTAAGGCAAGTATCCGGTGGTCATGACTTGAAACATCTGCATCCGTATTTGCAGCGTACCAATCAGAAGGAGATATCCATGGATTCAGCGATCAGCATTACTGACAAGATCCTGCTGGTCAGGGAGATTGACATTTTTTCCGAACTGTCGGTCAGTGAACTAGCTGCGGTGGCCTCGGTAACCGAGGCGGTTTCCCATCCGTCAAATCAGGTGGTCATCCAGGAGGGCGATATAGGCGAAACCATGTTCCTGATCGTGAAAGGCCGCGTGGCCGTGATAAAGCATTTGGGCGCAGAGAACGAGCTCGAACTTGATCAGATCGATTCCGGTGACTATTTTGGAGAAATGGCGTTGTTCGAGGATCGCCAGCGGTCAGCCAGTATCCGGACATTGACCGAGTCTGATTTTTTGGTCCTGCATAAAGCTGAGTTCAATGAAATTGTGCACGAATTTCCTGAAATTGCCCTAAATGCCTGCCGGGTTCTCAGTGATCGGATTCGAAGGCTGCATGCCCGGTTTACATCTAAAGATTAGCATTCTAATTAAGAAAACCCTGCACACTCAACTCCCAGCAGCGGCTATGCGGCCCTGGCCCCACTAAAAGCGACCTCCAAACTTCCCATAAAGTTCTATTTTTAGATATAGGTATTCAAGCGACCTTGCCCGGCATTCACGGCGCCAGCCTTTTTATTTTCTTGTTACAGTCGATTGAGCGTGTTGGGCTGATAATACTTGAATTCCGTTTGAAAGGTTTGCTCCCGTTATGCGACCATACTTTAGACTGTAAATCGGCCTACGCGAGGAGGGGGGTATATGGGACATTCAGATTCTGGACAAACAACCTATCCCACTGAATCCAATAACAACCGTAAAGGTGTCCGTGAAGTGCTCCTGAATGGCATCTTTATCCGTATCCTGATTATAGAAGGCATCCTGCTGGTCTGGTCGGTAGGCTATCGATTTGTTGTGGATATGACCGATATCACGGATCTTCTGTGGCATACCCTTCGCATTCTAGTTCTGGTGGGGATCATTATCGGTTTTATGATGATTACCCTCAGGCGTTTTCTGGATCGAAAGATCATCTCACCGCTTGAAATGATCGCCGCAGCCAACCGCCGTTTCAAAGAAGACGGCGAGGAAGTCCAGCACGTGAATCTGCCGGACCGCACCCCGCGGGAAATCGGGGAAATTGTCTCGACCCGCAAGGAGCTTCTGGCAAATATACTCAAGGTATCCCGGGAACGCCTGGCCTTGGTCGATTTCATTCGGGCTACCTTTGGGCGTTACCTGTCCAAGGAGGTTGTGGAAGAGATTCTGGCGTCCCCAGAGGGCCGCAATGTTGGCGGACGGCGGACCACGGTTACCATTTTAATGTCCGATTTAAGGGGATTTACCACGCTTTCCGAAGAGCGGGACCCGGAACAGTTGATGGAGCTGTTGAACCGTTATCTCCAGAAGATGACGGAGGTTATTCAAACCTACGGCGGTATGATTGATGAATTCATTGGCGATGCCATCCTGGTGGTATTCGGGGTTCCGGAACCCATGCCCGATGATGCGGCCCGGGCCGTAGCCTGCGGTATGGCTATGCAAAAAGCCCTGATGCAATTGAACAATGAAATTGTAAAGAAGGATTTTCCGCCGCTGGAAATGGGCATCGGCATCAACACGGGTACGGTCATTGCCGGGAACATCGGATCGGAGATGCGGCTTAAATATGGCATCGTCGGTGCGCCCGTGAACATTGCGGCCCGCATTGAATCGGACAGTGTCGGGGGCCAAGTCCTGGTGGGATTGTCGACGTACGAACAGGTGAGCCATCTGGTGACGGCCGAGTCTGCACGGACCGTCATGATGAAAGGGGTCAAAGCGCCCATTGTTTACTACCCGGTGACGGCGATCGGACCACCTTACAATGTGCGTTTTAATACCGTCATGGTCAATCAACACGATGTCCCCCTGGCCTTGCCGTTTCAATGCTGGACGGTTGAGGACAAAAAAGTCGCCGAGATGTCCATTAGTGGGGAAACAGTTACCCTGGGGCGGGATTTTTTGGCGGCCGAGATATCGCAGCCGTTGGCACCAATGACCAATATTAAGATGGTATTCGATTTCTGTATAGACGCGCACTGTTTCGGTGATATCTATGCCAAGGTGCTTTCCCAGGAATCGCAAGACGGCAAAATGGTGTATCAGATGCGGATTACCTCGATCAGCAAGGCGGATCGGGACATTCTAAAACAGTGGATGGAACAAGCCAACTAGCGTCCAAGCACAATGGGTCTCTTTTGGTCCAGAGCGGCGTTATCACACTTTTGTGATCCTCAACATAGTGATTACTATGCCTGCGGTCCCAAAAGTGTTCTAGCCTTGCTCTGAACGAAAAGAGACCCATTTTGCTTGGACGCTTGCACATTCGTATGGGAAAAAAGAACTGTTGCTATCGTGAGGGCAAAACCTTATTGATTTTCGGGAGGTGAATCAAGGCCGGTAGAGCTCGCGGCCGTAGCTTTTGATGGCGATGGCGGTGGTCTTGAAACAGGCGAAGAAGTCGTGGGCCTCCTTGAAATTTCTCAATTTCAGGGTAATCAGCGTGTCGTGAATGTTGCGACGGTTAATGGTGTTTACGATCTGAAGAATCTCCAGGCCCTTGGGGATGAGGCCCAAAAGTATGATACTGTCGGCCAGCGATTTACCCCGCACCCGGACAATGAATTTTAACGGGATCTGCCATTGCGCATCAAAATCCCAGTCCACCCGCGGCAGTTCTTCCGGTCCGAGGCCGTGTCGTGTGGCGAGGTTGCGGCAAGATTGTAGATGGAACGCCACCCCGCGCTCACTCAGGGCCGCCACAATCGAATCCTGTCCGGGATGGGGGCGGCAGCAATTGGAAAACTTGTGAATTCCCCGTTTTAATCCGGCGATCCGGATAGTGCTGAGTTGGTGGTTGGACTTTGGCGATTTGGTTCCGGAGCCCTCGGCGTAATATAAGATCTCCTGCGGTGAGAGCAGGTCCTGCCCAATGTGGGTAAACATCTGCCCAATATCGTCAATGTTCTTGAATTCTAAAAATAGCCGCAGGGATTCACTTTCCAGAAACGTTTCCGACAGGCCGGCCCGTTGCAGCTCCTGCACGAGAAGGTCCCTTCCGATTTGGCGGGCATAGCGACGTCGCTTTTTTTGGAGCGATTTGTTCACGGCGCTCTTGGCTCGGGGGGACCGGCACAAACGTTCCAGATCCGGGTCCGCATCGATGGCGTCCGGGTAGGTCTGGATTTCTACCTTGTCGCCGTCTTTCAGGCGCTCAGTCAACGGTTTGAGATCTCCGTTGATGACCGCGCCCCGGCAGTAATCACCGAGGTTGGAGTGGATTTTATAGGCGAAGTCCAACACAATACTGCCCCGGGGCAGATAGTGCACGTCGCCTTTGGGCGTCAGGATAAAGATCTCATTGGATTTCGCCAGCCGAATGAGATCTTTGCGTTGGTGCGCTGGTCCGCCGTATTCACCGATGTCCTTGAACAGCTCGCTGATTTCCTGGGCATAGCGGTCGCCTACCGACTGGTTAATGTCATACTGACTCAGGACGCCATGGCGAGCCGCGGCCGCCATTTCTTCCGTCCTGATTTTAATAAGAAACTCTATGGCGTTGATACTAATGCGAATGTGGATACTTTGATAACCATTGGCTTTGGGGGTGGCGATGAAGTCGCGAATGGTACGAGGGACCGGTGGAAACAGGTTCGCCACCATTCCCAGGGCCGTGTAGCAATCCAGATAGTTGTCCGTTTCCAGGGTTACCGTGAAATCGACCTGGTTTTCAGTGTTACCGATTTCCAAGGTGCGTTTGACCGGGGAGTAGTAAGAGCTCAAACTTTTTGCCCGGGGGCGAATGACAACCGGGCAGTGGAAATCAGCCAGAGCCTGTCGAATGGTCCTTTGAATTTCAAATACCTCGGGTGAGTTCAGGATCTCACGGGTGGCATTGAGCAGCTTTTTACTTTTTTTGGGGTATAAATACGGAAGCGCGAGTTGGAACAACTCGCGCTTTAGTGAGAAGAGGTTTAGTTTAGCTGCCAGCGGGGCATAGATCTCAATCGTTTCCTGGGCAATGCGGCGCTGCTTCGACTTTTTCAGAAACTCAAGGGTTTTGATATTATGGAGCCGATCCGCCATTTTTATCAACAGGATTCCCAGGCGGCGGCTGGAGCTGAGCAGCAGTTTGCTGTGGGTTAAATCCCCCCGGGTCGTCCGGTCCAGACGCTGCAGGGACATCTTGGTACAGCCGTCCACCAGCTCGGCGACCACATTTCCAAATTCGCGCTGGAGGTCATCCAGGGTGATATCCGGGACATCTTCCACCACATCGTGCAAGAGCGCCGAGGCAAGGATGAGAGGATCGCGCACACCCAAATCCTGGCTGAGGATCTGGGCCACCGACAGGGGGTGGATAATGTAGGGTTCGTTGGATTTGCGTTTCTGGCCGGCATGCAGTTCCACGGCAAAATCCAGGGCTTTGAAGACGATCCTGTTTTCCGGCAGGGTCTCGTCCACATAGCCGGCCAGATATGCACGGTAGTTCTCCATGGCCCGTATCAATACCGCATTTTCCGGATGGCGGCAACCGGCAACCGGGAGTTATGGTGGTCGGTGGCGCTTATCAGATTCAAATTTGCAACCGACATCAGCTTTTACACGCGCTTGACAACCCCAGGACGATTCAGTAATGCAAGGGTGCAGCTTGGTTGGCCGGCCTGCGGGCCGGATATTTTTTTGATGCCGACAAATTGAAACAGGTTGCCCTGATCAGCGCGCGCATTCCCCGCAGCAAACTGCCGGAATTGCGAGCGCATCAAAAATAGAGATTCGGTACGGGGGACAATTCCCCACAACTTGTTGGAACGTAGCGGAAATCCCGCATACCGGGGCTGCGGGGAGCATTCAAGTTATGGACCGGAAAAGCCACTTCACAAATGCCAGGCGCCTGGTTGTCAAAGTGGGTTCCAATGTGCTGACCAAAGCCCAGGGTCTCAACCTGCCGGTGATGTATGCGCTCAGTGGTCAGCTCAGCGCATTGATGGATACCGGCCGGGAAGTGATCCTGGTGTCCTCCGGGGCCATGGCCTCCGGCATGAACAAGATGGGTCTTGACCGACGACCGGATGAGATCCCCAAACGCCAGGCAATATCGGCTGTGGGGCAGGCCGGTCTCATTCGGGAATATGAGAAGGCCTTTCATGTGTACGGCCGCAAAGTCGCCCAAATCCTTCTGACCAGTGAGGACCTCGATGATCGGCAGCGCTACCTCAATGGCCGCAACACCCTGAATACCCTTATAGACTGGCGGGTCGTGCCCGTGATCAATGAGAATGATACGGTCATGGTAGAAGAGATCAAAGTCGGTGATAACGATAATTTGGCGGCCATGATCACCCTGCTGATGGACGCCGATCTGTTGATTCTGCTGACCGATATCGACGGGCTGTTTACCCGGGACCCGCGGGTCCATCCCGATGCCCGACTCATTCCGGAAATCACCGAGCTTGACAGTGAGGTGGAAAAAATGGCCAGCGACATACCCGGTCCCCTTGGGCGGGGCGGCATGTCCAGCAAGATCAAAGCCGCCCGGAAAGTGACCGCGGCCGGGGTGCCGATGGTGATTGCCGACGGTACGAAACCGGACATCCTGAAAACCCTGATGCAGGGAGATGCGGGCGGCACGTTCTTTGTACCCAGTGGGGAAAGGCTTGCCAGCCGCAAGAGTTGGATTGCGTATACGTTGAAGCCGAAAGGTTCCATCCAGATAGATGCGGGTGCCGCGGAGGCGATCATCGGCAAGGGGAAGAGCCTGCTACCCAGTGGAATCGTCGGCGTGGAAGGTGATTTTCTAAAAGGTGCCCCGGTGACCCTGAAGACCCCGGCCTGTGCGGATATCGGGACCGGACTGGTCAATTACAGTGCCGCAGATATTCAAAAAATAAAGGGTCTGCAAACAGATGCCGTACAGCAGCGCCTTGGCGAAAAACCTTACGATGAGGTGATTCACCGGGACAACCTGGCCCTCACATATAAGGAGTAGGCACCGGACTGACCGGTGTGAGCGAAACCATGACGATTGAGACGACCATAGTTGAAATGGCGCGGGCCGCCAGAGCGGCCACCCGGGAGCTGGCCCGTTGCCCTTCCGAGACTAAAAATCAGGTCCTTCTGGCCATTGCTGCGGCGGTTGAACACGAAGCCGCTCGCATCAAATCGGAAAATACCCGGGATTTGACCTACGCCCGGGACAAGGGCCTTAGCACTGCCATGCTCGACCGTTTGACCATCACGGATGCCACCATCCGGTCCATGGCCCAGGGGCTGCGCGAGGTCGCCGGCCTGCCCGACCCGGTGGGCACGGCAGATGAAACCACGGTGCGACCAAACGGGCTTGAGGTTTCGCGCGTGCGGATTCCATTGGGGGTCATCGGCATCATTTACGAATCGCGCCCGAATGTGACCATCGATGCGGCCGGCCTTTGCATAAAGTCCGGCAATGCCACCATCTTGAGAGGCGGCAGTGAGGCATTGCATTCCAACCAGGTTCTGGCCGCCATCATCCAACAAGCCCTTGCTGCGGCCGGTCTTCCGGAAATAGCTGTACAAGTGGTACCCGTGCGGGACCGGGCGGCAGTGAATATCCTGTTGGAACAGGAAGAATGCGTTGATTTGATCATTCCCCGCGGTGGGGAAGGGCTTATTCGTTTTGTCGTGGCCCATTCGAAAATCCCTGTTCTCAAGCACTACAAGGGCGTTTGCCATGTATACGTGGATGCCGATGCGGACCTGGACATGGCCGTCGAGATTGCTTTCAATGCCAAAGTCCAGCGGCCAGGAGTATGCAATGCCATGGAGACGCTTCTGGTCCATGCGGATGTAGCGCCCGAGTTCTTGCCGGCTATGGCGGATAGGTTTGCAGCGGCGGGTGTAGAGATGCGGGGTTGTAAGTGGACCCTTGAAATTCTGCCGAGCATTACGCCGGCTGCGGAAGCGGATTGGCCAGCCGAATTTCTCGATCTAATAGTGGCCATCAAAGTTGTCGACGGTATGCCGCAGGCCGCCGAACATATTGCCGCTTACAGTTCAAACCATACCGAGGCGATTGTGACCAACCACTACGGCCGGGCCCGGCAGTTCGTCCAGGAAATCGATTCATCCGTCGTATTGGTAAATGCCTCGACCCGTTTCAATGACGGCGGGCAGCTCGGGCTGGGGGCGGAGATGGGCATCAGTACCTCCAAATTGCATGCCTTCGGTCCCATGGGCCTCAAAGAGTTGACCACGACCAAGTTTGTGGTGTTTGGCAGCGGGCAGGTTCGAGAATAAGAGGTGCCCGGTATGCAATGATAAGGCAGTATCACCTTTGTGCCCTACCGTTGATAACGATGTAAAAAGGCACGGACTATATCAGATAATTCGCGCCTTTTTGTTTATCAATGTCACTGAGAACGAATGTTCGTAGTTAAATCTGATGACGCCCAAATTCCTTCAGGCGTTCAGTTTCCTTTTCCCTGATATCACGGTGAGGGGTACATCGTGCGACAGAACCATGCCGATGCGACTTGAGTTGCTGTAGCTGCGAAGGCGATCTGTCAACTTCTCCGGTCCGCAAGCGACGCGAAAACCGGTTGGCGTTCTTTGCCGTGCGGGGGAAATTCAGTTCTTGTAGAACTCGAGATCCGGTCCGGCGAAGGGGGCCATCGCGTCGATGCGATTTTGGCGTTCGGCTTGGTTCCAGTTCCATGTTTTGCGTGCAATGGCAGCATTTTGGGAAACCTGTTGGACGGTTTCCATACCACTTACCAGAGAGGTGATGGGTAGGGACCACACGAAGCCGAAAACATCCTCCACGGAAAGAGCCGCCGGTATCGCCGGCTTGACGGAGACATCCGTGCGACGCCAACCTTTGTTCCCTCCGAAGAAACGTCCGTAGGCCAGGGTTTTCATGGCCAGTACGCCGATGCCTGCCTCCACGCACTTGGGTACCACGTGGATGACGAAGCTCTCGAAATGGGGGTCGGCGGGGTTGACCGGCATCTGCGCGGCGGTCATCTTCACACCCCGCTTTTGGGACGCCTCCAGCATCTTGAGGTGGGCTTTGTAGGAACCATGACCGGTAAAGCCAATGTGCCTGGCCTTGCCCTTTTTCTGGGCTTCAAGAAATGCGTCGAGCACACCGTTTTGGATGCGCGCTTTAACATCATCCGGGCTTTGGAGGGCATGCACCTGCCATAGGTCTACGTAGTCGGTCTTCATACGGGAGAGGGAATTGTCAAGATCCTGCAGGGCCGCCTTTCTGTTTGTGGCCAGGGTTTTGGTCATGATGAAGGCAATGTCCCGGTACTTGGGCGCGAGGAATTTTCCATAACGTTCCTCAGCCTTGCCACCACTGTACAGGGGGGCGTTATCGAAGAAGCGCACCCCCTCCTCTAAGGCTTTTTCGATGATGGCCTGCGCGTCTTTTTCCGAGGCATTCCCCACATGGTCTCCGCCCACGCCCAGGTTGGTGACGACCGGACCGGAAGAACCCAGCTTGCGCAGGGGCAGCCGCTGGCCCAAGCGGTCGGAACTAGAGGCGGTGGCGGCGGCAAGCTTTTCCTCGCCAGGAAAAAGGCTTGGTACCATAAGCCCGGCGGTGCAGCCCGCCAGCATGGCCATGAACTCCCGGCGTTTGAGTCCCCTGTGCAGGTCGGCAGCGCTTTTTTTCTCATGTTTCATATTATCCTCCGTAGTGCCCCAGTCGCGATCTTGCAGATCGCTGCGTGTATATCCTTTTTAATAGCACACATGCCCTAAAACTGCAGGTATACTTTAAGATCTGAAGCAAACACGGTGGCCAATATTTTTCACCGCTTTAAAAGGTAAACTAACAGCGAAATGGGTCTGGTATCAATCAGCTTGAATAGAACTTTAGAGGCCGGGTGCGCCAGCGCATAATAACCCATTAAGGCAGACTTGGTTATAACGAATAATCGGAAGGATATTGAAATCCAAACAGCCCTGGCCCGCACACCCTCCAAGTGGTCGTCAGCCGGGCGATACTATTTGGAAATCAAGTCACACAGGATATCGTGGGCCGCATCCAGGTCGAGCTGCCCCATGTTCAATACGAGGTGATATAAAGACGGGTCGTCATAGTCATATTTGCCCAGCTTTTTATATAGATTCGCGCGACGTTTGTCTTCGCTGTTTACCAGTCGGGCGGAACGGCTGCGGGAGTAGTTGTATTGCTCCATGACAAATTTTACCCGGTCCTCCATATCATCTATCAGCAGGACGTGAAACACATCGGGATGCCCTTTCAGAATGTATTGGCTACCGCGGCCCATGATCACGGCATCCCCTTCGTCCGCAATCTGGACAATGGTTAACACCAGGTAGTCCAGATAGATCTTTTCATCCAGGTAGCCGCGTTCATCCTTTAGAATCCGGTCCACCATGCGCTGGGAAACGATACTCGAAATGGCCCGGGACATCATCCCGCCGGCTTCTTTTTCAAAGGAGCGGACCCACTTGGCGGAAACATTGGCCTGTTTCGATATCATCTGGATGATACTGCTGTCCGCGAATGTGTAATCCAGTGTCTCGGCGACCATTTTTCCAAGTGTCTTGCCGCCTGCCCCGAATTGTCTGGAAATAGTGAATACAGCCATGTAACCCTCCCGCTCAAATCATGAACTGTGTCCTGTTCTGGAATCGTCTCCTCAGGTTTCTTTTCCAACCCCCCTGTGCGCTCGGGATGCAAAACGACCCGAACGCTTCATATGGATGCAGCTATTGTTCAGTCACCTACTCTGGCTTTTCAGGCGGAACCAACAGGACCGGGAAAATAGACGTTTCGATCAATGTCTTGGTCAAACTGCCTAATATTTTATCTTTCCAGGACGGTTGCTGTTTGGTGCCGGCCACAATCATGGTCGCCCGGCATTCATGCGCTGCTTTTTCGATTTCCTTTTCCACGTTGCCGATATATACATGCGGTCTGGAATGGATGCCCTCCACCTCGAAAATATCACAGATTTTTTCCAGCTTTTTACGGGTGTCTTTACGGGTTTTTTGAACCGCCATGGCGGAATCCCCCTTGAGATCACTCTCATGCGCCACGTGGGCCACGTGAATCTCGTTGATCAGCGCCCCCAGCTTTTTTAGGGTCGCGATGGCGTGGTCACAGGCCGGTGACCAGTCTGTCGTTAAAAGAATCCGGTCAAAAGGTTTGTCGGTGCCAATGGCGCCGGGGGTCAGATTCTTGTATACCAGGACCGGCACGCCCGCGCGGTGCAGGATTTCCGTAACTTCCGACCCTGAGAACAATTTCTCCAGTTTGCCTTTTTTAGTGGGGCTCAGCACAATCAGATCGACATCTTCTTTGGCGGCCGCGTCCACAATCTGTTTCACATAATCGCCCACGACGATATAGACGCCTACTTCCAGGCCCTGCTCGAACAGGGATTCGGCCCAATCGATGAAGCGAATGTTGGCCTTTTCCCGGAGTTTGACCTCCTCTTCTTTTTGATACCCCTTGCCCCGGCGCAGAGCCACCTTTTCCCGTTCAATGACATTTAGAAAAACCACATGACTGAGGGCGGCTTTTTGCAGCGGGAGCAGTGATTGCAGCGCATCGAATCTCAACTCGTCGAACTTGGTTACAAATAGAATTTTCTGGATATCCATTTCCGCCTGCCTTTAAAGGACGCAGTCTCCGTTCAATCTGTTGAAACCGCTTGTCAAGATAACCGCACAGATTTCAAGTCGATGAACAGCAAATGCATACCGCGGTTATTTTGGGTTTGCGATCAACCCAATATCTTTTTGATCACTTCCCCGAGTTCTTCCGGCTCAACCGGTTTTTCAAGATAAATTTCCGGCTCGGGAACTTCGTTGCCGCCAAATTCCGTCAGCGCTTTCTGTGACCGTAGGAACGTTTTCTCAGCAATACCCGACAGCAGTACCACGTTGATATCCTTTAACGCTTTTTCGGTTTTCAATTCACGGTAAAGCCGAATCCCGCTTTGCCTGGGCATCATGACATCCAGGATGATAAGATCAGGCATGTGCTTTTTGATCATTTTCAGGCCTTCTTCCCCGTTTTCGGCTTCCAGCGGAGTGTAGCCGTATTCCTCTACCACGGTAGTATTGAACAACCTGACATCCGGATCATCATCTACAACCAGTACCTTTTTACTCATGATCTCCTCCCTGTCACCCATATCGTTACGATGGCCAGAGTTTCAGATTAAACCCGTTCAAAGGGCAACCTGAACGTAAAGGTGGTTCCCTCACCCAGCGCGGACTCGACGGCAATACTGCCGTTATGCTCCTCGACCAGTTTGCTGGTTACCAAAAGCCCCAACCCAGTTCCTTTGGCGCCTTTTGTACTGAAAAATGTTGCAAAAAGGCGGGCTTTTACCTCGTCGTTCATGCCCATGCCATTATCGGTTATCTCAAAAAGAACAAAGGTGTCATCCTCAATCGCCGTGCGAACCGTCACCTGGTGTTGCTTGGAAATGTCGTCATCAAAAATACAGGCATCGATGGCATTGGAAACAAAATTGAGCAGGGACCGATAGGCAATGCGCGGGTCCAGGGCCACTTCGCCAACCGACGGTTCGAAATCCCGTATCAATGCAATGTCGTGCTCGGCGGCTGTTTCTTGCAGCAGGTCACAGACATCGGCGGCAATATCGTTGGGAAAACAATTTTCATATTCCGGTTCCCGCTCTTTCGAATAGGAGAGCAGGTCAAGCACCAGGTCCGATGTGCGCTGAATATTACGCTGGATAGTCTGCCACCCTGTTTTTAACTTGTCGGTGTTGTCCCTGTCAATACCGATATTTACGAGGTAGCTGCCCCCTTTGAAGCCGTGCAGGATGTTTTTGATGCAATGCGCCATGCCGGCGACGGTTTGGCCGATGGCGCCCAGTCTTTCAGAGGCCACCAGTTCTCTTTCAAGGCGTTTTAGTTCGGTTAGGTCTTGAAAGAAGGCTACACTGCCGACAATTTCGTCATTTTCATAGAGCAGGCTGCCGGAAAAACTCACCGGAATCTGCCGGCCATCGCCGCTGTCGATGACCGTTTCGTGCCAGGTCGTGTTCTGCATTTCCGGCTCCGGAGCCAGAAAGCCGACGATGGCCTCTGCAACTTCCAGCGGAAATATCTCCCGTGAGTGCTTTTTCCCGATGACGTCCGCGGCCCTGTATCCAAATATCCGCTCAGCCTCTGGATTGAACAATACCACCTTCCAGTTGCTGTCCGCCGCAATGATGGCATTATTTGAACTTTCTAAAAGCTTGGTCTGGAAATTGGCGCGGCGCAGGTTTTCTTTCTCGAGCATTGCGTTTTCAATGGCCACGCCGATACGATTGCCGACCAGATCGAGAACGTGCATCTCCTCTTCGGTGAAATGATGCGGCTTCTTACTGCCCAGCCGGATAACGCCCAAGGGGGTTTTGTCTTTTCCGACCATCGGGATGTAGACCAGCGAATTCAACTCTTCCTGGCGTAGCAAATCGAGTTCATAGCTTTTTGTCTCCGGCAGCTGTTCGAAGATCCTGAGTTTCCCCGACCGGGCGACACTGGTGATGAGGCTGTCTTCGGCGGCGATGCTGTTGCAGGTGCACAGGTTGGGGGAGTACCCGAAGTTGTATTTCAAGTGCAGCTGCCCGTCGGCTTCCAAGATAAAAATACAAATACAATCCGCCAGGAAGATGTTGACCACCTCCTCGATGGCCGCATTGATGCGGCCTTCCAGGTCCAGCGGTGTGCTTAGCGTGGCATAGATGGAACACAGCGTGGCCAGTTCGCGGGTGTGCCGCTCTTGATCCTCCTGGGCCCGCTTTTCCTCGGTTTTGTCCCAGATGGTTTCGATAGCACCGACGACGGCGCCATCGGCATTCCGGATCGGGGCGGCGGTAAACCAGCACCATTTCCCATCTTCACCGAGGTTGGGGAAGAATTTTTCGGCTTCGTAGGCACCGTCGATCAGGACCGATTTGCGCCAATGATCACCATACAGGCGCTTGATTTTATCCCTCCCGATCTGGTCCAGGATGATATCCGCCATGGACGGTCGCGCTTCGTCATAAAAGGGGGCCCACTGATTGCGGGTGCCCACCATGTCAATGGCCGGTTTGCCGGTGAGCACCTCCAGGCTGCGGTTCCAGTGCGTGATGCGGTGGTCTTTATTGAGAACGAAGGTGGGAATGGTGCTGCCCTGGATGATCTGTGACAGAGCCCTTTCGCTGGCCTGCAGTTCGCTGGCCTTCAAAGCCAGGGCGGCATTGTGGTCCTCGCGCTCTTTGGCCGCCAGTTTTTCCGCAGTTTTATCCCACAGCGTTTCGATTGCCCCGACGACGGATCCGTCCGGGGCCACGATGGGCGCAGCTGTAAAAAAGAGCCATTTACCATCTTCGCCCAGAAGCTCGAAAAACTCTTCGGCTTCATAGGCGCCTTCGATCAGGTCCGATTTGTTCCAGTGGGATTCATAGAAGCTGCGTACATCGTCGTCATCCACACCGTCCAGGATCAGGTCGGCCATGGTCGGGCGCAACTTTTTGCGAAAGGGTTTCCACTGGTTGCTCGTACCGACGCTTTCACTGGCCGCGTAGCCGGTCAACTTTTCGCAGGCCTGGTTCCAGTGGGTAACCCAGTGGTTTCTGTCGATGACAAACGTCGGGATGGTGCTGCCATTGACAATCTGGGAAAGCGCCTGCTCACTGGCCTTCAACTCAGCTTCGGCCTGTTTTTCTTCGGTCCGGTCCCAGACTGTTTCGATGGCTCCGACGACAGATCCATCCGGAGCCTTGATAGGCGCTGCCGTGAAAAAGAGCCATTTACCGTTATCACCCAGGTGCTCGAAAAACTCTTCAGCTTCATAGGCGCCTTCGATCAGTTCCGATTTGTTCCAGCGGGATTCATAAAAACTGCGGACATCGTCGTCATCCACGCCGTCCAGGATCAAGTCAGCCATGGTCGGGCGCATTTTCCTGCGAAACGGTTTCCATTGATCGGTGGTGCCGACGATTTCTCGCGCCGTATAGCCGGAGAGTTTTTCACAGGCGCGGTTCCAATGGGTCACGACATGGTCGCGGTTGATTACAAAGGTAGGAATGGTGCTGCCGTTGACAATCTGGGCCATGGCCTGCTCACTGGCTATCAGATCTCGTTCGATCTCTTCAGAGCGTTGATTGCGTTTGGCAATGATGGCGCTGATTCGATCTGCAAATCCGGTAAACATAGACTCCAGGGTGGCTGGATCTGAATCGGTCAGCCTGAGTTGCTCCAGAGTCTGTTGTTTTACCTTTTCAATCTGGAGCGTGTCCCAAAGGGCACAGGCCGAAATACGATCGACGAGGGTCACCTGAGGTGGTTTGGTGACTTCGATTTCATCGCGCAGGGTTTTGTTGTTCGTTAATTCGAGGAGAACCGTAAGTTCGGAAAGTTGAAAGAGTTCCTTGTAGTCAGGCGTGGTAAAAATGCCGTTCTCGCGGGCATACTGAAGTCCTTCGGCCTGCGGGTCCTTGTCGGCCACGCCCAGAACGGTCGGTTTACTGAACTTGAAGGCCTCATCAAGGATAAACTGCAAAAATACCCGGCAGAGCTTGCCGCCGCCGATGATGGCAATGTTGGCATTTTGGATGAGTTCTAACATAGTGGACTGATCATGTGATCCGTTAGGGTCGTATTCAAAAAAATGCCGAACGCGCATGCCGCCAGGTCATGAAAGTTGACCGTTTACGGGCTTTATGCCGGGTTCGGGCGAATATTCGCACCAGGTCTATTCACTCACTGCACTGACAAGGAACCGTTCAAACAGTTCTTCGTTGTCCTGGGCTGTTATTTCTGCGGGCAGCCTTTCAAGGGCGATGTTTACGGCTTGGTCAATCATTTCCTGGCGGACCTTGTTCTTGGCCTGCAAAATGGTACCTTCAACTTTGCGGCGAGCACTTTCCAGGATATGGCGGCCTTCCTGGCGTGCCTCTGCAATAATTTCAAGTTTTCTTTTTTCGCCCCGGTCGATAATGCGCTGCTTTATCTCCTCAAGCTGCCGGGCACTTTCTTCGAGTTGCCGACGGGCTGCGTCTGCGGCTGCGGAAATCTCTTCTTTTTCCGTCTCTATCTTTTCGATTTGGGCGCCGATTTCGGCCTGCTTGCCTTTCAGAAAATCAAGCAGAGGCCGCCGGCCGAATTTGACGATAACAAAGGCCAGGATGAAAAAGTTCAGCCAGCGCATCACCAGGTCATACGTCGGCCGCCAGGCGGCGGAGTCGGCGGCCCCAGATACGCCCGGCCCCAGAAGCCAAAAGCAAAGCGTCCCGAGTGTCAGCAGACGGATAAGATGATTTCTGGTTATCGGTGTGCTCATTGACTCAATCTCCGATTCAACGCCTTTTCCATGAAATCCACGGCAATACGTTCAGCTTCTTCTTCCAGGCTCTGGCGGAAGTTGGCTACCGTAGCGTCTATCTCAGCTTTGGTTTGTTGCCGGAGGCTAACCACATCCTGTTTGGCGGCAGCGAGGATCTCTTGGGCTTCCTGACTCCCCTGGGCGATGATATCATTCTGGATAGTATGCGCCGCCTGCCGGGCATCGGTTTCCTGGCTCTCAATCTGGGCCGTGATGGCCTGCATCTCCTTGTGGGCAGCCGTAATGTCCGTGCTTAACTGTTCAAGGTAGTCATCGCGATCCTGGGCGGACCCGCGCAGCGGTCGAATCATGATCCGGTTCAGGATGAACATGAAAATGAGAAAAGACAGCAGCTGCACCACCAGGGTTTCATTGATGCTGATAAGCGCTATATTGCTGATAATTTCCATGAAGATGTCCTCTGTCGCTAGACCACGAAAAGCAGCAGCAAAGCGATAACCAGGGAATAAATCCCCGTTGACTCAGATACTGCCTGGCCAACCAGCATGGTCCGGGTCAGCAAGCCGGCTTCGCCCGGATTTTTGCCGATGGCCTCGCAGGCTTTGGCGGCTACCATACCTTCACCGACACCGGGGCCGATGGCACCCAGACCCATGGAAATGCCAGCGCCCAGAAAGGCGGCTGCTTTTACCAGATCAGGTCCACTGATATCCATACTTTCCTCCTTCGTTGAGTTGCTCTGTCACGTTTTGTTCTCTGTTCGGTATCACTATCTATCAGGGCCAGCAAACTGGCCTACAATACAAAAATCAACACCAGGCTCACCACCATGGCATAAATAGCGGTTGACTGTGAGACTGCCTGCCCGACCAGCATGATGCGCATCAGGTCGCCGGCGGCACGCTGGTTGCGGGCCACCCACCGAACGGCACCTTCGGCGACCAGACCATTGCCGATGCCGGGACCGATGCCGCCGAAACCGGTGCAGAGACCCGCAGCGAGCAGGGCCATGGATGGGGCCAGGGCGGCGGTCTCCGGGAATGTTTTAAAAATCAGAATAAAGCTGATGAGCAGTCCAAAGATGGACGGCGTCTGGGAAACGGCCTGTCCCACCAGCATGGTGGTGGTGACATTTCCTACCGTTTTCGGATTACGGGCCACACCGGCGCAGCTGGCCCCGGCGGCTTTCCCGCCCCCGTAGCCGGACCCGATGGCCGCTAGGCCGGTACTGAGGCCGGCGCCGATCAGAGCGGCCCAGGTTGGATTCACAGCCGCCTGACCAAAGTCCATAAACATCAGCATCAGGGCCACCACCATTGCGAAAATGGCCGGGGTCTGGCAAACGGCGGAGCCGATCAGCATATTGGTGGTGAGGGTTTGAGCGGCTTCGGGCTGTCTCGAAATACCAAAACAGGTCTGGCCGCCGGGAAACCCGGAACCGATCCCGGAGCCGATGGCGCCCAGCCCCATGCATAAGCCGGCCCCCAGCAGCGCCGAGGCTTTCAGCAGGCTGGCCGTCCCGATATCCAAAAAGAGCAGGAGGATTGCAATAACCAGCGCAAAGATCGAAGAAGACTCGGCGACGGCCTGGCCGACCAGCATGTTTTTAAAAATCGCCCCGGAGTCTTCCGCATTTCTGGAAACGGCGATATTGGCTTGACTGGCGGTGTAACCTTCACCAATGGCGGCCCCGATGGCACCCAGACCCATGGCAATCCCGCCGCCGGCATAGGCGCATAGTTCGACAATTGATTGGGCTTCCGGATTCATATGCTATTTAACCTGCACTGAAATGTAAACTATCGTGAGCATGGTAAATACGAAGGCCTGGATCGTTCCCACGAACAGTCCGAAAAAGGCAAACAGGAGTGGCGGCAAAACAAGACTGTAAGTGAGATAGGACACCACCAGGATAATAATACTGCCGCCCATAACATTCCCAAAAAGACGGAACGAGATTGAAACGATTTTTGCCAATTCCCCGATGACATTAAGGGGCATCATGAAAAAGATCGGCTGGAAGTACTCTTTTGCATATGCCTTGAAGCCTTTGGATTTTATGCCGGCATAATGCGCAATGGCAAAGCCCATGAGACCCAGGCTCAGCGGGGTGTTCAGGTCCTTGGTGGGCTCTTCAAGGTGCGGTATGATTCCCAGCCAATTTGATATCAACAGGAATAGAAACAACGCACAGACCAGTGGGCCGTACTTTTTGGCGCCTTCCTTGTCCAGGGCGTCTTCGGTGAGGCCGTACAGGGCGTTGACAATGAGTTCGCCCAAAACCTGCATGGGGCGGGGGACCCTGGCTTTATCGCGGGCGGCCAGGTAGCCAAAAACAATCAGGATAAAAAACACAATCCAGCTCATCACCACCACTTCCAAATTGATGGCGGCCTGGTGCCCCGGAAGGTTGATGATCAATTGATGAACTTTCCCTAAATCTTGCATAGCCGGACTGACCCCTTAAGCCCGTCGCTTGCGGGCGGACGCGATAAATTTCATGGAATGATCCGTTACAATTACCACTTGCACCATGAAAATACCAATGACCGTGGTGACAAGTTCAAATTGTGCGAACTTTATGGCACTGATGATGGGTATCGCCAGCAGTGTGAAGCGGATGCCGATTGAACTTAGGGAAACAGCGAATTGCTTCCTCCGGGTACCGGCGCCGATTTTATTTGGCAGGGTTGCAGCTATCAGGATAAAGTTGAGGATGCTGAAGAGGGTGCCCAGAATAAGGCCTTTGCCGATAGGGGCGTAACCCCCGAATATGAAAGGCAGTCCAAAAATGATGGCCGCCACGATAGCGCGGGAACAGTATTTCTTCTGTGTTGCTCTGACAGCGGCGGACATTTTTTACTCTCTGTGATCTTTTTTATCCTCAAGGTTTTCTAGTATCTGCCGGTAGGCCACGTTGCCGCCGCCCAGTACCCCCAGAAGCGTGAAAATCACGATAAAAATACCTTTGGTACCTAAAATTCGATCGAGATACATTCCAACAAAAAAACAAAAACCAATGCAGCCGACCATGGTGAGTCCCAACTGCATAACTATAGAAAGGTTTTCCGCCCAAACCTTGTTTTTTTTGTAATTAAAAAACATCCGTAACGGTCAGGCTTCTATCTAATGGTGATACGTCATAAAACAGGTGCATTACGTATCACACGGCCTGCAAATTGCAACTTTTATTTTCAGTGCCGCCAAGCTATCCGTCGGCAGCGGCGTTCTTGACTTTCACCACCCTCCGAATTGGGGCGCGGTATAGCCAGTCGATGAACATGCAACGAGTTGTAAAGGCTGAAAACCATGCAGAAAATAATTCGTAAAACACGCCAAAACCGTATTTTTCAAGATGGGGTCGCTCAGATAGGGGGTTAGATTTTGGAACAAACGTGCACCTTGATTTTACCTTCCAGGGCCGCTTCGATTTCTGCGGCTTGATGGGCATCGTCGACAATTTTGCCGTAATGCATCGGGATGACGTATTCCGGGTTGATCGCCAGGGCGGCGGCGACCGCCTGCGGGGGATCCATGACATACGTTCCGGATACCGGCAAAAGGGCAATGTCGGCCTGGACGGATTTCATTTCAGGAATGAAATCCGAATCACCGGTGTGATAGATGCGAACGCCTTCGATTGCCAGTACAAAACCCAGCCAGCCGTTTGATTGCGGGTGGAAGTGTTTGTCGGTGTTATAGGCGGCCACCGCTTCGATGCCGATTCCCTCCAGATCGAGGTAGTCTCCCGGGGCCATTACCTGTACATTGCCGCTGAGCTGGGCGGCGGTGCTTTTTTCCGTGACGATGATCGTCTTAGCCTGCACGATTTTATCCAGGTCTTCCGGGGAATAGTGGTCGTAGTGGGAGTGCGATATGAGCACTATATCGGCCTTGGGACCGGCATCGATCTGGAAAGGATCGATGTAAACAATTTTTTCGGCATCAATTCTGAAGCCGGCATGCCCCAGCCAGTGAATATTTTTCAGGAAATCGGTAACCATATGCGTAACCTCCGCGTCTGGGTGGGGCGGGCGGTGAGTACCCTGAAAGGTCGCAAACAAGGGTTCCGACCGGTCCCGCAAGGGTTGCCTAATCTTAGGGGGACGGAAAACTGCGATCCGGCCACTTTCAGCTTCCCGAAAATCAGATGGGATGTCAATCCGCAGTTTGAACTTTTCAACCTTGAATTTGCCCCCGGCGTGCTTTACTATTTGTTACCATTGCAATTATCCATCTGAATTTAAAGGCATTATGGAAATGTCACCCATAAGGATATGCTATGACAAACAAAGCCCTAATTATCATCGACATGTTAAATGATTTCATCGATCCCGAAGGGACCCTGTATTGTGGTGAGACCGCTCCGGTGATCGTTCCCCATATTAAGAATCTTCTCGCACAGGCCCGCCAAGCAGGGGATCACGTGATTTTTTTGCAGGACAGCCATGATCCGGATGACCTGGAGTTCAAAAAGTTTCCTCCCCATTGCGTCACCGGGACCTGGGGCAGCCAGATTGTCACCGAGCTCACACCCTTTGCGGGGGAGCAGGTTATTCCCAAGAAGCGTTACAGCGGTTTTTTTGAAACCAATTTGGAGCAGGTGTTGGCAGCCGCCGATATCAAGAAAGTGACCGTGGTCGGAGTCTGTACGTCTATCTGCGTAATGGATACTGTTGGCGGCCTGGCGAATCGCGACTATAAGACGGTGGTTCCCGAGGCGGGTGTAGCCGATTTTGACCCTGATATGCACAAAATGGCCCTGCGGCGCCTGCGTGATATCTATGGGGCTGAAATTATTTAATATACGGAGTTTATAGTGCCGAAAAACCAAAGCAGCCCGCTGTTCACCGATTTTTATGAGCTGACCATGGCGGCCGGCTATTTTGCCAATGATCTCAATGCTGAGGCTACCTTTTCGGTATCGGTGCGACCCGGCAATTCCAAGCGGGGCTTTTATATTGTCGCTGGACTTGCCGATGTTCTTGACACCTTGGCCGGCTTTGCGTTCGCGTCTACTGACCTAGAGTTCCTGCGAACTACCGGACATTTTTCAGAAGCCTTTTTATCCTTTTTGTCCGACCTGCGTTTTTCCGGCGAAGTGGTCGCCATGCCGGAGGGAACCCTCTTTTTTCCAGGCGAGCCTTTTCTGGAGATAACCGCGCCGATCATCGAGGCGCAACTACTGGAAACCGTGGTACTCAATACCATGGGATTTCAGACCATGATTGCTACCAAGGCTGCCGTTGCATCCATGCCGCCCAGGGCAGGGCAATCGTAGATTTTTCATTGCGACGTACCCAGGCCCGGGACGCCGGCATGAAGGCAGCGCGCAGCACCTGGCTGGCCGGATTTGCGGGAACCAGCAACGTGTTGGCCGGAAAGGCCCTGGGCATCCCCGTAACCGGCACCATGGCACATAGTTTTGTGACCGCCTTTGACAGTGAGCTCGAGGCATTTATGGCCTATGCCCGTCTATTTCCAGACAGTACCGTTCTGTTGATCGACACCTATGACTTGACCCTGGGCACTGAAAACGCTGTCCGGGTAGCGCGTTACCTGCAAGCGAAGGGGCATCGCCTCATAGGCGTGCGCCTGGATAGCGGCGACATGGCCGCGGGCAGCCGCCTAGTAAGAGCAGCCTTGGACGCGGCCGGACTTGCCGAAGTGAAGATCTTTGCCAGCAGTGGTTTCGATGAATACAAAATCGCGGATATTATCAAGGCCGGCGCCCGGATTGACGCCTTCGGCGTGGGGACCAAGGTGGGCGTTTCCGCGGATGCACCCTATCTGGATATTGTTTACAAGTTGGCCAGATACGGTGACCGGGATGTTAAAAAATTGAGTCCTGGCAAGATCTCCCTGGCCGGTCGCAAGCAGGTGTTTCGCAGGCTGAGTCCGGACGGCCGCCTGTTAGAGGACTTGATCGGTACCCGCCGGGAAACGCTGGCGGATAGCATACCTTTGCTCGAACCTGTGATGCAGTCAGGGCGTGTCCTGCGTCCCCATCCATCCCTAAACGATGTGCGCACACGCTGTGCTCAAAGCCTAGACGCCCTGGACACAGCCTACAAGGATCTGCAACAACCGGCCACCTACCCCATATCGATCAGTAAATGCTTGTCTACCCTCCAGTAGGGGCGCCTCTATTTAAGTCCAAAAGAACGCAATGCCGGTCCGACGGCCATTGCCCGGTGCCAACCGGGAAGGTTTTCATTGATTTCGCTGTTTAGATTGAATATAAGATATCAATAGATACGACGATCACCTGCCTAATCACCTGGACTGCCACGGCCACGACAAGGGAGCCACTTTGACCAGAGCTTTAAACATCTTTGCCAACGCAACTGCATTTGCGGCAATACTCCTGCTATACAGCTGTGTGCCGCTTGAAGAGATGGATAAAGCCAGCGGAACCATTGAAGAGACGAATTACCTGAATAGCTTGGCCGGTATCTACGAAGCCGTCTTTCAGCCGGCCAACGGCGACGAGGCGATTATTACCCTCCGCCTATATCCAGACGGATCCTGCCTTTTCTCTGAAAAAATTATCGGCGGTCCGGCCGGCGGGCTGCTTATCAGCACCGGCCGCTGGGACCACAGTGATTTTTCGGAAGGGGTTACGTTGCGGCTGAAGAGCAGTAGTGGTGCTCGCAGGGTCATGCAGTGCACTCAGGACAAGACCTCCGGCAACCTCGTCTATTCCGGCCAGGGTTACGGTCCCGACGGTCTGAAACTGATCAAAAGGTAATGTCCAAAACTCGCCTTCGAAACACCTTTCCAGAAACGGTTTCACAACTTTCAATCGGGTTCAAGGTCAAGGCGGCCGTGGGGTTTTAACCGGAGGAATACTCGAGTATTTTGAGGATAGCGCTTCGCTTCACTTCGTGCCGAAACCGCAAGACCAACGCAGAGATTGGGCCCGAGGGGAAGTTTTGAAACCGTTTCTATAGGGATTTAAGATCCCGCCAACCATCCTCCCAGTAAGCCTTCCCATAGCTGATCAGCAATTGCTCGTCCGCCTTTATCTTTCGGGAGGCCTTGAAAAAGAGAATCCAGTGACCGTCGATCAGGACGTGTTCCACATTTACGTTCGGTTCATCACCGTGGTTCACAAAGCGAAGTTCGTTGCCTTCAAAACGGCCATTGATCTCAAGGTTGGGGGCCTCTTCGATTTCTTCGAGGTAGTACCAGGAGTAGTCGCTTTCAAAACCCCCTTCGTCCAACTCGTGACCTGATTTTTCTGCAGCAATTTGGATCACGCCGGTATATTCACCGATGAAGGCATCCTTTTCCAGGTTGGACCGGGCAAAAATACCATAGCCCACTTTAGCGTCGATACGACGGATATATATCGGTGCCATATAACTGTCTTTGATGAAGTGGGCGTAGCGATGGTAGGTCTCCTCGAAAAAATCTCGGTTTTCGCAATAATAGTCTCGCTGGCTCAGGTCCATGGATAGCAGGGGGCGCCAGGCAACGCGGGACCTTTCAAGGTAGACCAGACCGTTGTCTTTAAAGAAGCGGGTGATTTCCGCCCGGGTCCGGTAGATTTCTGGAGGGTTGGCGGTCATTGTTCAGCCCGCCATCCGCCTGGCTAGTTGGGCAACGCGCTGCCCGAGTTTGGCGCCGTTGTCCAGGGCCTTGGCATCCGGGACACCGACACACGCGGTACCATAATGCCCGGTGGCTGAAAGGGGGTCGCCGACAATTACCATACCGTATATCAACAAGGCCTGGATAATGGCCAGCATGGTGGTTTCTTTGCCCCCGGTGGGGTCTTCCGAGGTAGCAAAAGCAGCCCCTACTTTGTCTTCCATTTTCTGGCGGACACTTACAAATTCATCAAAGACCGCTTTTAAGGGCGCCGCCATGGACCCAAAATAGACGGGAGAACCGGCAACAATACCGTCTGCTGCCAGAAAATCTTCTTTGGTCACTTCATCCGTGCGTCTCAGGAGGACATCGGTGTCTGCCACACTGCGAGCACCGTCGGCAACGGCTTCCGCCAGTCGACGCGTATTGCCGCCCTTTGAGCAATATAATACCAGCACATTCATATCTGGCTCCGTTCATAGGCATTAGGGGTTGAAGGGGTAGAGTGAAACCTAAGCAACCACTTTCCATTTGTCAATATCATTACCCTTAACGGTTGTCCTGCTATTCAGTTTTTCAGGTTGCTTGGAGCAGTACTGCTTGACACCTGTGAACCTATTTTCATATAGTCATCTGGCTTATTTATACTCGGCCACCCGACCACGGCCGGCCATTTGCGTCTTGTCTGGGCACCACGTTCGTCACAGGAGTGTTCGATACATGTACCGCGAAAACTACATAAGATCCCTCAGGGCCGAGTTGCTTTCAATGGTTGAAGATTACCTGACGCCAATTGCTCTGCGCTATGGATACAGCGAAACACCGCTGGAAACCAACATCAAATGGCGACCGCTGGTGCTTGTCCTGGGAAATTACTCTTCCGGAAAATCAACCCTGATCAATGAATTCCTGGACGCCGATATCCAAGGTACCGGACAGGCGCCTACAGATGACTCCTTTACCATCATCACCTATGACAGCGAGCAGGACAACGGCAGCCGGATAAGGGTCACCGAAGAGCGGGACGGCAAATTCCTGTTAAACGATCCCGAATACCCCTTCGAATCCCTGAAAAAGCACGGGCAACGTTTTATATCGCATTTCAAACTAAAAAAGGTGAACGCGCCTTTTCTCCGCACCTTGAGCATTATCGACACTCCGGGCATGCTGGACAGCATAACTGAACGCGACCGCGGTTACAGTTACCAGGACGTCATCGGTGATCTGGCCCAGATAGCCGACCTGGTGCTGGTATTGTTCGATCCCCATAAGGCCGGGACGGTCAGGGAAGCCCATACCAGCTTGCGGGATACCCTGCCGGCGAAAACCTTTGAAGACCGGGTGCTGTTTGTTTTGAACCGGATTGATGAATGTGCCTCTTTAACCGATCTTTTACGGGTGTACGGCACCCTCTGCTGGAACTTGTCCCAGATGACAGGACGAAAAGATATCCCGATGATTCACTTGACCTATTCTCAACGGGCAGCCGGCAGTGACGTGATTCAGGGGGAATCAGGCTACCTGCATTATCTGGAAAATCAGCGGGAAGAGTTGAAGGCCGCCATCTTGCAGGCCCCCCGGCACCGCCTGGACAACCTGGCTGCTTTCGTAGAGATCCACAGCGAAAGATTGAGTCACTTGCTCGAAGCCCTGGTAAATTATCGCCGCCTGTTGCGCCGGTTTCGCTTCAAGTTCTTTTCTGCCGGCCTCTTTTTGAGCCTGGTGACCGGAGCAGGGACAACGCTCTTTGCTTATTCTAACCCGATCCTCTCCGACTTCGACCGGAACTACCTGATCGGCGGCGGGGCCGGCAGCGCCCTGCTGGTTTTTTTCTTCTGGTCAACCGTGCTCAGAAGAATGTTTACCAGACGCTTTAATCGCAAGAGGCTGGCGGAAGTAGACAGCCTCACCACCATTGAAAATCAGACCCGGCGCGACAGCTGGTATGCCGTCAAAGATTACGTGTTCAGTTATATGCGCAAAACCGGCGGAAATTTTTCTCTGGGTCGGATACGGCAGGAGTTCAACGCGGCTCGGGCTGTTTTTGAGAAGGGCTCGAAGGAGATCCGGGAAGCGCTGAACGAACTGGCCACCATCCGTCACGACGACCAGCCCGACGAGCCCCCCCAGGAGTTGCAAAACCCTGCCTTTATGCGCGAGCCGGAAGCATAAGGCCGCTTCTTACCGGTATACTGGTAGCAGCTATTCAGCCTAAGGCCAATCCGGCCTCCAGCCTGTTTAATTATAAAAGGGGGTTTCTGCTGACAGTCGCTGTTAGATTCCTAAATAGGCTTTGCGAACATCATCATTGGCCAGCAGGTTGGATGCCGTATCGGTCACGGTGATTTTACCGTTCTCCATGACATACCCACGGTGTGCTATTTTCAAGGCCATATTGGCATTCTGTTCAACCAGGAAAATGGTCGTGTTGTGCTCGGTGTTGATCTTGCGGATAATGTCGAAAATCTGCTTTACGACCAGGGGCGCCAGGCCCAGGGATGGTTCGTCCAATAGCAACAACCGGGGTTTGGCCATCAGGGCCCTGGATATGGCCAACATTTGCTGCTCGCCGCCGCTGAGGGTTCCGCCGGCCTGGTTGCGCCGTTCGGCCAGAATGGGGAAGAGGTCGAAGATATAGTCCATATCCTCTTTGATACCGTCGCCGTCTGTGCGCAGGAAGGCGCCCATGTCGAGGTTTTCCGCCACGGTCAGATAGGGGAATATACGGCGCCCTTCCGGCACCTGGCTGAGGCCCAGGGCCACGATGTCATTACCGGGCAGGTCGTGGATCGGTTTGCCCTCGAAGTGGATCTCTCCGGAGCGAGGCGGAACGATGCCCGATATGGACATCAGGGTGGTGGTTTTGCCGGCACCGTTGTCGCCGATCAGGGTGATGATCTCGCCTTCGGAGACTTCGATGCTCACCCCCTTGAGGGCCTGGATGTTGCCGTAGTAGGTTTTGATATTGTTGAGCTTAAGCATCTAATTCCTCTCCCAGATAGGCTTTGATGACGACCGGGTCGTTTTTGATTTCTTCCGGGGTGCCCTGGGCGATCTTCTTACCGTAATCCATGACGAATATGCGGTCGGAAAGGCTCATGACCAGTTTCATGTCGTGCTCGATCAGCAGGATCGATATCTTTTCTTCATCCCTGATTCTTACGATGAGGTCATCGAGTTCCTTGGTTTCCTGCGGATTCATACCGGCCGCCGGTTCATCCAAAAGCAGTAAAAACGGGTCGGTCCCCATAGCCCGTGCGATTTCCAACCGGCGCTGGGCCCCATAGGGCAGGTTTTTAGCCATTTCGTTTACATATTGTTCCAGACCGATTTTTTCGAGTACCTGATAGCTGTCTTCCACTACCTGTTTTTCTTCAGCCACGGTGGCCGGGTTGCGGAAAATCGCACCGGCAATCCCGGCGTGGATGCGGCAATGGCGGCCGATCATGACGTTCTCCAGGACCGACATGTTTTGAAACAGACGGATATTTTGAAACGTTCGGGCCATGCCGCGTTCGGTGACATGGTTGGGTTTGATGCCGTTGATCCGCTCCGTTTTTTTACCGGGCGGCGAAATCATTACGTCACCTTCAGTCGGGTTGTAGATGCCGGTGATGCAATTGAAAAAGGTGGTTTTACCGGCACCGTTGGGCCCGATCAGGGCCACGATTTCGCCTTCGTTGATATCGAGGTCAAGATGATCCAGGGCCCGCAGGCCGCCGAAATCCATCGTCAATGCATTAACTTCGAGTAATGGCTGCATAGTCCTACGCGTTCCCCTTACTGTTTTCCGCTTTTTCAAATTTATAAGGACTGCGGGTTGTACTGATAAGCCCGCCGGGTCGAAAGACCATCATGGTTACCAGGATAGCACCGAATATCAGCATACGGTATTCTGAAAAGGCCCGCAGGTATTCCGGCAACAAGATAAGAAATCCAGCCCCGAAAATGACGCCGATGATAGACCCCATCCCGCCGAGGACCACCACGCAGAGAATGATGATGGATTCCCATATGGTGAAACTAGCCGGATTGATAAAGGTCGTCTTGGCGGCAAACATAACACCGCCCATACCGGCCCAGGTGGCGCCCAGGGCAAACGCGGTGAGTTTTGTCTTGGTTTTATCGATGCCCATGGCCTGGCATGCGATTTCATCTTCTCTCAGGGCGATCCAGGCCCGGCCAATGCGGGAGGCCTGCAGTCGGTTAACCACAAAGATGGTGAAAATTGTCAGGGCGATCATCAGAAAGTATAAATAGATAATATTTTGATGCAGACTCAATTCAATACCGAAAAGACCGGGCCGGGGAATATTCGCAATGCCGCTGGGGCCGAAGGAGAATTCATTCCAGTTCTCTAGGATCAGCCGAATAATCTCACCAAATCCCAGGGTCACAATGGCGAGGTAGTCACCTCTGAGCCTTAAAACCGGGAAACCCAATATGATGCCGGTCAACGCACCGAGGGCGGCGCCGATCGGCAGCACCGTCCAGAAACCAAGGCCCCAGTGATAATTTAAAAGTGCATAGCTGTAAGCCCCCACCGCGTAGAAGGCCACGTAGCCCAGGTCCAACAGGCCGGCCAGGCCTACGACGATATTCAAACCCAGTCCCAGGATAACGTACATCAAGGCGGTGATCATGATATTGGTCTGGTACATGGAGAAGGCAAAGGGAAACGCTATGGCGGCAAGTGACAACACTATCACCGCAGGGACGAAGAACTGCCGTTCTTCTAACAGGCGCTGGCCCAAGGATTTTTTTTGTTCCAGGCCTTCATCCGCCTGTTTGGCTCCCATCTCCTTGCGTTTAATCATGTAACGCCAGACAAAGGAGAGTAAAAATGAGCCCACGCCCATGATCAGCAGGTTCTGCCAGCGCCATTCGATTTCATTTTCGACCGTGTTGACCCTGATGACCATAATGGGAAAGGTGAGAAACATGAACCAGAGTGAGGCAAGCGCCGATTTTTTTATTTCATCTAAAGTTACCAATTTCATATCTCTTGTTGTAGTTTATGATATTCAATTACCACTCTCGGCGGTCGACCTGGCGACCCAGCACCGGATGGTTTCGAGCCATTATACTTTTTGCGTTTCCGAGCGACCCAGGATGCCGGCCGGCCTGAAAATCAGGATCAGTACCAGGAATACAAAGGCGAACACATCCTCGTAATCGCTGGATATATATCCGGTAAAAAAACTCTCGGTCCAGCCCAGGACCAGGCTTCCCAGAACCGCGCCGGGAATGCTGCCGATGCCGCCCAGAACCGCAGCTACAAAGGCTTTGATGCCGGCTATGAAACCGATGTAAAAATTGATCTGACCGATATGCGAAGCGATCAAAACCCCTCCGATGGCGGCGGTGGCCGAACCCACAATGAAGGTGAACGAGATAACCTGGTTCACGTTTATACCCACCAGCATGGCCATATCTTTGTCCTGGGCGGTGGCCCGCATGGCTTTTCCGATCCGGGTGTATTTAATCAGGAAGGTGAGGCCGATCATCACAGTGGTGGTCACCAGAATAATAACAATTTCCGGGGTGCCGATAATGTGGGCCCAGGGCTCCATCCATTCCCAGTCCTGTATCAGGCTGGGAAAGGGCAGAAAGTCAGACGTCTGCGCCAGGAGGACATAGTTTTGCAGGAAAAGGGACATGCCGATGGCACTGATCAGGGCGGACAGGCGCGGGGCTTTGCGCAGCGGTTTGTAGGCGATTTTCTCCAGCGTCCAGCCATAGCAGGACGAGTAGAGTACCGCCGCAAACGAAGCGATTACCAGGATAGCCAGGGTGGGCCACCCCAGCAGCGAGAGCACCGACGCTACGATCAGGGCCGTAAAGGCCCCGATCATGTAGATTTCGCCGTGGGCGAAGTTAATCAACTGGACGATACCGTATACCATTGTATAGCCCAGGGCGATCAGGGCGTAGATGCTGCCGCGGGTCAGTCCGCCTAGGAAAAGTTCAAGGAAATATTCCATTGGTTAGGTGTTTCCTGTTGAGGCCTTTTGAAAAACAACCGCTTTTGTCCAATCCTGATGGTCGGACTAAACAAAATTGGATGTTTTTCAACAGCCCGGTTTAAAGGGCGGTTTAAAAAACAGGGGGCAGACATCCTGCGCCTGGCCCCCTGTTGTGTCAAACCGATGGTTTACTATTTAAGCTCTACATACTTGCCATTTTTAACCTGGTACATAGAGAAACCAACACCGATAGCGTCGCCGCGATCGTCAAACTTGATGCTGCCCAGGGGCGTATCCACGTTTTTGGTCCGCAGCGCCTTGGTTACCGCTGCATAATCCGTGGAACCGGCCTGCTCAACGGCGTTCAGCAGGGCGAGAGCCGCAGCGTAGGCGTTCAGGTAGAAGGCACCCGGATCAGCGCCGTAAGCTTTCTGATGCGCTTTGTTGGCGGCTTTGGCCATGGAATTCTTGGAAACGTCCATGGGACCGGTCGCATAGACACCTTCGGCATATTTCCCGGCGACTTTAATAAACGTGTCATCCTTTACACCGTCATCGGAGATGAAGATGGTCTTCATTCTTTTCTTCTTCATCTGGGTTACAATCTTGGACGCTTCAGGATGGTAACCGCCGAAAATGACGGCTTCCGCCCGGGAGCGTTTGATCTTCTGGACAACCGCGGAGTAGTCCACAGCACCCGGGGTGATGCCTTCGTACAGTACGACGGTGGCCCGGGAATCAGCTTCCAGGAAGGCTTTGGCGAATTCAGCCAGGCCCTTGCCGTAGTCGCCCTTGTCGTGCAGGACGGCAATCTTTTTGAGACCGAGTTTGTCCAGGGCGAAATCCACTTCCAGTTTGGCCTGGGCGTCATCGGAGGCGATGGTCCGGAAAAAATTGGGGTAGTCACCGCTCTGGGTCAGAGCCGGGTTGGTGGCGGATGGAGACATGGCCACCATTTTGGAGTCTTTATAAATACCCAGGGCAGCTTTCGTGGCACCGGAGCAAATATGTCCAAGGACTATCGCTACGCCCTGTGAGGCTAATTTGGTAGCAGTGTTTGTGGCAACTTCAGGTTTGCAGACGTCGTCTTCAACCACCAGTTCCACTTTCTGGCCCAGTACGCCGCCTTTGGCATTGATGTCCTTGACGACAAGTTCAGCAGCCTTGATGGTCGGAATACCGTAAGACGCAAGGTCACCGCTGTGGGGGCCGGCCACGCCGAGCTTGATCGTGCCAGCGAATCCAGCTCCAGACATGGTAAAGACCAAAAACATGGCAGTGACAGTTGCAGCCAACAACCTAACTGTACGCTTCTTCATTGTAGTTCCCTCCTGCTTTTAAAGTGAAAAATTGAGCAGCCAGCCAAACGGGTTAGGGTTTGGGTTCCTTTGTCCAACAATCTTTGCCAATTACCGGCCCGGTGACCCGTGTTGGTTATGGGCCGGGTAGAATTGAAAGTTTACCCATGCTAAAGTTGTATTATCAGGGTGTTAGAGCCGCAACGCATTTGGCCGTGACCGACCTTTAACGTTCCCTGAAAGTGACACTCTATAATCATTTTAAAATGCCCCGTCAAGGTTTAACCGGGCCGCTTTCTGCGGCCCGCCGGCTTTGTAAAAAAGCTACTCGGAGGCGTATATAACCCCGATTGCCCGGGCTGGTTTTCCATCCAGTCCGCGTAGCGCATGGGGAATGTTCGAATCAAAATAAAGACAGTCCCTACTGTCCAATTCGATCACCCGGTCGGCCCCCCTGAATTCCATACGGCCCTCAAGCACAAACAGAAACTCTTCCCCCTTATGATGATAGAAAATCATATCGGAAGCCTCCCGCGGCAGAATTTCAATCATAAAGGGTTCCATGTTCTTATCCGACATGGGGTGCGCCAAGGATTCATATTGATAACCTACTTTGGTTCCATTGGCGCGCTTGTGCAAGGGGACGGTCTCTTTGCGCTCCTTGTGCCTGACAACTGAAATCCGACTGGAAACTGGTGGATCCTGGAAAAAATAGCCTATTTTGACTTCCAGTGCTTTGGATATCTTTAATAAGGTCGCAATCGGAGGTGCGGTGAAGCTGTTTTCGATTTGCGAAAGCAGCGATTTGGAGAGACCCGATAAATCAGATACATTTTGGAGTGTCAGGGCTCTTTTTCGCCGCAACTGCCTGATCTTGCTGCCGAGGTTGAGAGCCTCGACTTCACCGGCAATCTCGTTTTCGGCGGGGTGCCTGGTATCTGTTTCGGTTGCCATATAGTATACAGAAAATGAACCTGATTTTTTTAATTCAACTCATTACACCCTACGCTCTATAGGCGCACTGATTGATATTGTCAAACTTTTTTTAATTTGATGGAAATAAAAAGGTCTTGCCGTAAACCGAGCAAGCATGCTATGGCAATTAAGTCGTCGGTTTCATTGATTTTATTCTAAACAATCAGCTGGTCGGACCGGCTGCGGCAAGTTGGCCTTCCATGGAGGGCTTACCGGAGCATACTATGGTAAAAGTAGGGCTGGTGGTAAAGAGCGACCTGGAAGCAGAGCAAAAAGCGCAGGCGTTTGAACAATGGTTACGTGAACGGAACATTACGGTTGTCCGGCAGCAGCATAGGACCCCCAACCAGGCGGGCCTGGATAAACAAAGCCTACCGTTACCCACAGATCTATTGTGCGTGTTTGTCCTGGGTGGCGATGGGACCTTCCTGGGGGCCATCCGGTGGATCGGCGACCAGCAGGTGCCGGTCCTGGGCGTGAAATTTGGAGAGGTGGGTTTTCTGGCCGAGTCCGTGGAAGAAGACTTGTTCACTGTGGCCCAGTCAATCTTGGACGAAAAATTCACCACCAGTGAGAGGATGCGGCTGCAGGTCAGCGTCTTTAGAAAAGATCAGGCGGTTGCCCGGGAGGCAGTGCTGAATGACGTGGTCATCAACAAGGGCACTCTCGCCCGGCTGGCCGATATTGAAACCAGAATCGACGGCCATTACCTCACCACTTACCGCGCCGACGGCCTGATTATCGCCACCCCCACCGGGTCAACCGCCTATTCTCTGGCCGCGGGCGGGCCGGTCCTGCAGCCGGCCGTCCCCGGCATTATCATGACCCCTATTTGTCCGTTCACCCTTACCAATCGCCCCTTGATCGTTCCGGATTCCGCCGTTATATCCCTGCGCGTTGCGGAAAAGGCCTCCGATTTAATGCTGACCTTTGACGGCCAGGCCGGACTGGAGTTGACTGATGGGGATATGATCGAGGTGATCAAGAGCGACCACCCCGTTCAGATGATTACCGTTCCGGGGCAGAACTACTACGATGTCTTGAAGGCCAAATTGCGCTGGAGCGGGGGCCGGGTGTAGCGAGGTAGAAGGTATAAGGTGTAAGGTAAAGGTTGGAAGGTTTTAGTGGGTTTTGCTTCAACCCTATACCTTACACCTTATACCTTTTTTTAGGGTCTTAAGCCGCTGTCGGTGGGTCTGGCCTCCGGCTCCGGCGGCAGGTTGCTGCGGATCAGGGGGTTTTTCTGGATGGATTGAATAATCTTGTCCGCATCTTCGACGCTGTCCCGGATATCATCGATTCCCTGTCGGGTTGATTTGATGATGGCGGGGATATCGTGGCTGCCTTCCTCGACATTGGCCAGGATCGATTTGATTGCTCGAATGCTGTCGTCGACCTCGCGTAATATATTTTCCAGCCGCAAGAAGCTACCTGAGGCCTTGTTGCTGAATTCTTTCAGGGTTTCCAGATTGGTGTTGACCAGTTCCACCGTCTGCGGGGTTTTTTCCGTCGCGGCTGACAGGTTTTCCAGGATTTCACCGAGTTTATCAATTCTGGCCAACAGGGCTTCAATCAGTTCGCGCGATTGCAGGATGCTGCCGGCGGTACCTTCGCCGGCCTTGAGACCGGCGGTGAGTTTTTCGACGTGACCGGTCATCTTCTCTATATTGTCCAGGGACGTCATGAGGGGACCTTCAGGGGCCCGCAGTTCCTGCGCGGTTTCCGATATTCCTTGAATAGCGGTAACGACCATTTTTGCAGTTTTTTCTACCTCAAACTCTTCCAGAATGTCTGCCAACGATTTTTTGGCCACCGTTCTTATCTCAGTATTTTCCATTAAAGGCAGGGCATCGCGGCTGCCGGGTTTTATGGAAACATACTCATCCCCAATCAGGGTGGGGCTTTCCACGGTGGCGATGGCATCGTCCTTTATCCGCTCGGCAAAGTCTTCGTAGATTTTCAGGGTCAACTTGACCTTTTGTCCAGTGATGGAAATATCCTTAATCAGGCCGATGTCGGTATTGTACATCTTTACGGCGGCATTTTCCTTGAGGTTGTAGCTCTCGCTAAAGGTTGCATAAAAGATGACGGAGGCTCGGAACCAGTCTTTGCCACGCCCAATAATGATGATGGTGGCCAGAATTAATATGGTAATGCAGATTGCAAACGTCCCGACAATTTTTTCTTTGCTGGAGAAATCAAGATCCATGTTGCTTCCTGTCTACTTACTATTCGATGTAACCGGTTTACATTTTTATACCGCCCTATGGAAGGCGCACCGTTCGCTTCGTCAACCGTGCCCTCAATTCATTATTTTCACATAGCAGAACAAGCGGCAGGCCAGCAGCGGTCATCTGTTCTAACTTGATGACCAGGAATTTAAAGCCTGGCTGACCGATCAAAGCCTCGGGGCTGTCCATGATAAATAGCTGCACGGGCTTTGAGATTTCCCGGATGATGATGGCTGCCCTTATATCCAACGTGCTCAAGGCCGTCGGGCGCAGATCCAGTTTTTCGGTCAGTTGGAATTCAGCGCATAAATCTTTTACATCGTCGTGGAGATCAAGATCAAGCCTGTTATCAAAGAAGGCCCGGGTGAGCATTAGATTCTGGCGGACGGTCATATTGCTGACCAGGGCGGCCTGTGGCCCGAAGTAGCCGATCTGTCGTTTAATATCCAATAGGTTATGATAATTTCCGAAATCAAGGGTTGTCTCCCGGAACGTGTAGGTCCCGGATGTGGGGTAAATCAGGGTGGCCAGGCCCCCTGCCAACAGACGGGCGTCATCTGCATGGTCCGTATCGATGGCACAGGTGTCCCCCGCCGCCAGACTGAAATTAAAGTTCTGCAGCCGGCGGCCCTTGGTTGCATCCTGCAGGGTATAGTTTTCTAAAGTGACAATATTCAAACGCGTACCTACATATAAAACAATATGGATATAAATATGTTAATCAGAATGCAGTAAAAAAAACATTCGATGGCGGCCCGTGATGTTGCCGGCGGTATATCGGTAATACTGCGATGGGTTTGAAAGCCGTGGTAAAGGCTAACGACCGTGATGGTCACGCCAAAACAGAGTGCTTTGACCAAACCGACAATGATATCTGTGGCGGTAATCGCTTTAAGCAACTGGTTGAAGAAACTGCCGACCGGGGCATACGTAAATATCCAGACAATGGCATAACCACCGAGAATGGCGCATAGCACGAAAACGATAAACAGGCTCAGGATGGCCGATGTAATACCGATCAGGCGCGGGACGCAGACAACCCGGAGCGGATCGAGTCCGGCCATTTCAAGGGCTTCGATTTCGTGCAGGACTCGCATGTAACCCAGTTCAATCGTAACCGAGGTTGCCGAGCGTAAAATGACCAGCAGGGCGGTGACCATCGGCCCCTGTTCCCGGACAATCAGCAATACCATCAGTTTACCGGTATCGTACTGACCCGAGAGCTTGGTAAATTGAGCAATAAGTGTACTGCCCGCAATCAGAGCGATGGGGATTATCAGCGGCAGGGCTTGAATTGCGGTGAAATAGACCTGTTCGAATATGACTTTCTTAACCAGGGCCCGCCCCTGTGGGGGACGGGTAAGGGCCAGCCGGATCAGGCGGTAGGTAAACGCCATGAGGTTGAAAAGATGATCGGTGGCCAGAATCGTTTTGCGGCCTATGCGTCCCACGATTTGCATCATAAATGGAAAGTCCGCACGTTAGCCGCTACCAGTCTAAGGTGTTACCACCCTAACGTTTGCCTTAAGCGCCCTTGGGAGAGCGCGAGGGGTGTTTGCCCGGGGGTGGCAGACGCGTTCCGGCAACGATCACCAAACTTGGTGGCCTGCAGCCAACATGTTGAAATACGGGAATATTATCACCCGAGATGAAGACTCAATATGACTTTTAGTCGATTTTATCATAAAAATCCACAAGTTTAACCCCGCGTTGACAAAACACCGGCTTTATAATAACCTTTTGCGTGGATGCTTTGACCATATACTAGCTAAATCGGGGGTTTGACTTATGAAACGGTTACCATGTGGATTGGCCCTTGTCCTTTTGCTGCTGGTTGCAACACTATTCTCCGGCTGTGCACATGTCGGCACCGAAGAGGGGGCCGAATTCATTATTGCGACTTCCGAGGCTTTCTCCCGGTTTAAGGGCGAGTACGAAAACACATCCTATTTCAAGCGCCACAAGCCGGCCTCCGTGGCCGTGCTGCCTTTCGCGGGTGTGGAAGACAAATCTTACTCGATTGCCTACAGCAAGGAAAATCCGGGTGATATTGTCCGCCGGGGAATGTACAACCATATCGCCTCCCTGCCTTTCAAGGACCTTGAAATCTACAACACGGACAAACGCCTGAAGAACGCGGGGCTCACCGAAACCGCTAAAATCGACGAACTGCTGGCTGAAAACCCGCAGAAACTCAGGAGTATCCTTGGGGTCGATGCGGCCTTTACCGGGAAGATTTCCCATTTCGACCGTATCTACGCCGGCATCTATTCCCAGATCGCAGTTGGCTGCGAAGTGAAATTATGGGATCTGAAGACCGGCAATCTGCTCTGGCGGGCGAAACACATCCAGCGCGCTCACGCCGGTGGATTTTCGCTCAATCCGATCGGCCTGGTGACGGCTACAGTCGCCTCTGTATGGAATTTGCGGCATACGGAAATGATGAGTCAGACCGATGATCTATTCCGGGAGATCGTTTCCACTATCGAGCTGCCCGAGTCGGCTCTGCATGCCCAGGTCCGGATACCGCGCATTGATCTTTTCACCGTCATGAACCCCGGCAAACCTTTTATCAAAGGGCGGAAAGTGGCCTTTCGGCTGATCGGTGACCCGGACTGCCGGGCGTATGTCGACCTGGGGGATTTCAAAGCGGGGATTGAACTGGCGCCGGTTTCTCCAGCGGTGAAACAGGCCCTGCAGCTTGAGGTTCTCGATGCAATCCGCAAAACGTACCGCGACACCGGTCATAATCTGACCGATGAACTGTTTGCGGCCATCGAACAAGAATTCGATTCCCGGGAAATCTACGAAGGCATCTACATGGTGAAACCCGATGAACAGGCGTACGGGTTGACTGCCACGGCTTTTTTGGTAAACGCCGACAGTGGGCAGCGCCAGATCATCGATCCGGCCCACCAGCTGGACATTGACAGCCTGCCTCCGGGCGCAGTTACCGGACTGGCGACCGAGTCACTGGATGGCAAGGTAAAAGTCCACTGGACCCCCAACAGCGAAGATGATCTGGCCGGTTACGAGATCTGGTCCAGTCCCACCCCTTTGAGTGGGTTTACCCAGACCGCCATGGCAGAAAAACATGAAGGCATCCTGAAAGAGAGGGAGAATTTCAACCAGTTTTTTGTAAAAGTGCGGGCTGTTGACCGAGCCGGCAATACCGGTGCTTTTCCCAAAGCGGTCGCCGCCGTGGCTCTGCCGGTAGCCGGGCTCTACCAATTGCCCCAGCCCGGACCACTGCTGGGTGGTGCCATTGCGGGTGAAGTGCTCCTGGTGGCGGAAAAGAATCCCTATACCGCGGGTTCAGAGATCAAGGTGGGACCGGGAGCGGTGCTTTACATCGAACCGGGCGTAGAAATCCAGTTTTCACCCGGGGCGGCTCTGACCGTTGCGGGTGGTGATTTGCTGGCCTATGGCCACAAGGACCGGCCGATTACACTAGGGCCTAAAACGGCTGGAGCCCAGCCCGGGGCCTGGCAGGGCGTTGTCTTGGAAGGCGCCGGGCGCGTCCGGTTGAAATTTACGTCAATCACCAAGGCGGATACAGGCTTGACGGTTTCCGATTGTGCCCCGGAAATACAGGCCAGCAGCATTATAGAAAGTGCGCAGGCGGGAATGCTCCTGATGGATAATGCCCGGCCGGATGTAAATTGTACGGTGTTCCACGGAAACCAGGGACAGGGCGCACTGGTCATGGAGGGCGCCGGCCTTGGCCCGATTATGCGCAACAACGTGTTCGTCAAAAACGAACCATTTAATGTTCAAAGCTATGCACCGTTACAGGTGGATCTGACCGGCAATTTCTGGGGAACCGCCAATCCGTCCGCAGAGCTGTTTCTGGGAGATATTTTATAGCAGCCGGCTTTGAAGGGCAAGCCGGAAGCCTGCGCGGCAAACTGAGGTCCGTGCCCAGATATACTTGCAGGGTCGGTTAAAATCCGGGTTGGCTCAGAAGCTGCCTCAAATACGAATTTTGGTTCAAGGTTCCGTCTTGCCATCCTCCGTAGCAGGCCACTACGGAGAACGTGTGTTCTGTGAACTTCCGTCTTCACTTACCAAGCTGTGCCGGATCGGTCTTTGCTCCAAGTTTCGCCCGACAGCAAAACGTCCGGCAGGCAAGGCGGGGGCGGCATTCAACGCCGAGATCAGGCCACTCAGTCTTGGTTCTGCGAGCTACGCCTGGCAGGTAGGCTTTGCTTAGATAGCTTCTAATGACGTGCCGATAGGTCTAGGAGGGATGACATGAAGATGCGGCAATTGCTGGTTTCAGCACTAATCATGAGTATGGCGGTACTGCTGCTGCCGGGTCTACCGGGCAGTGCTCAGGCAAAAGCCGTCGAAAAGATCGGCGATGCCGGCACTATCGATTGGGTCAGCCGGAAACTGACGGCTACCGGTATGGGCGTGCCGACGAAGAAGTCGGTTGGTCAGGCGCAGATGCGGGTCATGGTGCGCCGGGCAGCCATAGTGGTAGCCCGGAGAAACCTGCTCGAAGTGGTAAAAGGGGTCCATATCGATTCGACTACCCGGGTACAGAACTTCATGGTCAAAAGCGACACCATTGAATCTCGGGTCAAAGGTGTGCTGGCCGGGTCAGCGGTAGATAAGGTGGTTTTTCACAGCAATGGTACCGCCACGGCTACGGTGAGCATGCCCCTTACCGGGCAGTTGGAAGCGATGTTGATGCGCATGGTTGTGCCGCCACCAAAAGGCCCGGGCGAGTCCTTGCCGTTGCAGGAGCTTGACACGCGGATCCGTTTTCTGGAAAACCGGGTGCGCGCCCTGGAAGAAAAAGTCGGCAGTCTGAAAAGGGCCAGTGTCAGCCAGGAGCAGATGCTGCAAATGTTTCGCAGTTTTGCCCAGGCCTGGCTCGAATATGTCGAGACCTATCCGGCTGTGGTGCCGACCGGACTGGGGACGGATTCTTCCGTGGCTGAGTTGAAAACCCAGTATACCCAGCAGGCGGCTGCGCTGGGCAGAATAAGCACCCGCCTGGACGATATGGCTGCCCGGCTCAAGGCCCTCGAAACTGGTAAAGCGCCCATACAGGCCAAACCGGCGCAGGCAACCGTAACGTATACAGGGCTGGTTATCGACGCGCGCAACACCGGTTTTCGCCCCTGTCTGAAGCCGACCATTGCCGACCGGCAGAAAGTTCTCTATCCCGGAGATTATATCAACCGGGATCGGGCGGTGCGATCAGGTTATGTGCGGTACTACCGCAATCTCGCCAGGGCGCAGCGCAGCACCCGTGCCGGCACCCTGCCACTTACCATAAAGGCTACGGGCACCGTGAATGGAAAGCGGAGCCTTGCCATCAGCGCTGCCGATTATAAAACGCTGGCCGCCTTATCTGCCGACAGCGCTGGATTTCTGGCTAATTGCAACGTGATTATTGTTTTTTAAACCGGATACCATACCAATGCGTAATGGCTGCTTGTTGATAGTTGCCCTCGCTCTTGTGCTGGTGCCATTCACGGCTCAGGGAGAAGACCTCTCTCTCGACTATACCCAGACATTTGCCGCCGGCAAAATAAACTGGGGGGGTGGCAAGATAGCGGCCACCGGTTTCAGTTTACCGCCCAAAAAGACAAGCGGCGGACAGGCGGCCGCTACCGATGCGCTTTCGGCGGCGCGGAATAAAGCAGTTGCTGTCCTGACCGAACTCACCAGCGGCGTGCGGCTATCCGGGGGGCAGACCATTGCGGATACTATGGCGAAGACCCCTTCGGTTGCGGAGAAGTTAGATGAAATTATACGCTCCGCCCCGGTGGTCCAGCAAAATTTTCGGTCCGATGGCGCTGCCGAAATCGTTATTGAGTTGAGTCTATATGGCGGCTTCGCCCAACTGATTCTGCCCGAAGATATTCGCCATTTCGAGACAATTCAATCGGTGCAGGCCGACCAGGAGAAGTCAATCACCAGCGCAAAGGCAAATGCCGAGGGGCCTCCGTTCGGTGGCCTGGTCATCGACGCCCGGGGTTTGAATGTAAATCCAGCCATGATGTTTGCCGTACTCGATGAAAATAGTAAACCCGTATATGGTTCGGCCTATGTCAGTCGAGAGTATGCCGTTCAGTGGGGGATGGCCGCCTATCTCACCCGGATCCCGGCCGGGAAGGCCTTTCCCCGCGTAACCCCCATGCCGCTGGTCATCAAGGGATTGCGCGCGGTAGGGGCTGCCCGCACCGATATCGTTATCAGCAATGCGGATGCAGCCAAACTCAAAGGTGCGGTGGAGAATCTTATTTTGTTGCGGCAGGGTAGGGTGGCCGTAGTCCTGGACTAGAATTCCCTTTAAAAATAAAAAGCCGGTTGGGCACAGTGATGGCCCAGCCGGCTTCCTGTTGTAACTAGAATTAATAGCGATAATGATCGGGTTTGAACGGGCCGGATACCGAAACACCCAGATAATCGGCCTGCTCCTGAGTCAAGGTCGTCAGTTTTACGCCCAGGCGGTCCAGGTGCAGCCGGGCGACTTCTTCATCCAGTTCCTTGGGCAGGGTGTACACCCTGGGTTCCAGATTTTCCGTCGCCAGTTTGATCTGGGCCAGACTCTGGTTCGTAAAACTGTTGCTCATGACGAAACTGGGATGACCGGTAGCACAGCCCAGGTTTACCAGGCGCCCTTCGGCCAGCACGATCAGGGCCCGGCCGGATTTTAGCGTCCATTTATCTACCTGGGGCTTAATCTCTTCCTTTTTGCTTTCCGGGTTTTCTTCCAGGTAGGTCATCTGGATCTCATTGTCAAAATGGCCGATGTTGCAGATGATGGCCTCGTCCTTCATCTTTTCCATATGTGCCCCGGTAATGACGTGATAGCAGCCGGTGGCGGTCACAAAGATATCGCCAAAGGCGCTGGCTTCTTCCATGGTCAGGACTTCAAAGCCTTCCATGGCCGCCTGGAGGGCGCAGATGGGATCGATCTCGGTTACAACGACCCGGGCGCCGAAGCCTCGCATGGAATGGGCGCAACCTTTGCCGACGTCGCCATATCCGCATACAACCACGGTCTTGCCGGCGATCATCACGTCGGTGGCCCGCTTGATGCCGTCGGCCAATGACTCCCGGCAACCATAGAGATTGTCGAATTTGGATTTGGTCACGGAGTCGTTGACGTTGATGGCCGGGAAGAGCAATTCCCCTGACTGCTCGAGCTGGTAGAGTCGATGTACACCCGTGGTGGTTTCTTCGGAAACACCCTTTATGCTGGCGGCCACCCGCGTCCACAAGCCCGGATCCCGCTGGTAGGCGGCCTTGAGGCGGTCCATCAGGCACTGCATGTCCGCGCTGTCGTACTGTCGTTCCAGCAGAGTAGGATCCTTTTCCACGGCAACTCCCTGGTGGATCATCATGGTGGCGTCCCCGCCGTCATCGACAATCAAATCCGGACCCTTGCCATCCGGCCAGATCAATGCCTGCTCCGTGCACCACCAGTATTCCGGCAGCGTCTCACCCTTCCAGGCAAACACGGCCGCTGACTCATTGGCTGCAATGGCGGCCGCGGCATGGTCCTGGGTCGAAAAGATATTGCAGGACGCCCAGCGGACATCGGCACCCAGTTCGCTCAGAGTTTCGATGAGCATGGCCGTCTGGATGGTCATATGCAGGCTGCCCATGACCCGGAGACCTTTGAGCGGTTGGGTAGGACCATCTTTCGCGCGGACCGCCATGAGTCCGGGCATTTCGTTCTCGGAAAGGGCCATCTCCCGGTTGCCGAATGCAGCCAGGGAAAGATCGGCGACCTTGTGGGGTAGTGTCAGATCAAGGTCCAAAAACCCCGCGCTAACTTCTTTCAGTTGTGGTTGCGACATGGTGTTCTCCTATCGACACCTGGCAGCTACACGCCGGCCAGTGCTCTGATTTCTTCTGCTTTGTTGGTCAGTTCCCAGGTAAATTCCGGTTCGTCACGGCCGAAATGTCCATAGGCCGCCGTTTTCTGGTAAATAGGCCTTTTTAAGTCGAGGTATTCAATGATAGCCGCCGGCCGCAGGTCAAATACTTGACTTACGATTTCTCTTAGTTTCGTTTCCGACACCTTACCGGTGCCCATGGCGTCAATCATCACTGAAACCGGCTGGGCCACGCCGATGGCATAGGCCACCTGGACTTCGCATTTTTTGGCGACGCCCGACGCCACGATGTTCTTGGCAATGTGGCGCCCCATGTAAGAGGCGCTGCGGTCCACCTTGGACGGGTCCTTGCCCGAAAAACAGCCGCCGCCGTGGCTGCCCTGGCCGCCATAAGTGTCCACAATGATTTTACGACCGGTCAGACCACAGTCCCCCATAGGCCCGCCGGTCACAAACCGGCCGGTGGGATTGATCAGGTACTTGGTGTCGCCATCCACCATTTCGAGGGGAATGACTTTTTTGATCACCTCTTCGATAATGGCCTCTTTCAGGTCATCATAGGTCACGTCGGGTTTATGCTGGGACGAGATGACCACGGTGTCGACCCGTTTGGGGGTGCTGTTTTCATACTCGATCGTCACCTGGGATTTGCCGTCCGGACGCAGAAAGTCCAAGGCGGCGTTTTTCCGGACAGTCGCCAGGCGCTTGGTCAGTTTATGCGCGTACATGATCGGCATGGGCATGAGTTCCGGGGTTTCATCGGTGGCAAAACCGAACATCAACCCCTGGTCGCCGGCGCCCTGCTCTTTGAACAAGCCGTCGCCCACATTAACGCCCTGGGCGATATCCGGCGACTGCCGGTCAATACTGGTGATGACCGAGCAGGTTTGCCAGTCAAACCCCATCTGCGAGGAAGAGTATCCGATATCCCGGATGGTGTCGCGCACGATCTTCGGCATGTCCACGTAGCATTCGCAGGAGATTTCACCGGCGATAAAGGCCAGTCCGGTCGTGACCAGCGTTTCACAGGCCACCCGACAGTTTTTATCCTTTGTTATGATGTCATCCAGAACGGCGTCGGAGATAGCATCGGCAACTTTGTCCGGGTGGCCCTCGGTCACGGATTCAGAGGTGAACATGAATTTTTCTTTACTCATTGGTCTCTCCTTAGGTTTAGGACTGGTTATGCAAACATTAAGATCTACTCATTTAGTCGTCGGTTGTCAATCAGCCGGGTACTCCCAACCTTGACGGCCAGGGCCATTTGTACCGGTCGATCGACATGGGCGACATCTTTCAGCGTTTCAGGATCCACTACGGCGATGTAATCGATCTGCGTTCCGGCATGTGTTTCTATAAAGGCCACACTTTGCGCAATGAGGTCACGGGACGCGACGATACCTTCTTTTACCATCTGGTTAGCCCGGTCCAGGGCCCGGTTCAAACAGGTGGCCGACTCGCGTTCAGCCGGGTTGAGATAGGCATTCCGGGAACTCAGGGCCAGCCCGTCCGGCTCCCGCACGGTTGGCCCTCCAATGATGCGAATGTCAAATCCCAGATCTTTCACCAGGCGCTTAATGATGACATATTGCTGGTAGTCCTTGAGTCCGAAGACAGCCGTATGGGGCAGAACAATATTAAACAGTTTGGTGACGACGGTGGCCACCCCCCGGAAATGGACCGGCCGGGACAGCCCGCACAGACGGTCCGGTAAGTGTTCAAGGGTGACGTATGTCTGGAAGCCCGGGGTATAAATGTCTTCCGGGGCGGGGGTAAAAACGATATCGGCCCCAACCTCCGCCAGCAAGGCCAGATCGCGGGGCATATCACGCGGATAGGCTTCCAGGTCTTCACCGGGCCCAAACTGGGTCGGGTTGACAAAGATGCTGGCCACGAGGATATCCCCATGTTCCCGGCCGATTTCCAGCAACGACAAGTGCCCGGCGTGCAGAAAGCCCATGGTTGGGACAAAGGCGATAGTTTTCCCAGTGGCGCGCAATTCCCGGGCCCTGGCCTGCATGGCCGCCGCACTTTTTATAATTTCCAAATCAAGAGGCATCCATGTTCCTGTCATTCGGGTAATACGAATCGGGGACGCCAATTTGCCTGGTAGCATCCAGAAACAAGAAAAATAAAACATAAACCGATCAAAGTCAATATCAGTCCGCCGGCATCCCGCAATTGCCCCTCTTGTTCGTGTATGCATCTAAGATATTGGGATGAAGACCAATTTCGGTTTGCTGGAGTTGCCGGGACGGGGCATAACGGCTTGACAGCCGTCCCGATTCCCTGTACTAGCAATACACCTGTTCGAACTGTATCAACCCAATATTGCCTTAAAACATCTCAGGTCAACTCGTAAACCGCATACTGGTTGACATTGGCCGTTGAGACCCATAGGGGATAGACTGTCGAAAGAGTGCGCTGCCATTGATTGAAGCCGTGACGGATTGTATGCGGATAGAGTGGACATGAGACCAGGAAAGCTGCCCCAGATAGTATTGACGCTGTTCTTCACACTCCTTTTGACCTTATCGGTCTGTTATGGTTCGGATCAGCCGACGCATGCCGCCGGCAGTTCCTCGGAAATTCATGCCGACGGACAGCATGAGGCTTCTGCAGACGGACACGGCGGTGGCCATCACGCCAGCAATCTGGGGGAAACCCTGCCGCTCTGGAGTTGTATTCCGTTTGCCTGCATGCTGCTGTCCATCGCCCTGTGCCCCCTGCTTGCGCCGAATTTCTGGCATCACCATTTCGGCAAGGTGTCCTTCTTGTGGGCCCTGACTTTGGGCGTGCCGTTTCTCGCCGTCCACCGCGGGGACGCCGTCTATGAAATCCTGCACATTATTCTGGCCGATTACATTCCTTTCATTATCCTGCTGTGGTCTCTCTATACCGTGTCCGGGGGAATCCTCTTGAAAGGCTCATTGCGCGGGACCCCGATGGTTAACCTCACCATGCTGGTGATCGGAACGGCCCTGGCATCCTGGATGGGGACCACCGGCGCCGCCATGCTGCTTATTCGGCCGTTTTTACGGGCAAACGACTACCGTAAGAACCGGACCTTCATGGTCGTTTTCTTTATTTTTCTGGTGGCCAATATTGGTGGCGCCCTGACACCGCTTGGCGACCCGCCCCTGTTCCTCGGGTTCCTCCATGGCGTTTCCTTCTTCTGGACGTTCAAACTGCTACCGCAGATGCTGTTTTCGGCGGTTATATTGCTGGTCCTGTATTTCTGCCTTGACACCTACCACTACCGTAAAGAGAATGTTCAGGTGCCGGCCGAAGAAGCCCAAGAGAAATTACGTCTGGTGGGGATCCGCAATTTCATATTTCTGGCCGGGGTTGTGCTGGCCGTCCTTATGAGCGGTCTGGTCGATTGGGGCGAAGTATCGGTTTTTGGTGTGCACCGCGCTGTTCAGGACTATGCCCGGGATCTGCTGCTGATTATCATGGGCCTGCTTTCGGTGACGTTTACCTCGAAAGAGATTCGCGAGGAGAATCACTTTTCATGGTTCCCCATCATCGAAGTGGCTTACCTGTTTATCGGCATATTCATTACGATGATCCCTTGCCTGCTGATCCTGAAAGCCGGCCCCGATGGCAAACTGGCGTTTCTTATTAATGCCGTCAAAGAACCGTATCACTATTTCTGGATTACCGGAACACTGTCGGCATTTCTGGATAATGCCCCCACATACCTGACCTTCTTCAATACGGCCATCGGCAGTTTTTACGCCGGCATGACCGAAGCCAATGCCGTTCCGCTGCTGATGACCGAAAATGCCATCTACCTGAAAGCAATTTCCGCCGGAGCGGTTTTCTTCGGCGCTTGCAGTTATATTGGTAATGCCCCCAATTTCATGGTGCGGTCCATCGCAGAAGAAGCCGGTACCCCCATGCCGAGCTTCTTTGGCTATATCTTTAAGTTTTCTCTGGTGTTTCTCGTTCCAACCTTTGTCATCATAACGCTGGTTTTCTACTAGATCCCATCTCAACAAAGTCCTCCTGTCCGGCTTGGTCATTCGGCGACGACGAATTGGCCAGGCTCAGTGTTGGGCGCTTTGAATATAGCCTCGTAATACTTCACCCAATTAACACGATAGGCCTTGGTTTTGCTGTCACCTCCAGTTACGACGCGCGTCTACTTAAGAAAAGCGGAGCGTCCCGCAGCGCGGGGATCTTCACGGCTGCTTTGGTTTAAACTATTTTTCAACTTTATTTTAATTTCCTTGCAACCAATGGGTTGTTCTGGTACCGGTACACTGTTGTCTGATTTAAAACCCCGTCCGACATGAGTACCGGAACCTGCTCAGACATAAGGCCATGCGTCAATTCCCTAATAAAATCAGTGATATCATTAGTAAGAGTGGTCTGAATGTCAACACAATCAGCAAGACGTCCGGGATATCGAACACCTATTTGAACAAGCTGATTCAGGGAAACATCAATCGGCCGGGAAAGGACAAAATCACTTCAATCCTGCTCGCCCTCAATTTTACCATCGGTGAGATCAACGCCGTTCTAGCCGATTACGACTACCGTTCTCTGGCGGCCCCGGATATTGCCGAAATCCTGAGCAACAACAACAAGCGCAAAATCGAGGGGAACACCCTGCCCCTGTATGAATCCATCCACGGTAAATTGCTGCTGGCGCACATGGAGCGCCTGGGGGGCGACAAGATCCTATCCAAGGACACTCCCAGTGTGCTGTTCATGCCTGAAAAGCTCTATATTCAAGCCAACCACAACACTGAGGAAACGCCGGACGCCATTGCTTTCTATATGGATTTGATGAAGGCGCTTTTCCGCGAACGCAAGAAGGTATTCTACAAGAGTATTACCCGGGGGTGCCGGTTTGAAACATTTATCTGCAGGGATTGCCTGGAACGTTACCTGGACCGCAACCTGGAAGCCGATCGTAACCATCGCCGTCTGATTGTGCAATACTTTGCCAATGTGCTCGGGGCGGTCAAGCGCAACCCTGAGCAGCACCTGATGCGTATCGTGGACCGGTGCTGCTTTTTTGTCTTCCAAATCCAGGGGAGCGACCGCGAAAAGCCGAAAGTCTTCTTTTTCGGCAAGCAACCCGCGGAGCACGGGGCCAACGTCATGCACCAGGCCCTGCAGGGATTCGCTTCAAATGCGGCCACAACGGTCGCCCTGTTTGAACAGGAGGCCGAGTTATGCCGACGGACCCTCAACCCGGAAATCACCCGGAACTACCCGGCCAATTTTATCAAATACATCTCTGAACTGTTCGCCCGTCCGGGACTGAGGCAACAGTTGGAGGGTGCCACCGACGAAGTCGGCCGGGGAAGCGAACTGGTTTTTTTTTAGAATTCTTGGGCACTGAAGGATGCCCCCCTTGGCGGGTGCTGCGGTTTAATAATTGTTTCAACTATATTTAGATATGTATTGACTCCCCCAGGAGGGGAGGATATTTAGTAGAATCTTTCACAAAAAGCCTTTTGGCCCAAACTCAGCGTTGGACGCTCGGTTCAAATCCTCGCAATACGGTATGTATTCCTGCGGGTTGAACCTCCCGCCCGCCTTGATTTTGAACCAAAATCCATTCTTGAGAAAGATTCAAAAGACTATAGCGTAACGGACGAATGATCCTGCTGTTCCTTGAGGATCCACAAAATCTTCACAGACGATAGAGGAGGAAATAATGAAAAAGGCCCTAATTGTGAGCTTGGTTTTTTTAATGCTGTTTGCCTTCGGGGCGACGGCCGGCGCTAAAACGCTGAAAGTCGGTCTGGATGCAGATCCTGTCACGCTGGACCCCCAGGTTCAGCTGTCCGGTGGTATGCTGCAGCTTTCCCACTGGGTATTCGATCCCCTGGTCCGCTGGACTCAGGAGATGACCTTTGAACCCCGTCTGGCCACCAAGTGGAAACGCCTGGATGACCTCACCATTCGTTTCTACCTGCGCAAGGGCGTCAAGTTTCACAGCGGCAATCCCTTTTCCGCCAAGGACGTAAAATGGTCCTTTGAGCGCATGGGAAAATCGGCCGACTTCAAAGGCCTGCTGGAGCCATTCGAAGGCTGCTTCATCGTTGATGACTATACCGTCGACATCAAAACCAAAAAACCCTACCCGCTGGTCCTGAACATGGCCACCTACTTCTTTGCCATGGACTCCGAGTTCTACACCGGCACCGATAAGAACGGTCAGCCCAAGGACATGCTCCTCAAGATCGGGGAATCTTTTGCCCTGAACAACGCCTCCGGCACCGGTCCTTTCATCGTGACCAAAAGAGAACACAATGTGGTGCTTGAGATGAAAAGAAACCAGAACTACTGGGATACCCAATCGCGGGGCAATGTCACCAAATTCATCCTGACGCCCATCAAGGAGAACGCCACCCGTGTGGCCGCCCTGCTTTCCGGCGATGTGGACTTCATCTCTCCGGTCCCACCCCAGGATTTCAGCCGCATTGAAAGAGACAATAAACTCAAACTGGTTCTCATCAACGGCGGCCGCATCATTACGTTCCAGATGAACCAGAATCGCCGGCCTGAATTCAAGGACGTCCGGGTGCGCCAGGCCATCGTCCATGCGGTCAACAACGCCGGTATCGTCAAAAAGATCATGAAGAACAAGGCGACCCTCGCCGCCCAGCAAGGTCCCCAGGGCTACCAGGGATACAAAGCGAGCCTCAAACCCAGGTACAACCTTAAAAAAGCCAAAGCCCTCATGAAAGAGGCCGGTTATGCCGACGGCTTCGAAATCACCATGATGGCCCCCAACAACCGTTACGTCAACGACGCCAAAATCGCCGAAGCCACCGCCCAGATGCTGGGCAAAATCGGTATCAAGGTCAACCTGAAGACCATGCCCAAAGCCCAGTACTGGAACGAGTTCGACGCCCGGGCGCCGACATGATGATGATCGGCTGGCACTCCGATACCGAAGACTCCGGCAACTTCTCTGAATTCCTCATGATGTGCTTTAACAAAAAGACCGGCTACGGCCAGTACAACTCCGGTTACTGCAACTCCAAGTTGGATGACCTGGTGCTTGCCGCCCAGTCCGAGACAGATCTGGCCAAGCGTGCCAAAATTCTCCAGGATGTTGAGCAGATCCTCTATGATGATGCGGCCTTCGTGCCGTTTCACTGGCAAAACCACGCCTACGGCGCCAAGAAGAATTTGATGATCAAACCGATCCTCACCTCCATGAACTTCCCCTACTTTGGAGATCTGGTCGTCAAGTAGGGGTTTGGTTCGTTTGGCATTCATCCAACCATCGTCCCCCGGACCCACGGCTCGGGGGACGATTCACAATAGAAATGTAACTACGGATGGTTGTATTTATCATACGCAGACTGATCCAGGCCATCATCGTCATGCTGGTCATCAGCCTGGTGGGTTTTTCCATTAAGGATCAGATCGGGGATCCGGTCAGAGACCTGGTGGGTGAGCGGGTAACCCCTGCGGAGCGAGCCGTGATCGCTGAGCAGATGGGGCTCAATGACCCCTTTCTCACCCAGTATTTCCGGTTTGTGAAGAACGCCGTCACCAAAGGGGATCTGGGGCGCTCTTTCCTGTACAACAAACCCAACCTGGAAGTCATTCTTCGGAAGGCACCGGCCACCATTGAACTGGTTTTCGGTACCGCCCTGATTATCATCGTTGTCTCTTTGCCCCTGGGGGTTTATTGCGCCCTGCGACCCAAAAGCATCCTCTCCCGCTTTACCATGAGTTTTTCCACCCTGGGGGTCTCCATGCCGGTATTCTTGACGGCCATTCTGCTGATCTTTCTCTTTGCCATCCACTGGCAGATCCTGCCCTCCTATGGCAGGGGAGAGACCGTGGACCTCTTCGGCCTGGGCTGGTGGGAGACCGGGATGCTCACCCTAGACGGCCTGCTGCATCTGATTCTGCCCTGTGTATCGTTGTCCACCCTCATGCTGCCGCTGTTCATCCGCCTGATCCGGTCCGAAATGATGGAAGTGCTGGAAACCGAATACATTAAATTCGCCTGGGCCAAGGGTCTGTCGCCAACCAGGGTGTGGATGGTGCATGCCTTTAAAAACACCCTGCTGCCGGTGATCACGGTCTTCGGTGTGCAGATCGGTATCATGTTTGCCTTTACCCTGCTCACGGAGCTGGTATTCCAGTGGCCGGGCATGGGTTTCATGTTTTTGGAGGCCGTCCATCGTGCCGACCTCTCTTTGCTCATTGCCTATCTCGTGGTGGTGGCCACCATCTTTACTGCCGTGAATACGGTTGTTGATATCCTTTACGGCTTTATCAATCCCACCATAAGAATCACCGGGACAAAATGAGAACAAAATTCCAGAAATTCAAAGAGTCCTATTTCCTCTACAGTTTCAAGCGGGACAAGGTGGCGATCTTCTCCTTTATTGTCCTGACGATATTCGTGTTGCTGGCCTTAGCAGCGCCGTGGGTGGCCCCCATGGACCCCTATGACGCTGTCAATATAGATATCATGAATTCGGAGATCCCCCCGGTCTGGATGGAGGAGGGGAGCCGTGAATTCCTCCTGGGAACGGACAACCAGGGCCGGGATATGCTCTCCACCATGCTGTATGGACTGCGGACCTCCATCGTCATCGGCCTGGGCGCCGTGGCCCTGCAGGGGATCATCGGGGTGATCGTGGGTCTGTTTGCCGGTTACATGGGCGGGAAAACAGATGCTGTTCTCATGCGGCTGGCCGACATCCAGTTTTCCTTCCCCTACCTGATGGTGGCCATTTTAATGTCGGCCATCTTCCAGGTGGCCTTCGGTCTGGGCAGTTTTGAGCGCCTGGCCGTGCCCCTGCTGATCGTCATCATCGGTCTGTCCAATTGGCCCATGTTCGCCCGGACCATCCGTGCCTCGGTCATCGGTGAGAAAAACAAGGAGTATGTGGAGGCCGCCCGGGTCATCGGCCTGCCCACCCGGACCATTCTTTTCCGGCATATCCTGCCCAACTCCCTGACCTCGGTCATGGTTATTTCCACCATTCAGGTGGCCAATGCTGTGATGAGCGAGGCGGCGCTCTCTTTTCTGGGCCTGGGCATGCCGGTGACCAAACCCTCCCTGGGATCGTTGATCCGGGCCGGCCAGGAGTTCTTTTTCTCCGGGTCGTGGTGGATTACGGTCTTTCCGGGCATCTGGCTGGTGGTCTTTGTGCTGGTCATCAACCTGCTGGGCGATTGGCTGCGGGATGTACTGAACCCCAAACTGTATAAAGGATAAATCCGGTTTTAGGTTTTAGGTCTTAGGTTTTAGGATGAAGGTTCCAGTTATTCTTTTTGTATTTGTCTTAAAACTTAAGACGTAAAACTTAAAACGAGTTTTTATTATGACCGCACTGCTCGAAGTCAAAGATCTGGAAGTGAAATTCGGCTTGCGCATCGGCGAACTGACCGCCATCGATGGGGTCAGCTTTACCCTAGAAAAGGGCCAGCGCATGGGGTTGGTGGGCGAGAGCGGGGCCGGAAAATCGGTCACCGGCTTTGCCATCATCAACCTGATCAGCAAGCCGGGATTCATCTCCGGCGGCCAGGTGATCTTCAACGACCGGGATCTCACCCGGCTCTCTCACGAAGCCATGCGGGAAATTCGCGGCAACCAGATCAGCATGATCTTCCAGGACCCCATGATGACCCTCAACCCGGTGCTGACCATCGGCACCCAGATGGTCGAGACCCTGCTGGCCCATCGCAGCATCACCCGGGACGAAGCCGCGGGCATCGCCCTGGAGAAGTTGAAAAAGGTCCAGATCCCATCACCAGAAAAGCGTCTGGCCCAGTACCCCCACGAGTTCTCCGGCGGCATGCGTCAGCGCATCGTCATCGCCATCGCCTTGCTCACCGACCCGGAAATCATCATCGCCGACGAGCCCACCACCGCCCTGGATGTTACCATCCAGGCCGAGATCATGGAGCTGCTCCTTGACCTCTGTAAAATTGAGAACATGGGCCTGATCCTGATAACCCATGATCTGGGAGTTGTATCGGAAGTGACCGAGAAAATTGCGGTGATGTACGCAGGCAAAATCGTCGAATCCGGACCCACGGCGAGAATTATCGACAATCCGCAGCATCCGTATACCCAGGGACTGCTGAAAGCGCTGCCCGGCAGTATTAAACCCGGCGAACCTTTGAACCAGATACCGGGCATGATGCCGACCCTGATGGATCTGCCCCCGGGGTGCGCCTTTCATCCCCGGTGTACCTTGAGTGTGCCGCGCTGCCAGTCCGATATCCCCGAACTGTATGACGCCGGCGAACCTGAACACCGGGCAGCCTGTTTCGTAACGACGGGGAAGGAAACGTAAATGGGACAGACGGGTAAGGATAACGGCCTGCTGGCCATTGAAAATGTCGTAAAACATTTCGATATTTCCGGTGGTCTGCTGGACCAGCTCACCTTTGCAAACGGGCGTTTCACCCGCCGCCGGACAACAGTCAAAGCGCTTAATAATGTGAGTTTTACCATTCAGCCGGGGGAAACGTTCAGCGTGGTGGGAGAGAGCGGCTGCGGTAAATCGACCCTGGCGCGGACCACCATCGGCATCTATCCGCCCAACAGTGGCCGAATTTTCTACCGCGACGAGCGCATCGACAACAAGAACGCCAAGCAAATGCTGCCCTACCGCCGCAAGATGCAAATGATTTTCCAGGATCCCTATGCCTCCCTGAATCCGCGCAAGACCGTCATGCAGACCCTGGAGGAACCGGTGGTTTTTCACAACCCGAGCATCTCCTCGAGCCAGGTGAAGGAGCGCGTTTTCGAAGTGATGTCCCAGGTGGGTGTGGATCCCAAATGGGCCAGCCGTTATCCCCACGAGTTTTCCGGCGGCCAGCGCCAACGCATCAGCATCGCGAGGGCCCTGATGGTGGATCCCGAATTCATCGTGGCCGACGAGCCGGTATCGGCCCTGGATGTCTCCATCCAGGCCCAGATCCTCAACCTGCTCATGGAGGCACAGGAGCAGCGCGGACTGACCTACATGTTCATCACCCACGACCTCTCCGTGGTGGAGCATATCAGCACTCGGGTCGCGGTGATGTATTTGGGCACCCTGTGCGAACTCTCTCCGGCCAGAGCCCTGTTCGAAGCCCCCCGGCACCCCTACACCCAGGCCCTGCTTTCGGCCATCCCCACGTTAGGGCATGAAAAAAGCGCACATATCAAACTCAAAGGCGAGGTCCCCACCCCCATCCATCTGCCCAGCGGGTGCGTCTTTCACGGCCGCTGCAGACATGCCGACCAACGCTGCGTACAAGAAGTTCCCGCGGCTCGCACGGTGGAAGGCGGCGTCATCGTCGCCTGTCATGGAGTGGAAGAAGGGCGTCTGTAGGCCTTGCCGCAGGCCGGGATGCGATTACTTGCGACCGGGGACTGCCGTGCGGTCGCCAAGGCTCGCCAGATGATCCACCAGGGCTCTGATTGAAAACGGCTTTTCAAGGACAACATCAAAATCCGCATCAACAAAATGCCAGGGCGTGCCGGAAATACCCATGACCGGTGTCGCCCGCTTTGTTGAACCCCGGATGTGGTGCACAACACTGACACCATCCAAGCCCGGCATACATATATCCGTGATAACGACGTCATACGAACAGCGATCAAATTTGGTGATCCCCTCTTGACCGTCCTTGGCGACTTCCACCTGGTGGCCGTGCAGGGTGAGGGCGGTTTTCAATAGATCCAGAACCTGCTCTTCATCATCTATGACCAGAACGGCACTCATGAGCTTAATGCCTTTAACAGTGGCTTTGCTGCCATTGGAGACGCATCGGCGCGTTGGGGTAAGGTTTCGAAAGTGTTTCAGTAAGAGGCCCGGTGAGAGCCGTGCCGATTCAGTTGAGAAAATGCACCGGGCGCCATTTCGAGTAGAGAGAATAGCGGAACGCGAGCATTATAAACATTGAAAATTCCCTGTCAAAGTTGATAAAATAGATTTTTTTAAATATGAAAGCTAGTTATAAACAGTATATAACCTATTTGAATAAAAATGAATAATCGGCTCGGTCGTGTGAAACCTTTCTATGGCGATGTTTTGGGAAAAACATAAAATATATGTATATACAGATAGTTATAGTCTTATTGACATGTTATCAACAAAGCCGGTTTATTGAAATCTGCTGATATCTGCCGATATCGGAAATTTTCAATGATTTGGAGGTATCTCTGGATTCCTTAAGCCTGTTTACCGGCATTTTCTTATGGAGCGGCGGTTTTCTAGCCGGATTTGTCGATTCAATTGCCGGCGGCGGCGGTATCATCTCTCTGCCGGTGCTGCTGTCAGTGGGGATTCCGCCCCACCAGGCGCTGGGGACCAACAAACTCCAAGGCAGTTTCGGCAGCTTCACTGCGGCCGTGAACTACACCCGGAAAGGACTGGTTGATTTCAAAACTATTTTACCGGGGATTCTTTTTACGGGCATTGGAGCCGGATTGGGCACTATCGCCATCCAGTTGCTTTCAGCAGCATTCCTGAAGCATGTTATCCCGCTGCTGCTGGCCGCAGTTCTCTTCTACACGCTTTTTTCGCCGGATATGGGCAACCGGGAATCAGAGCCGAAAATGACGGCGCGGCTTTTTTATTTGCTAATCGGGCTTATATTGGGATTTTACGATGGATTTTTCGGGCCTGGAACCGGGTCTTTCTGGACCCTGTTGTTTGTTCTGTTGCTGGGCCTTGACTTGAAAAAGGCGACGGCCCATACCAAGATCACCAACTTCACGAGCAATTTTGTTGCCCTGAGCGTGTTCATCATGGGTGGCAAGGTTTTGTTTCTGGCTGGTTTTATCATGGGCTGTGGCCAGATGGTTGGCGCCTACGCCGGTTCAAGGCTGGTCATTCGCAGGGGCGTGGGATTTGTGCGGGTATTCTTTCTTACAGTCGTGGCGGTAACCGTGGCCCGCTTGTTCTACGTGACCTATTTCTAACTGTATTCATTGGGAATACTGATAGTGGCAAAAGGCCCCATCCATTTAAGTGGTCGCGAAACACCGTGGTATGGTGATAATACAAGATGCACGTTTCCGTGCAGGATTGACGATTGATTATGTGCCCTGCTGGTATCCAGAATAACACCGGACCAACCGATCGATGCCCGGTGACCGGTTGGCCGATCCTCAGACGGCCCGAATGGGCCTATGCCGAAGAAGGCTTTTCCATACGCTATGAGGTGCTGAATGGTAGTTTTGTGCATGTCATTGCTCAAGGCCATCTCACCGAGAAAACTATTCAAGAGGTTCACAACCTGCGCGGGAAGGTCTTGGCAGAAGCCGGGTTGACCGATGGATTTGAGGGCGTTATTTCAAATTTTTCGGCTTTTACCGGCATTAGTTATAGAGCCCGGCTGAAGTTTATCCGGTTGTTAGAGGAGCATTACCGCCAAACACCTTTCAAAAGCTACACGACCTATGATGCCAGCCGCTGGCTGCGAGCGGCCGTCAAAATCAGCAGTGTGTTCTTGCCCGTAAAGGTCTATGCCGCTGCAGATTATCAGGAGGCCATCTCCCTCGCCGCTGACCAATCCACCGCAGGGCTCGCTGCCACGCAGAAACAAGGCTCTCCAGGCGAAGGTGGCGTATCAGCGGATACCCAACCGGGCGTCGAGGCATTTGTTGAAGAACTGTATACCTTTATCGGCAGCATAGATTGGCAAAAAAGAGGGATTCAATATCCTGTTGAAGTTTCTACCGACAACCCGTTGCGACCGGTATTCGATGTGATTGAACTCATCAAGGGTGAGGTGGATGAGCTTTTCGAAGAACACCTATCGTCGGAGAATGCGCTCAAACAGAGCCGTGAACAGTATCGTGCCCTGTTGGGGGCAATCCCGGACCCGGTGGTCATCTACGATGCGCAGGGCAATGCGACCTATGTGAACAAAGCCTTCGAGAAGGTATACGGTTGGAAGCGCGAGGATCTGCTGGGCGGCAAGATCGATTTTGTGCCCCCGGAAGAAGTTGAGGGCACCCGGGCGGGGTGGCAGCAGGTTCTAGATGAAGGCCAGTCGTTTATCGAGACCCGGCGTTATAATCGCAGTGGCCGCGAACTGAATATTCAGGCCAGCTCGGCTGCTATTCGCAATCAGCAGGGTGAACACATTGCCAGCATCGTCATTCACCGGGACGTTTCCGAACGCCGGCGGGCTGAAAAGACGATGAACCAGCAGTTCAAGTATCTATCCGCACTCCACCAGACAACCCTGGGGGTGATCAGCCGCCGTGAACTGAATGACCTGTTGAAAACGATTGTCGCCCGCTCCGCCGAGCTGGTGGGGGTTCCTTACGGCTTTATCTACCTGTACGATCGTGATCTGGATACCCTGACGCTCGAAGTCGGGGCTGGTATCTTCAAGGGTTTAATTGGCAATCGCGTCAAGCCGGGCGTAGGGATCGCAGGAAAAACCTGGCAAAAGGGTGAGCCGATCGTCGTTCATGGGTATCAAGAGTGGGAAGGCCGCGACCCGGATATGCACTGGAAACAGGTCCAGGTGGTGGCCGGTATACCCATCAAGTCCAAATCCGAGGTGATCGGCGTCATTGGTGTTTCCGACGACAACCGGGACACCCAGATAACCGGCAATGAAATCGGCGTCCTGACGCGATTTGCCCAGCTTACCGCCATTGCAATCGAAAATGCTCGTCTCTATCAACAGATGCAGCAGGAGTTGACGCAGCGCAAGCGGGCCCAGCAAGAGCTCAAAAAAAGTCACCGTTATCTAGAAGAAGCCAAAGCCACGGCCGAAGCCGCCACCCAGGCCAAAAGCGAGTTTCTGGCCAATATGAGCCACGAAATCAGGACCCCGATGAATGCCATCACCGGCTTTACCCGCTTATTGCTGGAGTCGGACATTTCATTCCAACAGCGCGAATACCTGGAACTCGTCGACGAGTCTAGCGATATCCTGCTGCACCTTATCAATGATATTCTGGATTTCTCCAAGATTGAAGCCGGCAAACTGGATCTTGCCAAAGAGCCTTTTCGGCTGCGCGCTGTTGTGGAAAGCCTGTGCGACATCTACCCGGACAAAACGACCGATGCCCCCATTGAGTTCATCATGGATGTTCACCCGGACGTACCCGCGATCCTGGTGGGGGATGAAATCCGTCTCAAACAAGTCCTCATCAATCTGGCTTCCAACGCGATGAAATTTACCGAGCAGGGCGAGGTCGTCGTGCGGGTGCGCGTCAAAGCCACCCGCGAACGTGAAATTGAACTTGATTTCTCGGTTGCGGATACCGGTATTGGGATTCATGCGGATCAGATCCCGATCCTGTTCGATTCATTTGCCCAGGCAGACGCCTCAACCACACGAAATTACGGCGGTACCGGCCTGGGACTGTCCATCTGCAAAAAGTTGGTGCAAATGATGCGCGGGGAAATAGAGGTAACCAGCACACCCGGAAAGGGCAGTGATTTCAGTTTTACGGCGGTGTTTGGTCTACCGGACGAACAGGTGCAGCCCCTGCCCCTGCCACCGGTTGATTTGCGGCAGATGAAAGTGTTCGTGGTGGCGGTGCAGGCCGCCACGCGAGAGCTTCTGGTCGACACCTTGGTGTCATTTACCTTTGAAGTGACTGTGTTTTCCTCCGGTTCGGAATTTTTAGAAACCCTGAACGCCTCGCCGGACCAGATCCTCTGCCGACTGGTGATCGTGGACGACGAGCTGCCGGATATGGGCGGCCACGATCTGGTACGCCGCCTGCGCGAGCGGCCTCTCGCAGACCAGATACCCTGCATCCTACTGGGGAGTGGGCCGGATGGGGACCACGCTCAAGCCGGAGCCGACGAGATCGGGGTGGATGCCTATTTTCCCAAACCATTACGGCCGTCTCGTTTTTTTGACACCATTGTGCGGGTATTCAAGCAGTCCGGTAAGGCGGCCGATGAACCGGAATCTTATGCGATGATCCGGGAAGATCCGGCCACCGGGCTAAGCGGCTTGCGGGTTCTGCTGGTTGAGGATAACGAAATCAACCAGCGCCTGGCGGTTTCGGTCCTCGAAGCCGCCGGGATACAAGTGGATACCGCGCGTGACGGTCGCAAGGCCGTTGAGGCCGTCGGAGATAAAGAATACGACGCCGTGCTGATGGATATTCGTATGCTCGAAATCGACGGGTATGTGGCCACCCGCATCATTCGTCAGAAACCAGACTGCGCCCAATTGCCCATCATTGCCATGACGGCCGATGCCATGGGGGGTGCCCAGGAGAAGTGCCTGGAAGTGGGGATGAACGATTACATTGCCAAGCCCATTGATACCCAACAGCTATATACGGTTTTGGCCCATTGGACTCTAGCTGGATCGGCCCCTGAAGGGGTTGTCGCTGACGGCCGTTCCGCCCCGGCATACGCGCAAGCGGGTGATCAGGTACCCTTCAGGCTGCCTGGGGTCGACGTACAGGCCGGCATGCATAGGTTGGGTGGGAATCAGGCCTTATACCTGGAGCTGTTGCAGGATTTCTGCAACACCTACGGAGAGACGGAAAACGAAATCCGCCGATTGATCGCTGAAGACAATATAGACGGTGCCCGGCAGCTGGTGCACACCATCAAGGGTACCGCGGGCAATCTGTCCGCACTTAGTGTCACCTATTCAGTGGCCGAATTGGAGAAGGCCCTCGAACACCCCAAACCTGATAATTTGCCGGAACTGCTCGGCAATTTCAGTGAATCGCTACGCCAGCTGCAACGGTCGCTGGATAGATTGGCATAACGGCGCAGACGCTGCGCCGGTCGGATTCAGAATCCAAACCCACGGGCCATGGTATGGCAGATCCCCATCCCGCACCAAATGTGATGTTTAAATCAGTCCCGGCACGATGATATAGGCCTTCAAATCCTCGGTATCAATTCCAACCGGTGAAAGGGCCCAATGACAAACAGACTCACCGGCAGCGTGGATTGCCTCGCGATCATTGCAAACCAGGTAATGCCAGTCTGGCAAATCTTGCCCGGCGGCGGCCAAACGATACGCGCAGCTGGCTGGCAACCAATCCAGCTCGGCTATGCTGTCCTGTGGGAGACTCAGGCAGTTGGGAGCCTTGATCAGGCGGTTGGGGTAATCCATGCAGCGGCAGGTGGGGATATCAAGCAGATGACAGGCCACTGTGGTGTAGAAAACTTCACCGGTTTCCATATCCTGTAATTTGTGCAGGCAGCATTTACCGCAGCCGTCGCACAGGGCCTCCCACTGGTCATGCGTGAGGCCGTCGAGCGTTTTCCTTTGCCAGAACTTGTCTTTTGTCCATTCCTTAACCATACGGTATTTACCTGCCGGTGCTCGGGTGCCAGCGTCTTTACTGGTGCAGATTGATCTGCCCCGCTTCTGAAAAGGGGATCTTGCCCAGCATCGGGAGATTGACATTGAGATGACCCTTGAGGCGAAAATCCAGGTTCTCCGGTTTTGATTCGGCGATGGTAGCCAGATGACGCATGGACTGGAGCAGCATGGTGCTCATCTCGACCGTGACCCGCGTTTCACCATAGGCGGGGACCTCTACCGGTGAAGCATTGACACCCGTGGCAAAGGCTTTGCCTTCCAATTCCACCTCATAATAAATGCCGGTGATGGGCAGGGCCACATCATTGGGATTGATCAGGCGAAACGTAAGGGCGTAACGCTGCTCGAGTAATTGCGCCTCTATCAGCTCAAAGCCGACGAGGTTCAATTTTGGATTTTCCAGCTGGTTGAATTTGGCGCTACAACCCAGAAGCAGGCTAAGCAGGGCGACGAACAGTAGGCTGATAAAGTGCGCTAAACGCTGTTTCATGATAAAGGCCTTTAAGGTAAAGGGGGTCTCAATGTTTATCCTGGGAGCCCGGACTGCCATGCTCAGCGAAGAATTCGGCGATCCGCTGTTCGGACCAGTACAAGCCCTTGTGGTTGAACTGGATAAACCCTACATGGCCACCGGATGCAGGCATTTCCAGGTATACCGCTGAATTTTCAGCGGCCGCTTCCACCGGGAAACAGGCCGGCGTCAGAAAAGGATCGTTGACGGCCGAGATCATGAGCGTGGGGACGACGATGCCTGCTATCCAAGGTTTGCTGCTGCATTGGGACCAGTAGTCGTCCGCATTCTTAAAACCATTGATCGGGGCGGTATACCGTTCGTCGAAATCCCTGAAGGTGCGCAGGGTCGCATAGCCGGTATCATCGATACGATTGGGGAACAACACCTTTTTGGCCGCCACCTTTGCACCTAAAAGTCTTAAAAAGCGTTGCATGTACAAGGCATTTGACCGCCGGGCCAGCGCTGCCGCCCCGGCCGCCAGATCACAGGGGACCGAGAGGACGGCGGCGCAGCTTACCAGGGGGTTGACCCGGTCGCGATTCTTTCCCAGGTACAAGAGCGTTATATTGCCGCCTATGCTGAATCCCATCAAACCAACCCGATCGTAGTCGCCGACGGCAACCGCGTGTTCAATAACCGGGGCCAGATCATCAAACGAGCCGCTGTGATAGGATTTCAAACGGCGATTGGGCTGCCCGCTGCAGCCCCTGAAGTTCCAGGCGAGGCAATCCCAGCCGTACAAATTGAGCGCCCGCACCATGCCTTTCACATAGGCCCGATCAGAATCGCCTTCGAGGCCGTGGGAGATAATGGCCAGGCGGCGGCAGCCGCACCGGAACCAGTCAAGATCCAGAAAATCATCATCGGGGGTATCGATACGTTCACGGACATAGGTCACGGTTTTGATTTTCCGGAACAAAGAAGGAAAGATCGTTTGGATATGGCCGCTATTCATAAACGGCGGCGGCGAGTAGGTTGCTGGTGAAATCATGTCCGCAAGGCCTTTCTGACGATTTGGACCGTGTCGGCAATGGCGTCGGCGGGTTCACTGTCAATTCGGAAATGGATGACTCGCAAAACGGCCTGAAGGACCTCACCGAGGGCCTTTTGGGTCGCGGCGATACGTTTGGTTATGCGGCCGGGTAGTGCATACCCGTCGGCATTCTGTTCACTCAGGCCGAAGTCATCCACCAGGATCACCTCTTTTAGCGGCCTTGGCAGGCACGTGTCCTGCAGCGTTTGCCAGAAGCGACGATCCGCTTTAGGACAACCAATGTCGGCTGAATTGGCTACGATAAATGCCGTCCGGTTGTCTTTACCTTTCAGTTCGCTTGCCGGGGTTGCCGGGATACCGAGGGCGGCCAGGTGTCCTTGGATGGCGAGCGTTGCTTCGGCATAATGGTCGGTGGCAATCAGGCCCACTGCACCCGGGTTTTGCTGAATCTCGGCCAGAAGCGGCTGCCATTCAGGGTCGATGCTAGAATTTTGCAAATAGGCCGCAACGAATCTGGAGCAAGCCGCATCGATCAATTGCCGGGGGGCCGTTGAAATTGCCTGCGTCCGGATGTGTTCAGCGGCAATGGATATGAATCCCGCGGCCGATCGACTCGCCGTAGACCAGGTCGGGTTCACCACCATCTGCCAATAGCGATCCGCTGTATCGATGCCGATGGCGGCCAGACCGCTCTTCTCCAGATGCCGCTGCAGCCGGTCCGGTTGGCCGAAATCAACCGCGCCCAAGCTTAACGTACCGGAGAAATCGAAAATGACAAGGGTGTGCGGTTCCATCTGCGTGGTCCTTTTGTTTCAATCCCAGAATGCATGAAAATGGTGGACGGGTCCGTGCCCTTGTCCCAGGCTATATCCGGCCCCGGCCGCAAGCGCCTGGAGTACGTACCGCTTCGCCTCCCGTACGGCTGTATCAATCGGCTGACCCAGGGCCAGGTTGGCAGCGGTGGCCGAACTGAGGGTGCAACCGGTGCCATGCGAATTGGGGGTGTCAATACGGTCGGCCTCCAGGCGTATCGGGGCCTTCGCGCCGCCGACATATAAAAGATCGGGGCTTTGGGCACCATCCAGATGGCCGCCTTTCAAGAGTACCGCCCGGCAACCCAGCTGGGCCAAGTCCCGACAGGCCATCGCCATCTCTTTTTCAGTCGTAACATCGCGCCCCAATAATACCCCGGCCTCGGGCAGGTTGGGGGTTATCACATCGGCCATGGGCACCAGATAGGATTTGAGGGCTGCCACGGCATCCTCTTGTAGAAGTTTGTCGCCGCTTTTGGCAACCATGACCGGATCCAGCACGATGTTGGTAACGGCGTGACGGCGCAGGGCTTCTGCCACGGCTTGGATAACGTCAGGTGAGTGAAGCATGCCGATCTTGATGGCATCGACCCCGATATCCGTCAGGACGGCATCGAGCTGGTGGGTGATGAATTCAGGCGGGACGGGATGGATGGCGGTTACGGCAACCGTATTTTGCGCTGTGAGCGCCGTAATGACCGACAGGCCGAAACAGCCGATAGCACTGAATGTTTTAAGATCAGCTTGTATGCCGGCACCGCCGCCGCTGTCGGAACCGGCAATTGTCAGCGCGCGCTTGTACGTTTTCATTTTATGCAATCCTTTATTTCCTGGTCCTAAGGGCCTGGTCAGAGGTATTAGGCTGTGCCGTAAAAGCATTATTCTCGCGCAGAGACGCAGAGGCGCAGAGACGTCCTCCTTAGACTAAGATCGATGAACAGTCCAGCGCAGTCGGGAAATCAAAACCAGAATTTGGTCGCACTATCGTGCGAAAAGACACTTCAAGGTCTTTTGGGTTTTAACACCGCGTAGCGGGATGATATTTGTGGTTTTCTCCGCGTCTCTGCGCGATGCATGGTTTGCGTTTTCGTTTTCTTTTTCGAAATGCTTTGATGATTAAAGTCTAAATTGTACCCAACTGTCAAAAGACCTGAAATGGGGTTGCTTTTCACTTGGCCCCTTGCCTGCCGAACGTAGCTTGAAAAGCGAAGACTGGGCCCCTTATACAGTCGTCCTTTTCCCTCGCTCTTCAAGTGCCTGCTCGATGGTTTCACGCAGCTGGGTCGTAGCCAAAAATGGCTCTTCGGCTGCACAAATGGCCGAGACCACGGCGACACAATCGGCACCGGCCCGGATAACGGCCGCCGCATTGGATGCGTCCAACCCACCGATTCCAACCAGCGGGTGGCGCGTAAAATCCTTTATCCGGGTGATACCTTCCAGGCCCCACGGTTCCTTGGTATCCGTTTTCGTGGGCGTGGCATAAACCGGGCTGATTCCCAGGTAATCGACCTGCAGTTGCTGGGCGGCAACCACGTCATCCCAGGTCTCCACGGAAAGACCGATGATCGCGTCGGGTCCCAGCAACTGCCGGGCGGTTACCGGGGGCATATCACTTTGGCCCACATGCACGCCGTGTGCGCCCACCGCCAGAGCTACGTCAACCCGGTCATTGATGATCAGCGGTATACGATGCGGGGCCAGCAGGGTCAGGATGCGGGTGGCCGTTTCGATAAAGCGGCGGGTGGAAGCGGTTTTTTCTCTGAGTTGAACGCAGCATGCCCCGCCGCGGGCAGCGGCCGCGACTACCGCGGCCACACCCCGGGTTCCGCATAACTCGCGGTCCGTTACCAGGTAGATACCCTTCATGGCAAAGTCCCGGCTCGCAGGAGGCCAGCCACGTCTTCTTTCTGCATTCGATAGAGACTATCGAGAAAAGCGGTTTGTAACGTTGCCGGTCCATCAGCGGTCTGGGCGGCCATTTCACCGGCAATTCCCATGGTGGCCATGGCATGGGCCGTGGCCTGTACCGGGGACGGGTTTATGGCCGCAAAGGCACCACACAGTGCACTCGCGGTGCAACCCAGGCCGGTTACCCGCGGCATCAACGCATGGCCGTTGGCAATGGTCAGCACCTCGTCAGTGCCGATAATATAGTCGGTTTCCCCACTGATGCAGATGGTGCTGCCGACTCTTTGATTCAGGGCCTGGCTGGCGGTCATGGCACTTTCCGCCGCGGCGGTGGCATCCACCCCTTTGGTCTGGGCATCGCTGACCATGAGAGCGATGATTTCGGAGGCGTTTCCACGAATGATGGCCGGTGCGGTTACAGCCATCAGCGAGTCGGCGGTCTGTGTCCGGTAAGTCGTGGCTCCCACGCCGACTGGATCAAGGATAACCGGAATCTGCTTTGCGGCGGCGGCTTTCATCGCGGCGGTCATGGCCTGTACCCAGGGATTGCTGAGTGTGCCGATATTCACCACCAGGGACGCGGCGATGCCGGTCATTTGCGCGACTTCTTCGACGGCATGGGCCATGACCGGTGAGGCACCGATAGCCAGCAGGGCGTTCGCCGTGGTGTTCATGACGACATAATTGGTGATATTGTGTACCAGCGGGGCTTGATCCCTGATCTTTTCGATATCCTGCCAAACTGCTTCTGCGGTTACGGTCATGACCTGCTCCTTGTTTGTTCGGTTTTAAAACTGACTTTCAGGGCCAGTTCAGAGATAATTGGCTATGCCGGGGTATTGGCACCCAGGTGTTTAGGCTATAGGCTGAAGACTGTTAGGAAAACCATTTAATCTGCAATATTCAGGCAGACGCTTCAGCGCTGGTTACAAGTTGGCGCGTCCTTGTCAGCAAAGAGCAAAGGGTTTTCCGATAGCCTAAAGGCCTACAGTCTATTAGCCTGAATCCGGCCAGGATTCTTTATATCTCGATACGGCGCCATTTTATCAGGGCCTGCACCAGGATGCCAATGAAAAAGGCGATACCCATATTGGTGGTGGCCAGGCCGATCCCGGCGACCAGAAAGCAGATGAAATAATCTGTACGGTTCTCTACGTCCCGGATCAGCAAAGCCAGTTCCAGTCCCGCGAAAAGCAGGAGCACACCTAAAACCCCCTGCGGTATGGAGGCCAGCAAGGCGATGCCTATCTTGCCGAAAGCCAGGGCAAGCGCGACAAAGATCCCGCCGATCATGAGGTTGGCGCCACCGGATCGGGCGCCGAACCGATAGTGGGCGGCGAGGCCGCCGGCCCCGTGGCACATGGGCATGCCGCCCAGCAGACCCGTACCCAGATTGGCAAGGCCCATGCTGATGGAAAAATTCCGGTTGGACACCTGGCCGGGAAGTCGCTTCTCACCGAAAAACGTACGGCAGGCGTCCGTCGTGCCGATAACGGCATTGCCGAGCGTCAAGGGAATCTGGGGGATGACCAGCAGCATGAGTGCAGCCGAAAAATCGGCCGGTGCCACCGGCTGGAAATGAACCGGAGTTGGGCCCAGAGCAAACTCCAGGCCGCGTAGGGCTCCCAAGAAAATGCCGGCGACCATGCCCCCGGCTACCAGAATCAGAGCAGCCGGGAATTTTCTGTTCGTCAACAGGAATAAAGCCATGATGAACCCGGCTACTCCGATGAATGGATTCAGCAGGCCCGCAAAACCGACTGCCGCCGACTGCCTGATAAACAAATCCGGATTGAGGATATAGGCGATGCCCTTGTTTATCAGGAGCAGTCCCAGCCCAGCCTGAATGCCGCGAATAATAGGCCGGGAAAAAAACCTTGCCAGGCGATCGATAAGCCCGGTGAAGGCCAGCAGCAACAAGATCACCCCCATACTGATGCCCGCCGCCGCCATGATGCTCACAGTGACCTTTTCCGGATAGGCAATGGCTATGGCGCTCACAACCTTGAGTGGTTGCACCGGGATGGGCAGCTTGAAAAACAGGCCGGTCGCAACGTAGAACAAGCCCACCGTGAGGAGGACCGTGGTCACACTGAGGCCGGTAACCAGCATCAGCGCCACGGACAGTGGAATGATCGTGCCCAAGTCGCCCAATGAACCGGCCAATTCCAGGCGATCGAATTTATAAGGACCTATTTGCATGTCTGAAGCTCCTTAGCAGCATCCAGACGCCCAGCAAAATAAAGGGGATGCTGAGCAGCTGTCCCACATTGAGGAAGAATTCATGACCAAATGCGGCCTGCCGGACTTTTAAAAATTCAAGTAAGAACCGACTACCAAAGGTGGTTGAAAGAAATATGCCCAGCAGCTGTCCCGGCGGAATCGCCCTGCGCTGCCGGCGGTAAAGCATGAGCAGCAGGAAAAATATACATGCATAGGCAACCGCTTCGTAGAGTTGTACAGGATGACGCGGTACCGGATTTACCCGGGCGAAGATAAAGGCCCATGGAAGATCCGTCGGTGTTCCCAGTATTTCCGAGTTGTACAGGTTGCCCAGCCGGATAAACGTGCCGGCCAGGGCTGTGGCAATGCTCAGTCGGTCAAGGATCCACAGGTAGGTCTGTCCCGGTGTATTGCGGGCATAAAGGTACAGGGCGACAAAAAGTCCTATCCCATTGCCGTGACTGGCCAGACCGCCTTCCCAGATTTTCAGGATGTCGATCGGATGGGTCAGATAGTAAATGGGATCGTAGAACAGGCAGTGGCCCAACCGGGCGCCGACCAGAGCGCCGATGACCACATACTGAAATAGCCGGTCGACATCACGGCGCGAGCGGCCCTCAACCCGGAAAACCCATTGCATGAGCAGCATGCCGATCAAAAAGCCCAGAGCGAAGAGAAACCCATACCAGCGCAGGGAGACCGGGCCGAGCGAGAACATCTCGGGGCTGACTTGCCAGATGATATAGCGGCCGGTTTCCATATTGAATTGCTGGTTATTGAAACTGGCTGAAATCGATTCCGCGATCGCGCCCGCGGGCTTCAAACCAGGCTTGCTCGTTAGCGGGAACCGGCGTATAGTCATCTGGCTGGCGGTTGACCAGGGTGATGGATTCGGACGGACAGGTCGAAATACACAGACCGCAACCGATACAACGGCCGGGATCGATTTCGAACGTTTCATCAGTCTCCACGACCGCCTGGACCTGGCAGCGCTCATCCCGGCAGACGCCGCATTGAATGCAAGACGCCTGGTCGATGCGGGCATAGAAGTGGTTGTTGGTGGCCTCGTTCAAGCCCCACTTGTTGATGGAGCGCAGAACCCCGCAGCAACAGCCGCAGCAATTACAAATATAGTAGTGCCCGCTTTTGACGTTGCTGGTCATGTGGACCAGTCCGGCGGCTTCGGCCCTTTCCAGGGTTGCGAAGGCCTCATCTTTCGAAATGGGACGAAATGTCCGGTGGCTGTCAAAGAAGCCGGGCACCGGGGCGATACCCATGCAGATTTCAAGGGGTGCGTCGCAGCCCTTGCCCAGCAGCTTCTGCTCTTTCTTGCAAATGCATTCACCCAGACCAAACGATTTGCCGGTATTGATAATGGCCGATACCTGCTGATAGGGCAGGGGGTCATGTTTTTCCGTCAAAGTCTGTTCGACCGGCAGCACCTGCATCAATTGCGGTTTGCCCTTGAAAAATTGCGGACCGAAATGTTCATTGTAGGCTTCGGCCAGGCGGGCAAATTCCTGGTCCATGCGCTCCAGTTGAAATTCATAGATGCCGAAGACCCACGGGATCATCTTGAATACAACCACTTTGCCAAAATCCACACCGAACAACTGGCCGCGTTGCCACATGGCGTTGAGGCGTTCGGCCAGGCCGGCCAAGGGGCGGCCGGTTCGTTCGGCAATCTGTTCCGGGGTCTCGAAAGTGAGGCGCAGGTCGCAAAAAAGAGCTGCTTCTTCCGGTGTAAAGATTTTTTTCAGCAGGGTAATTTCCAGACCATCGGCGGTGGCCGGAAATCCATTGGGCAGGGTGTCGAGTGTATCGACCAACTTACGATATATAGCTTCACTCATTGCTGGAATCCTTCAAAAGGGCATGCAATTCTGTATTCACGGGGGTGACCGCAGGTAAGTTGTCGTGACTGGAAAAGGTCGGCCATAAAACTGAGCATAGGATAAAACATGTCGCAGGATTGCACCGCTGTATAGGTGAGCCGGCGGCCGCCCGGCCTTACGGCACAGTCCTGTACTCCGAAGGATGCCCACCCGCTGAGAATTAGAAATTACCCAATTGGGGGTCGATTCCCACCGGCTAATTCAGCAAATAGACACCCAGGTTCTTATCGAATGCTTCTGCTTCGGCGAATTCGGTGCCGATTCGCCGCCCGTTTATATTACGGACAACGACCGTTTTCAGGACCGGTGACCGTCCGGCGTCATTCAATCTGAAATCCACATCCAGGGTATCGCCGATCTGGAAGCTATGGTCCTTGTTCAGTTCCAGTTGCAAGCCTTTGCGGGACAGGTTCCGGACTGTCATGTGGCCTTCAATTTTATCGCCCAGCGGCGATATGTGGATATAGGTGCCCGCAAGATTTACGGCTTTACGGACCATACCTCTTTTTTCAAGGGTGACCTCGAATTGGTGTCCGCATTTACACTTACACTTGACCGTAAGCGCTTTACCGATGTCTTTATACCGGGACACATCGGCAATTTTAGCGTGGTCACAGATTTCACAAATGAAAGTCGCCTTGTCATCATCGGTTACGTAAGTTTTCCTTAGCATTGTCAAACCTCCTGCCAACACCGCGCCCGATGATAAATAATATTAGTAGTTTAATCCGAATGTGCCTGTCAAGGCAAATTAACGGAAAGCGCGGTCAAATCAAAATTATAATAAACCATTGAAATTAAATTAAATTTAGCCGAGTCCGTGGCCGGGATTTCTTCCGGGCCATTCGACAGGGTCTATTCATAAATATCGGTAATTGTTTAAAATAGTTTAGAAAAAAGGTTGGCGGAGGGGCGGGACGGTGCACCCCTATGGAATTATTCTATTTTTCCAGTCGCCAGGGTGAGATTCAGGCCACCATGCCTGAAATCCATGGTATCCACCGGGAATGGCAACTGTTGGGCCAGTTTCGGGTCCGGAAGGACCAATGCCAGATTCCAGTTCGACCAATGGGAAATGAGGCGGCGCCCAATGTCGGCATATAGTTTCTCGCGGGGGACGCCGGTTTTCAAACGTCGGCCATAGGGCGGGTTAAGGGTGATAACGCCTCGGGCGGTGCCGCGGTTCGGCGGTGATAGCGTGAAAAAATCGCCGGTATGCACCTGAATGGCCGGTTCCAGATCGCTTCCGGCGACAATGGCTGACAATTTTGCAGCTGCTGCGAGGTCCCAATCCGAAGCGAAGATTACCGGAGTCGTTGGAATATCGATTTGATTGCCGGCTATTTTTAGCAGGTGTTTCCAGCGGCCGGGACGAAAGGATGGCCAATCCATGAAGGCGAATTTACGATACCATCCCGGCGGAATGCGGCTGGCGGCCAGGGCTGCCTCAAGGGAAAAGGTTCCGGAACCGCACATGGGGTCCGCCAGGATGGTGTTCTGAGAAAAAGCGGCCAGGGCAAGCACGGCCGCGGCCAAGGTTTCCCGCAGGGGCGCCGCACCGCCGGCGGTTTTCAGGCCGCGTTTGTAGAGTGGGTCTCCGCTGCTGTCCAGCGAGAGGGTAAACGTGTCGGCCACGCAGCGGACCGCAATCTTCAAAGCCGGTGGGGGTGTATCCCCGGGCGCCGGCAGGCCGGGTTGGGCTAAACGCCGGGCGTTGATGGCGGATTCGCAGCGTTGGGCAATGGCGGTCGTGTGAATCAGACGCGAACGCCGGCTGGTTACGTTCACCTCAAAGGGTTGCTGTTGGAACAGGTAAAGCTCCCAGGGAAACGCCTGTAGCTGTTTTTCCAGTTGCCTGAAGTGGACGGCTCGAAATTGGCCGATGCGCATCAAAATGCGGGAAGCGGTCCGCAGGTGCAGGTTGGCGGCATAGGCATCATGCAGCCGCGCGCGAAAGGAGACTCCGCCTTTTTCAATCTGCAGTTCCTGGCAACCAATTGGTAAAGCAGCCAGTTCCTCCTGGCAAAGGGATTCCAGCCCCGGCAGGGTAACCGCGAAAAACGTATGGTCACGCCCGACTATGTGGCGTTTGATTCTTTTTTGCAGGGCATTGGTGTTGGCCATGGTCGTCTGTATTGATTGGTTGCCGTCAAACCTTGGCAATACGCCCGGTCACAAGCGTCATGTCCAAAACATTGACGGGTTTGCACCTTCCCGGCGCGTAACCGAAAATTTGGGCACCCACGATAGGGTGGTCATTGACTCCCCAAGATTTTACCCATAGGTTCTATCCAATCAGTGCCAGTAATGCAAACCGGGGAGACATTTTCATGCAGCCGGTCCATTTTATGACCTCGTCCTATGCCCAGCCGGAATTAGAAACGAAGGTGTGGACGTTGATGGATATCTGTGGGGGACGATCTATAAGCGCCGGACACCGGGTTTTGATCAAGCCCAACTTTCTCCTGCCGGCCAGGCCGGAAAGTGGGATTCTGACCCATCCGGGCATTGTGGCCGCGGCGTGTAAATATGCTTTGCAACGCGGTGCCGCGGTCTTGGTGGCGGACAGTCCGGCCACGGGAACCTTCAACCGGCTCGTCAAAAAGGGCGGGTTTGCACAGGCCCTGGAGGGTCTCGGCGTTGAATTACGGCCTTTCAGGGAGACGGTGTCGGTGGATATCGGCGCGCCATTCGGCAAAATTGCCCTGGCCCGGGAGGCCCTGGAAGCGGATATCGTCATCAACCTGGCCAAACTAAAAACCCACAGTCAAATGCTCCTGACCCTGGGCGTAAAAAATCTGTTCGGTTGCGTGATTGGAATGGAAAAGCCGCAATGGCACCTGCGCAGCGGGGTTGATCGCGACTGGTTCGCGCACCTGCTGGTGCAAATCCATTATGCTGTGCGTCCAACGCTTACCCTGGTGGACGGGATTCTGGCGTTGGAAGGTGATGGTCCCGGAAAAGGGGGACAGCCCCGCCACACCGGCGTTCTTTTGGGCGGTCTGGACGCGGCTGCCGTGGATGCAGCGGTCTGTCGAATGTTGCGCCTCGATCCTGGGCAGCTGCCCACCCATCGTGCTGCTGAGGCCAGGGGTCTGGTGGATGGTCGCCAGGACATTCGGGGTGATTTTATAACAGTTGCCGATTTCAAGTTGCCGGAACAGGGGGCCGTGGCCTTTGGCCCGGATTTTCTAAAGGGTTTTATCCGGTCCCATATACTCCAGAAGCCAGTCGTTGACCACCAGCGGTGCCGCAGCTGCGGGGAGTGCTGGACCTTCTGTCCAGCAACCGCCGTGGTTGATTCCGGCCAGTCGGTTGCGTTTGATTACGGCCGCTGTATTCGCTGCTATTGCTGCGTGGAGGTTTGCCCTCACGGGGCCCTGGCGGCCAGGATGCCGCCTTTTGGCCGGTTGGTGGAAACAATAAGGGCTCTCAGCAGGAGTGCCGGTCAGCGTCCGCATTGACAATAGCCGGGCTTTTTTGTATTTTACCCGGGATCAGGACGCAGGCCGTTATGCTGCCATCCAAATGATTACTTGAACTGCTGAACGGTATACACCCGATACTCTTACAACTTTAACCTCTCAGGGGGGCAACATGATCAACAAAGTGATTCTGGTGGGCAACCTTGGCCGGGACCCGGAGATCCGCTATACGCCCAGCGGCATGGCGGTCGCCAATTTCAGCGTTGCGACTACGGAAAAATGGAAGGACAAACAAAGCGGCGAAATGCAGGAGCGGACTGAGTGGCACCGCATCGTGGCCTGGGGCCGGCTGGGTGAGATTTGCGGCGAATACCTGGCCAAGGGCCGCCAGGTCTATATCGAGGGGAAACTGCAAACCCGGCAATGGGAAAAAGACGGAGTTACCCGCTATACGACGGAAGTCGTGGCCTCCGAGATGAAGATGCTGGGCTCCAAGACCCAGGGGGACGGTTATCGGCCCGCGGATCAGTCCTCTGCCCCTGAGTATTCAGGACCGCCTCTGCCGGGAACCCAGGATGACGACGATATCCCGTTCTAAGAAATCCCGTATAAATAGTAGATATGATGGCGTATATTTCTGGATATACGCCATTCTTTTTGGTCTAGTGATGAACATTTCTTAATTCTTAATGGACTGCAAACCGAGTTTCCTGTGCCTGTGGGAGCTGCATCTTGCCGCGAGTAATGGTACCCTGTGGTACGGTAATCGCGGCAAGATGCCGCTCCCGCGAGAGAACCACAAATTGAATCTTTTTGAATACACCTATCCGGAACTGGTCACTGAACTCGACCGCCGCTATGGAAAAGGGGCTTTCCATGCCGCGGGGATTTATCGGGGCCTCTACCAGGAAATGAATCTCAATCTTGCTGGGATACCGGCTATAACAGCATCGCGAAATTTTGCATGGCAGGTAAGTCGGGACTTGGTGGCGGATAGCGGGCAAGTGGTATTGGAAAAGGAACAGGACGGCGTGTTGAAGTTCGTAACCCGCCTGGATGACGGCCTGGAAATCAAATCCGTGATCCTGACCATGGAGCGGCACCAGACCGTCTGCGTTTCCAGCCAGGCCGGGTGCCGGATGGGCTGCCGGTTTTGCGAAACTGGAAAAAGTGGACTTGCGCGCAATCTGGAGGTGGCGGAGATAGTGGGGCAGGTTTATGCTGCCCGTATGCGTTTCGGGCCGGATCTGCGCAATGTTGTGTTCATGGGTATGGGTGAACCTTTTGATAACTACGACAAAGTCTTCAAGGCGATCGATGTCATCAATGATCAACGGGGTCTTGATATCGCCCTGCGGCGGATAACCGTTTCGACCGCCGGCCTGGCAGAGGGAATTCGGAGATTTGCCGCCGCCGGCCCGCCGCTGATTAAATTGGCCATTTCCCTGAATGCTCCCAATGACCGACTGCGGTCTGAACTGATGCCGATCAACCGGTCATTACCCCTGGATAAACTGAAGACCCTGCTCAGGGCCTATCCGTTGAAGAAGAAGGACTATTTCCTGTTTGCCTATGTGCAGATTCCCGGCGTCAACGACCTGCCTGAACACGCTGTTCAATTGGCCCATTATATTGAACAATTGCCGTCAAAAGTGAACCTCATTCCCTTTAATCCCGGTCCAAATTCGTCCTACCGCGCGCCTTCTGAAGAAGAAAGCGAACGGTTTCGGGATCTGCTGATTGCGCGCAAGGTAAATATCCAGCAGCGTGTTACACGGGGTCGGGATCTCATGGCCGCTTGTGGGCAGCTTGGTTCGACGGCCTATCCTCAGTAAGCAAGGAGCCGCTGTCAGCCTGGATTGATGAATGAAATTGCATGCGTTGACATGCTAGTTTAAAGATAAGATATCCTAAAGGTAACACAACCAATATAGTTTGATAGATAATTGCAAGTTCTGGCAAGCTATCACCAAATGTTAAAAAAGCAGTTTTTTATATATTATTATGAGTTAGGACTGCTTTTATAATGATCATAGCTAATTATGCATCCAGAAAGATGAAGAAAATTCTTATCATCAAATTTGCAGCGATCATTTCTTGCCTGGTGATAAGCTGCGCCACTAAGGAAAAATCCTTATCTAGAATTAGGATTAATGCTGCAGAGATAGAAAAACCATCTCTTTCCTACAGGGTTCTTGTGGACAATTCCAGGGTTAAGGGTACCAGCGAGTTGTTTTTATTAGATGTGGACCTGATAGAAGACAAAATATTTTACCATATTTCAAGTTCAGATATATTTACCCCTACATCTAATACAATCAAATCTTCGGAAAATAAGGATGAAGACACCAAAGAGCGTCCAACACCAGACTTTCACTTTTCTATAGAAGTAGGTTGGGGTATTTACACCAAGACAGATGAACTTATCGACTCAATGCGAGCTGGGTATATGGCTGGGTCCTTCGGTTTATTCCCGTACACTGTAAGCGAAGAAATAGTGCTTAACATAAATGTCATCACTATAGATGGGCAAAGTAAGCAGTTTCATTATGAGAAACCGGTAACACACTTACTGTGGGGACCAGCAAGACTAACCGCGTTCGCACAAGAAAAGGACCTGTCCTCCAAGAAATTCATTCCTATTCTTGAAGGTTTGATGCAAACCTTTCTTAAAGAATTTCGAGAGGAATACCTTGAAAATTGAAAAGATCGTAGTTCAAATTACATGTTAAATATAACTGCTATTTATCAGAGGTTGTTACTTATCTTTAAATAATTGTGTTATCAAAAACGTAGCAAAAGAGCAGGATGTTTTTGTTTTAGTGACCTTGGTAACGTCGGGATTTGATACGGCGGGGAAGTTAAAACATGCAAACACCTCTATTCTATAGTTGGATCCGGCTTAGCGCTTTTCCATGGCCAGCCGGATACCCAACCCGATTAAAATAGCCCCGCTGGAAGCCTCCAGCCAGCGATGGATCTGCGGACTGGCTAAAAAAGAACGCATCTTGCCGAGAAAGAGGGAAATGGCCGATAGCCAGATGATGCCCATCGCGAAGTGAATCCCGGCCAACAGAAAAGACTTTAAGAAAACCGGATCGGCCGGGCCGATAAATTGAGGGAGCAGGGCCAGGTAAAAAACCGCCGGTTTGGGATTCAAGATGTTGTTAAGCATCCCTTCGATGAAGGCGCGCCGGGCGCTTTTACGACCGGAGCTGGGGCTGGTGGACGCGATTGGATCAACTGCGGTTTTTCCATTTTTAAAGAGTTGCCGGATGGATTGAAAGCCCAGAAACAAGAGGTAACAGGCTCCGGCCGTTTTCAGGATTTCAAACGCCAGGGCCGACTTGAGCAGGATCAAGGACAGACCGGCCGCCGAGAGGGAAGCGTGCACGAATAGGCCGGAGCAAATCCCGGCCGTGGTCAACAGCCCCGCGGCCGCTCCGCGGGAGATCACACTGCGAATCACCAACATGGTATCTGCGCCCGGAGATATTGTTAAAAGGGCGGCCAGGCCGGCAAAGGCTAAGATCTGGGGATCAATCATTTTGGTTGTACCTCTTGGGATTTAAACGCGCAACGCTAGATAGCTTTCGGCCACCTGTTTGTCAAATACCAAAAAGGGTTGAGCCCAATCCATAAACGAAAACAGGCTGCCCATCCAAAGCCGGTGCGTGCCGATCCTGGATGCGCAGCCTGTGTCATCATGGTTTAGTGGCCGGAGCCCAGATCCCGGCCCTCTTCATCCCGTTGGCGCTAAGCGCCGCCTTTCTCACCAATAGGGTAGCGGGCGGCAGACGTCCGGCGATTAAATCGTCGGGGCCACTGCTATCTGCTCACCGGTTCTCTGGGCCATTGCCATTGCCTTGGAGGCATCATTGAAAAGAACCCGCACGTCTTTTCGATAGTTTGCAATTCCGCATGAAATGCTAATGCCGCCCAGGCTCAAGCCGGTCGTATCCTTGAATTCGTGGGCGTTGATCGCGCTCGACAGACGGCTCGCCGTTCTGGCCGTGGTCTTACCATTACAGTCCGACAGAATGATGGCAAAATCGTTGCGTCCGATACGAAACGGCAAAGCTTCGCGGGTCAGGTTCTTGCGGGTTACTTTCCCAATTTGCTCCAGCAGCAGATCGGCGCGCTTTTCTGTTTGCTGGCGGAAATCGTTAATTTCAAAGCGCATCAGCCAGACGGAATGTTCCAGTTTGTCAGCCCGCCGTGAGGCTTCGGCCAGTTTCTGTTTGAAATAGCGCCGGTTGTAAAGTCCGGTCAGGTCGTCGGTGCCGGCAATGGCATTCACCTGGGCGGTGACTTTCTGCATCTCGGAAGCGTGTTCGTTGACTTGCTGAATCTTGCTTTGGAGCTCTTGGGTCAGGCGATTGAAGATCTTGTTGAGCTTCGTGAGCTCATTGCCGCTTTTTTCAACCGGATCGGTGCCCTCCTGCAGGTGGCTGCTGGAAAGGTACTCCATTTCACGGGTTAGGTCTTCAAAGGAATTGACCCACATGAGCAACAGCAAGGAGCCCAGTCCCTGAACGACCAGCATACACAGGATACCGATGTTGAAAATTCCCCGGAGGGCTTCGAGCTGATACGGCTCAAGTACGGGTACCGTGTAATGATAAATGATAAATATCATTATCAATACGGGCAACAGGCACGACAGCATGATAAAGGTTAGAAATAGACGCCGAAATTTTTCGCTGGTTAACGAAACAAACATGGTGGTACCTCCCCCTTGGTGTTTGTTTCGCCCGGACGGATGTCATCTGGAAGGAAACTTCTATGCTATTTTAATGCAGTGGGCCTGTCAAGTATAAAATTGGCAGGGTTGAGTTCGGCAGGGTTGCATTTTATGATTTCAACGCGATCTCCCCGGGTAATATTAAAATCTTCCAAGTAATTTCGGGATTTTAACTCTTTAAGGCCCGCGCGGGTTTTTCGCCGGATACTCTGCTCGTCATTGCTGTGGTCCAGGTTGATCGCCCGGGCTAGCCGCAAGAGGGCCAACGACAGGGTGGTTTCGATCTGCCCCTGCAAAAACCGGTATAGGGCCTTGGCGACATCGTCCTTGAGCGCTGCCCGGAATTGTAGGTCGATGTTGGTGACAAAACTCTCCCCGTACATTTCAAGGAAGTAGGGATTTACGGCGACCCGGATTCGGCCGGAATCGGTATTGCGATCGCAGAATGTTAGAATCGACCCGGTCATGTGGCGGACCGCTTTGCGCTTTTTGCCCTTGCCGGTCAAAAGGGCCAGGTCGATCCGGGTCCCGGTAAGGCGCTGAATACTGCGCCAGATCGAATTGCGGTTGGTTTGGCTATCAGGTACTGCGGCCAGGGCGCAGATTTCGGCTTCGTCGGTTTCAAAGGCCTCGCTGCGATATTTCTTCATGAGCGCCAACATGCAAAATAGAACCGTTTCGTCAAAAATGATCAACAGCTCGCCAACCACCGACATCTGCCCCCAGGCATTGGTCTCACCCGAATCCAGGCGCACCAGCGGCCAATCTTTGTACATGTTGCGATTGCGGAAATGGAAAGGGGAAACCTGCGTCATCAAGGTGGGCATGAAACTGAAAAGCCGTTGGACATGCGGCTGACGGCTGATGTGTTCCTTTACCGCCTGGGAGGCTTTGGCTATCATCTGGCGTTCCGCACCGATCTGGGGATGTTCAGTGCGTGGGCTGTCCGCATGCGTTTTTTCAGGTTGTCCGGCCCGGTCAAAGGGCAGGGCGCTGTCCTTGGTTTCTGGCATGTTGTCCTTTCATGGTGAAAATTGTGGGTGCACAGATGTTGCCGTGGATGTGCCTTTCTCACGTATCACATTTTAAAGTCCCGCTCAATCAAAGGCCCAGCCTTTAGAGCATAACCTGACGCCAGAGGGCGGAAACGCGGTCGCGCAGATCGCCGTATCGGGTATCCGGTACCCGGCCCGGTTTTTCCAGCAGATTGTGTTTGTGTACTTCGGCCCGGAATGTCAAATAAGCCGATTTAAGAAACTCGGCGGTGGCTGGCGTGATGATTTTGCATTCGGCCAGCGTTTCCAAAAGGCGCACATTGTCCGACCAGACGGTCAGCTGGGGATGCCGGTGGGCATACCGGAGGATCAGATACTGCACTATAAATTCAATATCTACAATTCCGCCGTTGCCCTGCTTGAGATCAAAGGTGCCCGGTTGGGGCTTGAATAGATTACGCCGCATTTTATCGCGCATGGAAATCACTTCAACCCGCAGGTCTTCCGCATCCCGGCGGAGGGCGATTATCTCGTGCCGGATCCGGTTGAATGTATCCTCCAGCGATTCATCACCACTTATAATGCGGGTACGCACCAGCGCCTGGTGTTCCCAGGTCCAGGCCTCCTTTGCTTGATAGGCCCGGAACGCGTCGATGTGGTTGACCAATAACCCGGATATGCCGGATGGCCGCAAGCGCGTGTCGGTTTCATAGAGCCGGCCCGCTCGGGTATGGGCCGTGAGAATGTGAACGACGCGTTGGCCCAGGCGGGCGAAAAATTGGGCATTGTCGATCGCTTTTACACCGCCGGTCATTTCACCACGCTTGCCGGCGTGCAAGAATACCAGGTCAAGATCGCTACCGTAACCGAGTTCTATACCTCCCAGTTTACCGTAGGCAATGACCACGAAACCGCGACCGGCCGGGTCGCAGCTGGGCCGCCCATGCTTTTTTTCCAGATGGTGCCAGGAAAGATTCACCACCCGGTCGACAACCACTTCCGCGATGTAAGTCAGGTGGTCGCTGGTCCGCATTAAAGGTATTGCGCCGGTTATATCAGCCGCAGCGACTTTTAATGTGTTGATCTGTTTAAAAATACACAGTTCTTCAATCTGGTACTCAAGATCGTCGAGATCAATACGGGCCAGTCGCCGGTCGATATCCGTTTCCAGGTCGGCCTTTTCCGGAGGACTGTAAAGCGTGCGGGGATCAAGCAGTTCATCCAGCAAAACGGGGTGTTTTGATAAAAAGGAGATAATCCATGGGCTTTCACTGGCCAGTCGAATCAGGTGTTTTAAAGCCGATGGGTTTTCCAGCAGCAAGGCGAGATAGTTGGTACGCTGCTGGATAGCCTTGAGCAGGTCCGCTATGCGGCCCAACACCAATTCCGGGTCCGCGGACCGACCAATAACCGCCAAGAGATCCGGCATCAGTCGATCCAGGCGCTGGCGACCGTTTGCGCTCAAGGACCGGGTCGTCTGGTCCTGCTGCAAATCTTGTAGCAGGCGGATCGCCTGTCGGGGGTCTTGAAAACCGGCCTGGGAGACGGCGGCCTGGTGGTCCTCATCCGCAAAAATGTCCAGCCAGACGGTGGCCAGGTTTTCCTCGGTTGCATCCTCGCCGGTCGGTTCGTCCTGTTCTGCGGATGTTTCCAGCAGGCTGCTGAAGTGACCATGGACGATCTTGCGATGGGTTGTCAACGCGGCCAGGAACGTTTCCCAGTCAGCGTAACCCATACCGGCAGCCAGTTTCAGACGGTCCTCCGTTTTCTGCGGCAGCTCATGGGTCTGTCTGTCCGCCAATTCCTGGAGGCGGTGTTCTGTGTTACGTAAAAACAGATACGCCGCCGTCAGTTCATCGCGGGTGGCGGGTTCGATAAATGCTTCGGATACCAGGACATCCAGGATCGTTAGAATCCGTCTGGTACGCAGGCGCGGAATGACCCCGCCGCGCATTAACTGGAACATCTGGCCGAAGAACTCGATTTCGCGAATACCGCCGGCTCCGGTTTTTATGTTGTATTCAAGGCCTTTGCGTCGTACCTCCAGGGCGATTTTCTGTTTCATCTGACGGAGTGAATCGAAAACGCCGTAATCCAGATAGCGGCGGTATATAAACGGTTGCAGCCTTTTCATCAGGTCCTGGCCGGCCGTTGGATCACCGGCCACGGGGCGGGCTTTTATCCAGGCATACCGTTCCCATTCCCGTCCCTGGGATTGGTAATAGTCTTCCATGGCATCAAAGCTCATGACGATGGGACCGTTTTCCCCATAAGGACGCAGGCGGGCGTCGACGCGAAAGACGCAGCCTTCGTGGGTGGTCGTCCCGATGACTTTTATTAAATCCCGGGCCAGACGGGCGAAGAAGTCTTCCCCGGAAAGATGGGACCGCCCGTTTTGGATGATGCCGGCTTCCGGGTAGGCAAAGATGAGGTCGATATCGGAAGAGAAATTGAGCTCGCGGGCTCCCAGCTTGCCCATCCCCACCACGACCAGAGAAAGTTTTTCACCCCCGGCGTCACACGGCGTACCGAATTTAGCGCATTGCCAGGCATCCAAACGGGCCAAAGCGGCCTGCAGACAGGCATCGGCGAAGCCGGAAAGATCGCGCATGGTTTCAACCAGCTCGGCCTGTCCGGTGATATCCCGAAACGCAATTCGCACCATTTCCCGGGCCCGGCGCCGCCGCAAGGCCGCAGAAAGCGTTTCCACGGTGTCAATCGGGCTCAGATCGGTAGCTAAGGCGTTCGCGTAGCGGGCGGATGGATAGGGGCTGTCCAGATCGCCACTGGCAGCCAACTCGATCAGGAGTTCGGGTTGCCGGGTACCGGTCTGGTAGATGAAATCGGAGAGAACAAAGACGCGGCGGAGCGCTGCCGCGAGCGGCGGGGCGAAGGCGGGGGATAGGTTGTTGTCCCGGGCGGCCTGCAAGAACGCTGTCCAGCGCAGTTCGGTCTCCGCAAGCAGGGCTTCGGGCAGTGCTGCCGGGTTGTCAGCCTTCAAAAGGAAAACCCTTTCTTGACATCATCTCCATAGTTTCTAATGGAAATGACGTTTACTTGATATAGCCCCAATCCTTCAGCCGCTGGTAAGCATATTTGGCGTTCTCCCCCTGCCGGACGACCTGCAGATAGTTGTAATACTGGCGCGCGGCCTGCTCCTGGTTTTGCATGCCTTCGTGGGAGACCCCTTTTAAAAACATAATCCCGGGGTTGCCCGGGAGAATTCGGTCGTAGCTGTTGAAGTCGGCCAGGGCCGCATCGAATTTCTTTTCCTTGATTTTGGCATACCCGGCCAGATGGTACCCCTGGGCCTCTTCGGGGTAGGCTGCCTTGGCCCGATCGGCATACCGCTGGGCGGCGGCGTACTTTTTCTGGACGAGCTGGCATTTGGCCATCATGACCAGTCCAGCGTAATCCCGCGGTGCCTGTTTGAGCGCCGCGCTATACTCCTTTTCCGCCTGGGGAAACTGCTTTTTGGCCATGGCCCTTTCCCCGGCCTGCAGTTTCTTGATGGCCGGTTCGATTTTACGCAAACCGGCCAGGTGATCCATGTAGCGTTCACGGTGCAACGGTTTATCAGCCGCGTACTGGTACGATTCTTGGACTCGCTCGACAGAGATGCGGTGGCGTTCCGAGCTCATGGGGTGCGTGGCAAACAGCAGTGCCAGTGTGCTGGACTTGTGCTTGCTGAGATTGTTGAGCATGTCCATCAAGCCGACGAACCCCTTGGAACCGTAACCGGCTTTTGCCATGTATTCGAGGCCGAGACGGTCGGCTTCGTGCTCGTTTTCGCGGCTGTAGGAGGCCAACAGGGCGCCGGCCCCTATCGCCCCGATCTGGGAGGCGATCTGGCCGTAAACCCGGCCCTGGGTGCCGGCAATGGCCGCCAAGCCGCCGATAACGCCCTGGGTGATCTGGCCCTTGGACATCTGTTCGGCCGTGTGGCGGGCATTAACGTGACCGAGCTCATGCCCCAAAAGGGCCGCCAGCTCGGCTTCGTTCTGCATCGTCAGCAAAATACCGCGTGTGGCAGCGATACTTCCTCCGGGAAACGCATAGGCGTTTATATAGGTGGCGTTCACCACCTTGAAATCGTAGGGCATGTGGGGACGATGGGTCTTGGCAGCGATACGCTTTCCCGTGCGTTCCATGTAAGCGGCCAGTTGGGGGTCGCGCACAGTACCGTAATCGGCCGAAAATTGATAAGGGGAATGCTTTTTATCGATCTGAATCTCTTGATCTTCGGAAACCAGCATGAGCTGTTTCTTGCCGGTGACCGGATCGGCCGCACAACCGGTCAGCAATCCGGTGGCGGCCAGGGTGGCAAGGTGAATAAAATCCCGGCGGGTGAGGCCGTCAAGGGTTGTTTTCGGGTTGCAATGCTGGGCCATATCTGCTCCTAATGCAAGTTAGCGCTCATCCATAAACGGCATCTTTTGGCCCAGAGCGGCTTTTTCCAGGCTTCGCCTTCGGCTACGCCCGACAGGCGCTCTTTTGGACACGCAGTGCCGGTTTTCAAGCCGCCAGGCGCAACCGTCAGCGCTATTTCTCGAAACAGCCCGCTATGCCTGCGGTTTCAAAATCGCGCAAGCCTTCAGTCTACGCCTGCAGGCTACGCCGGACACGTGCTCTGAACCAAAACCTACCATTTCTGGATCGACAGCAAGTAGTTGTGTTTCTAAAAACCATAGAAAAGCGGTCAGTCGGTGTCAAGCGAACATTCCGACCTTGCAAGCAAATAGAGGTTGCCGGGTGGCTGGAAACCTGCTCTCGGCGGCCGCGGATAGCTTTAGTTGGAACGCCGTTTTCCACCGGGCTTGGGATAATAAATACGAAAATGAAATTGTTTTGCCGTATTTATTACAAAAATGTAATTGCCTTTCAATGGCCAGCAACCCGTCCATATTATGAAATAAATATAATATCAGCTCATTAGCACCCCTTATGTTTCTGGTATGGAAATTGCGGTTTAGGAAAACACCCTATTTTTAATAAAACAGGAGATGAACGTGTCATGTGTAGATTATTTGCAATAACCAGCGAAGAGCCTTTGTCCCCCATGGTGGCCCTCGAGGCCCTGGATGTTATGCGGGAGGGACATGACGGCTCCGGGGTGGGGCTTTTTCTACGTGATTTGTCCGGTCCTTTCGAGGAGATGAAAGACGCCCCGATCCTGTCCGGGATTTTCACCGACAAGGGTTTGAAACGTCTGGACCGTTTCATGATGGATATTGGCTTCACCACCAAGTTCAAAGTTAGCATCAAGCTGCCGAAAAAGCCGCCCCCGGGGGTACCCAAGCGCGATATCTACCTGGTACGTGCCTATGAATACCCGGAGGAGTGGGATGAGTTTTCCAGTTCCGAGCGGATGGCCCGGCTGCTGAACATCCGGCTCACCCTGCGGCAGATGGGTGCCGAGGAGGAGGATATGATCGTCTACTCCTTCTGGCCGGACGCGATTTTAATCAAGGAAATCGGCGACCCCCTGGCCGTGGCCCGGCACCTCGGACTCGATCGCAAAGAACTCATGGCGCGCATTATCATGGCCCAAGGACGCCAAAATACCAACTATGCCATCAATCTTTATGCCTGCCATCCCTTTTTCATCGAGGGGTTTTCTACCATGACCAACGGAGAAAATACGGCCTTTGTTCCCATCAAGGATTATTTGATGTCCCGGGGGATCAACGGCTACAGCGGCTATCAGTCCGATTCAGAAGTTTTTACCCATATCCTGCACTATACGATCAAGCATCTCGGCCTGGGTCTGGAGACCTACAAGCATATCATCACACCGCTGCAGCACGATGATATCGAAAACCATCCCAATGCCGGATTTCTGAAACAGCTCAAACAGTCCTGCCGGCGGTTAATTATCGACGGCCCCAACTGCGTCATCGGCAGCTTGATCGACCACAGTCTGTTTATGGTCCAGGACCGTAAAAAGCTGCGCCCCGGCGTGGTGGGCGGGCGTCCCGGATGCTATGCCTTTTCATCCGAAATCTGCGGTCTGGACGCCGCCATTCCTTATCGCGACAAAACGCAAGACTTTCAACCAATGCATCTGGATACCGTGATTGTCGGACCGGATCGTCAGGAGGTAACCATATGCCGTCAAACAGACCAATTGCCCCTTCCTCGCTAAGTGTGAAGGATCTGCCCTGGCAGATCGCCTGGGATAAAGACAAATGCACCCTGTGCGGCAGCTGTACGGCGGTTTGTCCGGTCAATGCCATCGAACTGGGCGTGTTCCGCAAACGTTCCCTGCAGACCAGTCTAACCCGTCCCGATGAGAACAGCAGCACCTTTGGGACCTGGCACGGCATCCGGCAGAAAACCGATCCGAGTTTTAAATGTGTTGGCTGTGCCATGTGTGCCATGGTGTGTCCCAACGACGCCATTACCCCCTGCCGTACGGATGAAACGGATAAATTGCGGTTTCATATCAACCAGGGCGGGATTCCGCGCAGCCGCGGCGGCCGTCGGAATCTGGCAGCAGGGTTATTGGACCAAATCAAATTCATCCGGATATCCATGCTCACCGATCCGGCCCTGGATGCCGGTCGCCATGAGTTCGAGCTGCGCACTCTGCTCGGACGGGTACTGCCGCCGGAAGACAGCATCCGGTTTTACAAAGAGAAAGGCTGGGTTCCGCCGGTCCGTGAGATCTATCCTCTGATTATCGGGGGCATGTCGTTTGGCGCCCTGTCTCCGAACATGTGGGAAGGGCTACAGCTGGGGGTTACCTACCTGAACGAGGAGCTGGGGCTGCCGGTGCGGATCTGTACCGGTGAGGGGGGGTGCCCTCCGCGGCTACTGCGCAGCCGTTTTTTACAGTATGTCATTCTCCAGATTGCCAGTGGATATTTTGGCTGGGATGAGATCATTCACGCCATTCCGGAGATGAAGGTCGATCCCTGCGCCGTTGAGATCAAATACGGTCAGGGCGCCAAACCGGGGGACGGCGGGCTGCTGATGTGGCACAAGGTCAACAAGCTGATTGCCGCGATTAGGGGGGTACCGCCGGGGGTCAGCTTGCCCAGCCCGCCGACGCATCAGACCAAGTATTCCATTGAAGAGGCGGTGGCCAAAATGACCCAATCCATGTACATGGCCTGGGGATTCCGGGTACCGGTTTATCCCAAGATCTCCGGAACCACCACGGCCACTGCGGTATTGAACAATATCACCCGCAACAGCTATGCCGCCGGCCTCGCGATTGACGGCGAGGACGGCGGGACCGGAGCGGCCTATAGCGTTAGCCTGGATCATATGGGACATCCCATTGCCAGCAACATTCGGGATTGTTACCTGGACCTGGTCAAAACCGGCAAGCAGAATGAGGTCCCCCTGTTCGCCGGTGGCGGTGTCGGCCGCAATGGTAACCTGGCCGCCAACGCGGCGGCTCTGATCATGCTGGGCGCCAGCGGGATCCAGATCGGAAAATACATCATGCAGGCGGCAGCGGGGTGTATCGGATCGGAATCAGACCGCTGCAACATCTGTAATATCGGCAACTGTCCCAAAGGAATCACGTCCCAGGATCCGCGCCTCTACCGCCGACTGGATGTGGATCAGGTGGCCGAGCGCGTGGTGGATGTCTACCTCAGTTTCGATACCGAGCTGAAGAAGATCGTGGCCCCGCTGGGCCGCTCGACATCGCTGCCCATCGGCATGTCCGATGCTCTGGGTATCAACAATAAAGCCGCCGCCGAGCGACTGGCGATCCGGTATGTGGTTTGATCTTTAGCCAAAACAATCGCAGCGCCTCTACGAATGGGGACTGGCGAAGACATGCGGTCTTCGCCCGAAAGAATGCGGAGATATAAAATGAACGACCAGCACATTGCCATCATACACGGCAGGGAGATGGGCGCCCGCGTCAGCTCCCGTATACTCGAAGAAGAAATCCAAAAGGTGATCTCATCCGGATTCCGGCAATCAATGTCAAGGCCCACGGCCAGCACGGCATCGGCGGCCGGCTGTGGTCGGATGACAAGCGGCCCATTCAGGTAACCGTGGAAGGCCCCACCGGCCAGCGTCTGGGGTCCATGGGGTTTCCCGGAACCCGTATCGAGGTGATGGGGCCGGCCTCTGATGATGTGGGCTGGCTCAATGCCGGGGCCGAGATCGTGATCCACGGCAATGCCGGTAACGGGGTCGCCAATGCCATGGCCCAAGGCAAGGTACAGGTTGACGGCAATATCGGCGCCCGGGGCATGACCATGACCAAATTCAACCCCCGTTTCACCAACCCGGAACTGTGGGTTCTGGGGTCCGTGGGTGACTATTTCGGCGAGTTCATGGCCGGCGGGGTCGCGGTGGTCTGCGGGGTGGATTCCCAAAATCCGGATAACGTCCTGGGGCATCGGCCCTTTGTCGGCATGGTGGGGGGACGCGCTTTTTTCAGAGGCCCTTACAAGGGATTCAGCCGGACGGATGCCAAATTGGTGGCCCTCACGGATGACGATTGGGAGTGGCTGACCGCGAATATGAAGCTGTTTCTGAAAGCGGTCAAAAAGCCCGAGCTGTTCACGACCCTTGCTGACCGTGAGCAGTGGCAGGTGATTGCTGCGCGGACGCCCCACGAAAAGATCTCCAGCAAGCGGCGCTCCATGGAAACCTTTCATCGGGATGTTTGGGAGGTCGAACTGGGCGAGGGTGGCTTGATCGGCGATCTCATGGAAATCGATCGCAGCCCGATACCCCTGATTCCCACCGGCGACCTCCGACGGGCGGTGCCCATGTGGGAAAGCGGGAAATACCTGGCACCCTGTGAAGCCACCTGTCCCAGCGGCATTCCGGTACGCCAGCGGTGGCAGTTGATCCGGGACGGTCTGGTGGATGAGGCCGTTGACCTGGCGCTGCAATACAGCCCTTTTCCGGCTACCGTCTGCGGATACCTGTGTCCCAACCCCTGCATGGATGCATGTACGCGGCAGTCGGCGCTCATAGCACCGGTGGACACGGCCGTCATCGGCAGGGCCAGTATTGACGCCCGCACGCCGGATCTGCCGGAGCTTTCCGGTCACAAGATCGCCATAATGGGCGGCGGCCCGGCTGGTATTTCTACGGCCTGGCAGTTGCGGCTGAAAGGGCATGCGGCCACAATTTTTGATTTATCCGAAAGCCTCGGGGGTAAGATTCCGACGGTCATTCCCGAATCGCGAATTCCCGCTGAGGTTGTCGACAGCGAACTGGACCGGGTGCGGGAAGTCATTGCGCATGAACAGCTGAAAGAGGCTCTGACGCCGCAAGATGTCAGGAAATTGGCCGATGAGTATGCATACGTGGTAATTGCCACCGGGGCCTGGAAACCGCGGACACTGCCGGTACCCGGAGCCGAACGGATGGTGCCGGCCCTCGATTTTCTGGCCAAGGCCCGGACCAACATGGCCTCCGTGGGCAAAAAAGTGGTGGTGATCGGTGCTGGCAATGTCGGTTGCGATGTGGCCACGGAGGCCCACCGGCTGGGGGCTGCCGAGATAATGCTCATCGACGTACAGCAGCCGGCCTCGTTCGGCCAAGAACGCGAGGACGCTGAAAAAATCGGCGCCCAATTCAAATGGCCTTGTTTTACCAAGGAAATCACGGCAGACGGGGTTGTGTTGACAACCGGGGAGCTATTACCGGCGGATTCGGTGTTCATATCCATCGGGGATGCTCCTGATCTTGATTTCCTGCCTCCGGAAGTGACCACCGCTCACGGTTATATCCAGACGGACGCCGTCGGACGCACCGCGGATCCCACCATCTTTGCCATCGGTGATGCCGTCTGCCCTGGGCTGCTGACGGATGCGATCGGATCCGGTCGGAGGGCGGCTGAGGCGATTGATAGCCTTCTCGACCAGCGGGAGCCGGCGGATCCGATGTCGGAAGTGATCGACATCAACCGGGTCTCTCTGGAATATTTCGATCCCCGTATAAGCGGCTACGATGATGTCGGGCAGTGCGGTGATAACTGCGCCTCCTGTGGTACCTGCCGCGACTGTGGCATCTGTGTGGCCGTGTGCCCCCAGGCCGCTATCAGCCGCATGGACAGCGGGGCGGCAGGGTATGAATATGCGGTAGATGCGAGCACGTGTATCGGGTGCGGCTTCTGCGCCGGGGCCTGCCCATGTGGGGTTTGGAACATGGTCCCCAACACTGCCGAGATTTGATACCGGCTGAGCGCATTTTTTAAGTTCCTGGATCGAGTAAGCTGTGGTATGGTACACCGTTTAAATGGGGCTGTTTCTAAATTGTCTTTTGGCTCAATCTCGGTGTTAGGTGCTCGGTTTCGGCACGGAGTGCCGGTTTTCAAGCCGGCAGGCGCAACCGATCGCGCTATCCTCAAAATGCTTGGGTATTCTTCCGGTTGCGACCCACCATTGAGGAATTAACGCTCGGGAATCTCGCAACGCGGGGAAACCTCACCGCTGCCGCACCTTGAACCAAAATCCTAATTTAGGAACAGCCCCGAGTGTAGTTGGATACCATAACCGATTAGCGGTACAGTGGGATTTATGAAAGCGATTCTAGCGCTCGAAGACGGCCGGGTTTTTAAATGCAGAAGTTTTACCGGGGACGGCGAAGCCGGGGCGGAAGTAGTGTTCAACACCGGTATGAGCGGTTACCAGGAGGTGCTCACCGATCCTTCTTACAGTGGGCAGATGGTCACGATGACCTACCCGCTGATCGGCAACTACGGGGTCAATACCGAGGACGTGGAATCCGACCGGGTACAGGTGGCGGCGTTTTTGGTACGGGAATACCAGGAAGCCCACAGCAATTACCGGGCAACCGATTCACTGCGCGACTATCTTAAGGCCCATGACATCATGGGCGTCGAGGACCTGGATACCCGGGCTCTAACCCGGCACCTACGCAATACCGGTGCCATGCGTGGTTTCATCTCCACCCGAATTCTGGATCCCGAGACATGCGTGCAAAAAGCCCGGGAACTGCCCACTATGGAAGGCCAGGACCTGGCCAGCCGGGTGACCACGTCGACCGCTTATCGCTGGGTGGACGGACGGCCGGTCATGTTGGCGCAAGACTGCCCGCTGGATAACACCTTATGGACCAATGGAGGTGACCGGTTTTCTGTGGCAGCGTTTGATTTTGGCATTAAATATAACATTATCAGGTGCCTGGAGCATGCCGGCTGTGAGGTGGTGGTCGTTCCCGCCGAAACCGATGCCGCCACAATTCGGGCCATGGCACCCGATGGCATCTTCCTTTCCAACGGACCGGGTGACCCGGAACCGGTAACCTATGTGGTCGCCACCATCCGTGAATTGCTGGGTGAATTCCCCATGTTCGGCATCTGCTTGGGCCACCAAATTCTGGGCTTGGCGTTGGGGGGCACGACCTACAAGTTGAAGTTCGGACACCGGGGCATCAACCAGCCGGTCCAGAATCTGGACAACGGCAAAATCGAGGTGACCTCTCAAAACCACGGCTTTGTTGTCGATATCGACAGCCTGAAGCATCAAGCCGTAGAGATTACCCATGTGAACCTCAACGACGGCACTCTGGAGGGATTCCGGCATAAAGAGCTGCCCTTGTTTGCCGTGCAATACCATCCCGAAGCATCTCCCGGTCCCCACGACGCCCACTACCTGTTTGCGAACTTCATCAACCTTATAAAAAATCACAAAAGCCATGCCTAAGCGTACCGACATCCAGAAGATCATGATCATCGGCGCGGGCCCGATTATTATCAGCCAGGCCTGTGAATTCGACTACTCGGGAACCCAGGCCTGCAAGGCGTTGAAAGAAGAGGAGTACGAGATCGTCCTGGTCAATTCCAATCCGGCCACCATCATGACGGATCCTGAGATGGCGCCGCGAACCTACATCGAGCCGGTTACACCGCAGACGGTTGCCAAGATCATTGCCCGGGAACGGCCGGATGCCCTGCTGCCGACCCTGGGCGGCCAGACCGGTCTCAATACGGCCATCGAAGTCGCCCGCATGGGGGTCTTGGACGAGTATGGGGTTGAAATGATCGGCGCGACCACCGAATCGATCAACAAGGCGGAAGACCGGGACCTGTTCCGCAATGCCATGCACCGCATCGGGCTGCGGATACCCAACAGCGGCATCGCCACCGACATGGAGCAGGTGCGCAGTATTGCCGAGGAGATCGGTTTTCCCATTATTGTGCGGCCCAGTTTTACCCTCGGCGGCACCGGCGGCGGCGTGGCGTATAATCCGGAGGAGCTGGAAAAGCTCGCCAAAACGGGACTCGATGCCAGCCTGATTACCCAGGTCATGCTGGAAGAATCGGTCCTGGGTTGGAAAGAATATGAACTTGAAGTAATGCGGGACAATAAGGACAACGTGGTCATCATCTGCTCCATTGAAAACATGGACCCCATGGGCGTGCACACCGGGGAAAGTATTACCGTGGCCCCGGCGCAGACCTTGACGGATCGTGAATATCAGGTGTTGCGGGATGCCTCCATTGCTATCATGCGTGAGATCGGCGTGGACACCGGCGGCAGCAATGTGCAGTTTGCCGTCCATCCGGCCACCGGGGAACTGATCGTGGTGGAGATGAACCCACGGGTTTCGCGCAGCAGTGCTTTGGCCTCAAAGGCCACCGGCTATCCGATTGCCAAGATTGCCGCTAAATTGGCTGTCGGCTATACCTTGGATGAGATCCCCAACGACATTACCGGGGAGACCATGGCCTCTTTTGAGCCGACCCTGGACTACTGCGTGGTCAAGATACCGCGCTGGACCTTTGAAAAATTCCCGGAAACGCCGGATGTTCTGACCACGGCTATGAAATCCGTTGGCGAGGCCATGTCCATCGGCCGCACCTTCAAGGAAGCCCTGCAAAAGGGCTTACGCAGTCTTGAAATCGGGCGGTTTGGCCTGGGCGCCGATGGCAAGGAGTTGCGCGGCGAAAACGGCGGGTCGCCCAACCGGGCGGAAATCGAGCAGAACCTGGCGACACCCAACAGCAATCGGATTTTCTACCTGCGCTACGCCCTGCTGGCCGGTATGGCCATTGAAACGATTTATGAATTGACCGGAATCGATCCCTGGTTTCTCTACCAGATGCGCCAGATTGTCGATATGGAAACCCGGCTGGCCGAGCAAGCGGGCGAATTGGATGCCGATCTTTTCAGGCAGGCCAAATCCTGGGGGTTTTCCGATGTCCAGATTGCCCACCTTACCGGCGGTGATGAAAAACAGGTCCGCGACCTGCGGACCAGGCTTGGTATCACCCCGGTTTACAAACTCGTGGATACCTGTGCGGCGGAGTTTAAAGCCGCTACACCGTATTACTACTCCACTTACGAAGAAGAAGACGAAGCCCGGGTGAGCGACCGGCGCAAGGTCATGATCCTGGGGGGCGGCCCCAATCGTATCGGGCAGGGTATTGAGTTTGACTACTGCTGCGTGCACGCTTCCTATGCCCTGCGGGAAATGGGGGTGGAGAGCATCATGGTCAACAGCAACCCGGAAACGGTCAGCACGGACTACGATACCTCCGACAAACTCTATTTTGAACCCTTGACGGGTGAAGACGTCATTCACATCGCCGCGTCGGAAAAGCCGCTGGGCGTTATCGTTCAGTTTGGTGGCCAGACCCCTTTGAATCTTTCCAGTGCCCTCGCAGAAGCCGGGGTGCCGATTTTGGGGACCCCGCCGGAGAGTATCGACCGGGCCGAGGATCGCGAGTTGTTCCAGGCCATGTTGAACAAACTTGGCCTCAAGCAGCCCGACAACGGGACCTCCCTGACCATAGCCGGCGCTGAAAAAGAAGCCGATCGTATCGGGTATCCGGTCATCGTCCGGCCTTCTTATGTGCTTGGCGGTCGGGCCATGAAAATCGTGTATGATCGTCAAGATCTGGACAACTTCGCCCGCGAAGCCATTGAAGCCTCGCCGGGGCATCCCATTCTGATCGATCAATTCCTGGAAAATGCCGTCGAATTTGATGTGGATGCCATTGCGGACGGTCAGCGGACGGTCATTGGCGGCATCATGGAGCATATTGAAGAGGCCGGCATCCATTCCGGTGATTCGGCCTGTGTTCTGCCGCCCCAGAGCGTCGCTCCGGAAATGATCGCCCTAATTACCGCGGCCACCAAGGCCATGGCCCGGGAGCTGGAAGTCATCGGTCTGATGAACGTGCAGTATGCCGTCAAGGACGATCAGCTGTACGTCATCGAAGTCAACCCCCGGGCGTCGCGCACCATCCCTTTTGTCAGCAAAGCCACCGGCGTGCCGCTGGCTAAACTGGCCACCAAGGTTATGCTGGGCCAGACCCTGGAGGAGCTGGGTTTGACCACGGAGATCGTGCCTACCCACGTGTCGGTCAAAGAGGCTGTCTTGCCGTTTGACCGTTTCCCCGGGGTCGATACCCTGCTGGGACCGGAAATGAAATCAACTGGTGAAGTCATGGGGATAGACGAGAAATTCGGGGCTGCGTACGCCAAGGCCCAACTGGGCGCGGGTCACAAACTGGTGACGGCCGGGGGTGTCTTTATCAGTGTCCGGGACCGTGACAAGGAAGCGGTTCTGCCCGTGGCCCGTCAGTTTCAGGACATCGGCTATCGCATTATCGCCACCAGTGGAACGGCCACCTTTCTGGAAACGCACGGCATTCGCACCAGTATCCTGAAGAAAGTGTCGCTGGGACGTCCGAATGTCATCGATGCCATAAAAAACAGCAAGATTCAGCTGGTGATCAACACCGGTTCCGGCGGCGAAACCGTGCGGGACGGGTTTGAAATTCGCCGGGCCGCCATCAAGTATTCCATCCCCTATGCCACTACGATTGCCGGCGCCATGGCCATGAGCCGGGGGATAGCCAATATGGCCGTAAAAGAATTGGGTGTAAAAACGGTTCAGGAATTTCACCATTAACAAGAGGTAATCATATTGCGTGATTCCGATAAACCACGTGAGGCCTGCGGCGTCTTTGGGATATATAACCACCCTGAAGCTGCGGCTTTGACCTACTTTGGTCTCTATGCCCTCCAGCATCGGGGGCAGGAAAGCGCCGGCATCGCGGTCTATCGCGACGGTGAAATAGTCTCCCACAAGGCCATGGGGCTGGTTCCCGAAATCTTCGATGATCGCTTACTGGCCGAGCTGGGCGGCGGCAGTGCCATCGGCCATGTCCGCTATTCCACCACCGGCAGCTCCAAGCTGGTGAATGCCCAACCGTTCGCCGTGCGCCACCGCCGAAAATCCTATGCCGTGGCCCATAACGGGAATCTGGTAAATGCCCATGCGTTAAAGGCGGAGCTTGAAGCGTCCGGGTCCATTTTTCAAACCACCATGGACACGGAAGTTTTCCTGCATCTGCTGGTGAAAAGCCTCAAGGGCGGGCTGGAACGGGCGGTTATAAATACCGTACAGCAGCTAGAAGGCGCCTTTTCGTTCATCGTGCTGACCAGCCGGGGAGAGATCATCGGAATTAAAGACCCGAACGGCTTCCGGCCGCTTTGCCTGGGGCAGGTGAACGGCAATTACATCCTGGCCTCGGAAAGCTGTGCCCTTGATCTGGTCAATGCCGAGTTTATTCGGGAACTGGACCCCGGTGAGATCCTCATCATCAGTGAAAACGGGCTCAAAAGCATACGGCCCGACGTGTCCCCCCGGCCGCAGTCGCTGTGCATTTTCGAGTACATCTATTTTGCCCGGCCTGACAGCACCATCGGCGGCCTGAATGTCTACGAAATGCGCAAGGCCCACGGGCGGCAGTTGGCGCGGGAGGCGCCGGTGGAAGCAGACCTGGTCATGCCCTTTCCCGATTCAGGGATGTATGCGGCCATCGGGTATTCCGAAGCCTCGGGCATTCCTTTTGAAATGGGTATGATCCGCAATCATTACGTGGGACGTACGTTTATTCAACCCACCCAGAGCATGCGGGATTTTGCCACCCGGGTGAAACTCAACCCTATCAAGGAATTGCTAAAAGGCAAAGACATCATTATAATAGAAGATTCGATTATCCGGGGGACCACCGCCAAAACCAGGGTAAAAGCCCTGCGTGAGCTGGGAGTCAGGAAAGTACACATGCGGATCAGTTGCCCTCCGCACCGCTTTCCCTGCCATTACGGAATCGATTTTTCGACCAAGGGTGAATTAATTGCAGCACGTTTGTCCGTCGAGGAACTGCGGAAGTTTCTGGGCCTGGATACCCTGCATTATCTGAGCATGGATGGTATGCTGGAATCAGCGGGTGTTGACGATCCCCGCCGTCATTTTTGTAAAGCTTGTTTTGACGGGAAATATCCGGTCCAATTCGACGAGAGGCTATCTAAAGACTGCATGGAATGTTAAAAGCGGATTCAAAGCCTACCCGCGGGCTCAATCTCCGCGTTGGGACCAGGCATCCAATCCTCGCAATATGATACATATTCCTGCAGTTGAATACCTGATTCTGCCTTGACCTTGAGTCCTATTGAAGGCCTTGAAACCGCTTTGCCTAATACTTAACTTTAGCTTATGGAGCGCACATGAAAGAGTCCAAATACCTTCAGGATAACATTCAGAATATACAGAAACTTTTCGTCATCCCGGCCCTGAAAGGGTTTGAAACCAAAAGCCTTTCCCGCCTGATCAAACTGAGCAAGGTGCGTCAATACGAGGACGGTGAGATCATTATAAAAGAGGGCGACACGGACCCCTGGCTGTATTTTCTGCTGTCCGGTGAAATCAGCATCGTGAAGGACAACCACTCCATTGCCAAGATGAACCGGCAGGGGGAAATGTTTGGCGAGATGCGGTTTCTGGACAATCTCAGTCGCTCGACCTCTGTCGTGGCGGTTGGCCCGACAGTCTGCCTGGCGGTCAACACGACCGGGACGGCGCGCCTAACCTCGGCTGGAGATGCCGGAAACTTTCTCCTGATGCTCTACCAGGTTACCTCGGAATATGTTTCCATGCGTTTGCGGCTGACCAACGAAGAACTGGTCAAATCCAAAAACCAGGTGGAACTGCTGAAGCACAAACTCAGCACTTCGTAACAACAGTTCCGGAATTCGGATCGGAAGCATTCATGAAAGAAACAGTTGCTTTTTCAAAGAATGCCGCCAATGTATTCTTCCACATTCTGACCAAATGCAATCTGGCCTGCCGCCATTGTTATATCAACCCCGCGCAACATGGTCACCAGACCCTCCCGCTTGAAACCATCAAGGCCTGGCTGAAACCTTTTGCCGCTCAAAACCGAAAAGCAAACGTCATTTTCTTAGGGGGTGAACCAACCTTGCACCCGGATCTGGCGGCGGCCATCAAGTATGCCCGGAAGCTGGGCTACGCCTCGGTAACCGTGGATACCAACGGCTACCTGTTTCACGACATCCTGGATAACGTTACCCCGGATGAGGTCGATTTCTTCAGCTTCAGTCTCGATGGCGCCACGGCCGCAACCAACGACCGTCTTCGCGGCAAAGGTTCTTACGACCGGTGTATCAGCGGGATTAAAGACACCATTGCCAGAGGGTTCGCCACCAGTCTCATTTATACCGTCAGTCGGGCCAATGCCTCCGAGCTGGACCGGATGCCGGTGCTTTTGGAGCAACTGGGGGTGCAGCGGTTTTTCATCCAGGTGATCGGCCTGCGGGGCCGGTCAGCTGACGGCGGACTCAGTGCGGTTGCCGGCGACAGTCCCCAATTGACCCAGGCCGAGTGGCTCGCACGCGTGCCGCCGGTGGCACAGGCAGCCGCTGACCGCGGCCTGACGGTCACCTATCCCAAAGTATTCCTTGAACCCGATGAGGTGTTCGAATGTGCGGGATTGGTGGCCGACAACTATTTTATCTTTCCCAATGGACGGGTGTACCGGTGCCCCCTGTGCGAGGACTTTCCCGTTCACAGCCTGCGCTTCGAAGCGGAGCGCCTGGTTCCGGCCGATCGGCTCAATGAGCGTGACTTCTTTAAATTGAACATCCCGGAAGGTTGTGTGATGAACCGGCTTATCCAACCCGAAAATATAGACACGTGTCCGGAGGGGCAGGGAACGACCCGAATCGCCTGTTGCCTGCTGAAGGAAGAGATTCAGCCCGGTTGAATAAAAGCGGAGAACGGGTGTACCTGAATCCCCAATAAAGAGCCGGCCCCCTTATCGGGAGCCGGCCCGGTTTTTTGATGGTGTGGCTATGCGCTAAAAGTCGGCAAAGTCTCCATCATCGAAAGGGATCACTTCTTCCGGTACTGATTTCGAGGCCACCGGTTTTGCAGCCGGCAGTTGCCGGGCCGGTGCTTTGCGGGGTTTTGCTTCTGGCGGCGCTGGTTTGGACTCAGCCGGGCGGGTCAGCTTGGATCTGCTGCCGCCTACCACGGTCACCAATTCACCCACCATGTATTTCATCTGTTCCGCTTGGGCGTTCATTTCTTGCGCGGCGGATGCCGATTCTTCGGCCCCGGCGGCGTTTTGCTGGGTCACTTTGTCCATCTCCACAACCGCGGTATTGACCTGATCGATCCCCTGGGCCTGTTCGCTGGAGGCGGCCGCGATCTCACCCACGAGTTCGCCGACTTTGCCGGCATTGGTGGCCACTTCGGCGAAAGAGCCGGAGGTGCTGCCGACAAGCTCGGAACCGTCATGGATCTTCTTGACCGTATTTTCGATCAGCTCGGAGGTGTTCTTGGCGGCATCGGCGGCGCGCATGGCCAGGTTGCGAACCTCATCGGCCACAACGGCAAACCCGGCGCCCGCCTCGCCGGCCCGGGCGGCTTCAACGGCGGCATTCAGCGCCAGCAGATTGGTCTGAAAGGCGATTTCATCGATGGTTTTGATGATCTTGGACGTTTCTTCGCTGGCCTTGGTGATGGATTCCATCGAGTCGGTCAGCTCGGTCATTGCCTCGTTGGCGTGCTGAACCACGCTGTTGGTCTCTTGCATCAGGGAATCCGCCTGCCGGCTATGATCCGCGTTCTGCTTGGTCATGGACGCCATCTCTTCCAGCGAGGCGGAAGTCTCCTCGATGGAGGCGGCCTGTTCCGACGATCCCTCCGCCAGGGACTGGCCGGACACGGCAACCTGGCCGGAAGCGGAGGCAATTTGGCTGGAAGCTTCATTCAAGCCTTTTATGATGTTATTGATAGGCAGGGAAATACTGCGTGCCATCAACCAGGAAAGGAGCAAGCCCAATACAGTGATTACCGTGGTCACTACAAAAATGATGGTGAAAAGGGCACTGATTTCCTTTTCAACGTCGTCGATATAAACGCCGGACCCGACAATCCAACCCCAGCCTGCATGCAGCTTTACATAGGAAATTTTATGCACCGGTTCCGGAGATCCCGGTTTGGGCCAGTAATAGTCAACGAAACCGGCGCCGCCGGATTTTACGGCCTTCACGAATTCCTTAAACAGGTATTTACCGTTGGGGTCCTTCACACCGGAAAGATCTTTGCCGTCCAGTTTGGGTTTGATGGGATGCATGATCATGTGCGGACGGGTGTCATTGATCCAGAAGTACTCCTTGCCGTCGTAGCGCATCGCCTTGATGGTTTGCATGGCGGCCTGTTTGGCTGCGTCTACCGACACCGTTCCGGCTCTGGCCAGGGCAGCCTGGTGGTTGATCACGTTCCAGGCGGCCTCGACAAGGTGCCGGGTTTTGACATACTTGGCATCGTATGTGTTGGAGCGAAACCGCGGGTACAGCCAGGCAAAGAACAGAATGAAGCAAAGGGTGATAACCACCCCCAAAGACAATATGCGGGTTGACAGTTTAAATTTTTTCCACATGCTCTCCTCCTTTAAGGTTGTGGAGTGTCTCCATTTTTTTTATCAGCAGTTCTGGTGAAAATGGTTTTTCTATATATACGGCACTCAGATTCAGGGCTGATTCCCGGATCTGTTGCCCGCCGAAAGCAGTCATCAAAACTTTGGCCATCTGGGGCCACTGGGTGTTTACCGACCGGAGCAGCTCTATCCCGTTCATACCGGGCATCTTCAGGTCGGTCACCAGCAGATCCGGAGGTGTGCCGGCGCGGTGGGCCCGGGCAATTGTTTCCAGCGCTGTTTGGCCCCGATCAGCAGTCTCTACCTGGTGTCCATAGCGCGCCAAATGGGCCTTCAGCGCGTTAAGATTTCCACGATCGTCATCTACAATTAGTATGTTCACGCCACTGCCTTTAGAAGCAACTTGGTTCGGCCGATCTCATCCAGTGATCCCTGAAACTCCAGCGGTGCTGCGGTTTGTCCCGGCTACGGGACTTCCGCCTCATAGGTCTTTAATTACATATTCTGTGCCGAAACCCGTCCGGGACAAAAGAATTTATAACGGTATGTAATTACTTATAATTTGATTGTTTTGGCGACGGGATAAATAAAGGGTGAGGGTGCCAATTTGGCATTTCCAGGGTGGTCTGAGAGAATTTTTAAAAATATTACAGATAGTTAGAAGTAGCGCGCCAATTTGGCGCACGGCATGTCACTCTGACGTATCGTTGGATTGTTCGTACTCCTTTAGTTTTCGCTGCAGCGTACGCAGCCCAATGCCCAGGGTTTTGGCTGCCTGGGTCCGATTTCCGTTGGCATCTTCCAGTACCCTTAAAATGTGCTGTTTCTGTACATACGCCAGCGATTGGGTGGTGTCCGTGCTAGTAGTTTGGGCAATATCTGATTCAAATTCAGGGGTTTGTAAAGAGGATAGGGTCAATGTTCGGGATTTTTCGGCCAGCACCGCTGCTGCGATCAGATTTTCCAATTCACGCACATTGCCGGGGTAGGCGTAAGCCGTGAGGACCCGTTCCAGGTCCGGGGCGATGGACTCGATTTGTTTTTCGTTGGCGGCGGCATGACGTTTCAAAAAGTGCGCCGCCAGCGGCAGGATGTCCTTTTTGCGCCGGTGCAGGGGTTGGAGATGAATGCTGTAGGCGTTTAAGCGATGAAAAAGGTCCGCTCGAAATTGTCCGGCGTCTATCCGAGCGGCAATATCCTGGTTCGTAGCGCAAATAATGCGGACGTCGATAGCCCGGGCCCGGGTGCTGCCGATCCGGTAGAGTTCGCCTTCTTGCAGCACCCGTAGCAGCTTTACCTGCAGGGACGGGGCCAGATCGGCGATTTCATCGAGAAAGATCGTACCCTCCTGGGCCTGTTCGAAGAACCCGGTTTTTTCCTCCCGGGCATCTGTAAAAGCGCCTTTGGCGTGGCCGAAGAATTCATCTTCGAAAAGCGATTTGCTGAAGGCGGCTATATTGACGGCCACAAATGGAAAGGCGCTGCGTTTACTGATGCGGTGAATGGCCCGGGCGATCATCTCTTTGCCGGTGCCGGATTCTCCGGTGATCACGACACTGTAATCGGTCGGAGCCACCGTTTCGACCTGGTGAAAGACCCGCGCCATCTCTTCGTCGCCGGCGATAATGTCTTTGAAAGCATCAGGATTGTTTAAATCGGTAAACGAGTTTTCGAAACCCATTAACCGGATACCCTGTTTCAGGCTGTATCTTTCCAGCGCCCTGTTTATCGTCAGGACCAGCTTTTCCCGATCCACCGGTTTGACCAGATAGTCATAAGCCCCGTACTTAATGGCCCGGACAGCCGTAGCGGTATCGTCAATGGCGGTGAGCAGGATACATTCGGTCTGGGGGTGTTGTGCCTTGATTTTCTGGAGTAATTCTATTCCGTCCATATCGGGCATCATCAGGTCCAGGATAATCAACTGAAAGCGCTGTTCGGTCAGGCAAGGGATCACGGCGCGGCTTTCGGAAATAAGGGCAGGCTCGCTGAGGCCGGCGCTTACCAGGGTGGTTTTGAGGCTGGTCAACAACCCGATGTCATCATCCACAATTAAGATCGGCGTTGGGTGGGTTGGCAAATACTGCATGTCAGCATCCAGTTTTCGGTTGAAGGGTACACATCTGCGTGGCCGGCGGCCCCTGCCGTCATCAGCCCGGCGTGGCCTCCAACGGCTCAGCCGGCAGGCCCGCTTTCTGCCGAACTGCGGATAGAAATTCAGCCATCGGCAGCGGCTTGGCGAAAATGGTATTGAAGCCCATTTGCCGGATCTGGGCTATCTTGGGGTGGTCCGTAATCCCCGACACCACAATAACGCTTATGTCCGCAAAAAGAGGATCTTCTTTGATGGTTCGGCAAACCGCCACACCGTCGACCTCCGGCATGAATACATCCAGGATCACCACATCTGGATGGAATTCACCGAGTTGCGTACAGGCGTCCACGCCACTGGCGGCAGTTTTCACGTGGTACGCATCTTCACGCTCGAGGGCCTGGTTGATGAGTTCTAAAAACAGGTCATCGTCGTCCACTACCAGAATTCGGGGCGCATCGGTGCGGGCGGTGGTTGGAAAAGACACGGAAAACTCGGCCCCGCCACCGGGGCGGTTGCGGAATCGAATCCGACCATGATACGCATGTACCAGGCTATACGTCACGGAAAGACCCAGACCGGTCCCGCCGGATTCCTGCTTGTTGGTTACAAACGGATCAAACAGGTTGTCGAACATTTCCGGGGCAACGCCTTTACCGTTATCGGCCACGGTTATCAAAACGCGATCCTCGCCTTCCCGGGCGGTTTTCACGGTGACCTGCCCGCCACCATGCTCGATGGCTTCCCCGGCATTGATAATCATGTTCATCAATATCTGTTCCACGCTCTGGAGATTTGCTTTGATTCTGGGCAGGTTGGGAGTTAGGTCCGTCAACAGTTCTATCCCGGATTTGCGGAGCATTGTTTTGGTAAGTTTCCGGGCGTTATCCACCGCGGTATTGATATCCAGCGGCACCTTGTCGAAGACACTGGAACGGCTATAGAACTCTTTGAGGCTCTTTACAATCTCGGCGATCCGGGTGACCGCCATTTCAGTATCGCTAATAAGCAGGTGCAGGTTTTCTTCCAAATAGTCGACCGGCAAGCCCCCGAATTTGCGTTCCGGGTCATTGGCCTTTAATTCGGTAAGCAGGGGCAGCAGGTCCTGCCAAAGGCCTTTGAACAGGTGGATGTTCAACACGATCAGATTGGTTGGATTGTTTATCTCGTGGGCTACGCCGGAAACGAGCGTGCCCAGAGCCTTCATTTTTTGGGCCTGATAAAGGTCGGTGCGGGCCTGTTCAAGCGCAGCCGCCGTCTTTTTACTCTCGGTGATATCGTGTAGGGAAGAGATGACCTTGTAGGGCTTAAGATGTTCGTCCCGCACGAGGACAGCGTTCAACAGGCAGTGGGCTGTATTGCCGGCCTTGTCCAGCAGGACAATTTCTCGATTGTTGATATAGCCATCGGCCAGGATGGCATCCATAGTTGCCCGTCTGTTCTCGGCCGAGGCGAAGATTTGGTTTAGGGAAGTGCCGATGAGGTCGGCGCGTTTGTACTTGAAAATCTTTTCAACCGAAGGACTGATTTCCAGGATCTCGCCCGCCAACGAGGTTTCAACGTATACATCCTGGATGCTTTCGAATATGCGGCGATATTTCTCTTCACTTTTTCGCAGGGCCTTCTCGGCCTGCAGCCGGTCGTTGATCTGCTTGCGAAAACTTTCATTCGCATCGCTGAGTTCCTTGGCTTTCCGAGTCAGCAGGGCCTCGAGTTCGGCGATACGGTTTTCATGTTCAGCAGCTTTTTGCATTCAGCGCCTCGGGTTGGGCAGCATTGCCATTTCAGGCGGCTATAGCTGACGCCGGGGTGCGTCAAAATGACGTATGTCTAAATTGTAAGGGTTTTGGGAGGGGGTGTCAAATTCGATACGGTTTTGAGATAGATTCTAAGCGGGGGGGGGGGGGGGGGGTCGGTTTTTGGTTTTTAAAATTGGGGGGGTTGTGGGGGCGGGGTTTTTTTTTGGGGGGGCTTTTTAGTTTGGGGGAGTGTTTGGTGTATTGCTTTCCCCCCCC
>Ga0126332_10000008_pt1 | contig 101718 bp, 90 predicted proteins | sample InaspJWI42metaG_FD_94482 | JGI IMG/M metagenome (GOLD analysis project Ga0126332, IMG submission 94482) | Marine gutless worms symbiont microbial communities from Oahu, Hawaii - Inanidrilus sp. 2 OAHU.JWI-42 metaG | ecosystem: Host-associated > Annelida > Digestive system > Unclassified...
CTCGCTGGGGAACACGACGGTATCTGAATATGAATTTGCTAACGGAACTTAAAAAAGAAAAAGTCGCAGCTTAACCGATGGGCCACCGAATCAAAAGTGCGAAAGATTATTGACACTACCCATGACATAATGCCTACCTGGAAACAAGCTGAACCGATCAGTGAGCGTATTTCCTGAAGCTTGTTGAAGCGCAGCGGAAATCCCGCTTACCAGGGCTGCGGGGCGCGTTCACTCACATCATGGGGGTTGATCAGAAACTCGGTAGGTTTATTCTGACTGAAGAGAAGCGGCGACACCTGTAAGTCCATCTATTTCGAATAATGGTTCCGGGTCAACCGTTACGCCATGTACGGCAATGGAAAGATGCAGGTGAGCCCCCGTAACCCTACCGGTGGCACCTGAGCGGCCGTATGCCTGGCCGCGTTCCACCCATTCCCCTACCTTTACCATCACCTTGGACATGTGCATCGCCATGGAAACCACCCCGTTGCCGTGATCGATGACCACCGTGTTGCCCGGTAAGTAATATTCTCCCACCAGCACGACTTTCCCGGCTGCGACGGCCTCTATCGGGGTTCCCTCCGGTGCCCGGAAATCCAGGCCGGTGTGGCGCCGTTTGGTTTCGTTATTGAAGGTTCGCCGCAGGCCGAAACGGCTCAGCATAATGCCCTGCACCGGCCGGTGGAAGGGAACCTCCCAAAGCCGTTGTGGAGATTGGGTGCGCAAAGCGCCTCTCATCGCGGCCAGTTCGCGTTTGATCCGGCCATGGATCTTTTTGGGCGGCTTGTTCATTTTGGGAGCAACCGAGAGAGCCTCGCGGGGAAACTCCTTGGGGAGAATCTCGATGAACTTCTGGTAGGTTCGGTTGCGTCCGTCAACCCGGGCGCGGACCTGAATGGAGCGCACACCCGGCTGTGCATTCATCCCGGTTCCCAGCATCACCAGTGCGGTATATGTGTCCGCAGCATGGGCAATCGACGGTCGGATGACTCGCGCGGACCACTCGATTTCAACGGCTTCCAGTTTTCCGGGGGAAGACAGCTCAACCAGAAACGGCGAACCGACAGCAACAGCCTGAGGGACGACGAGGGATGCAGGAGTTTTAGCTGCCGCAACGCTTGCGGATCCTAGTAAAACTACTGCAATTACAGGTACTGAAAGAAGCTTGAACAGGGAGGTTCTTTTCATATGAGTTCTGTGTATAAATCTAAAACAGAAATTCGAATATCGAAATTTGGAATGTTCACAAGGCGAACGCCGCAAACAAATCTAAAATACTAATTTCAAAATGTTCAAAACACTTATAACGAAACGCAGTTGAAGGGTCTAGATCTCGATAGCATGTTTCGGTCATTTTTCTTTTTGTCATTGGGTTTTGCTTCGAATTTCGATATTCGGATTTCGAATTTTTCCAAGGATTGTTTCACACCAGCATGCTCCGTTATTAAGTTTGCCTTTTCCTCATTTATTCGATTTCATCTTACCAGTCCTTTTAGTATCCTCTTCCCATTCTCACTCAACCCCAAACTGTCGATTTCCAGCGCCAGTTGCTTTACGCTGCCATTGCCGCCGGCATAGCCGTTGAGCCGGGACACCGCCGTTGAGTTGATGAAGTCCTGGTTTTTGGGATAGATCCGCGACATTTCGGATGTCAGGCGCGATTGGCGCTTGAGCATATATTTCTGGTGATAGTTCTCACCCAGAGTGAAGGAGCGCAACGGTGCCACCGGGGTGCGAATGGTGCGCCCCGTCTTTTCAGCCAGGGCCGCCTTAGAGGCTTCACCGGCCTTCTTCTGCTCTTCATTGTGGTAAAACACGGCATTCATGTACTGGCGCATCCAGCTCTTGCTGGTGGGGGTGTGGCTGCTCCAGAAAACCGCCAGTAGATCCTCATAGCCTATAACCCGTGGATCGTAGTCCACCTGGACGGCCTCGGTGTGGTCGCCGATATGGCCATAGTCCGGATTTTCCTTCTCGCCGCCGGCGTACCCCACCCGGGTGCGAATGACCCCTTCGAGCATCCCAAACTGGGATTCGATGCCCCAGAATCACCCGAGGCCGAAGGTTGCGGTTTTGTATTCGGCCGGCGCAAGTTTGTCCATGGCCGGCAGCATATCTGTTCTTTGTATATCTTTAGCTTGTGCGTACATTTTATGGTTCCCGGTATTTCTGTCCGGCTGAGCTGCGGAGGACTCACGGTTCTGGTTGCAGGCGGTGAGCAGTGCCATCAGGGCCAGTACCGGCAAAACCGTTCTCAACCAGGCATATCGGTTGCTTGACTTCATCATACCCCCAGGTTCTATATCCCTGTGCTCTGATTCCTGTCTAATTGCAACATAAGACCGATTTTCGAAAAGTCTGCAATAAACTTTTTATAAAGCAATTCCAGACAGGTAGATCATTGCTCAGCATCGTGATCGTACTGAAGCAATGGATCGGTACATGTAAAACAATTGTAAAACTACCGATGCGTATTGCCCTCTCTCTATTGTCCAGCGTATTCTTCCGCGGGTTTACAATTCACGAATTCGGCTCAGCGCGTTGTCGAGGAACAAATGATTTCAACTAAACTGCGTATCGGCGATTTGATCTGTGGAACCCCAATTGTTCAAGGCGGCATGGGAGTGGGCATCTCCATGTCCAGTCTGGCATCGGCAGTTGCCAACCAGGGCGGTATTGGTGTGCTCTCGGCTGCCATACCGGGATTCATGCAGCCGGACCTTAAATCCGATATGAGAGCAGCCTGTATTCGCGGGCTGCGCGAGGAGATTGCCAGGGCGAGGAAATTGACGGATGGCATCCTCGGGGTCAACATCATGGTGGCGTTGACCAACTATGCCGACATGGTGAAGGTTAGCATCGAAGAAGGCATCGACATTATTTTTTCCGGTGCCGGTATGCCGCTGTCCCTGCCGGAGTACCTTCCGGCCGGAGCCAAAACAAAGCTGGCGCCCATTGTCTCATCGGGTCGGGCCGCAATGCTGATCTGCAAGAAATGGTGGCATCGATATAACCGGCTGCCGGATGCCGTTGTCGTGGAAGGTCCCAAGGCCGGCGGCCACCTGGGATTTAAAACCGAGCAACTGGATGATCCCGCCTATGTCCTGGAAAAGCTGGTCCCCGAAGTCATTGCAGCGGTGGCAACTTTTGAGAAGGAAAACGGCAAAACTATTCCCGTGATTGCCGCCGGGGGTATTTTTACCGGTAAAGACATTCATCGGTTCCTGGAAATGGGTGCCGCTGGGGTGCAGCTTGGTACCCGGTTTGTCGCCACGGACGAGTGTGATGCCGCCCCGGAATTTAAGAATCTGTTTGTGGATGCCGCTGAAAAGGATATCGTCGTTATTAAAAGCCCCGTGGGAATGCCGGGACGGGCCATCCGCAACCCGTTTCTGGAGGCAGTTAAAAAGGGCGCCAGAAACCCATCTAAATGTCCGTATCATTGCATCCGCACCTGCGATCCAGAGAAAAGCCCTTACTGCATTGCCATGGCTCTCACCAACGCCCGCAAGGGAAAATTCGCCTATGGATTTGCGTTTGCCGGTGAAAATGCTCATCGTGTGAAAGAGATAGTACCGGTTAAGGTCCTGATGGATGAATTGATGCAGGAATACGAGACAGCGGTGCGTAGCCAGCGGCTGAATTAGAGGCTATCTTAAAAATGTCTTTTGGTCCAATCTCTGCGTTGGGCACTCGTTTCCAATCCTCGAAATACTAGAGTATGTCTCCGGTTGGAACCTCGCGGCCGCCATGACCTAGAACCAAAATCCTATCTTTGAAATAGCCTCTATTGCCAAATTGTTTGCTGCTGCAACTCCTTCCGTTCCGCCTTTGATGCGCGCCACTGACCCGGCATCGGTGCCCGAACTCCAATACCAACTGATTTCAGATAAATACTCAACTTGACGGAGAGGTAGGGATCGGGTACTTGAATCCTTTGGAACAAAGCAAAGCGGGGGACTAAGTACATGACAATCCCGGAACATTTCGAAAACCAGTCGATTTTGTTGCTCGTTGCCGGGCTGAAAGGTGCCATCGGTTCAACGCTGGCGACCGCGGTTGCCGCCCTGCGCGCCGGGGACGAGTCTGTGTCTGGTGGCCTGACAACCGGTGACAAATTCACCGATGTCCTGCCGGTAAGCGCCCTGAATGTGGCTGGCTGGGACAGCCGGGCCGAGGACCTGGTTGATTGCACCCGCCAAAGCAGTGTGCTGCCGGAATCCGTTCTGGACACCTACCGGTCAACTCTGGTGGATGTCCCGGTTCTCAAGGCACCGGAGAGCGGCACCCTGGATAGCCAGGTTGCACAGCTCGAAGCCGATATCGAAGCCCTTTGCAGCCAGTTTCCAGGCAGCCGACCGGTTCTGGTCAACTTGCTTCCGGCCGCTGCAGGCCTTGACGCAACGGTCACGGATCTGACTAAGCTTACCCAGGTCTATGATCCTGAAAAACTGCCGGATCTGGCCTATGTCCTGGCGGCCATTCGCAGCCGCGTGCCGGTCATCAACTTTACCCCTAACCGCGTGGAACTGAATCCGGTGGTGGCCCTGGCCAAAGAGTCCGGGGTGCCCATCTGCGGCTACGACGGCAAAACCGGGCAGACCTATTTCAAGGTGGTCCTGGCCTCGGCCCTCAAAGCCCGTCAGTTATACGTGGACGGGTGGTACAGCATGAACATTCTCGGCAACGAGGACGGCGCCAACCTCATGGTGCCGGAAAAAGCCTCGGGCAAGCTGGCCAACAAGACCAACCTGCTGGATGATGTGCTGGGTTATGAAGTCGGTGAGCGCTATGGAAGACCGACCCACAAAGTCCATATCGACTATTACCCACCCCGGGGAGACGCCAAGGAGGCCTGGGACGTGATCGACCTGCTGGGGATGTTCAATTTGCCCATGAGCCTGCGAATCGATCTGCAAGGCCGCGATTCGATCCTGGCGGCCCCCATGGTGATCGATCTGGCGCGCTGGCTGTTCATGCTGCAGATGATCGGCCGCAAGGGGCTGATCCCCGAACTGGCTTTTTTCTTTAAAAATCCCCTTGGTGAAAATGCGCCCCGGACGTTTCAAGATCAGCTGGCTGCTATTGATAATCTAGAGGCGAAAATAATCAGTAAACTTCAATGAGTATTTACTGAATCATGTATATTGGTCATGCGTCATCCCGGGCTTGACCCGGGATCCAGCTTGGTTTTTGCCGTGCGGATTCTGGATGCCGGATACGTCATTCCGGACACGATCCGGGACCGGCATGACGACAAAAACTCCGCTACTGCTCAGCTAGTAAGTAACAATCTGAAGGCCCGAGGGGCGACAAATCATATTCCTGCATTATACCTATGTCTGATTTTGACTTTTCCTAACAGCCTATAGCCTACAGCCTAAACAGCTAAAGGGGTTTTCATGATTTTCGGTTACAGCACCAACGCGTTTGTTAAGTTTTCCTTATTGGAATCCATTGAAAAGATCGCCAAGCTCGGCTTCAAGGGCGTTGAGATCATGGGCGACCGGCCGCACCTCTATCCACCGGATTTCGGCCCGGACAAGATCGCCGAACTGAAAGCCGCCCTGGATAAGCATCAGCTTAAAATAACCAACATCAACAGCTTCACCCTGTTTGCCGTGGGCGACACCTACCTGCCGTCGTTCATCGAACCGGACAAGGAGCGCCGCGATATCCGTGTGCGCCATACCAAAGAGAGCCTGGCTGTGGCCAAAGAATTGGGGAGCGAGTGTATTTCCATTCCCCCCGGTGGTCCATTGGAAGGCATGGACTGGCCGGCCGGTGCCGCCCTGTTCCGGGAAGGCCTGGAGCAGGTAATCCCGCATGCTGAAGCAACCGGTGTAAAATTACTCATCGAGCCGGAACCGGAGCTCTTTATCGAGAACTCCGATGAATATAAACGGTTTATCAAGGATTTTCAGTCCCCGGCCGTGGGTTTGAATTTCGACATCGGTCATTTCTACTGTGTGGGCGAAGACCCGGCCGCCGCCTTTGAAGATCTGTTCGAATGGGTCGGCCACGTCCACCTGGAAGACATTGCCGATACCCGCGTCCACAACCACCTCATCCCCGGCCTGGGGGTAATCGACTATCCCGTCGTCTTCGAAGCTATGAAACGCCTGGGGTACACCGGCGATATCAGCCTGGAGCTTTATCCATACGTGGATACGCCTGAAGAGGCCGGGCGGGAAAGTTTGGAACATCTTGAGCCGATATTTGCAGCTTCAGGGTTGGATCTCGAATAAAAATTCCTTAAATTAGCCGCAGACGGACGCAGACATCATCCGGCCGACGTGGCCGGATGAACCATGCCATGCCCTTCGGGCAGAAAATCCATCTCATTCAAATTTGCTATGCTGTCTCGGAAATTGGTGCTCATTGGTTTTTTCGCGAAGCGATGGCTAACTGAGCCCGGGCACGTCGCCCGGGCTTTGTCCGCGTATGTCGAGTGAGCGTAGCGAACGGGCGGCTAATGAATGTTATTTGCTGATCCCACTTGAATGCTAGCCTGAATCAAACTTGCACAGGTGTCTTTTCATGCCTAAATTTAACGAGTATCTTTTCAAGACTTAATTGAGCCCGATCAAAATGGCTCATCTCAATCAAATCTTGCCGGGAGGACAACATGAGGCGAACCTTTTCTATCCTTTTGATAATATTGTTCATTGCCGCGCCCGTTTATGCGGCCGGTGATTTTGATCCGAAAACCGAAAAGACCCTGATCGAAATGCTCCGGGAGAATCCAAATTCGATCCCGCTGGAGCCGCGCGACCCCTCCCGCCATCCTCTGACAATGCGCCGCTCCGTCGAGGAACGCCAGGGCAACCGGCCGCCCGGAGTGGTCAACCTGCAGCAGACCTATGGCGGGACCGCCTTCATGGGTATTCCGACCTTTTTCAAGGCACCGGTCGCCTTGACCCCCGCGGATCTGAAGGCTGGCAAAGTCGACATCGCCATCATGGGCGCAGCGGTGGACATGTCTACGGCGATGCGCCGATCGACATCCTCTCCGGGGAGCGCAGCGTGCTCCCGGTCTACGAGATGGTCAAGGAGATCGTAGAGGCCGGCGTGATCCCGTTCATTGTGGGAGGCGATCACTCCCTCATGTATGCCGACGTGGCGGCAATCTCCTCCGTCTACGGGCCCAAGAACGTCTCGGTGGTCCACTTCGACGCCCATTTTGACGGTATTCCGCTCGCCATGGGGCACTACCTCTCCCACGGCGCCCCGGTCCGGCGCCTCATCGACGAGGGCCACGTCCTGGGCAAGAATTTCATCCAGATCGGCCTGAACTCGGCCAAACCCGGCGGGAGCGACTTGGCCTGGATGCGCAAGAACCAGATCAAGTTCCATTTCATGGGCGAGATCGACCGCTACGGCTGGAAGGAAGTGATGAAGCGCGTGCTGGCCGAGCTGGAAGACGGCCCGGAGTACGTCTACATTTCGATCGACACGGATTGCCTGGACGCACCCTTTGCGCCCGGAATGGGGACGCCCGAACTCGGCGGGATGACCATACGGGAGCTCTTTCCCATGCTCCGCGCGGTGACAATCGCCAAGAAGGTGGTCGGCGTCGAGCTGGTCGAGGTCAATCCGGTGTTCGATCCTACCTACCTCACGCCCTACGTCGGGTTGCGGACCCTGAAGGAAGTGCTCGTGGGTATGGCGATGCGTAAGAAGGGCATCACCGATCCCTTCTACATGGATGCCGATTGGCTCGACCACGGCGCCCCGACCAAGGGCTGGAAGGGGTACAAGAAGAAGTAGGACGAAGCCGTCGGCTTCAAAATCAACAAGTAACAAACACTTCAATATTAAAAGGCCATCATAGAATCATTATTACTATGGTGGCCTTTAGGGTTATAGAATAATAGCATAGGAGTATCGATTGGATGAATTACTTTATGCTGGAATTGAATTGCATTAATGCTCCAGGCTATAATCTAATGTCCTAAACTTAAATAGCTGTCGCACAGAGCCAAGGGGATTCAAGATGAAGTTTATGAAACTTTCTGTACTCTTTCTCTCGCTGACGTGCTTGGGGGCACTAGATAGCTTTGCTGACCGGGTTTATATCTGGACGGATTCAAATGGAAAGAAGCACATTTCCCAGCACCCGCCGCCGCCCGGTGGTATCTTGACGGACGTTATGGATTACCGGTCCCGCCCCAGACAACAGCCCAAAAAAGCCACACCTAAACCGGCGCCGGTAGTCCAAAAACAGCAAAAAGCACCCGTTGTGCAGACCACCGCAAAAACCTGTATCCTTAATGCCGCAGCCGGCAAGGTGAATGTGACCGTGTGGGACTATGATTCAGCCGGCAATCGACAGAATGTGATCTTCAGAGGCTGGTTGGAAAAAGGCCAGCAGCAATCGATAAAGAGCCAGACCGGCAATATTGTTTTCAGGTATCAGAAAGAGAATGAGAGCAAATCCTATGGTCATAACCGGCGAGTTTGCGGGGGTGAATCAACGATTGCAGTTCCTTAATGTTGTAGCGTATTTGTACAGAAGCTGCTTTTAGCCTCAAAACCCAGTTAACCCTCATTAAAGGACCATCTCATGAAACGGATACTTATAGCCATCTTGGTATTGTTTTTTTTCTCGGTGGCCCAGCCTCTGATGGCTGCGGATATTTGCTCTTTGGGTGCCCAGGCGGTGGGCAAAGACAAAAAGCAGGTTGAGGAATTTTACAACCGCATGGTTCAGGGCCAGTTGATCACGGGCACCGGTACCATAGACAAGCTGACCAGAATCGGCGGGGAAGGCTCGAGCAGCAACTACGAGGCGAGGATCCTGTGTTCTCCCAAAGTGGTTTTGTTGGTTCGTACCAATGATTTTGGCGTGAAAGCTTCTAAGGCAAAGAAGGGCGTCGTGGTTTCTTTCAAAGGCACGTGTACCAAGATGTACTTGGGCGTTGGCGGAAAGGTGTTTTGCATTGTGCGGGCCTCGATCAGTTAATCACCCGCTGCCTGCGTCCATCTGCTGGTAATTGACTTTTTGATTTGAATTAGCCGCCCGTTCGCCTTGCTCTCTCGACACACGCAGACAAAGCCCGGCCGACCTGGCCGGGCTTAGGTAGCAATCGCTTCGCGATAAAGACAAACCTCCATAATCTAATCGTGAATAAAACAGACAATGTGATTTATGTTTATCTGCCCGAAGGGCATGACGTGTAACACCGGACAGGTCGTCCGGCGTTGTCTGCGTTTGTCTGCGGCTAATTATTGATTTTCTACATTACAAACAGATTTTCCAGTCGTTCCAGATCATTGATGACCTTCCACTTGCCACCGCCCTCTTCGACCTTGCCCTGCCACTGGGCGACCCGGCCCATGTACACTTTTGGGTCGACATTGTCGGCGCGGAGCTTGGTGACGTTCAAGGCCACGACGCGGTAGTTGTCCAGTTCAAAAGGCACATCGCGCACAAAGCCCTTTTTCAAATCTTCCTTCAGGTCACTGAAGATCAGGATGTAGTTCTGGCCGGAGCCGGCTTCGTTGAGATATTCGATGGCTTGAAGCATGCCGCCCGAGATGTCGGTGTAGCGGCTGCTCTTCACTGTTTTGATAAAGTCATCCAAAGTACCTTTAAAGGCTCTTTTTTGGTTGTTGGCGACCGAAGGCCGCGTGTCGAAGGTGACCTTGGCGATGATGTCTTTTTCGCTGAAGCTGCCGGTATCGATGCGGGCCACCGCCAGGGTGTCCTTGGGCTGCAGGGTTCCCAGCAGGTAGTTAAGGATATTCTGGGCTTTTTTCAACTCCAGGGCATAGGTGCCGGAGGTGTCCAACAGCATATACACACCCTTGGCGCGGTTCTGCGGTTCGCCGCAGCCGGTTAAAAGCAGAATGGCGCAGCAGCATATGATAGCAAATTTTTTCATGACATAACTCCTTTTCCAATTCGTAAACCGGTCTTTAATTGGAACCGGCAGCCACTTCTTCCGTGGCTTCCTGGAGATTGGGTTTTCTGACCTTTCTCTTCTTTTTTAAAGGCTTTGGCTTTGCATCCCTCGGACTGCGGCGCCAGATGGTTTCTATCCACAATCCCGGGAAAATCAGTATATCGTACAAATCCACCGCAAACTTGCCGAGATATAAGGACATGTTCCCAGCCAGGCGCAGGCAGAAGGCCGTGGCACGCAGACCCCAGGCTCCGCAGATGCCCAGCACAGTGCGCGATGACGAGATGAAAGATTCCAGCGGGATGGCCACGAAAGCCAAAGCAAAAGGCAGGATGAACCCCATCACCATCTGACCGATGGTGGGGATCATGCTCGGAGCCATGATATTTTTGTCGACGCCACTCAGGGTCTGGCGCAGCATTTCCATGTCATGGGCTATCCGGTCACGCATGAAGGCCAGGGCCGATTCAACACCGGCCAGGGTGGCCAGCAGGGTCAGGGTGATCCAGATCATCCAGAACCGCATGCGGTCATCCATGCTGTGGATGATGGGGAAAAGACGGGTAATGCGCAGCGACTCCATCAGGAACAGGCCCATGGTCAGCTCAACCAGAATGATGACCAGGCCGGCCACGTCAGACGTCTTGAAGCTGCCGATATAGCTGGCGCCACCGACCATCTCGGACATGGGCAGGGCGATGAGATTGAAATTCACCAGGGCTCCGCCAAACGCGATCGCCAATACCAGTCCGGAGATAAAGAATTGGGTCAGCGATGAAGAAGAGAGTTTGCGCGTGGCTTTGTCCGTCTGCGAACGGATCTGTTCGTAGTCATGAATGTAGCGGTCCACACTGGCTGCACGACTGTTTAGTCGCTTGATAGACGTTCCTACTGTGTCGAGCTTTTTGATCACACTCCGCCAGAAGGGCATCATCTTGTGCATGATCCGGTGGCGGCGGGTACAGTCGGTGCGGTAGTTGTCGGTGGCCGCTTTGTGCTGGTCCTCGATGGTTTTGTGAATCTCTTCGAGGATGTTGGCCACCATGGCATCGCCCTTGTGATCGATTTTGGAGATGGAATCGATCACCGGAATCCAGGCCGGGAGCTCTGGCTGGACCTCGGCACTGGCCGAATAATTGTCCTCGAGCTTCGCGACCGTGTCGGACAGTTGCCTATGAAGTTTCGGATATTTCTGCAGATCCCGATTCACGGCGTTGGACAGCCGCTCGAATTCTCTTTCGATGATCCGTTCGGCGTTTTCCTTGCCTTCGGCGATCAGCACGTCCCGGTTGCGCTCCACCAGGCGACTTTCGGAAATTTTGACCGAACGCGCGGCCAGGCGCATACCGTTGTATACTACTTTGCTTAAGGACCGGATCGCCCGGTGAAAAGGTTCGCGAGCCAGATATAGTGCTGCCGATAGCAGCAAGATCAGGATGAGAACATCCAGATAGGGGACTCCGGTAATGGCAATAAATGGACTGTCGGCGACCATTTGGTAACCTCCCTTAGTTATGCGGCCCAGACGCACCCGATATAACTTCTGTGTTACATGTCGGAATATAGATATAAAGCAGGTTTCATACCATTTTGGCTGATATATCAAGCCGGACAGATTAACCAGTCGTTATCAAATGATATACTAATCGTAAGTTGTAATGTTGAATTTGGTGCTAACGAGGGGGACTGGTGATATTTGGCCACTTTCAGCGTAGTTTCATGCTAAAAAGTGGTGATATATAGTCAGTTTTAACGGAAAACCGATACCAAATATAAATAAATCATAGTTTGACCGCTACATGATTTTGCCCTATAAATAACTTGGCTAACTTACTACAACTATTAAAGTTATTTGCGAGTTTCTTATGAAAGCCTGGCTGAAATCACCTATGCTGTATTTTATCCTCATAGGTAGTTTCGCCTTTTCGGCATATACCCACCTGAAACCTCCGGCCCGGGAAACCATCCAGGTTACCACCCAGACCATCGATGCCCTGATCCAGCAGCGCGAGAGTATCGCCCAGACGAAAACGACGCCCGAAGAACGGCAAAATCTTATCGAGGGATACATTGAAGAAGAGGTCCTGCTGCGGGAGGCATACAAGCGCGGTTTCGACAAGAATGATTACCGTGTAAGAAAACGCATTCTGAATATCATGCGGTCTTCTTTAAGCGAAGTAATGCCGGAACCTTCGCAGGCCCAGTTGCGGGCCTACTATGATGAAAACAAAGAGCGATACCAGACCCAGCCCTCCCTTACATTTGAGCAGGTCTATTTTTCCTTTACGAACAATGCAACCCCTGCCGACCCAAAAGCGTATATCAAGAAACTTGAGCAGACCGACGATATCTCGAAGTTGGGCGAATTTGCCCTGCTGGGAAATCGTTTCAGCAAAATTTCATTCGAGAGAACGGCCATGACGTTTGGAAAACCGTTCGCAGAGCATATTTTCAGGATGCCCCTGAACCAGTGGCAAGGACCGGTGGAGTCTTTTCGGGGGATGCATTATGTGCGTGTGACAGCTGCGCATGAGCCGGAGCTGCCGCCGTTCGATAAAATGGAATCCTATCTGCGCACCGATTATCAAATGGTGAAAAGCAGAGAAAGCCAGATGCGCAAGATTGAAGAATTGATGAAAAACTATGAGGTTGTGGTGGAAGGGCAATAAAAACTAAATTAGCCGCCCGCTCGCGTTGCTCGCTCGACATACGCAGACAAAGCCCGGCCGACGTGGCCGGGCTTGGGTAGCCATCGCTTCGCGATAAAAAACAGTCTATTATATGGAACACTTGATAAAACTTTGGAGAAATAAGGTTTTGCTGCCCGCAGGGCATGATGAGTTTCATCCGGCCAGGTCGGCCGGATGATGTCTGCGTTTGTCTGCGGCTAATTTATAGTTTTAGACTTAATTACTAATAATGAAAAACACATTCACTTATATCATCCTCACCCTTGCCTTCCTAGCAATTGGTACTGTTGCCTTTGCGGATGACGTTGGTATCACTAAGGCAAGGCTGATCCAGAAGTCGGAGAGGAGCTATCTTATAGAAGCAGATGTAAATCGAGCTCTGGTGTGGGCGATCAGGGCGCCTATTTTTCCTGACCGTTTCAAGGTTTCGGAAGTAGAATTCATTAATCAAGCCGGCTGGATCGTGGTGCAGGCCACGGCCACGACTGAAGGAGAGCCCTTATCTGACAGAGACAGAATACTGCTGCCCTGGATGCGCAACGGGGCATCCCTCACTGCCCAGTGGCTGGATGGAACCATTAGACAGGGGCTTTTTTTAAGGTCTCTCGAGGGCATCCATGTTCCCATGAAACTGCTCATGGATGTCAAACGCGCCCTGCCCGAGGTTTGTCTTGAACATTTCAAGGTGGGTTTTCAGCATGTGAGTTTTAACGGCATCCACCTTCTGTTTGCAGCCGCCATATGTCTGGTGTTTCCGGCAGCAAAAGCTTTCACAGCGCTCGGGTATTATACCTTCGGTCAAGCGTTGTCCCTGGTAATGAGTGATCTGGGCGTACCCGGCTTCGAACTGTTGTTTGTAGATGTTCTGGGCATTGTACTTGTGCTTATGTTCGTGCTTTCAATGTTTCGGAATAAGAGCACTCGGTCTTTTCTGATACTGGCCTCTTTCTATGGTCTGCTGCACGGGTTGGCATATGCCCAGGGTTTGAAGAGCCTGGAACTTTCTCCAGAGCAACAGGCCCCGGCCCTATTTATGTTTAATCTGGGCATAGATTTGGGGCACTTTGCAACGGCTGGACTGCTGTTTCTCATACTCAGAATTGCGCGGGATAATGAGCGCCTGAAAAAACTCGCCATTTATACGGTTGGTTCATTGGCGGTTACGGTATTACTCATCGTTTTTCAAAATAATGTGATTGCCGGGAAAACCAATATCCTACCGTTTGAAGAAACACAGATAGCGACACGTTTTGCCCTGCCGGCTGGTGGAAAGACCCAGACCGGCGGCCAGCGCCCGCGAGGCGCGCGAAAACTCACCAGTCCGATTATGACCTATCTTTCAGTGGAGCCCTATGAGGTTCGGCAGGAGGTTCTCATCCGGGCGCGGGTGGCTGTCCAGTTTCTGGGGATTGATGATCGGGGTAAAGGCGGCATTCCCGTCAGTTCCCAGGAGGCAGTTAAAAAGGGAGTTTTAGAGGTTTTTCAAAAGACGAATCCCGTCACCATCGACGGAGGCTCAGCAACCCCTGTTTTGACCCGAGCCGATTTCGTCACCCTTGGCCCTGCCGGCGTTGTTGTGCGGCAGGAGCCCATGGTTGAAAGCCTGGACCAGGGCATCATCGGTTTGACCCTGGTTTATGAAACCCCGGCGTTGGCTGATGAGGTTGCCGTTGACTGGAAGATGTTTTCCAGCACCGTGCAGCGAGTTGAGGCTACCAGTACGGATCCATTCGGTGGTGCCACGGTGATCCTTTCACCGAATGATAATCGCTGGCAGTGGAAAAGCCGCCTGAGCGGCTACCAGGTGCCAGTGATAAATGAAATTGCCGTCAAGCAAAGGAGTCTACCCGTTTTTTCTATCGTTTTATTTCTAATCGTCTTGATTTTGCTTACGGTCTCAACCATGACAAAGCGAAAACTGCTGGCCCGCCCAATGCTCTTGGGCATTCTTGGTCTCGGTTTCGTGTTGTACCCGTTTGCTACGTATCCGCTGGACCTGCCCTGGGTGTCCCAATGGGCACCGCCCCACCAACGTACCGCTATAATTCTGGATGGTCTGCTTACCAACGTTTATCGGGCTTTCGATGTGCGCGATGAAAGTCGGGTTTATGATCGCCTGGCGGTGAGTGTAACCGGGGAAGAACTTTCCAAAATATACCTTGAAAACCGGAAAGCCCTGGAGTTCGAAAACCGGGGCGGGGCACGGGCCAATGTTGATGAGGTCAAAGTTTTAAAGGTAATTGATGTACAGCGGTCCGATGACAAGGGTTTTGCCGCAGATGCGCGTTGGAAGGTCAGCGGTTCAGTGAGCCATTTTGGGCATACCCACTATCGGCGGAATCAGTATCATGCACGGGTGACATTTTTAAATGATGATGGATACTGGAAAATACAAAATATCGAGTTGATTGATGAAAAGAGGATTTTTTAACATTTTGGATTGGTGGCATCATCCAGAGGTATTTGGGATTGCGGATTTTGGATCAGCGGTGTAACTTTGAATGACAGATTACGAAACATTCCTTTTCTCCAGTAAGGAGATAACCCCATGCCCATTCATATTCAATACTTGGAAGACAACGGAGTGGTTTTCAAAGGAGAGGGTATCGTTACCTTCGAGGATTTTATAGACGCCAACGCCCAAATATACTCCAGCAAAAAGAAAATAGAAGCAATCGACTACCAGATAGTTGACCTTGAAACCATTGATAAAATTAATCTTTCCAGCGATGAACTCGAACAAGTAGCGAATCAGGATGAAGACGCCTTCGGTGTCAATCCTGACATGCGGATTGCCGTGATCGGCCCTGCCGATATTACATTTGGCCTTGCCCGGGTATGGGAGGCTTATGCCTGCCACCTTGGCAGCCCCCAGGCCTGTGAAATTTTCCGCAATCGAGAAGAGGCACTGGAGTGGATAGCCAAATCAAAGTAATCACGTTGAAGAGAAAGCCCTCCAAAACATTATGCTCGCCATAAAGGACCTCAAATTCCAATATCCAACCGGTAACCTTTCTCTTTGTATATCCGAGTTTGCTGTAAATAACGGCGAGAAAGTTGCGGTCATTGGGCCCAGCGGAACGGGAAAGACCACCCTGCTTAATCTGATAGCCGGTATCACATCACCCCTTTCCGGTGCCATCAACGTTGGGGATACCCCCATACACACCCTCAACGATGCCGGTCGCCGGCGTTTCAGGATTACAACGATTGGCTTCGTTTTCCAGGATTTCGAACTGCTCGATTATCTCGATGTTTTGGATAACATTTTCCACCCATACCGAATCACGGATGCATTGATTCTGGACAAGTCGGTTCGGGAGAGGGCCCAATCACTGGCCGAAGCCATGGGGATCGGGGATAAATTGAAGCGACCGTCCAATGATCTTTCCCAGGGTGAAAAACAACGCGCGGCTATCTGCCGGGCTTTGCTTCCCCAGCCCAAGCTTATCCTGGCAGATGAAGCTACCGGAAATCTGGACCCAGACAACAAGGATCGCATCCTCGACCTTCTATTCAGGGCTGTAGATGAACACAAGGCCACTCTGCTAGCGGTGACGCATGATCATGAGCTGCTGAAAAAATTTGACCGCATTATTGACTTTAATGAGTTCAGAAAAACATGAAATTAACCGCCCACTCGCGTTGCTCGTTCGACACACGCCGACAAAGCCCGGCCGACTTGCCCGGGCTTGGGTAGCCATCGCTTCGCGATACTCATAACGAATGGATATAGACCAAATTACATATATAATCAGAGGCGCTATATTTGAAGTGAACCGGGTATTGGGTTCCGGATTTCTTGAAAAAGTATATGAGAATGCCTTACTCCTGGAGCTTCGGGACAGTGGGTTGAAAGCCGAAAGGCAGGTGCCGCTCAAGGTATTGTATAAAGGCAAGTCAGTTGGCGAATACTTTGCCGACATTCTAGTTGAGGACGAAGTGATCGTTGAGCTAAAAACGGTTGACCGACTTAGAAAGATACACGAGGCGCAGCTTATTAATTACCTAAAGGCTACCGGTCTAAAAGTAGGACTACTCGTTAATTTCTATGGTGAAAAGGCAGATATTAAGAGACTGGTGTCAAATTTGCCCGAAGGGCATGGCGTATAACGCCGGACAGGTCGTCCGACGTTGTCTGCGGTTAAAATGGTTTTGGGATTTTTATTAACCGCCCACTCGCTTTGCTCGTTCGACACACGCGGACAAAGCCCGGCCGACTTGCCCGGGCTTGGGTAGCCATCGCTTCGCGATAAAGGCTTGGTGCTCCAATGTTCGTAGCTCATGCAAAAACCGTGATGATAATCTGCCCGAAGGGCATGGCAAGTGTCATCCGGCCACGTCGGCCGGATGATGTCTGCGTTCGTCTGCGGTTAATTAATGATTTTAAGCGATGATGGATAGTTTTTACATAGCCTGGAAATATCTCCGGTTTAACAAGATCAAGACTGCGACCCTGATCGCCTGTATCACCTTGATCTCGTTTCTGCCGGGTGCGCTCCAGCTTCTTTTGAATGAAAGCGAACGGCAACTAATGTCCCGAGCGGTTTCTACACCGTTGGTTGTCGGTGCCAAGGGCAGTGCTCTGGACCTGGTGATGAACTCGCTTTACTTCGACGATGAAGTGCCAGAACTCATTTCAATGGAAGCTGCGGACCGGGTCATGGAGACAGACCTGGCATTGCCCATTCCGCTCTATGTTCGCTTCCATGTCCGCAATCATCCCATTGTTGGGACGACGTTGGACTATTTTGAATTCAGGAAATTGAAACTAAATATAGGTCGGCAGATGGCGGTTTTGGGCGAATGTGTTATTGGCGCAAGGGTTGCCGACGCGCTAAAAGTCAGCCCTGGAGATAGCCTGGTCTCGTCCCCGGAAACACTTTTCGATCTGGCCGGGATTTATCCTTTGAAAATGAAGGTGGCCGGTATTCTCAAAAAATCACACACCCCGGATGACTTGGCAATTTTTGTCGACCTGAAAACTACCTGGGTAATCCAGGGCCTGGGACACGGGCATCAGGATGTGACCCAGATCAAAGACCAAACGCTTATCCTCAAAAAGACGGATGGCTATGTTGCGGCCAGTGCCAAGCTGTACCATTTCCAGGAAATCACGGATAAGAATATTAACTCATTTCATTTCCATGGAGATCTATCCGTATACCCGGTAACGGCCGTTATCGCGGTACCGTATGATACGAAATCCGGTACGATTTTGCAGGGGCGTTATTTATCAAAAGATGCCCGTGACCAGATCATTAAGCCCCAGACAGTGATAGACGGCCTGTTGGAAAATATTTTCCGAATAAAGAATATGTTGGACGCCATCATATCAGTGGTGGCCCTGGCAACGATTCTGGCTATTGTCCTGGTGTTTGCATTATCTCTCCGGTTACGACAACGTGAGATCGAAACCATTTTCAAACTCGGCTGCAGCCGTGCCACTATAGCCAAGCTGATTGCGGCGGAAATCCTGATCATTGTCGTGGCCAGCGCGGTTTTGAATATTTTGCTGATGGTGCCGTTGCACGTTTATACAAATGAATTGGTGAGAATGTTGGTCATTAATTGATAACCATTTTGGATTGTAGAATTCGGATTTTGGATTATAAAACCTTTAAAATCAGCCAGCGCGAAGCGATTCCTTAAATCTAAAATCCCAAATCCAAAATCAAAAATCCGTTGTCCGGATTCCAAAATCCGCAATCCACAATCCAAAATCAATACGGAGTCCGAATGAAAGACATAAGCATCAAATACTTGGCCACACTTCTCTTTCTGTTTGTCGCCTTGCCAAAGCTCTCATCAGCCGAGCCCCTCTCCGTTTACGTTGTAAACTACCCTCTCAAATATTTTGCGGAAAGAATCGGCGGTGAACATGTTCGGGTGCCATTCCCGGCGCCGCCGGATGTGGATCCGGCTTACTGGATACCTACTGTTGATACAATCGGGGCCTACCAGCAGGCGGATATCATTTTGCTGAATGGAGCCGGTTACGCGAAATGGGTGCAGAAGGTCAGCTTGCCGCGTTTCAGGATGGTTGATACTTCCCGACAATTAAAAGATCGCTACCTCACAACTGAAAGTGTCTTAACCCATAGTCATGGACAGTCCGGTGAGCATGCCCATGAAGCGCTGGCGTTTACGACCTGGCTTGATTTTGAATTGGCCGCTGCCCAGGCCCTTGCGGTGACAGCGGCATTGACCCGCGGTCGGCCGCAGTTCAAGGCCGACTTTGAAGCCGGGTATCTTGCCTTGGAAAAAGATTTAATGGAACTTGATCACCAGGTGAAAGCCATTGTGGCCCGGAACCCAACTTTACCAGTCGTGGTTTCGCACCCGGTTTATGACTATCTGGCACGGCGCTACAATCTCAACGCCCGTGCGGTGCATTGGGAACCGGATCAGGTCCCGACGGCTGAACAAATGAAAGATTTGAAAACGCTGCGGAAGGAGCACCCGGCCAAATGGATGATTTGGGAAGGGACTCCAGTGCCGGGCGCGGTCGATAAACTCGCAGCCATGGGTATTGGCAGCGTGGTTTTCGATCCATGTGGGAATGTACCGGAGAGCGGCGACTTCATGACCGTTATGCAGGCGAATATTCTGAACTTGGCCGCGATATTCAAATAGAACAAACCAAAATCAAATTAACCGCAGACAACGTCAGGACTTAATTTTGGATTTTTGAGTTTGGATTTTAGATTTAATGAATCGCTTCGCTCTGGCCATAATAAAAATTCGAGAAATTGAGCGTAGCGAATCCACGAATCCAAAATCCGCAATCCAAATTCCAAAAGTCACTAGAAGCTATCTCAAAAATTGGATTTTGGTTCAAGATCAAGGCGGGCGCGACATTTAAACCGGAGGAATACTCCAGTATTTTGAGGATTTGAATTTTGCGCCCAACGCTGAGATTGGGTCAAAAGACTTTTTTGAGATGGCTTCTAAAACGTAAGTCCCTGATAGATAAAATAACCCCCCACAATCAGCATCAGGACCGTCCCGATACGGTAAATGATCAACCGATTTTTCAGCCACCCCATGTCCACCAGCTTGGCAATCACGAAAAGGGCCGGTATAGTCCCGACCCCAAAGCAGAACATGACGCCCATACCCTTTATGATGCCTTCTGTCATTGTCGGCGTATTCATACCAACGCCGGCTGCCGCCAGAAGTGCGGTGTAAACCGGGCCGCAAGGCAACAGGCCAAGGAGCAGGCCGACCGGGAAATAAGCAGCGGTGGCATTTAGGCTGGAAAGCCTTTGAAATCCACGCGAGATCCACCCATATGGATTCATTTTATCTTCTATCTTTTTTCCGAATGGCAACCAACCGCTGAGGGCGAGCGCCATGACAATGACCAGGACGCCGGAAAAAATCAGAGCACTCTTTTGGATGCCCGCAATGTTGGCCGCCACCATAGAGAAGGAACCGGTTGCGCCCATGAGCCCACCCAGGAGGGTATAGGTGATCACCCGACCGACGTTATAAAGCAGGTGGGGTAAAAAGAGGTTGCGCCCCTTCAGGTTCAGCGATAGCGACACCACGATAGGGCCGCACATGCCGACGCAGTGCCCAAGGCCCACCGTGAATCCAGTGGCCAGGAAAAGGGGATATAGGGGATCAATAAACGACATCAAAGACAAACTTGGCCTCTCCGCTACCGGGAACCACCACTTTGGCAAACCATGTCCGGCGACCGCTTTTACAACGCACAATGACACCTTTGCCCGTATAGCTGCCATTATCGTCCGATTTCAGCATGACCCGGTTCGGCCCCATTTTCATAGCCGGCATCCCCAGGTCAAGGTAGAGCCCTTCCTTCAGTTGATCACCAGTAATCGTCACCTTAAAAAACGAATCCTGCATGGCTGTGACCGGGCGCGGTGTAATCTCCAGGGTAATGGTTTCTTTGCCAAGGGGCAGCTTGCATGGTCCTTCATGGGCCTGGCAATTGATTTTTGCCGACCCTGCGAAAACAGGTACCGTGGAGAAAATAATGACAAGCAGGCAGGTTGTCAGGAAAAGAATGATAAAGCCGGTGTGAGTGTCCAGGCGCATTTTGAACTCCGCTTCTAATCTATTCTCAAAAAATAACTGCAGGAGCGATTATCAAAGCACAGTGCTTAAGAGGCACTAAAATCTTTTTTGACAGGTATTCAGTAAAATTTCAATAATAAAAACAACCTGTCACGCTACCAAGTGGGCTTCAATTATGGATGACAGGGTACTACAGCCATGCTATAGTGGCGACAATTTTCAATGACCCAGAGGGACATAATTTGATAAGCAGCTTTTTCCAGCTACCGCCTACAATTCAGCGCAAATTGAACCTGTTCTGGGCCCTTTCCCGGACACCCCACGGTTTGATCGACATGACCACCCCGGCCCTGGCGGCCTTGCTCTGCCTTGGTCATTTTCCCCCTCTCACGGTGATCATTATTGGCATCATTACCGCGTTTGCCGGTTATACAGCCGTTTATGCCGTCAATGACCTGACCGATTACCACAGCGATCGGAATAAGGCCGCCGCCGGTGGATTCGACGATTCTGAGGATTACCTGGATGGGGTGATGATCCGTCACCCTTTGGCCAAGGGCGCTTTGAGTTATTCAGCCGGTTTGGCATGGGCCGCAGGCTGGTCCGTGGTGGCCATGACAGGCGCCTATATCCTCAACCCGGTCTGCCTGTGGATTTTCCTGGCCGGATGCATTCTGGAAATCATTTACTGCCTGCTGGGCAATGTGTCGCCGCTGCGTGCCCTGGTCAATGGGGCTGTCAAAACATGCGGTCCCCTGGCGGCGATATACGCGGTCAACCCGAATCCGCCGCTTGTCTTTCTGACGTTTCTTTTCTTGTGGATTTTTTTCTGGGAAATCGGCGGCCAGAACATTCCCGCCGACTGGACGGATATCGAGGAAGACCGGCGCTTCAATGCCAAGACCATCCCCACCAGCCTGGGGCTACAGCGAGCAGGCCTTCTGAGCCTGGTATGCCTGGTCATCGCCACGCTCCTGTCGGTGGCTGTCTTCTGGGCTTCTCCCCTAACTTTTGGACCGGTATACTTAACCGCAGCCCTGGGAATCAATGTCTACCTGTTGTTGCTGCCGGCTTTAAAATTGGCCGAAACCCGGGAGCGCGAAATGGCCATGGCCTTGTTCAACCGGGCCAGTTATTTCCCCCTGGCGTTTTTCATCCTGGTACTGGTTCGTATGGTGCATCTGGCTTTCTTTCCAGCAGTATAAAACCCAACCTAAAAACATGAATTACTAGACCCCCAATGGCATCCATTGAACCCAGGAATTTTTCTCTACTGATCCATTGACGTTTTTAATTATGCCCTATTATTTGGGCGGCGGCAGTTGTGCGTTAATGCCATACTCCTTGTTGATTTCAGCCCACACGTCCTCCAGCACATCCCTCATGATAACTTCACCCGAAGCCGTAAACTCACCGTACTTCGCCTGTGTTTCAGGATTGACGACCTTTTTCCGCGTTGCGGGTTGAGGCCAAATATCCTCATCTACAGCGGCCATTCTCACCCGGATATCGGCCTTTGTTATGTTAAACACCATGTAATCAGTGGAGAAAACAACTGGGCCATCATAGGTTTTGCGAACACCTTTGAGAGCTTCGGGAAGCGTATCATGGTCGTTGAAAAAGTGATAACCAACGGCAAGCCGAGGTCGCGTCTCCGCCATAATCTTGCCAAATTGTTCAGGGGCTGTGTGTACGATCGTGGTCAGGAAAAGAGCCATTTCCGGCTGGTAGTTCAATTTGTCAATCGCGGTCTTAGGCGTGTCGTAGCATTCGTGGACAGCGATATCGACGCCCTTGGTGTACTTGAGCCACCACTTGTTGGGCGAGGTATCGCCACTAAAGGCGAATCTCAGGCCATTCCATTCGAGGATGAAGCTCACAGAGCCATCAATGGCATGAATGGCCGGTAGGGATCGTATCGTTACACCATTTTCTTGGTAAATTATCTGGTTGACACCTTTGTAATCGAACTCATTGACCTCCCAACTCTCGGCCCGGGCGTCCATACGACCACGCAGCGAGAGATCATCCCAAAGCAGGAACTTCTTGAGTCCTTCAATCGCAGCCTTGGTTCCCAGCTGCGGTTCTGCGCCACTTGGCCCCCAGACGCGCAATGGAACCGTACGGTTCATCTTGCGACTGATCGTCCAAAAATCCGGCAAGTCGCCCATATGATCGACATGCAGATGACTGATGAATACCTTGTCGAGAAAGTCCATTGGAATCTTCATGGCAGCAATGCGGCTCAAAGACTGGGATCCTAAATCGAAGATGAACTTATCTCCGTTGCCCAGCTCAACGAGCCAACAGGAGGCTGCTTGTTTTGGGCGGGCCATGGGATGCCCAGTTCCGCAGGCGATGACACGCATTTCGTCAGGAGCCAAAGCCTCTGTGCCAGGATAGTAGACATCTTGCGTGGGAAGCGGTTGGGTCGGTGATAATCGGGGAGGGGCTTCCTTGCCGGCTGCCTGAGCTTCATTTATCAAAGCAGGCCTCTGACCCATACTGCCAACGTGCCAACCGGCGATATAGACCACCGCCAATGCGGCTACGGCGACAAGACAAATTCCGAAGAGAGTGATTTTTTGTTTCACAAGAATCCTCCTTTTCCAAATCACCTAAGATATCCCCAATATATATAGAAAAGTTTGCTTGGGGCAGTTTTAAAGGACGGATCTAATATACAAACCGCAAATTGAGACTGGCGCCCCAGTCCATAAAGGCATCACCGCCGATGCCAGCCAGGCCGCTTATGTAAAACCCGAAAAAGTTCGTGAACATTTTACCCAGCTCAACTTCCGCAGTCGCGGGCCATATTTCATTTTCCCAATCATACGGCACGATAAAGTCCAGTTTTGTCCAGGCGTCGTAAGGCAAGCTTTGTATCCCGATCAGCCGAAAGCCGGTCGTGCTGACCGTAGGCCCGTTGTAAGAGATAAAATGCTGAACCAAGGGTACCAATGTCGTGCCTTTACGTGGCATCAGCGCAATCCCGAATAGTGGAGCAATCTGGTCGGAGCCTTCCCCGAAGTTATCGAAATCAACAATCCATTCAAAGCCGGTCGCCATGCGGTATTTCCAGGAGCCTATCTCTCCCTGATTGATAAAAAAAATGGGTTTCAAGCTCACTGATTCCCAGTCGCTTTGGCTGGTGCCGGTAATATCGGTTTCCCGGTAAGTAAGCTCGTAGCTGAGCTTCAACCAGCGCGTGGGAGTCCAGCCACCCCTGATCCAATAATCATTTATCTGGGAATCATTCGGGTCATCTACTTTGATATGCGTCCATTTCAGGTCAGTGTTGTTGACAGCCGATATGGGGTTGGAAGCGGCCGCCCCGCCGCCTCCGGACGCTGCAGCATCAGCTTCAATACGTTGCGCTGTGGCTGCATCTTCGGCTTCGGTTGCCCATAAGGATGGCGAGCTGATTGCCATTAGGAGCATTAACAGCAAAAAAGCCCTTAAAAATGGAAGTAGATAGTTCTGAACAGATCGTGGAGTTTTGTTCGCTACCATTTTTAAGACCTCCTTTTCCTAAACCACATAATCTGATTACTTTTTCAGCCTTTGGGATGGGTCAATTCTTTTTTCTTCCATGAGATCAAGGCCGGTGATTTTCCAGGCCCCTTCTACTGGATTCACGATGATATTCGCTTCATACTGATTCTTACGTGAATGGATGTGCCCCCAGTGCCCCACGGTGCCTGCGGCGGTCCAGTTTGCATGGAATTTCAACTCAAGTGAATTGTCAGGTGATGTAACCGAAATATCTTGAAGCTTGACCTCTTTGACTCTGGCACGTGCGCCGCCGGCCTGGGTTACAACCAGGGATTTGCGGTTTTGTAAATAGATCGTTTGCAACAGGTCGCCGTGGACGCTCGTGGCCAGACGGTCATAGATATCGGATTCTTCACGAAAATCAAAAGACCGGTATATGTTTTTCAACAGGCTTTCCAAAATAGCCAAAGCCTGATCTTCTTCGACTTGAGCTGTCAGTGCCGCCGGTCGTTGGACCGACACATTCCCGACAGGAAAAAGAAGGCCTCCAATTACTATCAGGGCAACGATCCCAACCAAATGATATTTAAAGGGCGCCTGTTGCTTTTTTAGTTTGAGACTTTGAAATCCGAGAATCAGGATAAAAATCAAACAGACAATACTGGCCACAGGTAATTTTATCTCTGAAAGTTGCTTGTCCACGCCGATTTGCACGACCGTCGGCGGCTGGTAATTCTTCAAGTAGTTCTTCCAGATCAACACAGGGTCGTCCGGTGTGACATAGCCTGGGAAGGGTCCGGCCGGGTCCTCTGCAACGGTTGGCACTTTTTGAATCCGCTTGGAAAACAGCTTCCAATCTACTGTAACCTCTTGGGGGATTTGCCTGGTCAGGTATGTGACGACAACCCCCAGCATGGCGGTAACAAGCGGCAACCTTTCAGGCGTGTTGATAAAGTAAGTCCGCGTCAGGGTCGTTTTAACAAAATTGGTGCGGTCCAGGATAGGAGACACCTGTTGCCCATCGATTAAAACCTTGCTGTGGTTCAATAAAAATTCACCGGCGCGCTGCCGGAGCCGATCAAATTCGTCTATTTCAACATAGTCGTCGCCGCGCAGATCCAGATCCATCCAGGCTGCCAAATCTTTTACACGGACTAGGCATTCGTGTCGCACCTCGAAAGGTTCCACATAGAGAAATGTTCGGAGGCCGGATTGCTGCCACCTTTTAAGCTGCTTGTTTTCGAAACGACTGTACCAGGGATCTTCCCAATCTAATTCGAGGCGGACGGCTTCGGAAAGGTAGCTGAAATCAATAACCGGAACGTCGCCGTGGTAAACGATGAATCCGATGGAAACCTGGGGCTGCCCGGCCTTATTAAGCGGCGGGATGATGGTGAGACGCTGGGGACGCTTTTCAAAGGGGTAGATCAATTCGATATATAGTACCCGCTTATCTGCGGGCGGGCCTGGTACCGGCCGCCGGGTAATGGGATTCAGCATGCCGGCAAATGGATTGGTGCGTTCTATTCTTATTCGTGGTTCGGTCAGTTGTAACCGGGCTGGAAGCGGCCGACCATTATCGTCTTTAATCTGGAAAACTTCTTTTGAAAAACGCACCAGGCGGGTTTCTATCCCAGGCGGGGACTTGATAATTTTTTGCAGCCAGTCTTCCGGCAATAGATCCGAAAAGGTGTCCAGATCCTTTACATATACTTCGAGAACAAGACGCACATGGTCATCGTTGATGTGGACCTCGGCAATATTGGGGGCACTTTGCGCTCCGGACAGATTAATCCAGTCGGCCAATGCTTTTAGGGGTATAGCGATGACCAATGCCGCAACAATGATCAGAATGATTGCGATCTTTCGCATTATTCGTCTTGTGTCTTCAAAATGTTTTTGGGAACTTACGAGTTCAATATCGAAAAGATTCTGATATGTATATATCGATAGCCTCTAAACCGACACCGCAACTACAACAATTGAAATGGAAAAGCGTGGAATAATATCCAGAGACCACGCTTTCCAGTTTGTAAAAAAGGAACCAGGTTGCTGGTTTTTTTGGATTATCCTATTTTTTCATCATTTTCGGGTCCAAGTTGTATTTTTTCATGAACCCTTTCACCATTTCTCCTTCTGCATCGCTGACATCCCAGGCACCTGCTTCTATTTCCTTGCTCAACTGATAGGGGACCTGGTCGGGCTCACCTACCGGTGGCGGCTTCGACCCGGGTACGCTCCAGGCGTCATCCGGTGAAACGGCCATACGCTCGGTGATGTTATCCTTGGTGATGTTCCAGACCATCATATCGGTTGCCATGGAAAGCGGACCGTCATAGACTTCCCGTACACCCTCATAGATCGCATAGCGGGTGCTTTCTTCATTGAAAAAGTGGTAGGCCACGGCATGCCGCGGTTTGATGGTGCTCATGATCTTGCCAAAGGCCTGGGGAGAGGTATGAATCTGGGTTGCCACATAAAGCGCCACTGGCGGAGCCTGGTTATACCATTCGACCATCTGACCCGGCAGGTGGAAACATTCGTGCACCACAAAGTCGGCATCCTGGGAATATTTAATAAACCACTTGTTGGGAAACGTGTCGCCGCCGAACACCAACTTGTACCCTTTCCATTCGAGAGCATAGCTAACCGAACCGTCGCCGGAATGGATGGCCGGGAAGCTACGGATTTTAACACCGTTTTTGCTGTAGACCACCTGGTTTTCACCGCGATAATCAAACTCATGGACCTCGATTCTGCCCGGTTCCGCCGCAAGTTTTTGTAGCCGGGTAATGTAATCCCAATGAAAAGTCTTCATGAAACCCTCAATCGCGGCCTTGGTTCCCATCTCGGGCGTTGCACCCGAGGGTCCCCAGACTTTCAATGCTTCGGTACGACCCGCTGTCCAACCGCCGGCCCACAAGGTGTCGAAGTCACCCCAGTGATCGGTATGGAGATGGGTCAAAAATACTTTGTCGAGGTCATCATAGGGAATCAGTAATGCAGCTACGTTGGCCATGGAGCCGGTGCCGATGTCAAAGAAAAATTTATCCCCATTGCCCAGTTCCACCAGCCAACAGGTCGCAGCCTCGCCACGCCGCGCCGCCGGCATCCCGGTTCCGCAGGCGATCACTCTTATTTCGTCCGAAGCCAGCGTCTCCGTGGCGGGAAAATATACGTAGCAGGGCGGTAGGGGCCCCTCGGCAGCCTGCGCTTCTTTGACAGTGAGCAGGTTGTTTTCGGATGGGCCCTCGAGAGCACCACTGATATAAAATCCAGCGGCCGCCAATACAATAAGGCCCAGTAACAGCAAATTCCGTTTTGGTTCCATGATTCCTCCTTATAAAAAAGAAATTGATATCAACAACATTGATCTGTTAGTGGCTGTACAGATGGAAATACAGTATCGTGACTCTGACGGACGGTGTGCTGGAAATGCTACGATCATATTACACACCTAACCTTTATCCCGCCAGTAATAATCCAATGTGCCTACTTAAGGATTGTTATTTTTCGGCCTATTCTCCGATAGCAAGGGACAGCCATGAGAAACAACAAGCCCAACAGCACCGGGGGACACCTCCACTTTGCCGTTTTCAAATGTGTTCGGCTCGCCATCGAGGTTGACGGGAACCGGTTCAGAATTGGAAAATTCCACCCAGGGTGTTTGGTGGTAACTCACGAAGCGCCCATTGGCGGTTAGATTGGAAATTTCCTGGGCGACCTGCCCCAAATCAGCTATCTGGAAACGCCGGATCACCAGGACGTCCAGCAGGCCGTCATCGATATAAGCCTGGGGGGCTACGACCTTCCCGCCCCCGGCCAGACGGCCATTCCCGACAGCCCCTACCAGCGCGGTCAGTTCCTGCTCCAAATCCGGCAGTCGCAACCGGCCGGTGTAGGCTTTGAAATTCAAGGCCATGATGACGCCCATCAGAGAATAGGCCCCGCCGCCCAGAAGCCTTTTCAGTTCCGGTGGGGTTGACGTTGTAACTTCTGCCCCGAATCCACCGGAGGCCACGTTAATGAAAAATTTGTCGTTCACCCGGGCAACGTCCACGGGTACCGGGGCTTCGCTGATGGCTAACACGAGCGCCTCGTATGGCGTTTGGGGGATATTGCACCCGGTGGCAAAATCATTCGCCGTTCCAAGCGGCAAAATGCCGAGGGCCGCTCTTGAATCTTTTTCACAGGCCATCAGTCCGTTGACCACTTCATTTACCGTCCCGTCACCACCGCCGGCGACGACTCGCTCAATGCCGTCTGCGCAGGCTTCCCGGGTAAAACGCATTGCATCTCCATCCTCCCACGTGACCCGAACTTCGAGGACCCTATCGTGCCGGCGAAGTTTTTTAACAGCCTCCCTGATTATGGGGTTGGCTGCTGATTTTCCATTAAGGATAAGCCTGCTTTTCATTGGAACCCCATAGCAAACGTATTTTGCATAAATTGTAATGAAATACCGCTTGGATCGTTACTTGGCCATCCAGTCACCAATCTGGAAATAGACGGTCACGCTTTCTCCCTCTCCTTTGGCCACATCAATACCGACCGATAGTTTCTCGGCCTCCTTCAACATGAAATGTAGACCGCCGCCACCAGCCGGCAGGGTCTTGCTGCTGCCGATATCCCCGATCGTATCAGCCACCCTTGCCAAGCCGCCGAAGGCCACGGCAGTAAAGCGTCGATAAAAGTTCCAGCGGACCTCTGCCTGGGCAGTTACGGTTGTATTGTAGAGATACTGGTCACCGGCATAACCACGCAAAGAGATTTTGGAAAGGTCCCAAAACGGCGCCCCGCCGTTTACCAACTGCCCATCCAGCCGATAGACGGCCAACAAGTTATCGCTGAACGGAAAGTACTGCGCCCATTTGAGGACAAGCTTCTGGTAATCGTAATCGCCGCCGATAGCTTCTGAGTGATGCGTGAAGGTGCCATCGAGCCATGACCCTTTTGTCGGCCAGTAGTTGGAATTTCTGGAGTTGTAAACCGTTACGACGCCCAACCCGCTGGTTTGGGTCTCGATGCCGGTTCCCGGACTGATCGGCAGGCGGTTGCCTAAATCCGTACTGGTTTTGATATTTAAAAATCGATACTGCCCGCCCAAAAACCAATGGTCAGCCGGTAAGCGAAACAGCAGGCGGGGCAGGGTAAAATTAGCTTTGGCATTGTAACTGATCGGATTGTTCCGCAGGGGTGAATCGGTGCCGATACCGTAGAATTTAAGATTGATGCTGCCGTGCCCGATCGGCATTTTGAATCGAATGCGGTCCTGCCGATAATACCCGTCGTGAAACGCACCGGCCGCCCAGCTCTCCGAATCGGTGTACATCCCGAAAACCCCGGTGGATGTGGTCGGCAAAGTTTCGTTTCCGGCGGCCTTGGGGTGCATGTACATGGCCACGGCGCCTAACCCGGTCCCAATGGTAGGGTTTGAAATGGGTATGGGAATAAAAGCAAAACTGCCTTTCGTGCCTTCCACCTCGGTTGTCACCAGTTCATGACTCATGCCGGCATCTACCTGATGCGTATCGGATATAGAATCCCCCACCATATCCGAAGCGAAGATGGGTACAGGTAGTGTCAAAATGAAGACGACAGTAAAAATCGTACAAAATGGTCGCATTATGTTTATCGTCTTAAATCCTATTCAGCACTTTAGCGGGCCTGTTGTGGGTCAAAAATAGAGTTTGATATAAGCCATCAAACCTTGAAAGGTGTAGCCAATCCTTCCGATGAAGTCGACCCCGGGAAAGTCATTGCCACTGGCTTCAACACGAATATCGAAATGCTGCACACTGAGGCCGAGGCCAAAATGATCACTAAACTTGTATTCACCGCCGATACTGCCATCAAAGATGCCACCGCGATAGTCACCAATTTCGAGGTAAAAGAGTTCGAAACTGCTTAATAGAAAAAAATTATCGGTAACTGCGAAATCACCTCGCAGGCCGAGCAGTGGAAGCGGTGCTGTAATGGACGCCTCTTCAGCCCCTTGAGCAATGAAACCGGTTGCATTCACTTCAAAATCTATTGGTAGAACATACAACCCGGCGCTGAATGCCAAGTCAAAACGATCGTCCTGGAAAAAAGAGTAGCTGTATTTGCCTTTAATAACATCGATGTTGAAAGAGGTGTTTACGGTAGTGCCGATGGGGAGCACCAGGTCCCCAATCTCGATTGGACGGCCGATAGTTGTGCTCCCTTGCCGCCTTAACGAATACCAGCCTAAATCGAGACGGTGTCGCCGATTCTGCGTAAAGCGCCAATAACCTTCAACTCGAAAGCTGGACGCATTTACATTCAGCCCCAAGAATTCTTCGAGATCTACACCCAGGGCGAGCCCTTTGGCACCCAGGCGTACCTGGGAACTGCTTAGATTGGTCATGCCGCCGGCAGAAAGACCGTATTTTGACCAGGGTGAAGTGTCTTTTTTGTCATCGCGGGCATGCGCGCCTGAGCCTAAACATAAAAATATGCATACTGTAATGATTATGCCTATCGCTGCTTTTTGCATAGATGAATCCAGCTCTAAATTCCTCTGTATCAATTAAGCAAGCCCACTGGAGTATTTCGAGGACTTGAACCGATCGCCCAACAAAGCCTGTCGGCCGGAGTTTAAACGAAGGCTGAAGTTTGGGCTAATCAGGCTTCGCCGAAGGCTTCCGTCTTCGCTTGCCAAGCTACGCCGGACAAGACGCCGCACAAGACACACGACATGAAGACTTTTTTGAGATGGCTTCTAGTTTGTCGTGACAGGCCCCCCGGGTCGGCTGCCCCCCCCCCGAAGGTCCCCTCGATGGGCTCCCTGACGGTCCTCTCGATGGGCTCCTTGATGGTCCTCTCGATGGACTCCCCGATGGCCCCTTTGACGGTCCTCTTGCGGGTTGGGCCCTCGCTGGACCTCTCGACGGTCCTCTTGATGGCCCTCTTGCCGGGCTTGGCCGCAAGCGGGGATTACGTGATCGGTGTGCACGATGGCGGCGGCGACGTGAGTGGCGATGCCGCCAACGACGGTTCCGCCTGATAATTCGAATCGGTGCCGTAACAACAAAGACTGTCAATACTGGTCTGGGGTTGGCATATACGACAACGGTTGTCGTATCCGGCATTCCCCACCCACCGCGTATATAAACCCAGGAAGGACTTCGATAGGTCCAGTAACCGGGAATGTAAACGTATTTGGGCTCGGGTGGCACCGCCCAGTAACCGGGAACCCAGACATATTTTCCGTCCGTCCACCACCAGTAGCCATAAACCCAGGCATGCTTGGAATCGGGTTGTTCACCCCGGTCATCATCCATCGGTTGACTGGGCGGGGCTTCCTGAGATTTTTGTTCCGGCTCAGTGGCAGGCACCTGTTTCTCTTCCGGTTCGGGATCGCCTTCTTGCCACTGGGTCGGTTCATCCAGGTTTTCAGGTTCAGGAGGTACATCATCTGCTGTCAGTAATTTCACTGGTACAAGCGATGTTACGGCAAGTGTGATGCCCGCACATGTTTTCAAAAAGAGACGGCGAGAAACATACCCCAATTTATATTTTTCTCTTAAGTAACTTCGTTTCGATATGGCGTTCTTGCTCCTCGACACCATGCACCCCCTTTTTGTATTAACTCCCACAATTTCAAGCTCCTTCTTCAATATTTGGTATTCAGCAAGACCTGATAGATCAAAATCTCCAGTTAAATGAACAGATAGTGGCTTCACGGCTGCCCACAAAGCCATTGTATTCGGCCGAAAAGGAGATGCGTTTGTTGATACTCCAGTTTCCGCCCATAACGGCATTCCAGTTATCTTTGTTTTTCTGTTTCATGGTGTAATCGATCTTGAGGTTTGTGCCCGGCATGAAGACTGTTCCGGTGATTGTCAACTCATTGTTCAGGTAGTTTCCACCACCGTACAACGCTACATTTCCGGCTTTGTCCAGATTGAAGTTTCGTCCGACACGCGGGGTAACAGTCGTGGAGATTCCATCGGTATTCGTTTTGTCCATATCCGCATAGGTAAAATTAACGGGCACGGTGACAAACCAGTTCTTGTAACCGGTTGCCAGGACGGTACCAACCCCATAGGTCGTGCCGGTAAAATCAGCCTCTATGGGCAACGTTATAATTTTGTCTTGGAGGACATTGCATAGAGGGTTGAGGGGCGGCGGTGGAGTCCCGCAGGTAATACCCAATTGGTCCAACATGAGGTTTCCGTCGAGATTGACATCTAACGGGGCTTTGCCTTCAAGTTTGCCCACCGTGGCAAATACATTCATGAACGGGAACAGCCAGGCGTCGAGCTTTACCTGTGCGCTAGAACTGATGGAGTTCGCATTGTCGAACGAAACGAATGGGAAGGGTTCTTTGGCCCCGCCATTGAGGCCGACTTCCAGGTCGGCGAGCAGGTTCTCCTGGTTGACGTGGACAAAGGACATGCCGATACCATAAGGCAGCGGCAGGTCATAGCCCATGTCGATAACATTCTGGGCTAAAAAGGGCAGAGCACGATTCCATTTACGCGGGGCATCATCACCCTGTCGTTCGGCCTTATCAAACCCGATATTGGGAATATTGACATCCGAAACACCGGAATCGGTAAGGTCCTCGTTAACGGATAGGCTCACCAGGCGGGCTGTAGCTACAAAGGCTGCGCCGGACTCCGGGAGAAGGTAAAGGGACATACCCTCATCAGCCAATGTAGCTGCGGCCGATATTTTTTCCGCCCTGGCAGTTTCAGCACCTATGCTGCCGGTCCAAGTGCCGAGCCTGAATTTTTCCAGTGCCTCGCGGTTGTCAAACACAGCCAATACGCGATAGGTACCCGTTCCCAGCCCCAGACCGAGATCATAACGTTTGACATTCAGGTAGGTCCGCATTGCCTGTTCCTGGTCATATAGAACCCCGATACCGGTACTACCGCCGACAACAGGGGCTTTCAATGCCGACAAGCGGCCAGTGAAGTAGCCCGCGGAGGCATCTATTTTCTTTTGTAAATCAGGCTGTTCAACGACGAGTCTCTCAATGATCTCGTTGCCACGGCTGTTGATCTCCGCGCGCATCGGCTCCCGTTTTTCCACGGGAATGGTCCGGCAGGCGGCAATTGATGTCAGCACCACAATGATAGCAAGGCTAAGCCAGATTCTCCTCATTGTTTCCGGTTTCATGAGTCATAGTCTCCGTTAGTGCTTTAGCTAAAATTATTCGATAGCCTTCGTTTTTCCAGATAGCTTATTGGATTTGATTTTCCAGTAACGCGCCCCGGAAGCATCCGCCGGGACTAAGGTGGGCCGCTGATCGGCAGACAGCCTGTGATTGATCAGGTAGTACAGATCGGATAACGCTTCCGGGCTGTCCCGGTAGTATGAATGCCCGATTATGAGATTGGTTACATCCGAAGCATCGACAGTTTCAATGCCTGCCCTGATGATCGGGCCATCTTTGGAATCGCCCACCCGGGGGTAGCGGTTGATTTTACGCGACACACTGAGGGGTACATCAATGGACGACACATAGAGTGTCACGCGCGAATCCATCTTCGCCAGAAGGGGTGCATAATCCCGCTTGAAAATGGCCCGATCCACATCCGGAGCCACCAGGATTATTTCGCCGAAATTCCATCCAGGGTTGCTAAGTTTAGTATCAGTTAAATTGGCTAAAACCTTGAGCAGCGCCCGGTTCCCCAAACTGTGTGCCATCAGGTGGATGGTATCGACCCCAGTGTCGGCCGCCAGGGTTTCTAAAAATGTCTGCAAATGCGGTGTCGACCAGTCAATCGCAGTTCGGTCGGCTGGATAGGCTTCCGCACTGCCTTTGGAGGGCCAGCTGTACAAGATGGGAACCCCGAGATAGCTCATCTCGTATACCAGGGTAGCGGTCGTACTCATGGCGCGCTCGAATTTGCGGCCGTATCCATGTAGGTAAACCAACACAGACTTGTTCTTGTTATTGGTTGACCGGTGCGTGACCGCCTTGAGAAACTCTTGCTTATCCATCATATCCATACTGCGCAAAGCCGCGCGCCTGCGACTATTTTTTCCGGCATCCGGCTTCCAAAAAGTTTGGTCGGCATATGGCGATCTTGCTTTGGACGGACGCACTACTACCTGACAACGGCCGTAGGTCATATCTCCCCGGTTCCCACCATAAAAACGGGTGGGTTTATCATCACCGGTTACATTGCGATCGGTTGCATACAGAACTTCTATCAGCACACCGCTCGGTGGTTGGCCACCTTCTACCGACCCACCACCGGTATGGGCACAGCCGGAGAAAATCAGACCCCAAAATGCGATGATCAAAACGACCCGTAGAGAAGATACCCTCACCGGGCGTGTTTGACAGGGCATTGCAAGCGGCTTTATTTTCATATTCGGACCCTATAGCAACTCATCTATGGGCAGCAGCGAAAAAAACCAGAGGCTGATCCTTTGCATGATACCTTTGGACGGTTCCCGGGTTATCTCCTCATCGCCGGCCACCCAGATTATCTCAGGCTTGGCCCGACTCCCGGCTTTCTTGCCAGCCATGACGCGCAGTTTTACCTGCCAGCTGTTTTCCGGGGACAGATCGACACTAAAATCACGATAAATCTGAGCGGCCAGCTGGGGGCTGTCTGCCAGTACCCCCAGTTCCGTATTCCAGTGAACCGCACGCGGGTCCAGATTCAGGGAGCCCACGTACACCCAGCGCTTATCCAGCACGATGATTTTGGCATGCAGTGCAATATGTTTGGCCGTCGAGGCGGCCAACCGGTGTTGTTGCCACATGGCACCGTCCGGCCGCAGTTCATGAATGTTCAGACCGTTTTCCAGCATCCTCAGCCGATGTTTTTTATACCCGGAAAAGGCGATGGTGTGATCCGCGGCAGCCAGGGAGTTGGTCAACAGTCGCACCGTTACGCCCCGGTCGACCGTTTTCGCAATGGCTTGATGAAAGCCCTCCAGCGGTACCATATAGGGCGAGATCATCAGGATTTCATCACTCGTCTGGGCGACTATTTGCTTCAACACATGAACGGTCTGCACCGGGAACTGATCCCCCTGGGGTGGCGGGCAATCAAACACTGCCCGGGCCGGGGCAGTGGTTAGCTCGCTTTTAGCCGCGGCAATGCGCTCGGCCCAGTCCCGGGGTTCAATATCGAATTCCCTGCTTAACCAGTCAGGCTCAAGGACGACACGATCCAACCTGGCTTTTAATTGGGCTACTTTGTCGAGGTCACTTTCTCCAGCGGGCAGATCACTGATCCGATAGGACCAGACGCTGTCCCAGAACACTTCAAAACTGTGACTGAGTTCCGCCACCACCGGTCCCAGGGCGATGACATCATAGTCCCGGTAGTCAAGCGCTTTGCCGGCTCCGAAATATTCATTGCCCAGGTTGCGACCACCGACGATGGCACGTCGCTTGTCGGCCACCAACAGTTTGTTGTGCATGCGGTGGTTAAGGCGCTCCAGGTCGGTCACCAGTTCAAACCCCCGGCCGGCCCAATTGCCACGTTTTTTCTTGAAGGGATTGAACACCCGAATCTCTATTTTGGGATGCATGGTCAGGGTGGCGGCCAGTTTGTTCCAGTTGGGTGAATCAAAGTCATCCATCAGGATCCGTACGGCTACACCCCGGTTGGCAGCAGCCAGCACACGCCGCACCAGCAGGGTACCGGTCTCATCCGTCTTCCAGAGAAAATACTGGATATCCAGGCTTGCTTGGGCACTGTCGATGAGGGCCAGTCGCCATTCCAAGGCAGGCTTGACTGCATCGATGGTTAAAAAGGAGGACTCCTGAGATCGCTCTCCAGTTTTACGTGTAAAGGGGTCCCCCTCAGGCGCATATTGCTGCATGCAGGCGAAAGCGCTTTCCGGCAGATCTTCCCGGAGTTCCAGTCCGTAACTGCAGGCGCTCAATATGATGGTCGTTAGAATCATAAGGTTTAGGTGTATGAGGATTTTGTTAAAAAGCATAACCCACCTCTTGTTTATAACGTGCAGCAGGTTGGTCAGTTGCCTTCCGGGTTTTCAAAACTGCCGCCCAACGCAAGGTGCAGGTTTACCCGGTTGGCAAGCCGGTCATTGCGAATGCTTATCTGTGACGCCCTGGCGCCGATGAGCCGTGCCTGGATAATCAAAACACTCAACAAATCGATGCGACCGACCTTGTATTGTTTTTCGGCCAACTTTAAAGCGGCCTGGTTCTCCTGGACTACTTCGGTGAGAAATGCTTCCCGTTCGGCAAGCAGGCGCTCGTTGGAGAGCGCTGTCTCGACCTCGCTAAAAGCTGTCAGGGCGGTCTGCCCATAGGCAGCCGTCGCGGCTTTCTGGTCGGCCGTCGCGATCTGGACCTGGGCCTTAAGCGCACCACCGCTGTACACCGGTGCCAGAAAGTTCGCCCCCACATTGAAGAAATTACGATCAACTCCCAGCAAGTTGACCAGATCGTTACTGGCCTGCCCCCCGCCGGCTGTCAGGCTCACGCTGGGCAGCCGTGCGGCTTCGGTTTCCACGGTCAATTGAAAAGCCGCCGCGACCCGCCGCTCAGCCGCCACCAGATCGGGGCGGCGCTGCAGCAGTTCGGCCGGCAAGCCCACCGGGACAGGCGGCGGCACCGCGATGATCTCTTTGCGGACTTCGATGTCAGCCCCCGGATAACGACCGAGCAGCAGTTCCAGTCCGCGAGCGGCCTGTTCAAAGGCGATCCGGGTTTGGCGCAGGCGTTCTTCGGCCTGGGAAAGATCGGCCTGGGCCAGGTGCACATCCTGACGGGAGACTTTGCCCACCCGAAAACGGGCCTGGGCCAGTTCCAGCATGCGTTGGTTGATTTGGACACTTTCCACCCCAAGTGACCGCTGGTGGTGGGCTTCCGTGGCCAGAAACCAACTCTTGGCCGTCATCGCCGCCAGGGATTGGCGCGATCCCTTATAATCCGCCACGGTGGCTTCATAAACAGCCTCTCCCGCCGCTGCCCGGGCCCGCAGTTTGCCCCACAGATCCAGCTCCCAGGACATGCCGACTGCCCAGGAATTGGTGTCAATGGGACTGCCCCCGTAGGTTTGCTCGGCACCCGCGCCAATGGCCACCGTAGGCTTTAAGGCTGCACCGGCGATGACCGCCGCTGCCGCGGCACTCTCGACGCCGGCGGCCGCCATCTGCAGACCCGGGTTGTGTTTCAGGGCCTCTGCAACCAGTGCTTCCAGCGCAGGGTCCTGAAAGCGCTGCAGCCAGCCCAATTCCACCGGCCCGGCCTTTTCAGCCAGCGAGTCCCATGTGTCCGGGACGCTGGTTTCCGGCGGCAACGCCTGCGCCACCACTTCTTCGGTTGTCGGCGAGGGTTTGGCGGCACAGCCGCCCAGTCCGAGGCCCCATGCTGCTGCCGCCAGGATGAAACCCAACTTGTATGTCCAGTTCAACATCATCGTGACCTTTAATAGGGGTTGATATAATTCAGCCAGGTTTCCATTCGCAGCATCACCTTGCGAATGATATGCGTGGCTATTACCGAATCAGTGTAAATTCCTACCGTACCCACAGATCCACCGGGCATTTGCTGATTCGGCAGCTGAGCAAGGACCTCTTTGTCGACCGACAGTATAACGCCATAGGGTAACGGTAGCTGCTGGGCGGTGGGTGCCTGGGGCAGGATGCCGCTGGGCGGCAACTGGCCTTGGGGGGACACATAACCAACCCCGGTCACAGTAGCCGGAAATGTTTTCCCCGGAAACAGCTTAAAAACCACTTCGGCCTTCTGTCCGACACGCACATGACGTAGCATGTTCTGATTGATGCCTGCCACCAGGGCACTTTGGCCGGTGTCCACAAAAGCCATCCAGCCGCGCACGGGCATGTTGCTAACCCTTTGTCCCGGCCGCAGAGTCAAGCCCATGATATATCCATCGGCGGGCGCTTTGACTGTTGTTTCAGTCAGGTTCCATCGGGCGGTGCGCAGTTGGGCCGAGAGCGCCTTGACATCGGCGGCATACCTTTCCACCTCGTAGACACTGCCGGCTTCAGCGGCGGCCAGCTCCTTGGACTGGGCCAGGCGAATCTTGGCCAGGTCAAGCTGTGCCTTCAGCTGATCTACAGCGGCCTGGTATGTCTCCGGATCGATGCGGAACAGCACATTCCCCTTTTTGATGGGCTCCAGCGGTTTCACCGGCACATCGATAACCTGACCGCCCACATTCGGAATGATTTCGATCACGGTTTGATACTGGGTCACGGCCCCGGCAGGAGCCCCCCACTGAATGGGAATGAACAGCACGCAAAACAGAACCACCATCCAGACCACCGGGGAAATCTTCCACCACAGGGTCAACTTGATCACCTTCAGCTTGATCAGAAGGGCCAGGACCCCCACATAACAGAGCGTCAGAAAAACAATCAAAGCTGATACCTCCTATTTCCCGAGTGCGTCAGTCCCCGGATCAGTAGGGCTGACAACCTGCTGGTTATCCGGTTTGGTGTAAGCCCAGATAAATGCCAAGGGCAGCAATATGCCCAGCGTAAGCACACCCCACCAACCACACACGTTGATTGCTTCCGCTTGGGGATGATTGCGCTGCGCCGCTATCCGGCCGGGCATCATCCCCAAAAGGATCCATATGCCCACAACGGCAATCAATAGTACGATCAATACAAATAGGGCGAATAAATCCAAAAGGGTCATGATTTTTCACCTCCGGTGTCCCGCGTTTGTCACCACTTGATGTTAAATCCCAGCATGGGACCGTGGAGTGTTGCTTTGTACTTGAATAGCGTTGGACCAGCGCCCTCTTCATAATCCTGGTACAGGCCGCGGTACCCGCCGATAAAAGACACATTTTTAAACGGTTGCCACTCGACCAAACCCAGCGCCTGCCAGGTGAAATCGGAGCCGACCCCAAAGCCCCCGATGTCACCACGTGCGATCAGGGCCCAGCCATCGGCAATATCCCACCACCAGCGACCACCAACGATGGGATCGGTCCAATTTGGACTGAGATTAATAGGAGTGGGAGTAATGGCGGTTTCCTGGTCGGTGTAACGCAAACCGGCCAGCAGATCGAAGCTATGTTCGCCACTGGCCAGGCGGTACAACGCATCAACCTCGGCCAATGTATTTTTAAACTTCACTGTAAGAGGGCCCTGATTGCCTTCAATGTCGATATAACTAAAATCGACCAGCACACCCCACTTGTCTTTATACAGTCCCTCAAAGTTGGCCGTAAAAACCGCTTCGAGGTTGTTGAATATGTCGCCAAACTTCAATTCGAGAGGTACGGTCGCTTGTCCGATCGTCTGGTCCCCGTCGATATTCACACCCCAGAGATAGAGCGGCGCCAGGCGCCATTGCCAATCTTTCGGCTCAGATTCACCGGCCATCAGTGGCGTGCTCATTACCAGGGTAGAAACAATCGCAATTACCAACAATCGTCTTGGTTTCATTTGAGCCTCCTTTAGCTTCGGAATCAAAGTCCGTTTTATGAATTTGTATTAGCAAGCAAACCGATGTTTATTTCTAAATGCCACCGTTGAGCTTTGCATGCCTTAAAATCATTCTTCTACACTCGCGTTGAACCTTTTTAACTCAGGGATTGACACTTACTTTCTCAATCGCTTCCATACCCTCGGTTTTCGAGATCTTCATGATACTAAAGTCTGGTAGTACTTCGGATAGCTCTATTAGCGATAAAATAATGCGAAACTCTTTGGAGAGGAGATGCTTATCGAGGGCCTGGCGGGATTGCCACTCGCCCACTAAGAATACAGCATCCGGATCATCCATGTCCTGGTAGAACCGGATTCTGATACACCCGGGTTGAACCTGTGTCGGCCCGGCAACCATACGCGCGGCCTCAAGAATGTCTTTGCGTCTGTTTAGGGGCACTTTGATTCGCAATGTAAGCATATACATGCAGGGCCTCCCGGGTCAGATGCTTTCACATGAATGGTTATTAGTTGTAGGAAGATGGCCTAGATTACAGATGAGCGTGCTACAAGATGCAAATGTAATCAGCAAGGATGGTGCCGGAAATGAATATGCAGCAGAAATTTAATAACAAACTGATATTTAGAAATATTTTAATAAATTCGGCACGAGGGGCTGATGGGAAAAGAGAGATTTAATTCACGAAATATCGGGATATTCACGATATTTTAGGAAGGGGCCTTTCATCGGAGGCGAACGATTCCCAATTTTTTCATACGCGATTCAAGGGTCGTCGGCTTCAAACCCAGAAGCTCTGCCGCGCCGTTATGACCGCTAACACGCCAGGAGGTTCTTTTGAGGACGTCCCCGATGTGTTTACGTTCAACATCTTCGAGTTTGAGTGGGTTTTTAACTTTCACGTCCAGACGGGTTGGGGGGGCAATTCTCAAGGTTTTTTCTTTAGCAACAATCATCGCATTCTCAACGACATTCTTTAATTCGCGTATATTTCCAGGCCAAGTATACTGCTGCAAGGCAGCGAGATTCTTCTTGGGTATCTGATGAATGGTTTTACCCATTGAGTTTTCCAGTTCCTTGACAAAATTCCAAACCAGCAACGGTATGTCTTCGCTCCGTTCTCGCAGTGGGGGTACAGTGACGGGAAAAACGTTCAAGCGGTAGTATAGATCTTCACGGAAATCACCCTCGGCTACGCTTCTGGCAAGGTCTCGGTTTGTCGAAGCGATGATGCGGGCATCAGTGCTCAGAGTTTGAGGACTTCCCAGGCGCTCGAATTGTCCCTCCTGAAGCACTCTTAGTAGTTTTGCCTGCACTTCAAAAGGTAATTCGCCAATTTCATCCAGGAAAAGAGTCGACCCGTCCGCAATTTCGAATCGGCCGATCTGGCGACTTAGTGAGCCTGTATAGGCCCCTTTCTCGCGGCCGAAAAGTTCACTTTCGATCAAGGTTGCCGGTAGTGCGGCGCAATTCACTTTAATCATGGTGCGCCCCTTCCGCCGACTGAAGCGGTGTATAGCATTGGCCAACAACTCTTTGCCGGTGCCGGTCTCTCCAAGTATAAGGACTGTTGAATCGGTTTCAGCGACCTGTTCGGCACTGTTCAGCATTGCCATGACCGGCTTGCTTTTTCCGATAATTTCGTCATGCTGGTGTTTTAATTCAATCTCTTCACGCAGATAAACATTTTCCTTTTCCAAGCGATCCTTTAGTTGTTTAATTTCGGTAAATGCTTTGGTGATATTATCATCAGCCTGTTTTCGTAACAATGCATTGGAAAAAACCTCGACTATGATTTTATATTGCTGAATCAGCTTTTCCGGCCAAACGTGTTCTCTTTTCGATGACATTAAAGAAATGGCCCCGGGGTCTATTCCTGCTGCTTCCAATGGAAAAACTAAACCGGATATGATCCCCGCTTGAATAAAATATTCTTTTTCCGCCTGAGCCTCTTTCGGTAGGTCCCGTGGATTTGAAAAGCAGAAGGATTCTCGGCTGAGCAATTTTTTGGCAAACCAGGGGAAATGAGCAGCTTTAAAAATAGAAGGCGAAGGCTTTTCACCTTCTTTACTAAAAGCATGCGTTATCGTAAATATGTCCTGATCCGGTAAGGATTGAATCAGATTCCCGAACTCAAGTCCTAAAAACTCAACGATGAGCCCAAGTCCGCGTTCAATATTTCTATCAATCTCTGAAGCTTCGATATGGATGAACGTAGCTGACAGCTTGGATATTAAATCTTCGAACTCCAACAGTTCATGGTTAATCTCGTCTGCTTCAATACGTTGCAGGGTTGTACCTAGCATATCAGCTAAAATTTTTAGGCGCTCTACGATGGGCGGCGGGTATTCACGCGGCTGACCGACTGTGTCTAACCCGATCATTCCAATGGATTTGTTTTCCACGCGAATGGGAACAACGACCCCCGAAGTGATACCGCCTAATTCGAGGCTTTGGCGTAAATTCCCTGATTCATCGGGCAGGTCAGTCAACCCCGGGCCTGTGTTGATCACCTTGCCCAAACGAAGCTGTTGAGCAAGCCAGGGAGAATCTTCCGCGAAATCCATCTTAAATAAGTTTGAAGGAACCTCAATGCTTTCCGCGGCCCAAATACTTCTATGATACAGGCTTTTACCGTCATGCGTGAATTGGGCAAGGAATGCCCGCTCGGTTTTCAGAAACCGGCCAAGGGCTTCTAGGGTTGTATTGATGGCATCGTCAAGTTGCTTTTTTCCTATTTGTGCCAATTGCGATGCAATGCCGGCAATCAGTTGCTCGAATTCCAGTTGTTCGGTGAGGGTCTGTTCGGCTTTTTTGCTATCGGTGATATCAAAGGCAATACCGCCCAGCAGCTTCTTGCCGGAGGGCAATTTGATGGGAAACTTGATGTCCTTGAACCAAAAAATCCCATCTTTTCCTAAATCTTTATATTCTTCCGTGATTTGCGGAGTTTCTCCATCTAATACGATGCGATCCAGTGCAATCAATTTTTGAGCTATTTCAGGCGAAAAGACGTCGCCAGTTTTAGATCCGACAAACCGCTCCGGTTCCATACCCGTGAATTCCCATGCGACCCGGTTACCGTATATATGGGTGTCGTTCTGGTCTTTCATGTACATGCGAGCCGGATTGTTGTCCATAAAAGCTCGAAATCGCTCCTCGCTTTCCCGCAGTTGAAGTTCGAGGTCTTTGATAATGGTGATGTCATGCGCATTGACGACCACGGCAGTCGCCTGATCATCTTCACCCTGAAAGGGATAGTAGCGCACATCCATATAGCGCCGACCCCATCCTGGAAAATCAAACCAATCCTGATAACTGACAATCTCCCCGGCCAGGCACTGCTGGTAGTGAGGCTCCATCTTTGTTTTAAAGTAATGGTCACCAAATAGTTCCGGGACACGGTGCCCGATTATCTCATCGATGGGTTTATTCAATGCTTGAGAATAGGAATCATTGGCATACAGATAAACATATTTGTGGTCAACCAACCCAATGGGATTATTGGTCGATTCCACTATCTGTTTAAATTGTTCTACTGCAAAAACGCTTTCTTTATCGATTGGTTTCTTCGGCAATGCCATGCCTCCAATGCCTTTCTTTATAAATCTTCCTCTAAATGAAAGTCTGACTACATGGTAGGGGAGATCTAATCTGGATACATGTATTTTCCCAGAAATCCAGTATATCACCTTTAGCAAAACCTTGTGATATTTTCAATTTGGGGGCTCCTGTCGAGGGGGGACAACATACCCATATCGCAATTTATCAAAACAGCGATATGCTATAATATCCGGACTGATGAATATTGCCAAGAAAATTCAGTATTCCAATAATTCCGGAATATTGCACACTGCTAATGGTATTACCCGCTGATCCGAAAATCAGGAATACCATCGAAACATGGTCGTAGTCTACAGCGGCGTTATGTGCGTTTAGCGGTCAATGTGACCGATTGCATGCTCTTGTTAGGCATACTGGTGGTGCTACTCTTCAGGTAGCGGTGGAGGAACGTATTTTTCCCACCAACCCTTCATTATCTCTTCCGAAACTTTGGCTGCGCCTGTACGTTTTGCTCTGCCCCATTCTGGGCCAGCTGGTGGCGGATACACACGGTCCCCAACGACGACTTCTCGCACGGTGATATTGTCTTTATTTACATTCCAGACGAAAAGATCGCTGGCTATTGTTAACGGCCCGTCATAGGTAGAGCGGATCTGTTCGGTGCTATCTTGAAGCAGTTCTGGAAGTAGTATGGCATGATAAGCTACTGCCATGCGTGGCTTGACTTCACTCATGATTTTGCCGAAGGCAGCTGGGGGTGTGTGTATATAGGCTGCCACATAGGTGGCAGTTCGCATGTTGTTCCAACCGTAGAAATTATTCATTTGTTCCGGCGTATAGATACACTCATGAACCACTACATCGGCACCTTTGGCATACTTAATGAACCACTTGTTGGGCACCGAGTCCCCTCCGAACACAAAGCTCAGCCCTTTCCAATCAAGTCGATAGCTGACCGAGCCATCCAGTTTGTGAATTGCGGGAAAAGAGATAATCCGCACCCCGTTCTTTTCATATACTACCTGGCCAGGCTTTTTGTAATCGAACTCGTGTGCGATTAAGTCTACCACCGGCATCGGGCCAGGCACCCGCACGACCGGTAATGTCCCATGCATAGGCCTTCTTGAGCCCTTCGACAAAAGCCTTGGTGCCCAACTCCGGCTTTGCGCCTGACGGTCCATAAATATGTAACGGGGTGTAGCGCCCGCTACCCCAGCCACCAACCCAAAGGGCATCCACATCACCGACGTGGTCAGTGTGCAAGTGGCTGAGGAACACTTTGTCAACTTTGGAGAAACGTGGCTGAATAGCAAACAGGTTTTCAATCGATCCAGTGCCGCAGTCAAACAAGAAAATATCCCCATTTCCTAGTTCTACCATAAAATTCGATGATTTTTGGGCCTTCGTCAGCGGCGTTGGCAACCCAGTACCAAGAGCGATTATGCGCATCTCATCGGAAGCGAGCTTCTCGGTATTGGGGTAGTAGACTCCTTTTTGGACGCTAATAGCCGCGCTTTCAGTTGAAAACAAAAAGGGGGTAACAAATACAGAAAAAGCCAAAAATGCAGCTATTTTAATCTGAATTTTCATCATATTGACCTCCTGTATTGAAATTACGGAATTAAAAGTTTAGCATTATTGTAGTTTTGATTTGTTATATATTTCAAAACAATATACGGGACCGTATATTATATTCAACCCCAAATTTCTAAAAGCTTATAATCGGAAATGATCAATACAAAAAAAGACTGGATCAAGGTAGGGTTCGAGATCCTAGTCAGTGAAGGTATCAGCAACGTAAAGGTAGAGCCCATGGCACGCAAACTGGGCGTGACAAAAGGCGGTTTCTACGGATATTTCCAGAATCGTGAGTCATTTTTACAGGCAATGCTCGAGGATTGGGAAGAAAGGCATAGCTCAGAGATACATAATCTCATTAGCAGTTTAACCGGAAGTCAATCTGATAAGTTGAAAAAGCTCTTATATGCAGTTGATGACATTAAATACGATGCCATTGAATTGGCTATATACAATTGGGCTGCCGGCGATTCACGTGCAAAAGAGGTTTTGATGAGAGTTGTCAGGGATCGGTTGGACTTTTGTGCGAACTTATTTCTTGAAGGGGGGTTTTCACAGGACGAAGCGGAAAAGCGGGCCAATATTGTTCACCACTATATGGCAGGATGTAAATCTTTCCGACCTTTGCTCCCAACAAACGGCAGCCCGGAGCGCCATGAGCAACTTGATCATTTTCTCAAACAGGTGATGGCATCGGTTGATTAGTATTGTAATGGAAATGAGCCGGATGAATCATATTGACAAGTGTTCACTATATAGCAATTTTTCTGAAATTCTAAACACTTCAAATGGTATTGCTCGAACCCAATCCAACTTGATGATCCAAGTTAGTGGCAAAGGCCGATAAATTGAAAAGCCGGGATGCCTATGAGGTCACCCCGGCTTAAGCACTATACTTGATAATTCATGTTTATCGCTAGATCAGGAATACCACCGAAACATGGTTGTAATGCTCGTTTATTTTGGGAGCTCTTTGAGCACTCGATAAATTAACCCAGTTGGCGAATACCGACTGGACTTTTATGTTGATATTGATAGAGATCTTGTTTCATCAGAAGGATACCTATTTTTCCAATGGCGGCTTATAGTTTGTTCCATTTCTATCATTGAAAGTAGCCCAGATCTTTTTAAGGGTTTCGGGCATCCACTCTTTGCCGCTCACTATAAAGTCAGTAAAGTCGTCACCCATACTCCCGCTTACCTTTTTAGGTCGGGTCGGCTCTGTCGGCCAGATATCCTGATCCACCGCAGCCATCCTCACGCGGATGTCATCTTTGGTTACATTGAAAACCATGTAATCTGTTGCCATTGCCAGGGGGCCGTCGTAAGTAGCCCGCACATCTGCCAATTGCTCCGGCAACGTATCGTGGTCATTGTAGAAATGGTAACCGACAGCTAATCGCGGTTTCGTCATGGCCATGATCTTACCGAATTGTTGGGGTGAGGTGTGCTTGATCGCTGACAACGTTAAGGCGAAATCCGGCCGGTATTTTTGTTTGTCGTATAAAATCTGTGGTGAAGCAAAACACTCATGCACGGAAATATCGACGCCTTTGGTATGTTCCAACCACCATTTATTGGGAAAGGTATCGCTGCTGTAGGCAAACTTCAAACCATTCCATTCAAGAATGAAACTGACCGAGCCATCCAGGGTATGAATCGCTGGAATAGAACGAATGGTGACCCCGTTTTCTTGATAGATGACTTTATTCACGCCCTTGTAGTCGAACTCATGAACTTCAAGTTGCTCTCCCCGCGAATCTAAAAGCCCGGCCAAGGTAGTCGCATCCCAATGGAGGTATTGTCTAAGTCCTTCCATGGCGTATTTGGTGCCGAATTCAGGTGCAGTGCCACTCGGACCCCAAACCCGCAGCGGATACGTCCGGTTCATTTTCACACCGCCGATCCACAAAGAGTCGATATCGGCCATGTGGTCCATGTGCAGGTGGCCAATAAAGACTTTATCCAGATAATCCATGGGGATCTTCATGGCCGCGAGCCGCGAGGCCGAGCCTTGCCCGATATCAAATAGAAACTTATCACCGTTGCCAAGTTCTACGAGAAAGCAGGCCGCCGCCTGTTTGGGGCGAATGGTCGGCATCCCGGTTCCAAGCGCCACTACCCGCATTTCATCGGGTGCCAGGTCTTCTGTGCCGGGATAGTAAACGCCGCGCTCCGCAATCGCTTTAGTTGGCGAAGCTGTGCCCTGCATGGGAGCTGCGTGTGCTTCTCCATCAGTTGCCCCATCTCCAGCCAGACGGCCTTGGTGAAACCCCAAAATATACACTGCCATGATAACGATCAGGCAAACACTCGTTGTAAAGAGAGTTCTCATTTTTTTCTCCTTTCAAGAGCTTTAGAATATCGAAGTTTTTCTTAAAGTAGAATTGTGAGGATGTAACAGAAACTTTAATGCATACAATGGTTAGTTCGTTGGAGTATGCTAGATCTAAAATAGCAAACCTGGCAACAGAATGCCAGCGATTATGATTGTTTGATCAGGTCCAATAACTATTTAAATACTAAGTTTGTCATCTTAAGAAAAAGGCCAATCACAGCCACGCTGTGATTGGCCTTTAGGCTTCAGGAAGTCTTATATTACTTCAAACCATGTTTCTTGCGAAATTCCTTGCAGGTATCGAAGTATCTTTAGCAATCTGTTAGGGCGGCCCGAGGCCGCCCTCTGGTAAATAGGGCATCAGTGATTTGAACTAACCGCCACTTCAAATCCGACAACGTCATCGACTACTGATATGGCAAAATTAAAGCTATCGCCATGAGAAACTTGAGGTTCGGGGACATGGTGATAGACGTGCTTTTCCACGCGGCGGTGACGTTTGGGTCCGTGGCGATAGATGTGCCTTTCCGCGAGGAATATTTCAGGTATTCCTTGGTGATCAGTAAGTCAGGAATACCATCGAAATATGGTCGTAGTTAGAGTTGCCCCTTGAGTTGTGATATAAATCAGATGCTATTGTTCTGGTTGGAAACATCATGGTTTCTCTACGGAGATGGCAATCATCTCTGTGACTAAGAACACCACCTTTTCACCCACCTTCCGCTGACTCAAATCGATATCATCGCGCACGGGAAAGGTTTCATTGTGCCCATCCTCAAAGCGCAGTGTGGCCGTGCGCTTGGCCGGGTCAATGGCCACGACCGTGGCGGTGACCTTTACGGTTCCGGCCACCAGGCCGCCCGGTTTGGCACCCTCAGCAGCCAACGCAACCATGGCTGCAGCCCCATCAGGCGTGGCAGCGCCTTCTTCGTCAAGATAAACAACTGTCTCTTCAGTCAAGGTGGCGGTAACAAGGTCGCCCGTTTTTATATGGTCAAAGTTGACGACTTCCGGTCCCACCTTCACCTTGGTCTTCTTACCATTCGGCAGTAAAAGTGTCAGCTTCCGTTTGGCGGTATCAACAGCGGTAACTTTAACGCTCACCTCCATGGTATTAACGAAAACGCCGCCGGGTACACCTTCCTTTACGGCAGCGGTACTCTTTGCTGTCCCTGGAGGTGGAGGTGAGGTTGTTGTGCAAGCGATGACAAAGCTCAGCGTGGTTAAAAGCAGTGCCAAGGTGGCAAATCTGGTTGGATGGAAGGCCGCATGTCTGAGGTGCTTGTGTCTCATGGTTGTTCCCCTTTTGCATTAGGTCTGATAGAAACAGTGCTATCCATTGTCGGTTATTGGCTCATCATCTGTTCAACTATATCCTGGAAGCCTTCCGTGGGCGCCCCGAGAGCATCGGCCATGCGGTCCATGTAGTTGAACAGGGCCGTGACGGCCACGGCTTCGAAAATTTCCTCATCCGTGCACCCCACGTCCCGCAATCCTTCAAACATACCTTCATGGACCTTGTAGGCATGCCGGTTAACCGTTTCGGCAAAATTCAGTAGTTGTTTGGTCTTCATATCGATCAGGTCGGATCCGTCTACATCTGCCAGGATGCTGTCTACCTCTTCCCGCGTGAAGCCTTGCGCCATGGCCATGGCGCTGTGGGCATCCACTCAGTAGGCACAGGTGTTCAGTTTGGATACGTGCGCGGCAATGAGCTCCTTGGTAGCCCGGGGCAGGGCGTGGTCTTCGATCATCAGGTGGTTGACATAGGATGCAATGGGTTTCAGCAGGTCCGGACGGATGCTCTGGGCAATGAAAACCTTGGGGACGATTTGGAACATCGATTCCAGCAAATCATAGGATGATTTCAGCTGACCTTCAGCTTCCTCAACATCGGTTGTTTTCAGAAGATAGCTCATTTGATAACCTCCTCGGTAGGAATCCAGACAAGATATCACACCATAAGGCCTAATTACCGTTTGTCAGTACTTAGTCCAATTCGATTTTAAAACCCAAAAACTTCTTTAGCCGCAGACGAACGCAGACATCATCCGGCCGACGTGGCCGGATGAAATTTACCATGCCCTTCGGGCAAACAACTATTCATCGCAAAATTTTATTCAATTATAATTAGAATTATGGATTGTGATTTTCTCGCGAAGCGATGGCTACCCAAGCCCGGGCAAGTCGGCCGGGCTTTGTCTGCGAAGGTCGAACGAGCAAAGCGAGTGGGCGGCTAATTAATTCCCTGAAAACCCTAAAACGGCCTATCTTTTTCTGGCCAGGTGCGCCACTACCATGCCATTGGTCATGGAATGATAGGTCACATCCTCAAAGCCACAAGTTTCCAAAATCTTGGCGAGTTCGTCCGGCAGGGGAAACATGCGGATGGTTTCCGGCAGGCAGGCATAGGACTCGGCACTGCCGGCGATTAGCTGGCCCAGCAGCGGCATGACGTTGAAGGAATAGAAATCGTACAGTGCCCGGAAGACAGGATTGGTCGGTCGGGAGAATTCCAGGCAGAGAAACTTGCCCCCGGGTTTCAGGACCCGGTGCATTTCCTGAAAGCCCTGTTCGAGGTGGGTCAGGTTGCGGATGCCGAAGCCGACCATGGCGGCGTCGAAGGTTGTGTCTGGAAAGGGAATCGATTCCGCATCCCCCTGGACCCAGCTTATTTTGGGTGAGAGCGGGTGGGGTGCATAGGTCTGACGGCCCGCAGCCATCATGGCCATGTTGATGTCACAAATGATTGCCCGGCCATGCATACCTGTCCGGGCAGCGGTCAAGTGAGCCAGGTCACCGGTGCCGCCGCACAAATCCAGGATTCGATCACCGGGCTGGGGGCTGAGAAGCCGGATGGCTGCTCGCTTCCAGGCGCGCTGAATACCGAAGCTGAGCAGGGAATTCATGAAATCGTATTTTGGCGCTACCCGCTCGAAGTGTTGCCGAACAGCGGCGGCTTTTTCGGCTTCATCGAAAGTCTTAAGGCCGAAGCGCGCCTGCCCGGTCGCACGCACGTGCTGGTCCAGTTGCTGTTCGCGATCAGATGATTTAAACCATTTGGGGTTTTTCCTAAAAAGCATTCAAACCTCTGTCTACATTTCCTGCCCACAACTCCCAATATACGTCATGCCGGACTCGATCCGGCATCCAGGAAGTTTCTGGATCCCGGCCTTCGCCGGGATGACTACAGGGTAGTCGTGGATTATCGAAAAGTAGTAATAGTATGGGGTGTATCAATCAAATTAGAGTCAGACTCATGTCGTTTTAACAAAGTGCATCAAATAATTCATGGCTGTACTTTTACACAGCGCAGCGTACCCTCCAAAGGGAATATAACGCATACCCGCCACATCGACCAGTCGTAATCCGGCCGCCTGGCCCCAACGCTCCATTTCTTCCGGGCGAATAAAGCGTGCGTATGTGTGGGTGCCCTTACTGACGATCCCGAGAACATATTCGGCGACCCAGATAACGAGCAGCCGGGCAAGCCAGGTTCGATTGACCGTGGAAAAAAAGAGGTGACCACCGGGCTTGGTTAGCTCAGCGCATGCCTTGATAATGGATGCCGGATCAGGCACATGCTCAACGAGTTCCATGCACGTTACCGCAGCAAATTGCTCCCGATAGGCTTGCGCAAAGTCTTCGGCCGTACTTTCAACATACTCAATCTCAAAGCCACTCTCTTTCGCATGCTCCCGGGCAACATTCAAAGCAGGCACGGCCATGTCGATGCCGGTCACCTGTGCGCTGGCCGAGGCCAAGGCTTCGGATACCAGTCCGCCACCGCAGCCCACATCCAACACTGGCTGGCCTTTTATCTCGGCCCGGTCGAGGACATATTGCAAGCGAAGGGGATTGATATCGTGCAACGCCTTGAGCTCCCCGTCGCGGTCCCACCAGTGGGCAGCCGTGGCGGCGTAGCGGGCGATTTCGTTATTGTCGATATTCACTTGGTTCATAAGCTATGCATAAACTCGAAATTCGAAGCACGAAATACGAAACAAATTCTAAATTCGAATATTCAAATGTTCTAAACAAAAATCAGAAGATCAAGGCCATTTATTAAACGTGGCGCCTGTCTTTGCATTTTTCCATTTTTTTGTTTTGATCATTGCATTTTTTTGTCATTCGAATTTGTTTCGAGTTTCGATATTCGAATTTCGGGTTTGAACATTGAAATGTTGATTTATCCTCTTTTCACCAGCCGCAACGTGTTTCCTATTACCGATAAGCTGCTCAGCAGCATCGCCGTTACGGCCACCAGGGGACTTAACAGGCCACTCATGGCGATGGGGATGCTGATGATGTTGTAGGCAAACGCGCACACCATATTTTGAAAGATCGTGCGGTTGACCGGCTTCGCCAAGTTTAAAAAGTCCACCACCTGCGCCGGGTCGCCGCGCATGAGGGTAATATCGGCAACCTCCTGGCCGAGGTGGCTGCCGGAATGCATGGCCATGGAAAGGTCGGCCTGCACCAGGGCCGGGGCATCGTTGATGCCATCGCCGATCATGGCTACCCGTCGTCCGATGGCCTGGAGTTCTTTTACAAACGTGGCTTTATCCGCCGGCAGCATCCCACCGGCTGCCTCCGCGATACCGATCAGTCCGGCCACCCGATTGGTGGTATCGATATCATCACCTGAGATCAGGTAAGACCGATAACCTGAAGATGCAAGGGTCGTGATGGTTTCTTTGGCAGCCGGCCGCACCTTATCACCAAAGATGAATACTGCACACAGCTTTCCGCCTTTTCCCATGTACACAGAGGAGGGCAGAGCCTGCTCAGCGAATTGCCCATACAGATCGTCCAAATTGGCTGAAGCCAGTTCGGCTGCCAGAAAGGCCGCCGATCCGATTTTCACTTCTTCACTGCCGACAAAGCCGGACAGCCCGTTTTCAAACAGCTGGATGTCGCTAACCCCTGGTATGGAAAGGTGATTGACAGCAGCCTGACGTTGGATTTCCAGGCCGATGTAATGCTCGGATGCGGTCTCAAGGCCGGCGGCCAATGCCAGGGCTTCATCCGACGATTCAGACGAAAAGGTTTGGATATCGAGCAATTCCCAATGGCCTTGTGTCATTGTCCCGGTTTTATCAAATACCAGGGTATCCAGCGTGGGTGACTGCTCGAAGCAAGCAAAGGATCGGACGAGGATTCCTTTGCGGCTGGCCAGGGATATGCCGGCCACCCTGGCCAGGGGGATGGCGACACCCAGGGCGCAGGGGCAGGAAATGACCATGACGGTGACGGCGCGGATGACGGCCTCGGCCGCTGTTAATCCGACCAGTTTGCACACGATCCCGGTTCCGACGGAAAGGGCAAAGATCGTCGGGACGAACCATTGCAAAACCTTATCGGTGCGGCCTTCCAGGGGGGTCTTTTCACCGAGGGCTCGCTGCATGATTTGGATCATCTGTCCCAGGATTGATGCCGCGCCTACATCGACGGCCTCTACCTGAAACGTGCCTGTCACCACAAGGGTTCCCGAGTAGACCCGGTCTCCCGGCGCCACCTGCAGAGGAAGCGATTCCCCGGTCAGGGAAGACTCATTGATCGTTCCGCTGCCCACCGCAACCTTACCATCCGCCGGCAGGATTTCGCCTTCGGTAACCTGGAAAAGATCGCCGGGTTGTAATTGCTCGATCTGACTGTAGCGCCCTTTTGGAAAGTCATCGGTGCATATTTTTACCTTGGTGGGCTGCAGCGCAAAAAATGTTTCCAGGTCCAACAGCACCCGGTTCTTGGCCCTTTGCTCCAGCCATTTGCCCAGCAGGGCCAGGGTTACCAGCATGGCGGCGGTGTCATAGTACAGGTGCAGGCTGCCCTGAAACAGGTTGAAAGTACTGAAAACATATGCGGTCAGGGCGCCGGCCATGATCAGGGTTTCCATACCGAACGAGCCGGTGCGAAGTCCGCTGATGGCCTTTTTCAGAAGGCTGTGACCGCCATAAAAGAGAACGAGCGTGGTTATGGCAAAGATCGGCCAGGAAAGCTTGTAGATGGTATCGGGGGAAAAGGTGGTGATAAAGCCGGTGTAAAGCGCAAACGACAGCATCATGACATTCATGGTGAAGAAGGTCGCGATGCTGAAACGAACGAATTCCCGGTTACGGCCAGACAAACCTTCGTCAGCGTCCGAGCCGGCTTGATAACCCAGGCTCTCGATAACACCCTGGATGTGGGTGGGTGCTGTCTGCATCGGGTCATATTCGCAGCGAACCCGGTCAATGGAAAAATTACAGACAGCACTTTGAACGCCCTTTGTTCTTTTCAGGCCTTCTTCAATGACCCAGGCACAGGCCGGGCACCACATGCCGGTGACCTTCAAGTTCAACTCAAGAAGGTGGGCGTCGCCACTGATGGTAGCAGGGGCGGTTTTCTCCGGCAACGCTCCTTTTGGTTGTCGGTATGATGGCAGGTCGGCCGCACTTTGGGGAATGATTCCCAGGTCCCGGCATTTTTTAAAAAGGGGGCTATCAGTAAAGTCAGTAGGCTCCGATGAATCGGAGGCTTCCAGGAGCATGATGAATACCTGCCGGCAGCCGGTACAGCAGAAATAATATGTTTTCTGATCGGTTTTATAGGTGACTGTCCGGCCGGCCTGGTTAGGCAGGCCGCAGAGGTCACAATTGTCTACAGCGGATTTCATGTACGCAACCCGAATATTTCATGAAAATGATCAGCAGCCCTGTTGGCAGGCGTCTCCGTCAAAGATTTAAAATATCAATCTGCTGCAGACTGCCTTGAAAATGTAAATATGTAAATAAAAAGAAATCAGGATAAGAATTTTCATGAAAAATTTGGGTTACGGGCGGGTGCCTAAAGATTTCACGTAGGCGATAATCTGCCAGCGGTCGGCCATCGAGATGGTAGTAGCCAGAGCAGGCTGGCGGCCGTCGGGCTTGCCGTAGCTGATCTCGTGGAAGAGTGCCCCGTCGCTCATGGCCTGCACCTTGGGGCTGCGCAGGTCGCCCGGCAGGGGCGCGAAGCTTTGACCCACGGTGCCGTTGCCGTCATGGTTATTTCCGTGACAATGGCTGCAATAGCGCGTGTAGCCTGTTTCGCCACGCTTGAAATCAAAGGCGGATGTACCGCTCAGGGGCGAAATCAATTCTTCGGCCCGGGTAGTCCGCGTGAGAACTTCCCCGCCATTGAAGGGAATGATCCCGGCGGTCATGATGGGAATGGGCTCCTCGTGGGGTCGGATGGCCGGGGTCTGCCACATGCGCCCTACAGACAGGTTGTCGTCATACGCGGTAATTACAACGTAGGCGCCGACAAGCACCACGGACACCGCTATGAGGATAACCATTACCTGTTTCATTTACTCCCCCTTCTCGCCCTTCACATGCTGAGGATAGGGCAGGCTTGGATAAATTGCATAGGGCGATTCGCCCGGGACATCTTGTACCGGGCGGTAATCCCAATCCGGTTGTCCCAGGTCCCCGATGACGAAATAGGCCAGCCCGCCTTTAATGAGGATGAAAACCAACAGCAACACGATAATCACCCACGTCCGGAAGGTGGAGTGTTCGTGATGATGTTCGGTTTCCGTATGGCCGCTCATAGCTTGACCTCCAGGACACCGTAGTAAATGATGTATAAAAACGCCCACAGCAGGGTGCCGGCTATGATCAAAATCAAAGTCAGGGGGAAGGGCGCCTCGCGCTCCTCGATCCCATCAACATAGGTCGTGTGGACGTCCTGCATGCGTTTCTCGGAATCCTTCGATCGAAAATAGGTGCCGGACAAACTGACCGCCAGTACAATGATGCCCAGAACGGCCGGCAGCAGGTACAGGATAAAGTGCTGCAAATTGCGTAATTCGAAGTAATGCATATGTGCATCCTCTATTTTGCGGCCAACTCAGCTCGCACGCCACAGAGCAAATATTACCACGGCAAAACTGGAACACAGGCCCACGATCACCAGACCGAAAAGGGCATATACCTCAATGCGGCTGGCGCGGGAAGCCCGCACAGATCTCTGGGGTCCGGCTTGCGTTAGCGGCAAAAAGCGCGCGCGCTGCTGATCTTTAAATTGACCGTTTTTCAACGCCCAGGCGAATACAACCAGTGCTACAAAAAGTCCAAAAACCATGTAGCTTATGAAGTATGGATAGTACATAATTGCAATTCATCAGGGTTCGTTGGCAGCGTCGATCCCCCTGGGTTCCTTGTTGGCGTCCGAATCATTGATGAAATAAACCGCCACGTAATCGCCGACCTCCCAAATTTTCTGGGATTCCAGCTCATGTTTGAAATAGGGCATGGCTGTACCCGTGATACCATTCATTATCTGGTAATAGATAATACCGCCGGATATTTCCCGGCCCTTCAGAATCGTAAAATTGAGCGGCGGCGGATAGATCCAGGGTTGGGCCGGGCCCATCCCGTCCCCCACCGGTCCATGACATCCGATGCAAAATTGCTGGTAGACCACGTGGCCGCGCTGCAAGCTGGCCTTGGTCGTTGGATACGGATTGGGCAGATCACGCCAGCCCTGGGGCACGATTTCGGCCAGCCAGCGAGCATTGGCATCCGGTCCCGCCTCATAGGCCTTGATGGATTCTTGCTTCCAGTAGCGCTGCCGCTCCATCCGTTTGTCCGCCGCTTTCAGTCCCAGACTTTGAACATACTGGGTAATTGTGTCAAGGCGCTCTTCGCCCAGCCAGGCAAAGGGCGGCATGATCGAATTGGGACGCGTGTAGCGCGGATTCACGAAATGCGCAATGTGCCAATCGTCGGGATGCTCACCACCTTCCTGAGACAGGTCGACACCGGTGCGGGCCGACCCCAGTTGAATGGGGCGATCTCCGATGTAGTCACCGGCCTGGGCAATGCGGTGGGCGCCATGCCCCCAATCGAAGGTCCGGATCGATTGGCTGTGGCAATACACACAGCCGTTTTGCAAGTAGATTTTAAATCCGGCCTGTTCCACCGCCGTGCGATCGCGATAGATCTCAGAAGGCGTATAGTCTGTAGTTGCATAGGGCCAAACCACCATCAACAAGACAATGACGGTCAAGATGGCGAGGGCCCCGCCGACCACAGCTATGGGGGTCATCTTCATTCTGTCGCTGCTCCAGGATTGAAAAATAGCGTGCGCACCACGTTATATAGACCAATATACGCACCCGCGAGGATAAAAAGTCCTGCCGAAGCGCGGATAACATAGTAAAGATGAATTTCGGGCAGTACCCGATAAATGGTTTCGCCGTTGTACCAGGCATTGCCCTGGATCAAACCGACAATGGTCAGATCGACAGCCATCACGGAAACGCCGATGAGCACCAGCCAGTACTGCAAGTCAGCCAGGTAGCGGCTGTACAGCGGTTTCTTGGTTATTTTGGGTAGCACAAACCAGAGACCGCCCAAAGCGGTTATGCCGGCGAAGGCGAAGACACCAATATGGGCATGTCCAACCACCCAGTTGTTAAAGTGGGTAATTCGCTGGACTTGCGGCAGTGCCATGAAACTGCCCTGGAAATTGGCGAAAAAATACATAATGGTACCGGTAAACACAAACTTGGCACCGATGTTGGCATGAATATCACCCAGCTTGCCCCGCACGGTGTACCAGATGTTGATGAGGAACACCATCACCGGAATGACCATGGCCACACTGTCCACAATGGAAATGACTTTCAACCAGGTCGGAACCGGCACCTGTAACAAATGATGTGTGCCGATATGCGTATAGACGACAATCAACGACCAGAAGCCGATCAAAGAAAGGGTGTGGCTGTAGAGGGGGCTGCGCGTTGCCAGCGGCAGCACGTAGTAGGCCACAGCCAAGCCCAGTGGTGTCAGCAGCAGCCCGAAAATGTTGTGGCCGTAAAACCAGAGTAAGATAGCATCGGGAATGCCCAGCAGGGCGCCGCTGTCCGGTTTCCAGATAACATTGCCCAGGCAATACCCGACAGCAGTCAGGATCAGGGCCGCACAGGTGTACCAGATGGAAACATAGAGGATATGTTCTTGCCGCTGACGCACCGTCATGAAAATATTGTAGATGACCATGACGAACAGGACGGCGATCATGATATCCACCGCCCAGGGCAGTTCGGCATATTCACGGCCCTGGCTGAAGCCCAAGGCCAGGGTTATGACCGCGATCACCAGCATGATGTTCCACAAAACCGCTGTGACGACGCCCAATTTCTGGCTGTACAGATGGGTGCCCAGCAGGCGCGGTGTATAATACAGGGCCGCGGCCAGGAACCCGGGCGTGACAAAGCCGAAAAGCACGAGGTTGACATGAATGGGGCGCGAGCGGCCAAATTGAATATATTCGATATTGGCCAAGAAGTCCGGCGCGACCAGATAGCCGGCCGCAAGCATGCCAAAGCTTGTTGCAAAGGCAAACCACACCGCGGATGTCAATGCGAATGCCTTGGCAGCCAGGTGGTTGGTCTCGGTATGTTCTATGCTTTCAGCCAAATCAGTAGGTCCTTGTGCGACGGTTGGTGAATCAGGCAGCTTTTGGCGATTAGCTATTAGCTGTTAAAATCAAATTACTATCTGTTCTTTTGCTAACGGCTAATGGCTAATTGCTTATAGCCATATCTCTATATCTCTTCTGGCCTCTTCTTTTTTCTCTTTCTCTACGACTCATGTATCCAAACCATTTCTAACTATGACACGCTATCCAGCAGTCTAAAGGTGCCTTCTTCTCGCGATGACACTCGATGCAAAAGCCCATTTTGAATCGATGGGTTCTCAGGCGATCCGCTTCTCTAACCTGCCCATGGCAGCTTTCGCAAGCAATCTCCTTTTTTATATGACGCTTATGGTTAAAGACCACATGTTCGGAAACATGGAACACCTTGCGCCAGGGGGTCGGCGTGTTTGTATTGTAGTACTCGTGCTCTTTTAATATCTGGGGGTGGTTGGCAATGATGTAGTTGTGGCAGTGCAGGCATTTTTCCACCGGCGGCAAGCCCGGGTGCAGGGAGTATTCCACATAGGGATGGCAGTAGTAGCAATCGATGGCCTTGACCCCCGAGTGCAGCTGGTGGCTGAAGGGAATCGGTTGCTCCGGGGCCATGTTCCGGATGGGAAATAAATAGAAGAGATACAAGAATACCAGCAGCATCACTACCGACAGGGCGGTCAACGACAGTGGTGCCCAGTTGGCAGCGATCGCTTTGAGGGTTTCCTTGAAGCCGGAAACCGCGCGCATGGGTTTGCCGCCGGTGCCCACGATGATGGTCAGGGTCACAATGGTCAGGATCCCAAGAGTGGTAAGCAGTATCTCCATTACTTACCTCCCCCGGCATCTACCTGGAGCAGTTCCGGGAACTGCCGCAGGTAGGTGGTGACGGCCAGGGCCAGCAGCCCTACAAAACCAAGGGCAACCAGGACATCCGTAAAGCCCAGGGGCAGGCTGGTAGCATGATGATGATAGGCCGGCCCAATCAGCAGGTGGTGCTCCAGCCACATGCCGCTGATAACCACCGTGCAGATGACGATCATGGCTTTCGGGATCGTTTTGATCTTCTTGTTGAGCAGAATCAGAAACGGGGCCACGAAACAGACGATGAAAACCGTCCAGGCCACGTTGTTCCAAGGGTAGAGCATGGTGCGTTCGATGATATAGGCGGTCTCTTCCGAGATGTTGCCGTACCAGATGACGACGAACTGAGCGTAGAAGAAATCCGCCCAGACCAGACAGAATCCAAAGAAGAGTTTGCCCATGTCGTGGAACTGGGATGATTTCAAACTGAATGGGGTCTGGGGGCTCATATGCAGGATGGCCGCCAGGATGATCAAGGCGCCGAACCCCATATAAATCGCCTTGGCGAAGTTGTAGGCCCCGAACAGGGTCGAATACCAGTGATAATCCATGCTCATGATCAGATCGTAACCAATCAGGGAGAGGATCAGGGCGAAACTCAGCATGTACAGATACGCGTAAACCGTCATCCGGTGTTTGTACTTTTCCGCATCCGGCGGGTTGTTGCGCCACCGGGTGAAGAGAAAGTCGCGCACCTTGCCGCGGGTGCCGTTGTCCTTTAGCTTGAACCACAGGGCGTGATAGAGATAGAGCAGGCCGAAGCCATACAGCAGGATCAGGCCGATCAGGTCGCGGAAGAAAAGGAACGGGACATTGAGCCAGATTTCCTTGCCGTGCAGGTCCTTGCCCAGCCAGGGGAAGACATGGTCCTGGCCAATGAACAGGATCACGAACATAACGAGAGAGACTGGAAAAAATGCGCTGAAGGATTCGGCCAGGCCGGCCAGCGGTCCGCTCCAACGGGCTTTGACCACATGCATGAGGGTCGAAAAAACCATCCCGCCCTGGGCTATGGCTGACACGAGCAGAAAGCCGACCAGGTAGGCCTGCCAGGCCTGTCGCGGGTGCTGCCCGCCGGCCTCGATCAAGAAGGCGATCGCGCCGACAGCAACTAGGCAGCCGAAGACGATCATCAACGGGGAACTTTTTTTCGAATCGGTCATAGGTTTCTTCTCAAGCGACGCTCGGGGCCGCCTCAAACGTTCGGATGCGTGCGCCTCTTTCGGTAAAAAAGGCTTCCAACTCGCCGGATTCCTCCGGCCCGCACGCCGCCAGGATGCCATACTGGTCGGCGGAACATTTGGGCGCGTAATTCTGGCTGTAATTGAAATTCGGCAGATTGGCCTGGATGATCAGGCCGATGACATTGCCGAACACCGCAAATAAAATCGTAAACTCAAAGCCCACGATAAAAAAGGGCACCAGCGCCACGATCGGTTTTCCGCTGACGATCAGGCTCCAGCGGGCGGCGGTAAAGGCGGCCAGTAAAAATCCGGTGAAAAACCCGATTATCCCGCCAGCCAGGGTGAACCAGCCCACCCGGCTCTTGCGCATACCCAGTGCCTTGGGGATGCTTTCACTGGGAATCGGGCTGTGGACCCGTTCGATGCCCCATCCCAGGGCCTGCATGTCGGCGATGGCGGCCACGGCATCCGCCTCGGTTTCAAAAAGTCCCATTAATTTAATCTTCTCAGCCGTCATGCGATGCTCCGTGGTGCAGGGTTTCTTTCATCTCCGTCATGGACACCGAAGGCAGGTGTTTGACAAATAACAGGAACAGGAAAAAGAAAAGGCAGAAGACGCCGATCATAATACCGAATTCAACCAGCGTGGGACTGTACAACCCCCATGCATTCGGCAGAAAACCGTGGGCCACACTGCCGACAATGATCACGAAGCGCTCATACCACATACCGATGTTCACCAGGATGGAGATGATGAACAGCGTTTTCAAATTGGTCCGGACCTTCTTGAACAAGTAGAAGAGTGGTGCGATCGTATTGCAGGTTACCATGATCCAGTATGGCAGGGCGTAATCGCCGAAAGCACGCCACCAGAAAGATTCCATCTCAACGATATTGTGGCTGTACCAGGCGATAAAAATTTCGGTAGCGTAGGCGAAGCCGACGATAAGGCCGGTAAACACAATCGTTTTGGCCACGCTTTCCAGGACATGGATGGTAATGATTCGTTCGTAGCCGAAGATCTTGCGCAGGGGTATCAGCAAGGTCAGGACCATGGCCAGGCCCGAGTGGATGGCGCCGGCCACAAAGTAGGGCGCGAAGATCGTGGTGTGCCAGCCCGGAATGACTGACAAAGCGAAATCCCATGACACCACGCTGTGGACCGAGATGACCAGCGGCGTGGCCAGCGCGGCGAAGAAAAGGTAGCCGCGGGCGTAGTTGTGCCACTGGCCCTGTTCGCCGGTCCAGCCCAGGCTCAGAATAGTGAATATCCGCTTGCGGGTACCGGTTGCCCGATCGCGTATGGCCGCCAGATCCGGCATCAACCCGGTGTACCAGAACAGGGCGCTCACCGTCAGGTAGGTACTGATCGCCACCACGTCGAACATCAACGGCGACTGAAAGTTGGGCCATAGGGTCCGCTGATTGGGAAGTGGCAGCATATAGAAAACCAGCCATACCCGACCCAGGTGAATGAACGGAAACAGGCCAGCGCAGCATACGGCAAAAACGGTCATGGTTTCCGCGGCCCGCGCGATGGGGTTGCGCCATCCGGCCCGGAACAGGTGCAAGATCGCGGAGATGAGGGTGCCCGAGTGGGCAATACCTACCCAGAAGACAAAATTGATGAGATAGGTGCCCCAGTGTACCGGGGTGTTCATCCCCGCCACGCCCACGCCGATGAAGATCTGGTAGAGCCAGCACCCGGCCCCCATCAGTACACCGGCAAACAACAAGGCCACTATACCCCAATACTTCGCCGTCGGCGGACTGAGGGTGTCGATGACAGTGTTGTCTATCTCTTTGTAAGTTAATTCCGACATAGCGTTCGCTACAAATTCGAAATCCGAATATCTAAATTCGAAACAATCTCGAATGACAGAAATTCAAATGCGCTAAACAAGCTATAAGGTTGCTCAGCCGTTCTGGTTTTTGTTTTTGTCATTGAGGCTTTTGAATTTCTAATTTGTTTCGGGTTTCGTTATTCGAATTTCGGATTTAGAGTTTTAAACCTCCTGTATTACTTTCTTCAAGTAAATAACTGCCGGTTTCGCATTCAGATACCCCAGCACCTGATACGCCCGGGGATCCTTGATCAACTTGTTGATTCGGCTGTTGGCCTCCATGAAGCTGCCGAATGTCAATGCGCCGGTGGGACAGGTCTGGGCGCAGGCCGGCGTTACTTCCCCATCGCGGATATCGCGGTCCTGATCCTTGGCAACCTGGCGGGCCGTCTTGATGCGTTGCACGCAAAAAGAGCACTTTTCCATGACCCCTTTAGTCCGCACGGTGACATTCGGGTTGAGCTGCATCTGCAATGGGTCGGGCCACTCCCATTCATACCAGTTGAAGCGGCGCACCTTGTAGGGGCAGTTCTGGGCGCAGAAACGGGTGCCGATGCAACGGTTGTAGATCTGGTTGTTCAAGCCTTCATGGGAGTGGTGGGGCGCATAAACCGGGCAAACCGATTCGCAGGGCGCATTGTCGCAATGCTGGCACATCATGGGCAGAAAAATCGATCTTTCCGGAAGCTCCCGTTCCATGTATCGCGAGATCCGCAGCCAGGCCATTTCCCGGCCTTCAAGAATGCGCTCCTCCCCAACGATGCCGATATTGTTTTCCATGTAGCAGGCCGAAACACACGCCCCGCAACCGATGCAGCGGTCCAGGTCCACCACCATGCCCCAGCGATAGGTGTCGTGTTCGTGGGGTGGATAAAAATCGCGGCGGCGATCATACCCGGCCGGCGTCGGCGGTGTGAAGGGAAAGTCTTCCATTGTGAGGCCGTGCTTGACCGCTTCGTGTTCCCCTGCGGCCGTCAACTCTTCGAGGGGAACCGAGATCGCGATTTTGCGATTATACTGCGACGTACTCCCGGCGAAGCAGGCCAGTTGCTGACGTTTTCCGGCGCCGCTTAACTGCTTTATTGGGGTAGTGTAAGCCAGGCCGCCGGCGTCCTGATCGAACGCAGCATCCAGAACCTGCAGCGGGTTGAGACCACGATCACGGGCATAGCGGCCATACGCGGTGTGGCCCTGGCCGATGGCCATGGCACATACATCCGGGTGCAGCCCTTCGTAGCCATAAACCGGTGCCGTCAGTTTGCCGGACGCGGAAGCGATGGTCACGTGGTCGCCGTCCTTCCACCGCTGGGAGCGCATCACGGCCGGGTGCACCATCAGGGGCGTTTGCCAGGCCACCTGGCTCAGCGGATCCGGGATTTCGCACAAAAGGGACTTGTTGGCCCCGCGGCCGTCAAAAAAGCGGACGGACGGCATGGCCAGGAAGAATTTGCCCTTATCTTTCCTGCCGGTTCGCGCCAGGTATTGTTCCAGGCGTGGCAGCATATCCGGGTTCGGGGTCACGTTCCGGTTGCCTTTGCCCCGGCCTTTGTAGAACCGCCCGCCTTTTTGTATCAGCCGCAGCCACTCGGTTGAGGAGGCGCTGTGTGGTCGGCCGGTCAGTTTGGCGGCCACCAACTGCTTATAGTCGGTTGCCGGCGGTGTTTCGAAAGCCGCCTTTAACATGACATCACCGATGGATGGGGCCTTGAAGGCTTTGCCCATGGCCGGTTGCATGGTCCCTGTGACAAATTGTTTGCCTTCATACGTGTCCCAAGTTTCCAGGGCATGTTGAATTGGAAATACCAGATCGGCCACCGCTGCGGTTTCGTCCAGGCTGCTGGTGAAGGCGACCTTGAAAAGGTGCTTTTTGAAGAGCGCACCAGCGACGTCGGTTCCCGGAGGCAGGGTAAAAAGCGGGTTGGTTTGATGGAGCAGGAGAACGCTCACCGGTTCTTTATCGATCTCTTTGAAAAACTCCAGGACCCGGGCCTTGCTGGTAGCGGCTTCTACCCGATGCCGGTTGTCGAAATCGTAACTGGTCAAAACCGGATCCAAAAGCACGTTCAACGTGGCTGCCGCCAGGTCGACAACGGCGGCCTCCGGACCTGCGGCAGACGCGGACCCCAGTATCAGGGGACGGTGGGAGGCTTTCAATTGGTCGGCCAGCTTTTCCAGTTGGCCGGTGTCAATATTGCATTCAGCGGCCACGCCTTCAGAATCCAGGCCGGAGGTGGTCTGGTCGAGAGCGGCCCGGAAGTCCTCCGGCAAATGATAGCCGGCGCCACCGGCCAGCGCGTTTTTGATCAGCCAGAGCGCTACCAGCGCTTCGGTTCCCGGCCGGCATGCGAGCCATTGATCGGCATTGGCTCCGGTCAGGGATTGCACCGGGCTAACCTGGATGAAACGGCCTTTGGTTCCATCCTGAATGGCGTGCATGGCTTTGAACTTCCAGGCATATTCTACCGGGGAAAGCCAGGTTTCCAAAAAATCCGCGCCAAAACCGAGAATGAAATCGGCTTGTTCCATATTATAAGCGGGCAGGATCGGCAGACCGAAAAGTTGCCGGTGGGCATATTTCAATGACTCGAAGGCAAAAGGTTCGTACATCACCGGGCCGCCGCTGTTCCACTCGGCGAGTGCGCCGGTGAACACCCCTTCGAGCGTCCCGCCGACCAGCTCGGAGAGCATCCGAACGCGGTTGGGACCTTTGGCAGCCGCGGCATTGGCCCTATTGCGGATCATGGCAATGGCGTCTGCAAAGCTGATCGGCTGCCATTTTTCCCCTTTTTTTAAGAGCGGTTGTTTGAGTCGGTCCGGGTTGTAGAGGGATTGCAGGGCAGCCTGGCCCCGCATGCAGAGCCGGCCCCGGTTAATCGGATGGTGAGGATTGCCTTCAAGTTTAATGAGGCGGCCTTCCCGGCTCTTGGCGATGACGCCGCAGCCGGCCGGACATTCCCGGCAAGTGGAAGCATACCAGGTGGCCTCACCGGTGACCATATCGTCCGGGGCTTTCACCAGGGTATACAATTTCTCCCCGGTTTCGGAACCGCACCCGGCGGCAAAGGCGACACTGCCGATTCCGGTTACTTTAAGGAAGGTCCTGCGATCCATGCAAGCAGCCCTTTGAGCGTACAGGTAGAGAATGAGACGTATATGGTGTGGCAACACAGATGTTGCCGGAATTTATAAGAATAATATTTGTTACCACCCCACAGCTTGCTCAAGGGCGGTTAGAGCACCGGGCGATTAACCAGCCCAGTGAGTGGGGAATGCAGAAATCGCAGAAACTTACACCAGGATGGTTAAAATGGTTCGTCAAAATTAGACCAAGATGATATTGATTGTCAACGGTTTTTAGCCCAAAATTTTCAGCAGCAGGGCCCCTAATTCGTCTGTATTCTTATCATTTTTAATTTGAAAAGCCCTCCCGAAAATGTGTTCCGGATGATAAGCTATTGATTTTTAATATTAGTAATAGTTCCTAATTCCACTTGAAACTGGTGAATTCGGTTTTATGCTTTTCTGTAGAATTCCCCCAAAAAAAATTTCACTAAGGAGGCCCACCAAGAGCGCCTTACCAGGCAGTCTCATAAGGTTGTCGGTTATTATCATCTTTGTTACCGGTTGCGCATCCGGTGTCCCTAATTCCATACAATTAACCGGAGCGGGCAAGTTCAGTGACCTGATCGAATACGTGGATACGACCTACCCATCATTTGAAGAAGTCCCCATGCGTGATAAAAATCTGGTCTGTATCGCCCACTATGAAGTACGAAACTACGAAAGCTTCAAGTCTTGTTCGGACTATATCTTAAGCCACCCAGATCCTTCCTACGATACCATGCCCGGCTATCCAGAAACCCATATGGGAGCGGATGAGGTCAAGGGCGTTATGACTGGTTATCGAGCCCGCATGCATCTCGACTTCGGTCAGTTCGCCAAAGGGTATCAGGCTGCCGAAACATCTTTAGAATTGCTTGACAAAACAAAAAATCGTTTGCGCCTACCCCTCATGCTGGTGCCACCTCTGGAGGTAAAAGGACTGGCGCTCGCCTATAGTGGTCGCCCGTCTGATGCACGGGCAGTTGCGGCAGAGATAAAGACCATCAGTACAGCTGTTCCTTTTGCCCGGAGTGAATTGTCCAGAATTAGACGGCGCGCACTGGGCAATATATATTTTGCGTTAGAGGATTATCCTGCTGCGCGTGAAGTCCTGGAGTCGGAAGACCTCGACCCGCTGGGAGGTTTATTCAAAGGGATGACCTTGGTTTACACCGATATCGAGGGCGGTATAGATGAATTGAGTCAGATCAATCTGCTCCCCAAGGCATTCATGTTGACCAAGACTTACTTTGAAACCGGCGACATTGATAAAGCCCGAGCCGGGTATGATACGTTGCTGACCGAGCCGCGCATCACCAATTTCGGGAACATATACTGGGCCGTGCTGGCCGACCGGGCCCGGATCCACTGGCAGGACGGGGAGAAAGACCAGGCCATCGCAAAGCTGGAAAAAGCGGTGGCTGTCATCGAGGAGCAGCGGTCCACCATCCAGATGGAGGCCAATAAAATCGGGTTTGTGGGCGACAAGCAGAAGGCCTATGCCCTGCTGGTGGATTACCTGGTTCGCCGCGGACGCGTGGCCGAAGCATTTGTCTATGCTGAAAAAGCCAAGGCCCGGGCCCTTATCGATATTCTCGCCGAGAAATCAAGCTTTGCATCTAAAGCCGCCCGGACTTCAGTAGATTTGGCGGAGTTGACACGGTTGGAAACCCGTTTGGCCATGGAGACGACCGATACCCGCAAGGCGGATCAGGCGGCTAAAACCCGGGCCATTCTGATTCAAAAAAGAGAAAAACTGGCCACCGAATCGCCGGAACTTGCATCTTTGGTGAGTGCGGGCGAGGTGGACCTGGCCGATATTCAGGACCGGATAGGCAAAAATGAGATCCTGCTGGAGTATTACGGGGACACGTCCAATCTCTTTGCGTTTGTGGTTACCGGCAGCGCGGTCGAAGCGGTTTCATTACAGACTCTTGACCTTGGAAATACCGTCAAGCAGTTACGCAAGGAGATCTTGGAACCTGGATCGGAGTCGTACCGGCAGACCTCCCGCCGGCTGCATAACCAGCTGATCAAACCTGTGTCCCACCTGTTGAAAAACGTGAACCTGACCGTGGTGCCTCACGGTGCGCTTCATTATGTGCCGTTTGGTGCCCTTTTCGACGGGCGGCAATATTTAATCGAACAGTACAGTATCCGGGTACTGCCTTCGGCCAGCGTCATGGCGTATCTAAACAAAGACCGGACTTCCGGTTCCGACTTGCCCATCCTGGCTATGGGGAATCCAGACCTGGGTGATTCCCGGTATGACCTGCCAGGTGCTGAGCGTGAAGTAATGAAGATCGGTACCGATATTCGAGAGGCCAAAGTATTGACCCGCAAATCGGCTTCCGAAACGGTTTTAAAAAGCTTTGGCCCCCGGGCGAGCATATTGCACGTGGCCTCCCATGGTGAATTCAATCCGGAAGCTCCGCTAAAATCCAGGCTACTACTCGCCCCCGACAGCCAGAACGACGGCAACCTAACCGTGGAAGAACTCTACGATCTGCAAATTGCCTCTGACCTGGTGACCCTGAGCGCCTGCCAAACGGGTTTGGGAGACATCCAATCCGGTGATGATGTGATCGGGCTGACCCGTGGATTTTTGTTTGCGGGAGCGTCCAGTATTGTAGCCAGCCTGTGGGTTGTCGATGATGAGGCGACGGCGATTCTGATGACGAATTTATATGGAAAACTGCAACGCACATCAAAACGCGAGGCCCTTAGAAGCGCCCAGCTGAAGGTTAAACAAACCTATAATCCCCATCCATTTTACTGGGCGGCATTTCAGATTACCGGCGCGGCAGATTGATTCAATCCTTAAAAACCTGGTCTTCAGGGCGGGTCAGAGATAATTGGTTATGCCGGGGTAGCTGTTTCAAGGTGTTTAGGCTGTAGGCCTTTAGCTGTTAGGCCTTACTATCCATGATTAGAAATTATGGATGGGGGCTCTTAGCTGTCAGCCATTATCTTTTAGCTGAAATGCAAAACCCGATTGCTAATCGCTAAAAGCTAACTGCTAAAGGCTTTCCCCTAGATCTTCCTACAGCCTAACTGCCTAAAGTCTATCAGCCTGAATCCGGCCATGCTACGAAGGTGTTTTCTGGGTGCTCACATCTTCCAGGGGCAATCCAACGCCGCCAGGTCCTCTGGGCCAGGATTATTTAAAACATTTACCGGCTGATTCGATATCATTTACGTGTATTAAATGGCTTGCTTGGCTTGGCTTTTACCACTGAATGTTTATCTTAAACGTTTATAGATACTTTCTTTTTTGTAGAGGAGATCTGAAAAATGGCAGATAAACTCGTTACCACGACTTTCGGACCGTTCTCAGTCTGGACCCGCTGCTGGATTTCTGGCGCGAAAACGTGGCGCCGAAGTGTCCGCACATGGCTGAAATGTTTGCGGTATTTGAAAAGCAACTCCAAGAAACACCGGCACTCAGGGGGGAGATATCCGATCCGGCCGCGGCGGCCGCGTATACCGACATCCTCAATCCCCTGATGACGGTGGCTTTTCCCTGGTCCACCTGGGAATCCGAGTTGGCCAGTGCTTTCAAACCGTTTACCCACCACGCGTTCTATGCCACCCCGGGATACCGCAAGTACCTGATCGACGACGATGGCTTGATTGCCGGCCGGCGCAAGAATGTTGAAGATATCCAGGATTACAGCCGCCGGGTACGGGCCTATTCCCTGATCCTCAAGCGTCTGTACGGCATAGACCAGGGTGTGGACGCCCCATTTGTGCGCATCGTAACGGATACCGAAACCGGCCTGGAGCGCCATTTTCAGATGATCCCGGATTTTCAGTTTATCCAGGTGGGGACCGTGGGCAAGCCTCGGGAGCTGACCGAGGACATGCGTCGCCTGGTTATTGATCATATCAATGATCCGGATGTTCTGGCCACCTTATTGCCGCCGGAAACCTTTGAGTTCAGGGGATTTACCATCGTGCGGGCGGTGGACGTCACCGAATCCGAGATTACCTCTGCTTTGGAACGGGATCTCATCGACCAGGAATCGATATTTTCTGCGGACGGTTTCGGAAAACTCCAGAGCCGTTTGCGGACCCTTTTCGGTGTCCCGGACCTGGAGGCGGGTCTGGCAGCTGTTACGGGTGATGGCGAGAAAGTCCTCATTCTAAATGCCGGTGATAAATCCGACCCCGACTGCAGATGCCTATTTACCAATTCCAGCCACATTCCCATGGACCAGCTGGAAAATTCTGTCTGGTTGCAAGCCATCGAGCGGGAAGAGATTCTACGCATTCCGGATCTTAGTCTGGAACCGAATCTGGGTATGGCTGAGCAGGATGCCGTAAACCACGGTATCCGCTCGCTTCTAATTGCCCCCTTAATTTTCGGCGGTGAGGCCATCGGGACCCTGTCGGTCAAAACCAGACGGCCGAACGATTTGAAAGCACTGGATAGCACCAAAATGCGGCACATTGCGCCCCTCTTTTCCATGGCGCTCAAGCGGGGACTGGATGACATGAACAACGAGGTTCAGGCCGTGATCAAGGAAAAATGCACGGCCGTGCACCCTTCCGTTGAGTGGCGTTTTCGCAAAGCCGCTCTAGACCACATGGAAAGGTTGCGTGAAAGCAAGCCGTCGGAGATGGAACCCATTGTCTTTCGGGATGTGATCCCCATGTTCGCCCAGTCGGACATCCGCGGCTCTTCTGAAGCGCGGGTGAAAAGCATCCAGGCGGACCTGACCGAACAGCTGACCCTGGCCGGGAACATCATGTCACGGGCCGGTGAATTCAAATCTTGGCCGCTGCTCGATGAGTTCAGCTATCGTATCGATAAGCGCATCGCCGAGATCCAAACCGGCCTTACCACCGAGGAAGAAAGCTCCGTAGCCGCTTTCCTCCAACGCGAGCTTGAGCCGGCCTTTACCGAACTGGGGGCCATTGACCCTTCCGTGGGCGGCGCTATAGAAACCTATCAACGGGCAGTGGATCCTGAGCAGGGTGTCGTCTATCGCAAAAGAAAGAATTTTGAAGAGAGTGTGTCCCTGCTGAACGAACGGCTTTCATCCTACCTGGATCAGCAGCAGGCCGAAATCCAGCAGGTGTATCCCCATTACTTCGAGAAGCACCAGACCGACGGCATCGATTACGTTATCTACCTGGGGGCCTCGATGCATCCGGAGGGCAAACTCAATCCCTTCTTTCAAAAGAACCTGGCCCTGTGGCAATTCATGGTCACCTGCGGGTTGGCCTGGAACACGCGTCAGGTTCAGGCGGAATTGAAGATTCCCCTGGATACCTGCCACCTGATTTTGGTCAACAACGCGCCCCTCTCCATCCGGTTCCGGTATGATGAGAAACGCTTCGACGTGGATGGGGCCTATGACGTGCGGCATGAGATTATCAAATCCCGCCTGGACAAAGCCCTGGTGCGGGGTAGCCGCGAGCGCCTGACCCAGCCCGGTCGAATTGCCGTGGTCTATTCCCATCCCCGCGAGGGTGAGGAGGTCCAGCAACATATCGATTACCTGCAGAGCCGGGGTCACCTGAATGATGACCTGGAGGTGCTGGATCTGGAGGACCTGCCCGGCGTCAGGGGGCTCAAGGCACTGCGGGTAGGTGTAAACCTTAAGGTCGAAACGGTACCGGCCGGCCTTGAACAATTGGCCGGATAGCCTGGTCTCTGTCAGCCGGAGAATAAACTGTCAGCGCGGGGTACTTGCCTTTAGTGCTCTGTTCGGGCATATTGACCCTAACTTCTATTTCAATAACATTTGCCTACCCTATAACATGGAGGAAATCGAATGGCGGATGCAGCACTGGAGATATTAAAAGAGGCTATCTTGCTGGAACGGCGCGGCCGGGCGTTTTACCAAAAGGTCGCCGACCAGGCCCAAAACAAAGCAGTACGTGAATTCTTTGAAACGATGGTGGCCGAGGAAAACCACCATATGCATATCCTCACAGAGCAGCTTAAATCCTACCAGTCGAACCAGACTTTTACTGCCCTGGACGCAGAGGATGCCCAGAGCCAGCCTCTGCCGGACCTGGTGCTTTCAGAGGAAGTGAAGAAACAGATCGCCTCCGCCGATTTCGAGGCAGCCGCCATATCCGCGGCCATGCTGATGGAAGAGCGGGCCGTCAAACTCTACGGGGACCGGGCAGCGGCTACCGGAGACGAGCAGGAAAAAACGCTTTACCAGTGGTTGACGGATTGGGAGAAGGGCCATCTTGTGTTCTTATCCGACCTGGACAAGACGTTGAAAGAGTCGATCTGGAATGACAATCAGTATTGGCCGTTCTAAATTCCTTGCCTAATTATTGCCATGCGATCCGCCTTCTACGGCCGCATGGCAAAAACCACCTAAAAGTATATCCCCATTTCACTCGCATTCCAGCGGGTGTTTGTTATCCAACCCCTGCCGACTTTTCTCAAACGGAATGAAAAACGCCAGCAGGGACGGAATGACGAACAGGGTAAAGATCGCGGACACAGCCAGGCCGCCCAGGATAACGCTGCCCAGGCCCCGGTAGAGCTCGCTGCCGGCGCCGGTCGACAGTACCAGGGGCAGCATGCCGAACAGGCTGGTGGTCGTGCTCATGAAGATCGGCCGGATACGGGTTTTGACCGACTCCAGAACCGCTTCCACACCCACGAATCCAAGGTAGCGCACATTGTTAAGGGCCTGGTGCACGATCAAGATCGCGTTATTTACCACGGTACCCACCAGGATGATGAATCCCAGCATGGTCACGATGTCCAATGGCTGGGGGGCGATGAACCGGTCGACCAGACGCAGGCCGATGAGCCCGCCGGCACCGGCTAGCGGTACGCTGAACATGATGATCAGCGGGTAGAAAAAGTTCTCGAACAACGCGGACATGAGCAGGTAGATAATGACGGCCGCCAGGATCAGGTTCCACTGGATGGCGGCGATGGCTGAACTCAATTTGTCGGCGTTGCCGCCCACGGTGATCGTGGTGCCGGGTAGTTTGCCGGCGCTGCGCAGGGGGTCGATAATATCGGTGTTGATGGTTTCGAGAGCGGCCTGGAGCGGGGTTTCCACCGGCGGGGTGACCTGCAGGGTGATGTTGCGTTTGCGCTCGCGGTGGTTGATCTGGACCATGCCCTGGCTGTAGACCAGGTCGGACACGTCGCCGATCCGGATCAGGTCCCCATGGCCGTTGGCGATCAAACTGCCGGCAATGTCTTCGGGCGTTTTGACGTCGCTGGCCTGGCTGCGCAGGACCAGATCGATCTTTTTCTGCTGCTCGGGCTTGTATTCACCGATCTTGCGTCCGTCCATGAGCACGTCCACGTAGAGCCCTAGATCCTCTTCCGTAATGCCGTTGGCCAAAACCCGGCTGCGGTCGGGGATAAAATTTGCTTCCGGATAGCTGTTTTCGATGGACGGCACCGGCCGGACCTGGGACTTGGGCATTTTCTGGCGCAGGGTCCCGAACAGGGCGCGGGCGGCATCGATGATCGCATCGATCTCCTCCCCGGCAATATTGACCTCCACTGTCCGCCCGCGCCCCAGGCCGGTCTGGAAGATGCCGGCCTGGATGCTGACCCCGAACACGCCCGGGATGCTGTTCATGACCCGGTTGAGCATGGGCATCATCTCGCGGGCCCGGGTTTCATGCCGGCTGATGGCGCCGAACAGTGTGATGCGGTCGGCGGAAACGTAAAAGATGTTCTTGATCCGGGGGACGCCGTCCTTTTCTTCTTCGTCATAGTACGGGCGGGTAGACTTGAAGATGTAGTGCCCGATGGCCTCGCGTTTGTCCAGGGAGTAGCCCGGCGGCGGGATCATGATGTTGAGGACCAGGTTGCGGTTGCCCTGGGGCAGGTATTCAGCTTTGGGGATCAGGGCCATTACAACAAAAACAGCCACCGCTGTGAGGGTCGCGACGGTGAAGACGCGGGTATACCAGTGGCTGACGGAGAGCGTGGATAACCTCAGCAACCCGCGCCCCAATAGCGCCCCGAAGCGACCCACCAGGCCGTTTTTCTTTTTTTTCTTCTTCTTGCCGGCCAGGCGGTAGAACTGGTTGGTAATACTGGGGATGGCACTGACTGATACCGCCAGGCTGAGCAGGATGGCAAAGGTGATGGCAATGGCAATGTCCTTGAACAGCTGACCGGCTTCCTCTTCGATGAAAATAACCGGAAGAAACACCGCCACGGTGGTGGCCGTGGATGCGAAAACTGCGCCCCACACCTCCCGAGCCCCATCGTAGGAAGCTTCGAAAGGGCTTTTACCCATCTGGCGGTGCCGGTCGATATTCTCAAGGACGACAATGGCGTTGTCCACCAGCATGCCCACAGCAAAAGAGATGCCGGCCAGACTCACCACATTCAGGCTGCGCCCGAAGCTCCACATGAAGATAAACGTGCCGATCACCGAAATGGGAATGGCGACCGCGGTAGTGAGGGTGGAGCTGATGCTGCGCAGAAAAATGAACAGCACCGTCAGGGCCAGCAAACCGCCAATGACCACGTTGCGTTTTACCAGTCCGATGGCGTTGTTGATGTAGGGCGTCTGTTCATAGACAATTTCGATCCGCAGATCCTGAGGGTTTAGGATTTCCTTGTTGAGAAAGTCCGTGGCGACTTTCATGCGCCGGGTCAATTCGATGACATTGGCCCCCTGCTCCTTGCGCACACCCACCACGATCATAGGCTGATCGTTGTGCATGACGGACACGTCATTGACCGCATACCCGATGCGGGTATCGGCAATCTGGCTCAGGTGGACCCGGCGGATGCCGTCGTCCGCCATGAGGACATCCAGCGGGTCGCCGGTGGCCTGGAACTGGCCGGTTGTGCGGATACGGTAATTTTTCTTGGCCAGCCCAAGGACCCCGGCCGAGACGTTGACGTTGGCGGTCTGCAGGCGGTCCACGACCCGGCCGATGGAGAGGTTGTAGTGGCCCAGGCGTTCAGGGTTGATGACAACTTCCAGCTGCTTGGCCGACCCGCCGAAGACGAACAGGCTACCCACACCCGGCACCCGGTCGATGTGCTGGCGGACATCGTTCTCAAAAAAGGTCCGGAAGGTGTTGATTCTGTAAGGGTCGCCGGTGTTGGATTTTATGACCATCCAGATCACCGGGCTGCTCTGGGCGCCGGAGGCCTCTATCACCGGCTTTAGGACGTTCTCCGGGTACTCACGCACTTCGTTGAGTTTGTTGGAAACGGACAGCAGGGCGGCGTTCAGGTCGGTGCCGACCTCAAAGGTCAGGGTTACCTCGGCCCGGCTGTTGTAGCTGGCGCTTTCCATCAGGGTGAGCCGCTGGATCCCCTTGAGAACCCCCTCCTGCTCTTCGATGATATCTTTTTCGACCTCGTAGGGGGTAGCCCCGGGCCAGATGGTTGTTACGGTTATCTGGGGCAGTTCTACATCGGGCGTGAGCTGAACCGGCAGACGGTTGATACCGATCAGGCCGAACAGGACAACCAGGATGATGCCCACGGCGACGGAGACCGGCTTGGTGATGGAGAATCGGATGAAGTTCATTGCTTTCCTTGAAGCCTGGTCCTACAGGCAAGATTAGAGATAGTGCGTTTCCTCAGGTTTGAAGGCTGAAGTCCTAAGACTGAGGGTAAGGGCTATGGAATATAATAGGGCCTTTGATGTAAAACCCCTATTTAATGTCACCTGTATTCATCAAGGCTGAATCCAGTCCCGATCAATGATTTAAGGTTTTGCTTCAGCCTTCAGTCTTTAGCCTGATCACCTGAATCCAGCATGGATTCATTCCTTCGCCTTTACGACCGTAACAGCCTGGTCCGGACGCAGGCGTTCATTGCCGTCCACGACAATAGGCATCCCCGGCACGATGTAAGGGTTGTCCACTCCCAGGTACTCGCCGTCAGTTGCGACGATATTGATGGGTAGTATCTTCGCCTTGTCTTCCTTGACCGTGTAGACGAATTCCTTGCCCTTGAAGCGCACCAATGCATCGCGCCGGACCATTTTCAGACTGGTTTTGGCACTTACCGGCACGTCCACCCGGGCGGACATGTTCTGGATGACCCCGCTGAAATAGGGAATCGTAATGCTAATTTCAAAGGTCTTCGATTTGGGGTCGGCCACCGGGATGCGGTTTGCAAGTTTACCGGTCAGCTTTTTAGAAAGCGGCGTTATGTTGATGGTCAGTTCCAGACCCGGTTTGACAAAGGCGACCAGCTTTTCGTCCACAGCCACCCGGACCACCAGGTCATTGATGGAGCCCAGCAGGCAGACGGCCACTCCCGGTGAAATCCATTCACCCTGGGATTTGTATTTGGCCAGCACCAGCCCGTCAAACGGGGCCCGCAGGGTGCTTTTTGACAATTCCAGTTTCTTTTTGGCCAGCTTTACTTTGAGGCTTTCCCGCTGGGTGAAAAGCTCCTTCAGGTTGAAATCCAGATCGTCATATTCCTTTTCGGTGGCGATGTTTTCAGTGCGCAGGGCGCGCAACCGTTCCAGATTCTTTTCAGTTTTCTGGATGGTGATGCCGAGCTGCAGGATCTCCTGGTTGATAATCGCGATATCTTTTTCCAGGAAATCGGTGTTCAACTGAACCAGCACCACCCCTTTTTTCACCACGACCCCCTCTTCGATGGACTGGCGGGCTATCAGGCCGCTGATTTCAGGTGAAAACCCGGCGGTTTTATCGAAATCAACGACCCCGACCATGGGACGGGTCTGCGATAGGTCCTTGGCGAACACCTTCGCGGTGACGACCTTGGCGGGTGGCTGCTGGGCGAAAACGGTTCCACAAAACAGAAGCACAATCAGAGTACTGGTGATGATTCTCATGCTGAGACCTTTTTTTAAGTTCATTTTTAACTAATAAGGCGGCTTGTAGGATAAGGCAAGATTTTACCCATTTGAGTACCACCAAATCTGACATTTTAAAAGATTTTCTTAATTTTCACTAAGGACTTTTTCTAAATTGTCTTTTGATCCAATCTCGGTGTTGGGCTCTCGGTTCATATCCTCGAAATACCAACCCGTATTTACCACGCAAGGCACTGGCTTCGCTGGCACCTGCGGTTTGCGACCCACCGTCGAGGAATAAATCAAGCGGGAAGTCCCGCAGCGCGGGGCACCTCACGGTCGCCTTGACCTTAAACCAAAATCCAAATTTAGAAAGAGTCCTTAAATCCGGCGGCCTTCAACCGGGCCTCCATGGCGTCACAATGAGAGCCTCGCCAGTAGATACGGTCGCAGTCGGGGCAGGTTTTAAAGGTGTTGAAATACTTTTTGGTCTTGGGTTCCAGCCGGTGGATAACCGCGGCTTTGGCAACTGGTTGCAGTTTTTGGTTGCAAAGCAGGCAACGTGAAAAAAAGTCGAATGGGCCGGTTAAACCAAAGAACTGCAAGGTCTCCAGCAATTGATCTTCAGGGTGGGTGGCCCGGACAAGCCTGCCATAATCGATTATACTTCGTTTGAGCAAGGCGCGGTCCTTGGTAAGGACGATGCGCTGTTCCCGGTGGGCCAGTTCAGCTATTTCGCTGTCCCGCAGTCCATTCTCATAGGCAGCGTCAAAGCCTGTCAAACGGAGCAGCGCGGCCAACCGGCCCACGTTCACATCGACGACGAAACGGACCGACGGTAAGGGTTCCGGCCGGAGCAGGGATGGCATGGTCACCTCGAATGGGGCCTCGATTCCCGCAACCTGGACCTCCTGGCCGGGATCAGGTATGAACCCAAAATCCAGGGTACGGTCGTCAACCCGGATGGCGCCTATTTCGGTGTGGGGAACCCCCAACGATTCCACAATGTCCTTAATGGAAGCCCTACGCTCCATTGGGTATACAATGGGACCACGTTTTCCAGGCCGCAACAGTTCCCGCAGTTCTGCAGAAAGTATAATCACTATGGTCTGACTGGTAGTTTCCGCTGGCATTTTAATTCGAAATAGGTTTTGCCTAAGTTACACTAATAGAAGCGGTTTAAAAAGTGCATTTTGGCTCAAGGTCAAGGCGGCCGTGAGGTGCCCCGCGCTGCGGGACTTCCCGCTTGATTTATTCCTCGACGGTGGGTCGCAAACCGCAGGAATACTGGTTGGTATTTCGAGGATTTGAACCGAGCGCCCAACACAGAGATTGGGCCAAAAGGCGCCTTTAAAACCGCTTCTACCGCCAGGGGTTAAATGACGCGCTTTGTGCGTCACGCCCGCCAGAAAGGTCGGGCGAGCTCCGCCGTCTCCTCGGGCGCATTGAAAGTGGCCATATCACCCAGCATGACTTCATAACCGGTGTGGTCATTTCTAACCCAGGGGGCATAATTGGAACGGGCCAGGATCCGCAGGCGTAATTCCAAACGGCTGGCCCTGTTTTCCACTGCCAGCAGGCCCAGGTTGTAACCATTGCGATGCAAACTGCGGTAGAACTTCTGGGTATTGAGCACCCCCTGCGAGAGGTCTTTCCAGTGCTCTTTATTCAGGTCGCGTAAAGTGTAACCCCCCGGCAGGATGCCCCAGATTTCAAAGAACCCTTCCGGCGCGAAAGCTGACAGCCAATGCCAGCCCCCGGTCCGTCCAACCCAGCGGGTGCCATCTGCCTGTTCGTGCGTCAGGTAGTCGGAAAAAAGGCCATGGCCGGTTTCGGCTTGATACGTGTCGGCCCGTTCCTCGAGAAACCGGATGTAGTTGGGTGGATCTCGATCAGCATGAACCTGCAGGTGCGGGTGAACCAGTGATCCGCCGGCCGACGGCAGATGATTCTGGGTGATGGCCATGTATACGGCTTCAGGGTCGGACGTCAGCACCATGTTCAAATAGTTCCTGCAGTTCATGAAGCTGTCGGTATAGGACTGTACCGAGGCTTGTCCGATCTCCACGAAGTGGTGATTGTCAAAGAGACTAACCGCCGAATAGCGCCCATACGGAAAGAGGTTGGGAAAAAGGGGGGCGGTGCCCAATTCAAGGCGATCCATATCTCCGAAACTGTCCGGGAGGGTAGGTGTTCTCCTTTTCAGCTGCGGCTGACAAAATGGGCAGGCGGCCTGTTCTTTGGCAGCCGGCGGCGGCGCGGGCAGGGCATCCGTACCGGTTTCCTTCTCGGCCGCCCGGGCAAAGGTGACCCGGGCCGTGCGACCGGTAATAGGGTCGGTGCGGATTTCCACCGGCTTCTCAACCAGGGTCCCATCGGGATCTACGATTCGGGAAGTCAGCGCTTCTACCTGAAAAAGAAGCTCTTCCATCCGTTGTTCTCCAGAGTTTATGCTATCTGAAACGTCAAGGCGGCCGCACAGGTATGCCTAACCGGCTAGCAGGAAGGCTCGGATTGCCTGCCGTGTTAGGGTCCGGCTCTGGGGGTCAGACAGGAAATGATCACTGTTTATAACCTGAAACGTGACCGGCGAACAAACCCTCCTAATACATTCCATGCTGGCGTTTCTAAGAAGACCGCCACCAATATCCAAAATTGGGTCCCGGCTGCTGTAAATACATAGGGCCGGTGTTTGCGGCAAAGAGAAATTAAACTCGACATTTGATGAAAGCCATTCAATCAGTACCTTCAAAACTCGGGTTCTTTTCCGGCTCAGCGCACCAAACCCGGTCACACCACGCGCAATATTGGGAAATAGTAATTCCAGGTAGCTGTCTATGGAATCCTTAAGGCTTTCAGCCGGCTTTTTTAAAGAAAAGCCACGTCGGCAGCAACGATATAGCGCATACAGGAACGTTCCCTGGAAAAACTCGGTGAGTGGGTTGATGAGTACGACTTTTTTAAACGGTTCTCCGGATTGCATGGCCCCCAACAGCATGGGGATCGTAGCATAGCAGGCCGAGATCCCGTAAAAAGGCAGCCCAGCTCTGTGCGCGCGCTCGGCCGCCATGGAAAGCATGATGCGGGTGTCTCGTTCGGAAGATGCGAGTGAAAACCTGCCCCCTGACTCACCATGTCCCGAGTAATTGAAGGAAAAGAGATCCAGGTCGTTCTTGCACAGCCATCGAAAAGTGGTCAATTGCTGAGCTGGACCCCCGCCAATCAAAGGCGGAACGAACACCAGCCCCTTAGGGTTGGCCACCCGGGTCTGAACCCATTGAAGTCCCTCACTACCGTGTAATATCGGGTTATATCCAGTCAGTAATGCTCTCAAACCGTGCCAGTCTTACCTGTTAATATGTTGTCCTGACTATTCCAAAGATCCGTGCTCGAATCAAGCTTCAAAACCAGCACTTAACATTAAAGTTTTTTTAGGGATTTACCGATAATGCATACATCAATGGTAGTATTTAATTTGTTTTTTTGCCAGGAGAACAGAATGAATCTCAAAATCAGTACGTTATCGGTTGCATTGGTGGCCAGCATATTTCTGGGTCTAACTGCGGGATCGGTTCCTATTCAGGCCCAGGATGCTGAAACTAAAACTTACATCGGTTCCGAGGCTTGTGCGGCCTGCCATGAAGGTGAATACGAGACGTTTTCCCAGCACGCCCGCAAGGCCAAATCCTTTCATAGTGTTGAAATTATGAAAAAAGGGCTGACACCCGAAGAGGAAAAGGGCTGTTACAAGTGTCATACCACCGGTTATGGGCAGCCGGGTGGCTTTGTTTCCGTGGAGAAGACCCCCCATTTAAAGAATAATGGTTGCGAGGTTTGCCACGGCCCCGGAAGTGTCCATGCCGAATCAGAAGATCCGGAAGATATTATTGCGGATGTGACCATGGATAGTTGTCTTGTCTGTCACAACCCCGAACGGGTGGCGGCGTTTAAATTTAAACCGCTATTATTTGGCGGGGCCCACTAGGCCCGTCCACAAACGAAAGGTTTTGGCACGGTGCTGCCTTTACCGAATTTTAAAATCCGCAACATAGTCCTTGTGCTGCCGGCGGTTTTAAAATTGCTTTGGTTTTGTGCTGAACCAGATTCTGACATTTGTGATCAGACACTCAAGAGAGAATATTATTGCGAATCATTTCAATTCATTCGGCTGTGAGGAAAAAAGGTATGAAACTTTATCGGTTTATCAATGAACACCTCTGGATGAAGGTTCTATTCCCGATTCTGTGTGTTATGACTGTCGTACTCGGTGCGATTATTGCCGTAAATATATACAGTCAGAAAAATACCATTGAAGATCAGGCCCGGGAGAACAGCCTTTCTTTGGCGACGTCGATAGAGGGCGGCATGTTCGATGCCCTGGCTATCGGTGACAATGACACCGTGCGACGGCAGTTTGCCCGTCTGCATGCTAAGGCCGCCAACCTGGAGGTATATGTCTTTGATTTCAACCGGGAGGTGGCGTTTTCAACTCGTCCTGATGCGGCGCATGAAAAACTGGATACCTTTGAATCCAGCCAAGGCGCAATTGCCCTTGTCGAAAAAATGCTGGCCACCGGTGAGGCCCCTTCCCATCCCATTGATGAGACCATCGAAGGCATGGCCTACCAGAGCGTTTTAAAACCGATTATGAATGAGTCCAGGTGTTTTCATTGCCATGGCAGCTCACGTAAAGTGCTTGGGGGCATGCAGGTCCGGGTATCCATGGAAAAATCATTTGCAGCGTTACAGCGTGCCGGCAAAACCAGTTTTTATATGGGCACCACGGGCGCCGTTGTTTTGATATTGGCGATTTACCTTTTGTTTCACAGAATGGTAAACATCCCAGTGAGAAACATGCTCGATATGGCCGGCAAGATGAATTTAGGCGACTTTTCACAGGCGGTGGATGTAAAAGGCCGTGACGAGATCAGCCACATGGGCAACCGCTTGAATGAAGTAAACGAGAGTCTGCGCTCCATGATCAAGGAAATAATGGATGCTTCCAGTCGGCTATCCCGGGTTTCCAGTGAACAGGCTGCGTCCCTGGAGGAAACCAGTTCCGCTGTCGAGCAGACGACCAGCACCATCAGCAAGAATTCCGAGAATGCCCATCAGGCTGATGAAATGATGCAGGCTGTGCGCGATGAGGTCGACCGCGCTAATGTATCCATGGACCAGTTGACCCAGGCCATGAAGGAAATAAGCCAGTCCAGCGAAGAAACGGCTAAAATCGTCGGGACCATTGATGAGATCGCGTTTCAAACCAACCTGCTGGCTTTGAATGCCGCTGTCGAAGCAGCCCGCGCCGGAGAGGCCGGCGCCGGTTTTGCCGTTGTGGCCGATGAAGTGCGCAACCTCGCCATTCGGGCTGCCGATGCCGCCAAGAACACCCATTCCCTGATTGAAAAGACGGTGGGTAACATCAAGGCGGGGGCCGGTATGGTGACCACCGTCAGCGACGCTTTCCACGCGGCATCCGATCGGACCGTCAACGCCGGGCAACTGGTAAATGAAATCGCCCAGGCTTCGAGAGAACAGGCCCAGGGGATGGAAATGGTGAATAAGGCGATCACGGAAATTGATCATGGGGTTCAGGACACTGCCGCCAGCGCCGAGGAGCTGAATGCTTCCACGTCAGCATTTAACATTGAGGCCGAGACATCCAACGCCCCCCTTCTGCCAAAACCGTGATGGTTTATGGTGATCAGAACCTATCTCAAAAAACGGATTTTGGTGCAAAATCAAGGCGGCTGCGAATATCAGCCCGGTGGTGCCAGCAAAGCCAATGCCTATTGTGGTAAATACTTCAGTATTTCGAGGACTTGATATGAGCACCCAACACCGAGTTTGGGTCATAAGACTTTTTTGAGATGAGTTCTAAAACGGTCCCTAGATGTGATTGACCTTCGCCTTGCAGCTGTCTGCGAATTGATTGCAGGCAGCTGTTTTTGGTTACAATTGCGGCAGAATCCGGTCAATATGGGCTTCGATAATTCCATACACTTTCTGGTATAGTGACAGGGACCCACCCATGGGGTCCTGGACAGTGTGTTTTCGTTTTGGTTTGCCCGGCCAGGCACCCAAGAGGGCGAGGCGGTCGCTGTGCCAGGGGTAAAAGGTGTTGAGAAAAGAGACATGGCCCGGCTCCATGCAGAGGATCAGGTCTGCCGCCTGAAGTTCTTCCCCGGAAATCGGGCGCGACCGGTGTTCGGAAATATCGATGCCGTTTTCCGCACAAACCTGCTGGGCCAGATCTGTGGCCGGTGAATCATCCAGACCCTGAACCCCCATCGAAGAGACGGTTCGGTCGCTGATCCCGGCATCCATCCAGCGCTGCCTCAAAATACCTTCAGCCATCGGGCTACGGCAGATGTTCCCTGTACATACAAAAATAATATCCGGCATAACCTATCCTTTTCTCCTTTAAATAAGGCCTGTCCGCCTGTGCTCGATTATGGGGTGGTTACAGCCTCAAGTAGGCCGTTAGGCGTTTAGACTGTAGGCTATTAGGGAAAATCCAAATATAAACGGTCTTCCTACAGCCTAAATGCCTATAGCCTACCTTCCTATTGTCTTACTTCACCAATCTTAAGCGATGGGTTTTCGAAAGCAGCTTCCACAGTTCGGTAATAATAGCCATGGCCGGTTCGGGTTCACCGGCCAATTCTTCGGCCAGATAGCGCGTGCAGGAAGTCATTAACAGGTCATTGCCCCTTCCTAAGGCAAATTCATCACTGATGTAAATGTTCAGTGCCTGAAGTAAACTTTCCAATTGGTCTCTCTGCAAATGGGCGATGGCACTTTTATCTTTTAGGCGAAGCTGTTTTATCAAGATAGCCACGGCCTGATCAACCGTTTCGGGTAAATTGGCCAACGTGCTGGCCGCCTCTTTGCCCGGCAGTTGCACGAGACCCAGGTAATAGGCACTTTCCAAGATGTCGGCGGTGGCCTGATATACCAGCGGGTCCTCGCTGGCCCGGGGGCCGGCCACGTTTAGCACGCGGATATCGTAGGCTTTAACCCAGTCGTTGATGATCCGGGCGGCATCGAAAGCGGCCTGGGTGTTCAAGTCGATATGCAGACAGGGGCGGCCATGATGTTGGGCCAGCTGCTGCGTCAGCTGGGAACCGCCTGACAAGGGGCCGTGTGAAATTATGACGGTCGCTTCAGCTGACACCACGTTTTTTTCCGTTCGCGCCTGATATTCATCTGAGGGCATTTCCTTCAGGTGGTATTTATCCGCAAGCGGACCGGCTTCGGTTTTGCGGCCCTTTGGTATCCAGCCGCCATGTTCGATTCCCAAGCGTATGGCCGTGTCCAGGGCCCCCTGGTCCGCGCTGGTTTGTCCTCCCGAGATTATTTTTTCAATCACGACCAATATCCATGTTTTTGCAATAGAGAAGGTTAACTGCAAAACCGATTTAAATATGGATTTCGATTCAAGGTGCGGCGGCCGTGAGGTTCAGACCTCAGGCATATATCGGGTATTTCGAGGATCTGAACCGAGCGCCCAACGCCGAGATTGTACCGAAAGACTTATTTAAGGCAGCTTTTCATAGAATATTGTACAGCAACCATTTGATTGCAATACAAAAGGCGCATATTGCTTTCAGTCAGCAGGTGTTCTATGGATAGGAAAACATTTGAATTCTTCTTTAGCAAGCTTTTGATACGGAGCGCGAGCCATGCAGATTCCATCCAAACTGCCCGATGTGGGCGTCACCATCTTTACGGTGATGACCCAGCTGGCCAACGAAAGCGGGGCCATCAACCTGTCACAGGGTTTTCCGGATTTCGATGCCGATCCAAAACTCAAAGAGTTGGTCTGGAAATACATGCAGGCCGGTCAAAACCAATATGCCCCTATGCAGGGAATTCCTGCGCTGCGGGAAAAGATAGCCGCCAAAACGCAGGCGCTGTATGGACGCACCTGCGATCCGGCCACGGAAATTACCGTGACGGCCGGCGCCACCGAGGGATTGTTTGCCGCCATCACCGCCGCTGTCCATCCGGGCGATGAGGTCATTGTTGTGGAGCCGGCCTATGATGCCTATGTCCCCGTCATCGAACTCAACGGCGGCCAACCGGTTTTCGCTAAAATGACGTTTCCTGATTACCAGGTTGACTGGACGGCAATGAAAAGCGCGCTGAGTCCCAAAACCCGGATGATCATCCTGAATTCACCCCACAACCCGACCGGGGCGATGCTTTCCAAGGGCGACCTGCAGAGCCTGGGGGAGCTGGTCGCGGGGACTGATATCCTCATTTTGAGCGATGAAGTTTATGAGCACATCGTGTTCGATGGTCGGCGGCATGAGAGCATTCTTTGCTACCCGGACCTGGCCGATCGCAGTTTTGTAATCAGCAGTTTTGGCAAAACCTACCACACCACAGGTTGGAAGGTGGGTTACTGCATAGCGCCGCAGGCACTCTCCAGCGAGTTTCAGAAAGTGCACCAGTTTCTGACCTTTGCGGTGAACACCCCAGTCCAGCACGCCTACGCCGAGTTTCTGGATAACCGGGAAGCATACCTGGGCCTGGCGGCCTTCTACCAGGAAAAGCGGGACTTGTTTTTGAACCTCATCGAAGGTTCCCGGTTCAAGGCCCTGCCCTGCAGCGGGACATATTTCCAGATGCTGGACTACGCGGATATATCCGATGCCCCGGATTTGGAGTTTGCCCGTACGATTACAACTGAGCATAAGGTGGCGGCTATACCGCCGTCCGTTTTCTACCATGACCGGACCGATGCACGCGTGCTGCGTTTTTGCTTTGCCAAAACCGACGACACCTTGAAGGAGGCCGCGGAAAGACTATGTCGGATTTAACGGTCACCATTGTCCAGAGCGAACTGGCCTGGGAGGACCCGGCGGCCAATCTAGAACTATTTGACCAAAGCCTGGCAAACCTGGCGGGTAAAACCGACCTGGTGATACTCCCCGAGATGTTTTCCACGGGGTTTTCCATGCGGCCGGAGCCAGTGGCCCAGACCATGGAAAGCGAAACGGTCCGCTGGCTGCGAACCACGGCTGCCAAGCTCGATACCCACCTGATGGGCAGCGTGATGATTGTGGATAATGGGCGCTACTATAACCGGTTCATGTCCGCCGGGCCGGACGGAAAGCTGCAAACGTGCGATAAACGCCACCTGTTCCGGATGCTGGGTGAAGACGACATCTATACCGGCGGGCAGAGCCTGCTGACTGTCACGATCAAAGGGTGGAAACTGCGTCCCTTCGTTTGCTACGACCTGCGCTTTCCGGCCTGGTCCCGCAATCTCAACAACGAATACGATGCCGCCGTATACGTGGCCAATTGGCCGGCCAAAAGGTCTGAACACTGGAAAGCGCTCTTAAAAGCGCGGGCCATCGAAAACCTCTGCTACGTCATCGGGGTCAACCGGGTGGGCACCGATGGCAACGGTCTGGATTACAGCGGTGACTCGACTGTCATCGATCCGGTGGGTAACACCCTGTTCACTATCCACAACGATCCGGCCCTGCGCACCGTAACCCTCTCCCGAGAGATCCTGGATAACTGGCGCCGTGACTTTCCGGCCTGGTTAGACGCCGATCACGATGTTTTAGACCTCCCTGACCCTGTCACATGAAATTTTTGGTTAACGCTTTCAACCAGGCCCCGCCCTGGCTGCAGCTGACGGCTGGGGCGATTTTAATCAGCTTTTCAGGTGTTTATGTTAAAATCGCCCACGTTACACCCGTCGTGGCCGGTTTCTACCGCATGCTGTTTGGCGGCAGCGCCCTTCTCTTGCTGGTCCTTTTGCGCAGGGAAATGCGCTTCAAGGGCGGCCCCTATATCTGGTACGGACTCTTTTGCAGTTTCTGGTTGGCCGTGGATCTGATCCTCTGGCATTTCAGCATCCACGTGAACGGTCCCGGGCTGGCCACCATCCTGGCCAACTTCCAGGTTTTTTTCATGGCCCTGGCCGGTGTCTTTTTTCTTGGTGAAAAGGTGCGTTTTAAGCTGGTGATTTCCATACCCCTGGCCCTGCTGGGATTGTTCTTGGTGGTGGGCATCCAGTGGGAACGCCTGGGGGGAGATTACAAGCTGGGGGTATATGCCGGCCTGATCGCGGCCGTCTGCTATACGCTGTTTCTGTTGAGCCTGCGCAAGATTCAAAAACTGGAAGATCCGTTGTCCACCGCAGCCAACCTGACCGTGATCAGTTTCCTGACCGCGGTTTTTTTAGCCGGAGATATCTGGCGCCAGGGCGACAGCTTTCAAATACCGGATATGCGCAGTGCCCTGGCACTGGTCGTTTACGGAATCACCAGCCAGGCCATCGGCTGGTTGATTATTACACGGGCCTTGCCGAAAATTAGGGCGTCTTTGGTGGGCATGATCCTGCTGCTGCAGCCGGCATTGGCGTTTGTGTGGGATGTGCTGTTCTTCGCGCGGCCTACCACCCTGGTCAACCTGGTGGGGATCACCATTACTTTGGTGGCGATATACCTGGGGGTTTCGGCCAAGTCGGTGCAGTCCAGGGAACAGCAACACTTTAGTTCAGATTGACCCCCCCCTTTTTCATATACGATCGGTGAAGTTCTAAAGGCTTGGGATTAAGTAGATTTGCATGAGGACGCTGCTATGGTGCGTACAATGCAGCTGATCTTGCGGTTCTTGTTACTTTTCTTGTGCGTACAAGAAAAGTAACCAAAAGAAAACGCCATAAGACGCGGCCCTACGGGCTGCCCTGCGCTTCTCGGAAAGGGCGCGCTCAGCACAACTCGCTAGCGCTCAAACAAGCACTTCGCTCCCTCGCCCTTTCCTGCGATGCTCGGCGCACCTTAAAGGGGAAGGTCAAAACCATTTAGATATTGATAGCTTACCATTAGGGGTTTCAGGGGTCTTCCTAGACCACTGGCGGCATTTGACTCATAGATAGGTCTTTCAGGTTTTCAGATAGCGCCTGTTTTCCATTACAACCCGCCCGGCCGCCATGAGCCCTTGCAAGTGTTTGCTCACAATGGCCCACTCGGCAAAGCGATAAAAATCTTTCGGTTCCCGCTCTTTAAGGTAGACCGTCCAGGCGTTGATGATCTCTTCCCGGGACCTTGGTTGGTCCAGAAAATTCAACAGCCGCGCTTCCCTTTTTGCAATCACGTCCAGATAGTCGGACCACAAATTGCCAGGGTCAGCTGTGAACACGCCGGTTTCGTGGCAGGTGAGCCAGGTGCGGGCCGAGATTTTCTCCAGCTTCCGGACGGAGGCGATGGTGTCGGGTATGTTGGATTCACGGTCTCCGTACCAGGGGCCGAAGGCGGTGAGGTCATAGTCGCCGAGAAACAACACGCCTGATTCCGGAAAGAAGAAACACAGGTGCCCCGGGGTGTGCCCGGGGGTGTGGACAATTTCCACGGTCAGGTTGCCCAGTTGACGGGTGCCGGGTTCCAGGGCAATCCGGGGCCGCCGGGGTCGAAAGTGAAACATCTCGGTGACAATGTCGCGCCAGTTGTCTCGAAACGCTTGTTCCTGAATGTCGTAGGCATCCAGGAAGGATTCGACATCAGTCAAGGGTGGCGCGTCCAGGGGGTGGATTCCCAGGGGCAGGTCGTCGAAAAGGTCAAGGTCCATAAAATGGTCTTCATGCCAATGGCTGAGCCAGACCTGTTCGACCCCCTCTTCATCGCGCAACCCCCCGGGAATTGACCGTTGCGGACATCCAGGCCATCGTGAATAACTACGCGGCTGCCGCTGCCCGGGTTCAAACAGCTGGTTTTGACGCTATCGATATCCTGGCCGGGACCGGTTATCTGATCAGCCAGTTTTTCTCGCCACTCACCAACGAACGCAAAGACGAATACGGCGGCAGTTTGGAAAACCGCATGCGTTTTGGTCTAGAGGTCATGCAGGCTATCCGTAAGGCTGTTGGACCTGATTTTCCCCTGATCATGCGGATGAACGGCAATGATTTTATGCCGGGTGGACAGGGACGGGCTGAATTGCAGCAGGTTGCCGCAGCCTTTGTGGAAAAGGGCTCTGTGGATGCTTTCTGCATCAATGTCGGGTGGCATGAAGCCCGGGTTCCCCAGATTGTTACCAGTGTGCCCCGGGGCGTGTTCGCTTACATGTCCCGCGGTATCAAGGAGAAGGTCTCCGTACCGGTGATTGCAAGCCACCGCATCAATGATCCGGACGTGGCCCGGGAGCTGATCGCCGATGACCTGTGCGACATGGTTGCCATGGGGCGCAGCCTCATTGCCGATCCGGATCTGCCCGTCAAGGCCCAGGCCGGACGGGAAAGGGAGATTGTGCATTGCATTGCCTGCGCCCAAGGCTGTTTTGACAATCTGTTCAAACTCAAACACGTGGAGTGTATGTGCAACCCCGAGGCGGGCTACGAAACCAGAGGCATGTGCCAGGCGGCCGAAAAGCCCGGCCATATTCTCGTCGTCGGGGGCGGAGCGGCCGGTATGAGTGCGGCCCTGGCCGCTTATCGCCGGGGCCACAAGGTGACCCTTTGCGAAGCGGGGGACAAACTTGGCGGGCAGCTCTACCTGGCGGCGGCGCCTCCCGGCAGGGCGGAATTTTCACAGTTGGCCCGGGATTTGGCCATTCAGATGAGTCTTACGGATATCGATGTCCGGCTAAAATGTACTGTGAATGAAAGCCTGATTGAAGAGATGAAACCAGATGCGGTGATTCTGGCCACCGGCGCCAAACCGCTCACGCCCCCGATTCCCGGCGTGGAACTGGCCCACGTGGTCCAGGCCTGGGATGTGCTAAACAGCACGGTCTATTCCGGCAAACGCGTAGTGATCATCGGCGGCGGGGCTGTCGGCGTTGAAGTTGCCCTGTTCCTGGCCGAAAAGGGCACCTTGTCAGCCGATGCCGTGAAATTCCTGCTGGTTAACCAGGCCGAAGCTCCGGAAAGCATCTTCGAACTGGCCACCCGCGGTACCCGCGATATCGTGATGTTGGAAATGATCGACAAAATCGGCAAGGATATCGGCAAATCCACCCGCTGGGGCATGCTCCAGGAGTTGCAGCGGGTCGGTGTCAAAACCAGCATCGAGACCAAAGCCCTCGAAATCACCGCCAACGGCGTCAAAGTAACCACCGAACAGGGTGAGGAGGTCCTGCCGGCCGATACCGTCGTGCTGGCGGCGGGCTCAGCCTCCTACAATCCTCTGGAAGAAGCGTTGCAGAAAACGGGTATCGTCTGCAAAGTTGTGGGGGATGCCGGCCAGGTCGGCCTGGCTTTCGATGCGGTGCATCAGGGGTTTCGAGCAGGCTGCGAAGTATAACAGCTTGTGAACACCAATATTTTCAATCAACAAATTGAAAAGGCCCGACCGATTCGGTCGGGCCTTTTTCATTTAATAGAGAGTTTATTTAACTGCCTAAAAGAACTTTGGGCAGCCAGGTCACCGCTTCGGGCCAGATACAGATTGCCAGCAGGCCCAGTAGCTGGATGATGACGAAAGGCACGATACCTTTGTAGATATCCATGGTCTGGACCTGGGGCGGGCAGACGCCCTTTAAATAGAAAAGGGAGAACCCAAAGGGTGGTGTCAGGAAAGATGTTTGCAGGTTTACCGCGATCAGCACCGCCAGCCAGAGCGGGTCGACCCCCATGGCCACCATAATTGGAGCCAGTACGGGAACATGGATAAACGTGATTTCGATGAAATCCAGGAAGAACCCGGCGATGAAAATAATCGACATCACGATAAACAGGATCCCCCATTTCCCAAAGGGCAGCGCATGGATCAGGTTCCGAACCAGGGTATCTCCGTCCAACCCTCGGAAAACGAGACCCAGGGTGGTGGCGCCGACGAGAATGATAAATACCATGCAGGTCAGGTTGGTCGTCGTTTTCATGACTTCCTGCACGATTTTCAGATTGAATTTGCCGTGGATGACCGTCAGTATAGTTGCGCCGACCGCACCTACCGAGGCGGCTTCCGTTGGGGATGCAATGCCGGCGAAAATGGACCCCAGCACACAGACCATCAGCGTGAGCGGCGGGATCAGGGCCTTGGAAACCCGGGTGATGAGTTCTTTGCGCGAGATCAGATCCAGCTCTTCCTTGGGTATCGGCGGGGCCCACTGGGGTTTGACCTGGGCCACGATCAGGATATAGAGCATATACAGGCCGACCAGGATCAGGCCAGGAATTACCGCCCCCACAAACAAATCGCCCACCGAGATATTCATGATATCCCCGAGCAGCACCAGCACGATGCTGGGCGGGATGATCTGGCCCAGGGTACCCGAGGCGGCCACAGTACCGGTGGTTAGGGACTTATTGTAGTTTCTTTTAAGCATGGTGGGGACGGATAAAAGGCCCATGGTGACCACAGTAGCGCCAACGATGCCGGTCGAAGCGCCCATGAGGGCCCCCACGAAGACAACGGAGACAGCCAGTCCGCCCTTGATTTTGGCAAACACCAGACTCATGGTTTCCAGCAGTTCTTCGGCCAGTCCCGACTTTTCCAACATCACCCCCATATAGATGAACAGCGGCACCGCCATAAGGGTAAAATTGGTCATTGTCCCCCAGATTCGCAGAGGCAGCAGTCCGAAGAACTCCGGGCCGAAATTGAAGAAACCGAAAAACATCGCCACGCCGCCGATGGTAAACGCTACCGGGTAACCCAGCAGTAAAAGGGCGAAAACGAATGTGAACATTATCAGCGGCATGTATTCATGGATCAATTCCATCTATTCGGGACCTCCTTCATCTATTCCCACGGCAACCAGGAAATTTTTAAACATTTCTGATGTGCCCTGCAGGATGAGGAGGACAAAGCCAATCGGGATCATGGCTTTGAGGACGTAGCGTCCCGGGAGACCACCCGGATCCGGGGACATCTCCCTGACCGCCCAGGAGTTGGCAATAAAATTCTGGGTAGAATAGATGACGATTAAAGCGAAGGGTATGAGAAAGAAAATGGAGCCCAGAAAGTTGATCCACGCCTTGGTTCTGGCACTCAACCGGGTATAAATAATGTCGACGCGGACATGGGCACCATTTTTCAGCGCATAGGCGGCCCCGATCAGAAAGACCACCGCAAACAGGTGCCATTCCAATTCCTGAATGGCGACATTGCCCTTCTTAAAGGCATAGCGCATGACGGTGTCGTAGAAGACGACCAGGACCATCAGGGTGGTGAGCCACGACACAAAGATACCAATGTATTCGTTGAGCCCGTCGATCAATTTGATGTATAACCTCAATATTTTCATTTAGTTGTTCTCCAGGGACTATTTGCGGAACAATAGTTGGTTTTCTTAGCGTTAACTGCACCAAAAGGCAAGTCCAATTCTCGCACCTGTTTTCAGGTTGACATCTTATAGTGAAATGTAATAAAAATTTCGACCAGTTCGGCTTCATTTGCTGCACCCCGCCCCGGTTCTATTTAAATCGTTATGACCTGTCGCCTCAAGGGGCAGCAGTAGCTGAAACGGATGAGTTTCGTTCAGAGAATGACGGCCCTACAGCAGGTAACGTTTGCGCTGTAAGCCGCACCGACTGATGCTTTTCGTTTTGTGGGATGGATTCTAATTACAATTCAACAGGAGGAGGATTCATGAAAAGACGCGAGTTTATCAAGAAAGTTGGGGTTGGCGCAGCCGCAGTTGGCGCTGGTGCCGCCGCAACGGCCGGACTGACCGGCTGCGGTAAGCAGGATGACAGCGCGGAAGTCAAGATGCTTAAAAAAGAGATCGCCGACCTGAAAGCCATGGCTCCTGCGCCCAAGGAAGAGAAAAAATACAAGTGGAAAATGGTCACTACCTGGCCGCCGCATTTCCCCATGCTGGGCGAGGGCGCCGACAATATGGCCAAGTGGGTGAATGAAATGAGTAACGGCCGCCTGGAGATTACGGTCTACGGCGGTGGCGAGCTGGTTCCGCCCCTGGGCGTTTTTGACGCGGTCAGCCAGGGTACGGTGGAAATGGGACACGGCGCGGCCTACTACTGGGCGGGGAAAGCCCCGGCCACCCAGTTTTTTGCTGCGGTTCCATTCGGCTTCAATGCCCAGTCCATGAACGCCTGGATCTATTCCGGCGGCGGTATGGAACTGTGGGAAGAAGTATACGGCAAGTTCGGCCTGAAACCCCTGCTGGCCGGCAACACCGGAGTCCAGATGGGTGGCTGGTTCAACAAGGAAATCAAAACCATCAATGACCTTAAAGGTCTGAAAATGAGAATACCGGGTCTGGGCGGCAAGGTCCTGGCCAAGGCCGGCGGCAACGCTATTCTGGTGGCCGGTGGTGAAATCTACACCAACCTGGACCGCGGTGTTATCGACGCCACCGAATGGGTCGGCCCCTTCCATGACTTGAAAATGGGTTTTTATAAAGCGGCCAAGTACTACTACTATCCGGGATGGCATGAGCCGGGAACAGCCCTCGAAGCCATGGTCAACAAGAAGGCCTGGGATACCCTGCCCGCAGACCTGCAGGCCATCGTGGAAGCCGCAGCCTACCGTTCCAACCTGTGGATGCTGTCTGAGTTTGAAACCAAAAACAACGCGGCCTTGCAGACCCTGGTTAACGAGCACAAAGTCCAGCTGCGGCAGTTCCCCGAGCCGGTCCTCAAGGCCCTTAAGAAAATGGCCAAGGAGGTTCTCGAGGAAGTCGCCGCCAGCGATCCCATGAGCAAAAAAGTCTATGACTCATTCCTCAAGTTCCAGTCCAATATCTACTCTTGGAATGCTCTGACCGAGGAACCGTACCAGACGTTCAAGAAACTGTAGAAGCTAACCGGTTCCAATCTGAATAAAAGAGCAGGGGGCACCCCCCCCTGCTCTTTTGTTTAGAAGCGGCTTTAAAGCCTTCTATCGGGCCCAATATCTGTGTTGGACGCAAAATTTAAATCCTCAAAATACTATCCAGTATTCCTCCGGTTCAAATTTCACGGCCGCCTTGATCTTGAACCCGATAGAAGGCTTTAAAACCGCTTCTGTCAGTTCTAAATTTCAAGGCATTTTCACCGGTGCTGCCGGGCACGTTTTAACGCTATCTATCCTTATCTTGTTGACGACTATAAAAACTGCCCTATCCTAAGGGCTATAATGACCATGATGACAACGAATTACATAAAGCGCACTTTGTTTCTTGCAGCTATGGGTGTTTTTGTATCTGTTGGTTCAGGGGAAAGCGCGGAAGACCGCATCAATTTTGATGCGTTCCTCTGGAAAAATCGCCCCCTGCTATTGTTTGGACCTTCCCCGGATGCACCTGAATACAGAGTTCTGAATACCGAGTTGAAAGCTCAAGCGGACCAGATAATCGATCGGGACATGGTGATTATCGAAATTTTTGATACCGGTCTGGTGCGGGTGGATGGGAAACCGTGGCCGGCCGAGAGTGCTGAAAAACTTCGCCGGCAATTTTCAGTCACCAGAGGAAATCTGACGGCCACACTCATCGGAAAAGACGGCGGTCAGAAACTCAGGCAGTCCCAGCGGATCGATCTCGGTTCAATCTTCGCTCTGATCGACACAATGCCGATGCGGCAGCAGGAAATGCGGGATAAATAAGCATGCGGCTATACCGGTTGGAACGGACCCAGATTCTGCCCATCTCCCAATTGTAAGCCTGGCTTTTTTTTCACAGCCTCAAAATCAGCCACGCAACCTATCCCTGACAAAGCATGTGAGGTGCTAAATAGCCGTTTGCACTTTTCTGAGCGCTTCAAACGGTCGCCCATGGGCCGGGTAGATCCACCTTGCGCCCTCACGGATCAAAGATTCAATACTTGCCGCCATTTCACCCACACTGTCGCCGAATGGTGAACTGTAGCGCTGTCTGCCCAGCCAGGGCATATTCACCGCAAGATCCCCCACAAACGCATTTCCTGCAGCTGTCAGAATCGATAACGATCCTTCCGTATGCCCCGGCGTGGGGATAATGCGGGCATCAAAGCCGTGCTCCTTCAGATCCATAGGTTCGGATATCAACAGGTCCGCCGCCACTGGATCAAAAGCACAGACCCTTGATGTTACCTCCGGGCAACGATCTGTCATCCATTTTAGCAAGCGAGCCGGTAAGATCGTGCCGGGTGGGATGACCACCCGGCCGGAAGCGAGCAGACCCGCTTCCCGAGTGTGCACGGCCACCTTGCAGCCGCAACCGTTTTTTACAGCCCGCAGGGTGCCGACATGATCGAAATGGACGTGGGTGCTGACCGCCAGCCGGATTTGGCGAGGTTGGACCCCGATTTTGGCAAGACACCTGAAAAACCGGTTTCCCCAGACTCGGTGCCCACCGTCGATCAACAGGAATCCGTCCCTTCCGGGAACCAGGAACGTGCAGGTATTTCCGAGCAGTATCGTGTGAATCCTTTCAGCCGTCATGGCGCTGATATTACCTGATTTTCAGGATATTTCAAGCAGGGTTGACAAATGAGAAATCGCACTAATTTTATACCCAAAAATTACCAAACCCTTAATTTATTTCGGCAGGAGAAGAAACAAAGATGACCCCCAAAAAAGAGACCCATGAATTTAAAACCGAAGTTCAACAACTTCTGAAGCTGATCGTCAACTCGCTGTATTCCAACCAGGAGATTTTCCTGCGGGAATTGATCTCCAATGCATCCGATGCCATCGATCGCCTGAAGTTCAAAGCCCAGACCGAGCCGGATATTCTCGGTGACGATACCGAATTCCAGATCAAGCTCACGTCAGACGGTATCAAGCAAACCTTTGAAATTACAGACAATGGTATCGGAATGGCCTACGAGGAGGTCATGGAAAACATCGGGACGATCGCCCAGAGCGGTACGGCGGCGTTTATGGAAGCCCTGGAGAACGCCAACAGCGACGCCCTGGCGCCGGAATTGATCGGCCAGTTCGGCGTTGGGTTTTACAGTGCCTTTATCGTGGCCGATAAAATTACCATTTTTACCAAAGCGGCCGGGAGCGATAAGGCCGTCCGCTGGGAGTCCTTTGGAGACGGCACCTATACCATTGAAGAGACCGACAAGGAGAGCCGCGGCACCACCATCACGCTTGAATTGAAAAAGCGTGGAGATGATGATCCCGATTTCACCGATGAATGGGTGATCCGCAACATCGTGAAACAGCACTCTGATTTTGTAAGCTATCCAATCGTCATGGATGTGGAACGCGACGAGCCAATTCCGGATAACGAACAATTAAAGGACAAGGATGGCAAAACCGTCGGCGAGACCACCCGGAAGGAGATCAAAGAAGAGACCCTCAATTCCATGAAAGCCATCTGGACCCGCAGCCAGGATGAAGTGACCGAAAAAGAGCACGAGGAATTTTACCGGCACATCAGCCACGACTGGAACCCGCCGTTGACAAATCTGCACAAGAAATTCGAGGGTACCACCGAATACACCGCACTGTTGTATATCCCTTCCAAGGCGCCCTTTGACCTGTTCAACCCAGAGGCGAAGCACGGCATCCACCTCTATTGCAAGCGTGTTTTCATCATGGATGACTGTGAGGACCTCATGCCCGAGTACCTGCGATTCGTGAAAGGTGTTGTGGATGCCCCGGACCTGAATCTCAACGTGAGCCGCGAGATTCTCCAGCAGGACCGCCTGGTAAAGAACATCCGCCGGAACCTGGTGAAAAAGCTTTTTGAGCTTTTCAACAACCTGGAAAAGGAGGAGTACGAGAAATTTTACGAGGAATTCGGCGCCGTTTTAAAAATCGGCATTCACACCGATTTTGAAAACAAGGACAAAATTGCCGGGCTGGCCCGTTTTAAAACCACCAAGTCCGACGGCCAGTGGGTCTCCCTCAAAGAGTATGTGGAGAGCATGCAGCCGGATCAAAAAGACATTTACTATATTACCGGCGACAACATGGCCGCCCTGCTCAACAGTCCGCTGCTGGAGCAGCTTAAAGCCAAGGACTACGAGGTACTGCTCATGTCCGACCCGGTGGATGAATGGGTGGCCCAATCGCTGACCGAGTTCGACGGAAAGTCGCTCAAAAGTGCCGAAAAGGGTGATCTGGGGCTGGATGAGGTCGATGAGGGCCAGAAAGACAAGTATGACGGCCTGTTCAAACAGATCAGGGTAATCCTGGAAGAGAAGATCAAGGAGGTCAAACCCTCCACCCGCCTGACGGATTCGGTCGCCTGTCTTTCCGGAGAAGACCACGACATGAGCGCCTACATGGAAAAGATCCTCAAGGCATCCGGCCAGCAGACCCCGGACACCAAGCGGGTGCTCGAGCTGAACATGGAACACCCGGTGATGGACAAGATCAACGGGATATTTGAAAAGGACGCCGCCGATCCGGTTCTCAAGGACTACGCCGGCCTGCTGCTTGATCTGGCCACCATCAGCGAAGGCGGCAAGATCGAGGACCCGGCCAATTTTACTAAACGAGTGGGGGAGTTGATGGCAGACGCAATTAATTAGTTGCCGGAAACATAGATAAAACTGAAAAGCGGCCCTGCTCATGCAGGTGCCGCTTTTTTGTGCAAGGATCAAAATACCACTATCAATAGATTAAATCCGAAATCCGAATATCGAAATCCGAAACAAATTCAAAATTCAAATGACAAAATGACCGAAAAAAACGTCACTTTTTGTCATGTCAGTTCTTGTTTGGTTCTTTTGGTCATTGGGAATTGCTCTATTGTTTCGAATTTCGATATTCGTGTTTCGAATTTTGTTTTTTCTGAACTTTCTTCATGTCCCCACCCACTTTATACATTATAGGTTGCCAAAAAAAGCAAAGCTGAACATATTTAAGGCAGCATACTAGACCCGCCAGTCCGAACCAAACCTTAAACGGGAAGGGGGATACATGACCGCTGCTAACGTGCACCTCGAACGCCGGGATCACATCGCCATTGTCACCCTGGATAGGCCGGATCGCCAAAACGCCATGAATACGGACATGTGGACTGCTCTGGAAGAAACAGTTATTTCCCTTGAAGAAGACCTTCCCTATGTTGTGGTTATTACCGGTGCCGGGGAGGCCGCCTTTTGCGCCGGCATGGATGTTAATCCGGACAATCCCCAGATCGAGGCGGTCGTGGATGGCGTTTTCAGCAACCAACGGCAACCGGTTGAAAACTTGATTTCCCGCCTGCGCAGTGTTGTCGACCGCCTGATAGCACTTCCGGTGCCGATCATCGCCGCCATCAATGGGAATGCTTACGGCGGTGGGGCCGAATTGGCCATGCGGTGTGACTTGCGTGTGATGGATCCCAATGCGAAAATTTGTTTTTCCGAGGTACGCCTGGGCCTGATGCCCGATTGGGGGGGCGGGGTGGCCTTGACGCGCCTGGTCGGTCCGGGGATGGCCGGGGAGTTGATTTTGACGGGCCGCAGTGTGGGGGGCGAACGGGCTTATGAGGCCGGGCTGGTCAATCGGATCAGTTCACCCGGGAATGCCTGCGCGGAAGCCTTGCTAATGGCCCAGGGGATCGCTGCCAACGGACCGCTGGCCGTCCGCAGCGCCCTGGAGGTCATTCGCAGAACACCGGATTTGTCCTATGTCCAGGCCCTGGATCTTGAATATGAAAAGGCAGTGGAACTGATCACCACCGGGGAATGCGTGCATGGCATCACCGCCTTTATGTCCCAGAAAAAGCCGGAGTTTCCAGAACCGTGACGTTGAAAACCATATTCATCATCCTTGCCCTGGCGTACCTTGCGTTTCCGCGGGACCTGCTGCCGGATTGGCTGATTGGGTTCGGCTGGATAGATGATATCGTCGTCCTCTACCTGCTCTGGCGGTTTTTTCTCAGAGGTGCCGTGGCCGGTCGAACCGGCAGGGCCGGTGAATACCACAACCAACGCAATTCGCAAAGCAAAGCCGGCCAGGTTCAACCCAAAACGCCATACGAAATCCTGGAAATCGAACCCGGCGCTTCCAAAGAAGACATTCACAAAGCCTATCGAGCCCTTGCAAATAAATACCATCCTGACAAAATTGCCCACCTGGGAAAGGAATTTCAGGCGCTGGCTGAAGAAAAATTCAAAGAAATTCAGGCAGCTTATGATTTTTTAACAGGACGGGGCTGATTCAAGCTGTTAAACAAGCCCGAAATACCACTAGAGGGAGCCTAAAGATTTAAACGCCATTCCCGATAGTATCCTTTGGGGACGCATTTCACGACTCTCTACCTAATACATCATCGGGCACCAAAATCGGGGGTACCCCCGGAGGGGATCGTATGCCGTTTAACAGAACGTTATGTTTTTTCGCTGTCATCCTCCTGTTCATGGTTGCCGGCTGCAATGGGATTTCGCCCACGGAAACCATCATTAAAAAAGGCCGACTCTTTAAAATCGGGGAAAATAAACCGTACACCGGGACCGTTGTCGGGTATGCCCGGGATGGGTACCGCCGGGAAAAGATGAAATATGCCAAGCGCTATAAAAACGGGATTCGGCACGGCGACACAAAATACTGGTATGCCAACGGGAAACTGGAAAGTGTGGAGCCTTACATCAACGGCAAAATAAACGGGGTGTTTACCCTATATTACGAAAGCGGACACATCAAAGCCCGTATTCACCTGGTGGATGGCCTGCGCGGCGGCTCGAAGGGTGAGGCGTTCTGGCGGGAAGATGAAATCGCCATGCAGAACTTTTCAAAACGGTTTTTTAAGCAGGACCCGGATTCCTGATCCCCAAGATCGAAACCATTATGCCGTAGCAATGAGGATACCCGATTCAGTAGGGCCCTGGAATGGTAGCCTTTCTATATTGCTCGCACCCGCTTTTCTTAGCATCTCTTCCAGCTGGCCCTGGGAATAAGACTGCCCCGCTTCGGTTCCCTGTAGCATGTTGAGTGCAAACAGGGCCGGGAAAAGGGGACTGGTCATACTATTATCCAAAATGAATTCGTGGATCATGAGCAGCCCACCGGGTTTCAAAGCGGAAATGGTTTTGTTGATGATTTCTTGGCAATCCGCCGGCGGTTCCTGGTGCAGGATGTGGGACAGCCAGGCCGCGTCATAACGGCCTGGTATGGCATCGGTGAGATAACTGCCCGGTTCAAAGCTGATGCGATCGGCCAGATTGAATCGTGCGACCGTATTTTCCGCGAAAGGCCGGGTAGTGGGCAGGTCGAATATTACAGCCGAAAGTTGCGGGTTGGCCAGACAAAAATGGATGGCATAGGTTCCGGGTCCGCCGCCTAGATCCAGAAGTTTCGTTCTACCTCCCAAATCGATATCGTCGGCCACGACCGGAGCAATCCCCATGGCTATGTTGAACATGCCCATGAGAAAGCTTTCCCGCCGTTCTTCGTCGGACGATTCGGAATCTTTTGTTATCGGCCGTCCCGTTTTAACAGCCTTGTCCATTTGCGCCCAGGACTGGACCAGATGGTGGTGGTGCTTGATCATATAGCCGATGTAGCTATCTGAATCCTTGGACAAAAACGTGCCTGCTGCCGGCGTGTTGAAAAAATGATCGCCCTCTTTCTCAAGAAGTCCCATGGCAACCAGGGCATTGAGAAGCATGGCTACCGCCCGGGGGTCCCCATCAATGGCTGCTGCAATTTCATCTGCCGTACGCTGATGTTTGCCCATCACGGTAAATATATCTAGTTTTACACCCGCATGCAGGGTACAGGTCTTCCAGTAATATCCCGAAATCTCGAAAAGATCACCGGGATTCAGTGGCGCTGTGTCCATGACGGTTCCTCCAATTCAAACAGTATACTTAGGGGATTTTGACAATGCACGGGTGGTTGTTTAGAAGCCATCTCAAAAATGGATTTTAGTTCAAAATGACGCGAAGCTAATGCCTAACGTGGTGCAAGGCGGCCGCGAGGTTCAACCCGGAGGAATACTGGAGTATTTCGAGGACTTGAACCGAGCGCCCAACGCCGAGTTTGGGCTAAAAGACTTTTTTGAGATGGCTTCTATTCAGTATCAACCGATTCATCGCTGTCGGCTTCTTCCGGCTGGGATCTCTCAACTTTCAGGCTGCTCCAAGGACTGATTTTGATCCAGTCTCTACGGCGGTCTTTCTCTTTGTCGCGGCGTTCACCTTTAGAATTGGTGCGCCGTTCAAGCCCGCCTTCAAGGAAGTAGTCGATATTATAGGCTCTGCGGCGGTCCTGGCCGGACCTTCGATCAAAAAAGGCGCGCTTTCTTTTGGGCTTTTTGTTGTCCATTTTCCAGGCCCTCCGGCACGATCATTCATAGGCCATAGCGGTAGAGGTATACCCACATAATGAGCAATTGCTGAATTATTGTCAAGTTAGAGTGCAAACAAGCTGAGGGTTGGAACGTACGTGACAACGGCCAGCAGCAACAGCAGCAGGATCAACCAGGGAACCGAGGCCCGGTAGAGCGTGGTTACCGGTTTTTCGAATTTGAGACTGGCGATGAACAGGTTGATACCCACCGGGGGGTAGAATATCCGATTTCCAGGTTGACCAGGAAAATGATGCACAGGTGGATGGGATCGATGCCATAGGTCAAAGCTACCGGGACCATGATGGGCACCACGATGACGATGGCCGAGAAGATATCCATCATACAGCCGACCACCAGGAGAAAGAGATTCAAACCCGCCAGGAACACATAGCGGTTTTCGGTAAGCGAGGTCAGGAATTCCAGGATCTTATCCGGGATCTGTTCATCGACCAGATATCCCGTGAGGCCCAGAGCGGCACCGAGAATGATGATGATGGCACCGGACAAAATGGTGCTCTCGATGACGACTTTGGGCAATTGGCGGAAAAACGATACCTCCTTGAGGATAAAACATTCCACTATCAATACGTATAAAAGCACCAGGGCGGATACTTCCGCGATGGTCACGAATCCACCGTAAACCCCGCCGAGAATGATAAGCAGAATCGGCCAGTCCCACATGCCTTCCTGGAAAGCCTGTTTTACCCGGGTGAATGAAACCGGTGTGCGCGGGCTGGTGGCCTCCATCGGTTTGCGCCACTCGTGCCAGACGATGTATAGTGACAAAACCAGGATGATGAAAAGGCCGGGGACCAGCGCGGCCTTGAAAATCAGGCCGATATCGACCTGGGCCACCACCCCGTAGAGGATGATGGGTAGGCTGGGCGGAAAGAGCAGGCCGCGGCTGCCCGAAGTGGTCAGTAGGCCGAGAGAAAATTTTTCACCGTAGTTTTTTTCAAGCAATATCGGGTATAAAATACCGCCTAGCGCTACGATGGTCACCCCGCTGGCCCCCGTCAGGGCTGTAAAAAGGGCACACGAACACAGCGCGGAGATGGCCAGACCGCCGGGCAGCCAGCCGGCAATGGCCTGGATGAAATTCATAATGCGGCGCGGTGCGTTGGTTTCAGTGAGCAGGCAACCGGTAAAGGTAAACAACGGCAGGGCCACCAAGACCGGCATGGACGCCAGTCGGTTTATCTCGATGAGGATGGTTTGCAGCGCCATGAAATCGAGGTCGATGGCATATAGGCAGACCATCGATATCCCGATGATCACGGTAAAAAGCGGGGCTTCCAGGAGGGCGAAAAGAAGCACGCCGCCGATCGCCAGCGGGAGGTAGCTGATCATGGCGCCGGCTCTCCTGGGGTTGGTTCTGATTCAGGGACAAGCGTCGCCGTATTGCTTGGTGCGACTGCCAGGACCTGTGTGAAGGATCTGAAAAAGGCGATAGCGAAAAATCCCGGGAACACAACCGCTAGCCAACCCCGGGCACCGAAAATAGCCACCTCGTTGGTCACGAATTCCAGGGAGCCATAGCCCAATACCGCCATGATCGCCATGCCGAAAAGACCGCATACCCGGCCGGCCAGGGCTCCCAGGCGTGGTGGACAAAAACGCAATACCAGTTCGATACGGATATGGCGGTTTTCCCTCAAGGCCAGGGTTGACCCGATCAGGGCCAGCCAGAGGACCAGCGCGGGACCCATTTCCAGCAGGTATTGAAAGGAAACCTGGAACAGATTCCGGGCCACGATATTAACAGCAATGGAAGCAACCAGGGCGAAGAACAGGGGCACGGCAATGGCTTTTTCAATCGCGGCCAACCAGGTATCAACTTTTTTTAGTATGCTCATTGATAGTTAAAGAAATTTGGCATTTCAAATGAGGATAGGGTTCAGGGGGTCATGGGGCCAAGTGAGAGAATCCTTCAGTGTATATGGCGCTACCTTCCAAAATTAATTTACAGCGTTTCTATCTCATATTGTAAATCGCTGGAACGAAACGCTTGTATCAAATCATAAACCTATATACCACCACCAATTTTAATTGGTTTGCGCCCTTCACTCGGGCCCTTGACCCCTGGAAGCCTTGTTCATATCAGCCACATCACAAAAGGTGATCGTAAATCTATTGTTGCCCGGCCCGGAAATCTTTCAGAATACCATTCACCTGATCGAAGAGTTCCTGAGAATAAAGGGCTGGGATATTCTTGGTGTAGGTTTTGCGGGCATTCTCCTGGAGGAGCGCAATCTGGTCCTCAGTGGGGGCTGTAAGCAGCACGCGAAATAGCTAACCAAACCTATTCATTTTGTGTGATTCTCCATTAATTTTATTTTTCTTTATAAAACCAATGGAGAATCACATGGAACATATATCAATCGGCGA
>Ga0126332_10000011_pt1 | contig 94509 bp, 76 predicted proteins | sample InaspJWI42metaG_FD_94482 | JGI IMG/M metagenome (GOLD analysis project Ga0126332, IMG submission 94482) | Marine gutless worms symbiont microbial communities from Oahu, Hawaii - Inanidrilus sp. 2 OAHU.JWI-42 metaG | ecosystem: Host-associated > Annelida > Digestive system > Unclassified...
CTCGCTGGGGAACACGACGGTATCTGAATATGAATTTGCTAACGGAACTTAAAAAAGAAAAAGTCGCAGCTTAACCGATGGGCCACCGAATCAAAAGTGCGAAAGATTATTGACACTACCTGTGTCCGGCCCGCCTGGCAGGAGACAGAGCCAGGCGGGCCGGCCAGAGAGAGCCACCTCTCTTTTTTAGGGGGTGCGTCTGCCGCTGCCGGTATCAGCGGCCTAAAAAACAAAAGCCCTTCAAGCCGTATTCAGCTTGAAGGGCTGCACCCAGTTTTCTTGGCCCTTGCTTTTACCCAGTCCACCGTTCGCCGCGGGAATCAGGTTTGCACACCTCGAGCGCCATCTGAGGCACGCTCGAGGTCTTCGTCACCAAGGCAGGTCTTCTGACTTCCCCTCACTGTCGGCGGCCTTCCCATAACGGTCATCCGTTACAGTGGCATCGAGGCCGGCAGGGTTCCTGGTCGTTATACCCCAGGAGAGGTTACAGCGGCGGGACCGTTCCCGATTCTCACGGGATTCCCTTTTATGCCTTGCGGCACCTTGATGATAGGTTTAGTAGCGGCATTGGGCCGGTTTGTCAATGTACGTTTCGGTAAACTTCAGGTAAGACGGTTCGATTGTGCGTCAGCGTCACTGCAACTTTGCTCGACATCGCAGCCAGTACAGGAACTTGAACACCCGCAGGCATCGGAACCGTCGGATTTGAAGTTTCGATACAGACTGCGCAGGAACAAGAAGACCGCCAGTCCAACGATTAAGGCAACAATCAGGTTCTCCATTGCCGTTCTCCTTAAAATCCCAATCCACTACCGACCTGGAAGGCGATAGCCGCGAGGATAAAGGCCAGGGTGGTATTAAAGGCCATTGAGAAGACGCCCCATTTCCATGAGCCGGCTTCCCGGGCAATACAGACCACCGACACGAAGCAGGGGGCATAAAAAATCGTGAAAATGATCAGCGCGAATGCCACTGCAGGACTCCAACCCGGAGCAGCCGCCAGGCGGTCACCCAGGCTCCCGGTCTCTTCCGGATCGACCTCGCCCAGAGAATAGGCGGTACCCAGGGTAGAGACGACAACCTCTTTGGCGGCGAAACCGCCCACCAGGGCGATATTGGTGCGCCAGTCAAATCCGGCCAGCTTACTGAGGGGTTCCAAAACACTACCGATCCGACCGGCAATGGAGTTGCGCAGTGCTGCTTCCGCTTCCGTGCCATCGACGGCCAGGAGCGCATCTTTGACTTCATTTGCGGCAGCCGATAGTTCGGCGCCCTCTTCCGCGTTTTTCAGTTCGACTTGTATCGCCGGCGCGGCACCGTTCAAAATGCTAATCCGCTGACCTTCGTACATGGCACTCTGGTCTTCAGGCAGACCGGGAAAGGTCATCATGGCCCAGAGGATGACGGAAACTGCCAGGATGACGGTGCCGGCCTTCTTGATGTACTGCCAGGTCCTTTCCCAGGTGTGGATCGCCAGCCCTTTGAAGGTCGGCAGCCGGTAAGGCGGCAGTTCCATGACAAAAGGCGTGGATTCACCTTTGATGGCCGTGGAGCGCAGCAGCCGGGCCACCAGCAAAGCACCGCTCCAGGCGATAAGGGTAATTAAGAACATCATCAAGGCTTTATTGGCGGGGAAAAAGGCTGCCACTAGAAGGGCGAACACCGGCAGCTTGGCACCACAGTTCATAAACGGTACGGTGAGCAGGGTCGCTAGCCGTTCCCGGGGGGATTTCAAGGTTCGGGTCGCCATAACACCAGGCACCGCGCAGCCGCCGGCAATACCGCCGGAGACGATAAAGGCCATGACGGAACTGCCGTGCAGCCCGAACACCCGGAACACCCGGTCCAGCATGAAGGCCACCCGGGCCAGATAGCCCGAGTCCTCGAGGATAGAAATGCCCAGGAACATGAACATGATGAGTGGTACGAAGCCCATCACGCCACCAACGCCGTCGATCATTCCTGAAATGATCAGTGATTTCAGGAGGCCTTCCGGAAGGGCCGCGTCTGCAGTTGCGCCCAACCAGCCGAAAAAGCCCTCGACCCATCCGACTGGGATTTCACTATAGGTAAAGGTGAAATGATATAAGGCCAAAATCGCGCCAACCATGATCAGAGGGCCCAAAAAGCGATTGGTCACGACCTTGTCGATCCGGTCGGTCATGAACAGACGGTCCATATTGGGTTTTTCGGTCAGGACCCCTTTTTTCATGACCGACTTTATATACCCGTAACGGTAATCGGCGATTACTGCTTCGGCATTGACGCCAATGGTTTTTTGCAGGTGGGCGCCCACCCGGTAAGAGATTTTTTCTAAACATTCCGATAACGACGGGGCCAATTCCCGTCCAAACGCCACAATCTTCTCATCGTTTTCCAGGTATTTCATGGCCATCCAACGCCGGGGATAGCGCTTGTCTTCAAGGGGGCTCTCCTTCAGGATGTCCTCCATCTCGTCCAGAGCCCGGTCGATATCATCACCATATGAGATGTAAAGCGGCCCGGAAACAGCATCTTTTTCGATCCCATTCGCCACGGCCTCCATGAGTGCTTGTTTGCCCTCGCCGCGACGGGCCACAGTCGGAATGACCGGCACCCCCATTAACTCCGCGAGAAGCTCTGAATTGATTCCGATCCCCCTGTTTTCCGCCACATCCATCATATTCAGGGATATGCAGACTGGCACCCCCATTTCCATGAACTGCAGGGTCAGATAGAGGTTGCGTTCCAGGTTGGAGGCATCCACAATGTTGACCACCATGTTGGGCTTTTCATTCAATATGAAGTCTCGGGCTACCACCTCTTCGAGCGAATAGGCAGTCAGAGAGTAAGTCCCCGGCAGGTCAACCACTTGAAACTTCCTGTTCTTGTCGATATAGGTTCCCTGTTTTTTCTCGACGGTAACCCCGGGATAATTCCCGATGTGCTGCCGGGCACCTGTGAGAGCATTAAAAAGGGTGGTTTTCCCAGAATTAGGGTTGCCGGCCAGTGCAATGGTTGCCTCCATATTAATCTTCCACCTCCACTTCGATATAATCCGCTTCTTTATTGCGCAGGGTCAGCGTATATCCGGAAAGTCTGAGGGCAACTGGGTCATACAGTGGCGCGCGCCCCTGGATCTTGATTTCCGTCCCGGATACCAGTCCCATATCCCGAATCCGGCGACCTAATTCGCCGTCGGCCCTTACTGCGGAGATGGTACCGGACTGGTTTTTTCTCATTTGTCTTAGATTAAGGTGTGCCAAATACGTGCCTCCTTGTGCTAACCAGTTGTTAACTTATTCATTCAGTCGAAAGTTAGGTATACCTTACTTATTTAGTTGTCAACATGTTTTTTTGCTTTGCCTGGATTAGTGCGATTTGACTTATTTTATTAGCCTTGATATGTTCTGCGAAACTGAGGGGGGGAACATGAAAAAAGGCAGGCTGCTTTCAGAAAGTCTGGAAGATTATCTTGAAACAATTCTGGAGCTTGAGAGCGATCAGAAAGTCGCCCGGGCCAAGGATATCGCCGACCGGATGGGCGTCCAGCGTGGATCGGTAACCGGGGCTCTGAAGGCTCTGGTCGAAAAAAGACTGATCAACTATGAACCCTACAGTTTCATCACCCTGACCCCAACCGGCAAAAAAATAGCCCGTGAAATCAAACGCCGTCACGGCATTTTGGAAGATTTTCTGGTCCGCGTGTTGGGTGTCGATCAGATCCAGGCTGAAGAGACAGCCTGCCGCATGGAACACGCCATCGACAAAGAATCCATCGACAAACTTGTCCAGTTCATTGAATTTATAGATCAATGTCCCCGCACCGGTGGGGATTGGGTAGCCGCTTTTGAACAATTTTGCTCAACTGATATCAGGAATGAACAGGATTGCCTGGCCTGCATCGAAACTTGCAGTGAGCGTTACCAGGATGGACAGCAGGCAACTTAGGCCCGATAAAGCCTGAGACTATTAGAAACCACCGAAACGCTGCTCAGGGACATGGCCAGAGCCGCGAAAATGGGATGCAGGCTGCGCAGGAAATCCGGTGCGGCTTCGATGGGGTATAGCGCCCCGGCTGCCACCGGGATCAAGATAATGTTGTAGAAAAACGCCCAGAACAGGTTCTGCCGGATCGTTCGCATGGTAGCCCGGCTCAATTCGATTGCAGCCGGCACGCCTTTCAGACTACCTCCGGATAGAATGACCCCGGCGGTTTCTATGGCCACATCGGTTCCGCTGCCGATGGCGATGCCCACTTCCGCCTGGGCCAGGGCCGGCGCGTCGTTGATGCCGTCTCCGACCATGGCGACTTTACGCCCCTCCTCCTGCAGCGTTTTCACCCGTGAGGATTTTTCTTCGGGCCGCACCTCGGCCATCACTTCTGCTATGCCCACCTGATCGCCAATGGCCCGGGCCGTTTTTTCATTGTCACCGGTAATCATCATCACTCTGAGGCCCTGGTCCTGCAACTGCTGCACGGCCTCTTTGGAATCCGGTTTGACGGTGTCGGCCACGGCAATTACGCCGATGGCCTGCTTTTCGCGGGATACGACCATGGCCGTCTTGCCGGCCGCCTGGTAAGCATCGATGGCGGCCTGCACGTTGGCAAGGCTTATGTCCAGAAGCGGGAACCAGCCGGGTTTACCGACGTGGATCCGGTAGCCGTCCACCAGTCCCTCCACCCCGAAACCGCTATGGGCCTTGAACGCATCCACATTGTTCTTCTGCAACCCTCTCTGCTCTGCTTCCCGGACAATGGCCTTTCCCAAGGGATGTTCGGAACCGCTTTCCACGGCTCCGGCCAGAAATAGCAATTCATCGGCTTTATCTGCAAAATCGGCGGTGGTCTGAATATCGGTAACGATGGGGGTTCCCGCGGTGATGGTACCGGTCTTGTCGAGGACCACATCCTGCAAGTGCGAAGCGGTTTCCAGGGAGGAACTGTTTTTGAACAGGATCCCCTTTTCCGCACCCTTACCGGTGCCGGCCATGATCGCCGTGGGTGTTGCCAACCCAAGCGCGCAGGGACAGGCGATTACAAGGACCGCCACCAGCCGCAGCATAGCCGGTACGAATTCCCCGGCGGCCGCCCACCAGATGGCAAAGGTAACAAACGCGATGACTATGACCACCGGCACAAATACGGCGGCCACCCGGTCGGCCAGAGCCTGTATCGGTGCCTTGCTCCCCTGGGCCTCCTGCACCAATTTGATAATCTGGGCCAGGGCCGTCTCGCGGCCCACCTTTTCGGCTTCAATTTGCAACAAACCGTCATTGTTGACGGTGCCGCCCACCACCGGATCACCGGTCTTTTTATCAACCGGTATGGATTCACCGGTCAACATGGATTCATCGACCGACGAGTCACCGGAAACCACGGTGCCATCCACGGGGATGCTCTGCCCCGGACGAACCAGGAGCCTGTCGCCGACTTTCACTTGATCCAGGGGAACTTCCTGTTCCTGACCGTCCACCAGGACCACCGCCGTTTTGGGACTGAGGTCCATCAACTTGCGGATGGCCGCACCGGTCCGGCCCTTGGTGCGGGATTCGAGCATTTTTCCAAGTTTAATCAGGGTGATGATCACTGCTGATGTTTCAAAATAGACGTGGTGCCCGGAGCCCGGGAAAAACAGCAGAACGAATGAATAAAAATAGGCAACAGAAGACCCCATGGCTACCAGCACATCCATGTTGGCAGTGCCGTTTTTCAGGCTCTTCCAACCATTGATGTAAAAATCCCACCCCGTGTAAAACTGCACCGGCGTGGCCAGCCCCCAGAAGAACCAGTTCACCCAGGGGGCATGGCTCCAGGCACCGACCAGGCCGAAATCGCGGGCCATACTGAGCACGAAAAGTGGCAGGGTAAAAACGACCCCGGTAATAAATTTGGCGGTTTGTCGTCTGATCTCTGCATCCCGGGCGCGCGCTTCGGCATCTTCGAGGTCACCGCTGTCTGCGGGCAGGATTGCCTCGAAACCGATCTTTTGAATGGCATTGGCAATCTGATCGAGCGATGTCTCGGAAGGCAGGAACTCCACCTGCACCCGTTCACTGGCAAAATTGACCGCAGCAGCCACGACCCCCGGCGTCTTCTTTTTCAGGGTGCGCTCGATGTTCATGGCGCAATTGGCACAGGTCATGCCGGTGACGGGAAACTCGGTGGCAAATGTCTGGGCTTCAAAACCCGCCTTGCTGATTGCCCCGACAATGTCCGGGACCGATACGGATGCATCGTCAAAGGTCACCCCGGCTTGTTCCGAGGCAAAATTAACCGCGGCTTCCCGTATGCCCGGCAACTTTTTAAGGGTCCGTTCGATATTCATGGCGCAATTAGCGCAGGTCATGCCGGAAACGGGTATGGTGATATTTTTTTCCATTGTCTTGGTTTAGCGTAACAACCCCCTCCCTTAATCCCTCCCTCCTGGGGAGGGAAATAACCCTCCTCCCTCTTGACGGGGGAGGCCGGGTGGGGGTGTTGTTTCAATTAATCTGCTATTCGCGGGCTTGTCACTGTTTGGTTCTATTTAGTGTTCAGGGATAATACCCATCCAAAGTCAATGTCTTTGCATCTAAGCAGCCGGGTAGTTGATCTCCGCCAGAACGCTTCTGATCTTATCCTCGGTGGCCGGTGGATCCCACTTAATGGTCACATCCTTGGCTCCGGGATCGGCCTCGACGGCAACCACCCCATCTACTTCGCCGAGTTCGGTTTTGATGGAGTTGGTGCAGTGTCCGCAGGATATATTGTTGATCGTGAAGGTTTTCTGTTCCATGGATATCTCCTTTTCAGTCCTGTTTTTAGTGATTACATGTTAAGGTAAGCAAGTTCTGCCAATATGCAAGCGATCCCATACGGTTACGAATTCGGAAGGTTCTTGACTTGCAGTCAGGCATCGTTGAAAATACCCCCTAAATACCATCAGCAATATAAATCAACAGGAGGCGCGTTTGGAAAAAATCATTGAAAACCGAATCGAAAACGTTCGCAAATCGCTGGCCGAAGCCGAAGTTGACACCCTGATGGTGCTGGTGGCGGGAAACCGCTATTACCTGAGCGGGTACACAGGCGAAGACAGTCAGTTCGACGAAACTGCGGGCGCTTTATTTATTACCCGGGATGACCTGATTCTGGCTACGGATCCCCGTTTTGACACCCAGGCCGCCCAGGAAGCACCCCTGTACGACATTGTCTGCTATAAGGAAGGACTGGCCAAGGAACTGCCCGACATCGTCAAACGCCTGGAAACCCGCAAACTGGGATTCGAAAGCGTGCGCCTCTCTTGCCTGCAGTACAACAAAATGCGGGAAACGCTGTTAGAAGCCGAGCTGGAAACGACCTTGGTGCCAGTTGAAGACATTGTTGAAAACCTGCGTTTGATCAAAACGGAAGACGAGATTGAAGCCACCCGCAAATCCCTGGCGGTCGCCGAGGATGCTTTTGAAGCCGTCTTGGCCAAACTCGAGCCCGGGATGACCGAAACAGAAGGCGCCCGGCAGCTGGAAATTGCAGTGCGTGAAAAAGGCGGGAAGGGCTTGAGTTTTCCCACAATTTGTGCGAGCGGCCGCAACAGTGCCCTGCCCCATGCCATCCCGGGTCAACAAACCTTTCGTGAAAGCGATCCGCTGTTGTTCGACTGGGGTGTATTTGCCGGACACTACTGCTCGGACACCACCCGTACGGTGGTGCTGGGCAAACCGGACGGCCTGTTCAAGAGAGTCTATACCACCGTGCGGGAAGCCCAGCGAAAAGCCATTGCCGCTATCAAGGACGGCGCCAGTTCCAAGGCTGTGGATGCCGCTGCCCGGGATTTTATCGATGGAACAGAGTTCAAAGGCAAATTTGCCCATGGCACCGGTCATGGCACCGGGCTGGCCGTTCACGAGGCCCCGCGCCTGAGCCCGTTGCGGGATGAAACCCTACAGGCGGGTATGATCGTTACCGTGGAACCTGGCATTTACCTCCCTGAATGGGGTGGCATCCGTCTGGAAAACCAGGTGGTGGTCCGGGAGGATCGGGCAGAAGTGCTTAACAGGCTGGGATTTATGGAATTTTGAACTCGAAAAAGAAAAACCATATTTTTTCGAGTGTTTTAAGTTTTAGGTGTTAAGTCTTAAGACTGCTTCCGTAGAGATTACGAGTAGTTGGTCCGTTTCGTCATTTTACACATGAAATCGGGGTTCCCAAAATCACTCGAACCCTTAAATCCTTGACCCCTTGAACCCTGAGGTTTTTCCATGCCCCCGCTCGACTTTCTTGCAGATCAGTATTTGAATTACCTCCTGGTCGAAAAGGGACTGGGGAAAAAAACCCTGGAGGCCTACAGCCGCGACCTGGTTTGCTATTTTGATTTCCTGCACAAAGAATCCATCGAGAGCGTCGGCGAACACGACACCACCTATATACTCAAGCACCTGATCGATATGAAAGCGGAAGGTCTAAGCGCCCGCTCCCGGGCCCGACACCTGGTAACCATTCGTGGGTTTTACCGGTTCCTGGTCCAGGAAAAGGTGATTCGGTCCGACCCTTCCCGTACCATCGATCTGCCCAAGAGCGGTCTGAAGCTACCGGAGGTGCTCGGGACAGACGAAATTGAGCGCCTATTGGCCACGCCCGGTACCGATACGCCCCGCGGACTGCGCAATACCGCCATGCTCGAACTATTGTATGCTTCCGGCCTGCGGGTTTCGGAACTGACGCACCTGAAACTACTGGACATCAACCTGGAGGCGGGTTTCGTAAGGGTATTCGGGAAAGGATCCAAGGAACGCATCGTGCCCATGGGTTCGGGGGCCATAAATGCCCTGCAGGCCTACTTAAAAACCGGCCGGCCGAAACTATTGAAAGCAGGCCAAACCAGCGCCTACCTTTTCGTTGCCCGGGCCGGAAAACCCATGACACGCCAGGGATTCTGGAAACTGTTGCGCAAATGTGCGCTGGAAGCCAAGATCACAAGCAAGATTTCGCCCCACACGCTGCGGCACAGCTTTGCCAGCCACCTGCTCGAAGGGGGGGCCGACCTCAGAGCCGTACAGGTAATGCTGGGGCACGTTGACATTACCACGACCCAGATTTATACCCATGTCGCTACGGAAAGGCTCCGGGAAATCCACACGCGCTATCATCCGCGCGGCTGATTTGATAAATCTGATAACGACAACTATTGTTAACGTTTACGTAACATTACATCGATCCGCGATCAGTTGCCGATAGTTGACAGCGCTATAAAATTGGACTATCTAACGCGGTTTAAAACTTAACCGGGTTCAATCCCGGAAACCGGGAGTGCACAACCTTGGCGTCACCTGACATAGTCACATCACCACTCGGCCGTTGGTCTGGAGATAAGCACCCGGCTACACCAGATTCTGAAGCCTTCAATCAGTACCTTCAGCAGCTGGACCGCGCCTTGTTCGTGGTGGCCCAACCAGACGGAACGATAGGCGTCACCACCCACGGACAGGCCAGGTTGGAGAGTGCGAGATCCGATGATGAAACCGGCCTGCCCCTGATCGGGTATACCCCGCCCCTGCGTGCTGAAGATTTGGGCGATGCCGATTTCAAACGTCAATTTGGCTTAAAATACGCATATATAGCCGGCGCCATGGCCAACGGTATTACCTCCGTGGAAATGGTTACGTCGGCCGGCAAGGCCGGCATGCTGGGTTTCTTCGGATCGGCCGGCCTGGATCTGGAAACGGTGGAAACTGCCATAGACCACCTGCAACAACTGCCCGATAACATCCCCTTCGGCTCCAACTTGATCCACAGCCCCAACGAACCTCATCTGGAACAGGGAATCGTGGACCTGTACCTGCGCAAGGGGGTCAACCTGGCCAGTGCATCGGCCTACCTGCGCATGACGTTGCCGATCGTCCAATATCGGGTCACCGGCATCCATCGGGATACGGATGGCCGCATCGTCTGCCCGAACCGGATATTCGCCAAGATATCCCGGGTGGAGGTCGCGGAGAAGTTTTTCTCACCGCCGCCGGGCAAGCTGCTCAACCAACTGGTTTCACAGGGCAAGATAACCGCGGCGGAAGCCGAACTGGCGGCGCATATTCCCATGGCTGAGGTGATGACGGCGGAAGCCGATTCCGGTGGCCACACCGACAACCGTCCGGCCCTGGCCCTTTTTCCCACAATTATGGCCCTAAAAAACCGTTTGGCTGCCAAATTTGGTTATGACCGACCGCTGTTTGTCGGCCTGGGCGGCGGCATTGCCACGCCGGAATCCACGGCCGCGGCCTTTGCCATGGGTGCGGCTTATGTACTCATCGGAAGCCTTAATCAGGCCTGTGTGGAAGCCGCCACCTCTGATGTTGTGCGCAAGATGCTCTGTGAAGCCGGACAGGCCGATGTGGTCATGGCGCCGGCTGCGGATATGTTTGAAATGGGCGTAAAGGTCCAGGTCCTCAAAAGGGGCACCACGTTTGCCGTCCGGGCGACCAAACTATACGATTTTTACCGATCTTACGACAGTTATCCTGAAATCCCGGCAGACCAGCGCACCATACTCGAACGGGATTTCTTCAGATGCAGTTTCGAACAGGAGTGGCAGCAGACCCGGGCCTTTTTCGAACAACGGGACCCTTCCCAAATCGAGCGGGCCGAAAGAGACCCGCACCACAAAATGGCCCTGGTGTTTCGTAGCTACCTGGGCCGGTCATCCAAGTGGTCGATTACCGGTCAGGCCGACCGCCAGTTGGATTTCCAAATCTGGTGTGGTCCGGCCATGGGTGCTTTCAACGAGTGGGTCAAGGGATCTTTTCTCGAGGAAAAAGATAACCGAGAAATGGCCACCGTTGCACGCAATCTGCTTTACGGCGCCTGTGTCGTCATGCGGGCCGCCTCATTGCGCAACCAGGGCGTCTCGTTGCCTGCCGGAGCAGGGACTTTTACGCCGCTGCCGGATGAAGAATTGGAGGCCCGCGGTTTTAAGTCTTAAGTTTTAGGTGTTGTGATAAAACCATAAGATCATAGAAAATACTTCAAGGGACGGGGAGTTTCTCTGATAAATGCCCGTCATTCCGGCGAAGGAGGCTGTGTCGTAATTGCCAAAATTACCCTGTTGGCAATGCCGTCATCCCGGACATGATCCGGGATCCAGTGGCTTTACCGGTGCAAGGACGCTGGATGCCGGATCGGGGTCCGGCATGACGATAAAACGCCTCTACCGCTCAAATACTTAAAACGCATTTTGGGAGTCCATCATGCCTTACAATATCATCGTCACAGTCAAACAAGTGCCCGATACGAAGAATATCACCGGCCAGGCCATGAAAGAGGACGGTACCGTAAACCGGGCCGCCCTGCCGGCTATCTTCAACCCCGAGGATCTCAATGCCCTGGAAGAGGCGTTGACCATCAAAGAAAAATATGGCGGACATGTCACCGCACTGACCATGGGCCCGCCCTCGGCCGAAACCGTTCTAAAAGAGTGCCTGTTTCGGGGCGCGGATGAAGCCGTCCTTTTATCGGATCGTAAATTTGCCGGGGCCGATACCCTGGCCACCTCCTATGCCCTGGCCTGCGCCATTGGCCGCATCGGTTCATATGACCTCATTTTATGCGGCCGCCAGGCTATCGACGGGGATACCGCCCAGGTAGGGCCCCAGATTGCCGAAAAGCTGGATATCAACCAGGTAACCTGCGCCACCGAAATCACGGAGTTGACCGCGGAGGACGTTACCGCGGTACGGTCGTTGGAAAACGGACATGAAACCGTTCAGGCCGGCCTGCCGGTCCTTATGACTATTTCGTCAGCGGCCAACGAACCGCGCTCTTTTTCAGCCAAACGCGTCATGGCCCTCAAGTCCCTCGAATGCCTGCACTGCCAGGCAGAGCTGGAGAAAGGCCCGGACGACGAAGCGGTTTGCGCCCTGCCCTCGCACATCCGCCGCTGGGACATCGAAGTCATCGGCGCGGACCCCGAGCGCTGCGGACTCTCCGGGTCCCCGACAAAGGTTAAGAAAATCGAAAACGTCGTACTGAAGGCAACCGACATGAAAAAAGTCCATGACACACCAGAGGATATCGCCTTCCTGGTGAAAGAACTAATTGATGATAATATTTTAGGCTGACGCCCGGTTTTAAGTCTTAGGTCTTAGGTTTTAAGCTTTTCTTAACACTTAAAACATAAAACCTAAAACCGATGAATTTTTATATGCAAAATTCATCAATACGGAGATCTACTTAAATGAGTTCTACGAACAACGTCCTGGTTTACATAGAGCAGAATGACAACAAGATCGCGGATGTCAGCCTCGAGCTCATCTGCAAGGCCACCGAACTGGCCCGGGATACGGGGGGCGAGGTACAGGCCATTGCTCTTGGTCATGGGCTGGAGACCGAGCTGGAAATTCCCGGACATTACGGCTGTGATACCCTGTATTACATCGAAGACGAGCGCCTGGCGCATTTCACTTCGGTGCCCTATGCCAAACTGGTGGCGGCGCAAATTGAAAAATTGGCCCCCCAGATCGTTCTTTTCGGGGCGACTACCCAGGGGCGTGATATCGCCCCCCGGGTCGCATCGACCCTGCGCTGCGGCTTGACGGCTGACTGCACGGACCTTCAAATCGGCAGTCATAAGTATAAAAAGAAAGTCTACGAAAAAACCCTGCTGCAGATACGGCCGGCCTTCGGCGGCAATATCGTAGCGACGATCGTTTCGCCGGAAAGCTCACCCAGCATGGCCACGGTTCGCGAAGGGGTCATGAAAATGAATCCTCCCGATCCCGAGCGAAAAACAAAGATTATAAGAGAACCGTGCGACCTGAGTTCGGAAGATTTCCCGACCAAGGTCATCGATGTCGTCCGCACCATTAAATCAGTGGATCTGAAATCGGCCCGGATTATCGTATCCGCCGGCATGGGGGCGGCCACACCCGAGGGTATCGCCCTGGTAAAAGAACTGGCAGCGACCATCGGGGCTGAAGTCGGTGCTTCCCGGCCGGTTGTGGACTCCGGCCTGATGGCGGGTGATCACCAGGTCGGCCAGACCGGCACCACAGTACGGCCGAACCTGTATATTGCCTGCGGCATTTCCGGACAGATTCAACACCGCGCCGGCATGAGTGAATCCATGCGGATCATTGCCATCAACAGCGATCCCGATGCGCCTATCTTCGATATCGCCCATTACGGAATCGTCGGAGATGTCCTGAAAGTCATTCCGGAAATGATTAAGGCCTATAAAACCGGGGGATCCGGATCGTAGCCTTTACAAGTTCGCGCATTGGAGAGATCTGGCAGAAGATCTAAAACAAAACAGATGCATCGCGCAGAGGCGCAGAGAAAAGCTAAGATTTATTCCGGCTTCGCCGGATGACCCAATATCAACAAAAGCAGTTGAGTTCCATGGTTTTCCGCACGAAGTGCGGCCCAAATTCTGGTTTTGGTTTTCTCTGCGCCTCTGCGTCTCTGCGCGATGAAAGAGCTTTTTTGGTTTTGAACTGTTTTAAAAACGCACTCATCTGAAAATGCGATTGCGTGCGATATAATGGAGGAATACGTGGAGAATTTTTATCGCGACAATCCTGATATCCAGTTTCACCTGGAACACATGGATCTCAAGCGGGTAGTAGATCTGAGAGAAGACGGTTTTGCCGGCAAGGATATTTCTGCGGAAGCCCCGCGGGACCATGCAGATGCCCTGGACAATTACGCCCTGATCCTGGATATCGCCGGTGAAATTGCCGGTGGCATTATCAGGCCGCGCGCCGCGGAGGTGGACCGGTGCGGCGCCACGTTTGTGGACGGCGAGGTTTGCCTGGCCCCCGGTACAGTGGAGTCCCTGGATCGCCTGAAAAAAGCCGACCTGATGGGTTTTACGCTACCCCGGGAATACGGCGGTCTGAATGTACCCAAGACCATTTACTCCATGGCCATCGAGATCATATCCCGGGCAGATGCCTCCCTGATGAACCTGTTCGGACTCCAGGAAATTGCCGACACGATCTGCAAGTTCGGTTCCGAGGAACAGAAAGAGCAATACCTGCCGCGCTTCGCTTCGGGTGACATCTCCGGCGCCATGGCGCTGACCGAACCGGATGCCGGTTCGGACCTGCAGACCGTGAGGCTGAAGGCCCGCCAGGACGGAGATGGCAACTGGTACCTGAACGGTGTCAAGCGGTTTATCACCAATGGCTGCGCGGATGTTTCCCTGGTAATGGCCCGCTCCGAAGAGGGCACGGCCGGTGGCCGGGGACTGTCTCTTTTTATCTATGAACGCGATGATCACCTGACCATTCGCCGGATCGAGCACAAACTCGGGATTCACGGGTCACCGACCTGTGAACTCCAGTTCAACGACGCGCCCGCTCAACTTTTGGGACGAAGGAAATTCGGGTTGGTTAAATATACCATGTCGCTGATGAACGGCGCGCGCGCCGGCGTGGCGGCCCAGGCCGTCGGCATTGCCGAGGCCGCCTACCGGGAAGCGGACAAGTATGCCCGCGACCGGGTTCAATTCGGCAAGCCGATTCGCCATTTTGCCGCCATCTTCGAAATGCTGACCCAGATGAAAAGCAACATCGAAGCGGCCCGTTCCCTGCTGTATGAGACCTCTAAAATCGTAGATATAAAAGAAGGCCTCGAAGAACTTGGCGAGCGCGATCCGGAGAAAGCCAAGGAGAACAAGGACGAGTTCAAACGCTATAACCGGTTGGCGGCTCTGCTGACCCCGGTGGTCAAAGCCTATGCCAGTGAACTGGCCAACGACGTGGCATACAAGGCGATCCAGATTCACGGCGGCGTTGGCTATACCTGTGAATTTGAGGTGGAACGTCTCTACCGCGATGCCCGGATCACCAATATTTACGAAGGCACCACCCAACTGCAGGTTGTGGCTGCCATCGGCGGCGTTCTGGGAGGTGTGGCCAGCGACTGGCTGGATCTGTGCGAAGCGGAAAACGATTTTTCGTCAGTGGCCGATCTTTATGAGCTTGCTAGAAAAAGTCGCCAAAAACTGGAAGATGCCGTCGCCCACATCAGAAACCGGAAGGATAAGGCCTATCAGGAATTTCACGCTGCCCGTGTCGTTGCTCTGGCTACCGACGCAATCTTGAGCTACCTGGTTTGCCGGGATGCTATTTTTGATGAACGCAAGCACAAAATCGCCCGGGTTTTTCTGATCGAAGCCGGGCAACGAGTGGAAACGAACCTGGGCTATATCCTGTCGGATGATAGCGCCGTTATAGACTGCCATCAGGAAATCATCGAGTAGAGGTGCCCTGCAAAGCGCCTTTTGATCCAATCGCTGTGTTTTTTACCAGTGTTATGAAGTCAAGCTAATTTGGTTGTGTTCTTCCTTCAGTCTTCAGCCTTCAGCCTAACGACCTCACGCTCAACCAACCCTGGAAAAAATTGACCATCCGGATCGAGGGTTTTTCGAAACTGCTCCAGCAGGTCTGTCAGGCGCAGGATCTTTTCAGTACCGGCTTCTATGGATTCAGTTTGCAATCCATTGGCCGGACTGATGGACTGGTCCACGTGAACGGACTTAAACACCGGATATCCCTCGTATTCATAATCGATGCGGCCAATGGTACCCCTGGCAAACAAAGTCAGGCGCTGCTCGGAAGAGACCAAAATATGCAGGGCATAACTTTTGATATGAGCATCGATGCCCTTTCTGGGTTTGCGATTCCCGCGTGGATCGAAATGAAAACCGCAGGTTTTCATCCATTCTCGACATTCAGACAGTATCCAGCGCGCCTGCGGGATGGAAAACCCGAGATCGGCCACAAGATGTCCACCGAGGTAAACGGTAAAGGCGTGATCGACGTAATATTGACGCGCATACCCCGCTTGCTGACCGGCAAGGGGGTCCGGGGGTAAAAATTCCCGTGACCAGCGCTTCCAGCGGGATAAATTGAAACCCAGCTTATCCGACAACTCCCTGTTATTATAAAATTTTACCATATGCCTCCTTGTTAACTTGATATACCGATATAACAACTCTGTTTTTTTTGTCAATGCTTGCAAATATCCGGAATTAGATATACGTTTATACCTTTCTTAGTGAAAAAATCGGGAGTTCTGTGTCTAGCGAGGTTTTCCCGGAATTCGTTTCAATAAAAAACATCAACTTTTTCAAATAAATGAGCAGCCCTTGCGGTTGCGTTGAGGATAATCGTGGGCACTTCAAATAATGATCAGGGTCAAACGCCTGTGCCGGTAGCCATTATCGGGATGGCCGGCATGTTCGCCAAATCTGCGGATCTGAAAGAGTACTGGCGCCTGTTATCGCGGGCCGAAGATGGCATCAGCGATGTGCCAGCCACCCACTGGTCCGCCGAGGACTTTTTCAACGCAGATCCTAAAAAACCTGATCATGTATACTGCAAACGGGGTGGTTTCCTGCCGGGGATCTCTTTTGATCCAGCCGAATTCGGCATTCCGCCCTCTTCCCTGGAAGCAACGGACACATCGCAACTGTTAGGACTGGTGGCCGCCAAGATGGCCCTGAAAGATGCCGGCTATGATGATACCCGGCCGTTTGACCGCGATCGCGCCAGCGTCATCATAGGTGTAACCGGGACTCAGGAACTGGTGATTCCTCTGGGGGCCCGACTGGGACACCCGCTTTGGCGCAAAGCTCTCAATGCCGAAGGGGTGGATGCGCAAACCACCGAAGCGGTCATTGCTCACATTGCCGACGGCTATGTGCCCTGGCAGGAAAACTCCTTTCCCGGTCTGCTGGGCAACGTGGTGGCGGGACGTATCTGCAATCGCCTGGATTTCGGCGGGACCAATTGCGTGGTGGACGCGGCCTGCGCCAGTTCAATGAGCGCTATCAACCTGGCGATTCTGGAACTCGAAGCCGGCCGCAGCGACATGGTCATTACCGGCGGCATTGACACACTGAACGATATTTTCATGCACATGTGCTTTGCCAAGACCCAGATCCTATCGCCTACGGGGGATGTCAAACCCTTTTCCAGCGAAGCTGACGGCACGGTGCTGGGGGAGGGCGTCGGATTGCTGGTGCTCAAACGCCTGGAGGATGCCGAAAAGGACAAGGACCGGATTTACGCGGTCATCAAGGCCCTGCGTTCTTCCAGCGATGGCAAATCGCAAAGTATCTATGCCCCGCGCTCGGAAGGTCAGGAAAAAGCGCTGCGGCGCGCCTACCAGGCAGCCCAAGTGGACCCAGGCACCATCGGACTGGTGGAAGCCCACGGTACCGGCACTCGCGTGGGCGACGCAGTCGAATTTACCGCCTTGAAGAACACCTACAATGGGAAAGAATCGACCCCGGGAGCCTGTGCCATCGGCTCGGTCAAATCCAATATAGGCCATACAAAGGCAGCCGCCGGGGCGGCCGGACTGATCAAGGCCACGCTGGCCGTGCATCACAAAGTTTTACTGCCGACCATCAAGGCCGACGAACCCGACCCCAAGCTCGATATTGCGAACAGCCCGTTTTATCTCAGCACCACCACCCGGCCGTGGCTCCTGAACAACGGTCATCCCCGCCGAGCCGCTGTCAGCGCTTTCGGATTTGGGGGCAGTAATTTTCACATGGTGCTTGAGGAACACGAATCCCGGAAAACAGGTGTGGCCTGGGACGGCTCCATCCAGATCGCCGCCTTTTCGGGTCCTGACAGCGGCACGATTAAAACTCAACTCGAAGCCTTCGCCCAGGCAGCCGGCGCTGACGCCAAACCCGAAGACTATGCCCGGGTGTGCTTCGAAACCCGATTTGAATTCGACGTCAGCGCTCCCTGTCGCCTGCTGTTGGTTATCGAGCGCGACGCCGACCGGCAGGCGCTCTTGGCGGATGCCTTACAGGCCCTTGAAGAGAAGCGCGACAAATCCCAGTGGCAATCCGGGGAGATCTATTTCAGCAGCGAACCTAAAAACGGCAAGCTGGCTTTTCTGTTCCCCGGCCAGGGCAGCCAGTATGTGAATATGGTCCGGGATCTGGCCTGCTGTTTTCCCGAAGCGCTCACAGCCTTCGAGACCGCCAATGCGATTCAGATCGACGGTACGCCGCTCGGAGAGCTGATCTTTCCAAAGCCGGCTGCAGACCGAAAGGAAACCGCTAAACAGGAAGAGAACCTGCGTCGGACCGACGCGGCCCAACCGGCTATCGGGGCTGCCAGCCTCGGCATGCTGAAAATCCTGGAACGCTTTAACGTAGCGCCCGATATGGCCGCCGGTCACAGTTATGGTGAACTGGCCGCACTGCATGCCGCCGGGCGGCTGGACGAAGAGACCTTCTTCAGCCTGTCCACCGACCGCGGCCGTTTCATGGCGGCAGCCGGTGACAATGACAGCGGTGAAAGCGGGACCATGTTGGCCGTGAAAGCCCCCCTGGAAGAAATTGATGCGCTGCTGGCCACCCTGGATACCGACGTGATCCTGGCCAATCGCAACAGCCCATCCCAGGGTGTCCTATCCGGTTCTTCCGAAGGCATTAAAATCGCCCAAAAAGCCTGCAAGGAAAAGAAATTCCGGGCAATAGAACTGCCTGTGGCGGCGGCATTTCACAGTCATCTGGTTGAAAACGCGCGCCAGCCGTTTGAAAAATCTCTATCCTCGGCCACCTTTGCTCCCGCCGTGATTCCGGTCTTTGCCAACACGACCGGGGACGTCTATCCCGCGAGTGAAGAGCAAGCCCGGGCCACCCTGGGAGCCCAACTGGTCAGTCCGGTTCATTTCAAGGAAGAAGTTGAAAACCTTTACGCGGCCGATGTGCGTACATTCCTCGAGGTCGGCCCGAAACCGGTGCTTACCGGACTGGTGCGTCAAATCCTGAAGGGCAAAGACCACATCGCCGCGGCAGTGGACCAGAGCGGGGGCAAAGCCTTCGGTCTCAAGGATCTGGCCAAGGCCCTTTGCCGTCTGGCCGCTGCCGGGCACCCGGTCGACCTGCCCAAATGGGAACCCGTGGACCCGGCGGATCGCGAACCGGTCATGGACGTGCCCATATCCGGTGCCAATTTCAAAAAGCCGTCACCGGAAACCGAAAACGCTCCCCAGGGCAAAGCACCGACACAAAGCCGGGGGATTGCACCGATCGAGAACCCAGCCACACCGGCAAAACCAGCCGAACCGGTTGCCGCGCCGATCCGGACGGCTCCAGCCGTTCCAGCACGGCCCATACCTGTAAAACCAAATGCAAACGATATGAAAAAACAATCACCCCAGGATCGGCAACAGATTAACATTGCATTGCAAACCGTCCAGGAAGGCATGCAAACCCTGCAGTCCCTGCAGATGAAGACTGCTGAAACCCACCAGAAATTCCTGGAAACCCAGGCCCAGGCCAGCAAGGCCCTGCAGCAGATGATGCGGGCCACCAGCCACCTGACAGGCTTTGGCGATATTGCTGATATCCAGATACCGGATTTCCAGGTCCCCACGGATCCCGCAGTCGCAACAACTCCAGCCGCTGTCAGTGCCGCCACCCAACCTGAATTACCTCCAGTCGAGGTTCAACCCGCGGCACCCGCAAAGGGATCCGCGGCACCTGACAGGACGGTTCCGGCCGAATTGAATGTAGTCGAAAATCCGTTAGCGGCCTGCGACCCCAGCCAAGACAAAGTAACCGCAACCCTGCTGGACGTTGTCAGCCGCCTGACCGGCTATCCGGCCGAGATGTTGAATATGGATATGGATATCGAGGCGGACCTGGGGATCGACAGCATCAAACGGGTGGAAATCCTCTCGACCCTGGAAGAGGAAATGCCGGGTCTGCCGTCGGTCGGTCCGGAAATGATGGGCAGCCTGAAAACCCTGGGTCAAATTGTAGCTTACCTGACCGAAGCGGTGCCGGCCACTTCCCCATCGGAAGCAGCCGCACCGGTCGAAACGGCAATCCCGCCGACTGCCAACGCAGCCCGGGATGACATCCTGAATACCCTCCTGTCGGTAGTCAGCGAATTGACCGGGTATCCGGCTGAAATGCTGCAGCCGGAGATGGATATTGAGGCGGACCTGGGGATCGACAGCATCAAGCGTGTTGAAATTCTCTCCACATTAGAGGAGAAAATGCCCGGCCTGCCGTCGGTCGGGCCGGAAATGATGGGCAGCCTGAAAACCCTGGGGCAGATTACCGCTTACCTGGCGGCCGATGCCGAGCCCGGCAACAACCCGTCCGCCGCCCCGACTGAAGCGCGTCCTTTGGCCCCAGAAACTAACGACCAGGCCCGAACCATCCAGGACGTCCTGATTGCAACCGTCAGTGAATTGACCGGTTACCCGCAAGAGATGCTCAATCCCGACATGGATATCGAGGCGGATCTGGGGATCGACAGTATCAAACGGGTGGAAATCCTCTCCACCATGGAAGAGAAAATGCCCGGCCTGCCCCAAATCGGACCCGAGATGATGGGGGATCTCAAGACATTGGGCCATATCGTGGCTTTTCTAAGCGGCACCGCGCAGTCCGGTCAGGCAGCGAGTTCTGAATTGACAGCCGCCGCCGTGCAAACAGCTGTGTCCCCAGAAGGCCCGTTACGAAGCGAAGATTCCGGGACACTGCCGCCCAGGCGTATCATCATACCTGTCCAAACACCGGCGAGCAGAGGTACGCGTATTACGCTGCCGGCCGATAAACAGGTATGGATCACCACTGAAAACCCCGGCCTGGCAACTGCCCTGGAACGAGAGTTCAAATCTCAGGATCTCGCCACGCAACTGATCGATACGGAAGAAAGAAACCGCATCATTGCCGGCGACAAAGACAGTGCGGATTGCGGAGGTTTGATTCTTACCGCCGGCGGAGCCGATTTCGACGCTGATGTAAACGCCGTCTCCGCGTTACTGGAGGCAGACTTTCTACTGACCAAAGCAGCGGCACCGGCCCTGACCGCTGCCCGGGACGGAGCCACAACCTTTCTCGCCACCACTACCGACCTGGATGGTGCCTTTGGTTTTCTCAAGGACAGGATCAACCACCCGGCGGCCGGCGGTTTGGCAGCGCTGGCCAAGACAGCCGGCATCGAGTGGCCGCAGCTTCACTGCACGGCGTTTGATGTAGATCCGGACTGGCAGGATCTTGACGCGGCGGCCGCAGCGATTGTAGCCGAATTGTTAACCCCTGATCCGGCCCGGCCCAGCGAGATTGGTTTGACTGCAAAGGCGCGCTATACCCTTATTGCCGAGTCGGTCGAGCCGGCTGTCGGTGAACTGGATCTTTCCAAGCAGGATGTGGCGCTTGTCACCGGCGGAGCCCGCGGGGTGACCGCCGCCGCGGCCATCGCCTTGGCTGAGCAGACCGGTTGCACCACCATCTTGATTGGCCGCTCCACTCATGAACCGTCCGAACCGAATTGGATCACAGACTTGACGGAAGAAGCGGCCATGAAGAAAGCTATTCTCGAACACCGCTTCCAGGGCAAGGCCAGCCCCCTCGAAATTGAATCGGAATACAAGGCCATAAACGCGGGGCGGTGCATCAATGACACCCTCAGGGCCATTGAGCAAGCCGGTGGCAGGGCCGCCTACTTCGCGGCGGATGTCCGCGACGAAAAGCAGATGCGCAAACTGGTTGAATCCGTTCGCACCGATTTTGGCCCGATCCGGGCCGTCATCCATGGCGCCGGGGTGCTTGCAGATCGGCTGATCGCCGACAAAACAGCCGACCAGTTCCAAAAGGTATTCAGCACCAAGGTGTCCGGCCTGGTGTCCCTGCTGGCCGCAACCGTGGATGATGACCTTAAGTACCTGGTGCTCTTTTCGTCTGTCAGTGCCCGCTGCGGCAATCAGGGACAGGTCGATTACGCCATGGCCAATGAGGTCCTCAACAAACTGGCGCGGGCTTATGCAACCGAGCACAGCAACTGCAGGGTAGCTGCCATCAATTGGGGCCCCTGGGATGGCGGGATGGTTTCACCGGCCTTGAAAAAAGAATTTCAAAAAGCCGGTGTCGATCTCATCTCCATCCAGGCGGGCGTCCAGCGCATGCTGCAGGAAATGGCCGCTGCTGCCGGCACGCCGGTGGAAACGGTTGTGGGGGCTGTCTTCGAGTCCCCGGCGAAACAGGCCCTCCCTGCAGAAGGCGATCTGAATCTGCTGGTCAAACACCAGGTGGACACTGCCGGTTACCCGGTGCTGGCCTCCCATATCCTGGCCGGACGGCCGGTGGTGCCTTTTGCCCTGATGGCCGAGTGGCTGGGTCACGGCGCACTGCATGATAACCCCGGCCTGTTTCTGCACGGCCTGGACGACATGCGCCTTTTGAACGGCATCAAGCTGGATGAAGAAAAGAAAACCATCCGCTTGCTGGCCGGCAAAGCTGTCAAGGCCGACGATGCGTTTGCGGTGGATGTCCAGATCAGGAACGGCCGGCACCCGGATGGTTCCGAATTCATTCACTCCAGTGCCCGGGCGATTCTCACCGATCGGGAAATCCCGCCGCCGCGGTTGAACGGCGAAATGGACATTGCGGCCGAGCCCTACCCGCGCGATGTGCAAGAGGTCTATGAAAAGATACTCTTTCACGGGGACGATCTACAGGGCATCACCCGGATTGCCGGCTTTTCCGAGCACGGTATCATCGCCGAGGTCGCTACCGCGCCCAGTCCCATGAAGTGGATTACGCAGCCCTTGCGCAGCCGCTGGATTGCGGATCCGCTGGTGCTTGATTCCGCCTTCCAGCTGGCCATCATCTGGTGCTATGAAACCCAGGGGGTGGTCTCTTTGCCCAGTTACGCCGCCTCTTACCGTCAGTACCGCAACCGGTTCCCGGAAAGCGGTGTGCGGGCCATTTTAAAGATCCACCAGGTGACCGCCCATAAAATGACCGGCGATTTCACCTTTATCGATAAGGATGACGAAATCATAGCCAAATTAGAAGGTTATGAAGCCATTATGGACGCTGGGCTGCAAAAGGCATTTGTTCATTAGTAGCGTTCGCCACCGGCGTCCATTTTAAGCGCATCAGCGTCAATGGGCGCCGGTATTCTTCCCGGCCAGCCGCTGGTCTTCCCTTTTAAAACGCATGCCTATGTGTTCCCGCGATATCCCCTATATCGCCTGTTATATTGACTTTCACCGGCAAAGGCAGTAAAAAGTTTCTGAAACTGGTGGTTGCTTTGAACGTTCAACCACCGCTGTACGCATCCGTACAAATTTCACTTAGCCTGTTTACTGCCTCATCCAGTGTGCTCTCCGGTCGGATGCTGTAACCGATGTACTTCCGACCGGCAGCTGACCGGCAATAGCCCTGAAGGTGAGTCCATAAGTTGAACCAGTCCAGAGACCAAATAGAACGACTGCTGCTTGAAAACAGCCCAGATGTCCTCTGGGCCACAGACCAGTATCTCAAGTTTACGTATATCAGCCCAGGTATCCGCCAGCTTACCGGACACAATCCCAAAGATATCATCGGCCGCCCCATTTACGACCTGGTGACCTCCACCTCGGCGCGTTTGATCAACGACGCTTTTAAAAAGGTCCGCGCCAAGCGGATACCTAAAACCGATGAAAAACAGCAACTTGAGCTAGAATTTGTTCACAAGAACGGCACCCGGGCCTGGGGCGAAACCACAATCACCAAGCTTGCCCGCCAATCCGGGGTGCCGGCTGGATTTTCGGGTGTCATCAGGGACATCGATAAGTGGAAACGTACGGAATCCAAACTGACCCGCCACCGCAATGATCTGGAACAATTTGTCCAGGAAAGCACGGAAAGCATCTGGGTCATCAACGCCCAGCTGCAGCGTGAAATCGAAGGGCACAAAAAACTGGAAGTCGAACTCGAGGCCAAAAAAACACTCTACCGCAACCTTTATAACAATTCGCTCGTCGGTTTGGTGCGGACCCGCATCGCGGATGGCAAGGTGCTCAACGCGAATAAAAGCACGGCCGATATACTGGGGTTTGAAAACGTACAAAGCCTGCTCGCCACAGGAAAATTTGCGGACTTGCACACTCCGGATCGCCGTGCCGAGTTGATCCGGCAGTTGGAAGCCCATGGGGAAGTCTCAGATTTCGAATCCCGGATAACCCTGGCCGATGGAACCCAACGGACCATCTCACTTTCGGCCAAGCTGTTCAAAGGAGAGGATTTCATCGAAGGTGTCATCGTAGACGTAACCCACCAGAAACGTGTCGAAAAAGCCTTGAAAGAATCCATGGAGGCCGCCGAGGCCGCCAATGTCGCCAAAAGTGAATTTCTGGCCAATATGAGCCATGAAATCAGGACACCCATGAACGGGATCATCGGCATGTGCGATCTGGTCATGGAAACCAACCTGAGCCCGAAGCAAAAGGAATATCTTGAAATTATTCACTCTTCCGGCAAATCCCTGCTGGAATTGATCAATGACATCCTGGACCTTTCTAAAATTGAAGCCGGAAAACTGGAACTTGAGAATATCTCCTTTTCACTGCGCCAGGTAGTGGAGGAAGTCTCGGATATCTTCCTGGACAAAATTACAGCCAAAATGCTGGAATTGACCATTGACGTACCGGTTGATATCCCGGAGTTGCTCATTGCCGACCCGCTGCGTGTCCGACAGGTGCTCATCAATTTGCTCTCCAATGCCATAAAATTCACCGAAAAAGGCAGTATCTGTATTTCGGTCAGCCAAGAGTCCGCGGGGCCGGATGCGGTCAAGCTGACTTTCCAGGTTCGTGACACCGGCATCGGTATACCCAATGACGTCAAGGAGAATCTGTTCGATGCGTTTACCCAGGCAGATGGCACCGTTACCCGCAAGTACGGCGGCTCCGGCCTGGGACTGGCCATCTGCAAACGGATTGTCAATATGATGTCGGGTGATATCTGGGTGGAAAGCGAAGAGGGGGTGGGCAGCAGTTTCTTCTTCACAGCTTCCTTTCAAGTTGACCGCTCTCAGACCGGTAAAAAACGCGATCTACCTTCTGAGTTGCGTGGTCTCAGGGTATTGCTTCTCGAGGACAACCCGTATACGCTCAAGGCGATGACCCGATATCTGGAAGGTTTCGAATTCAAGGTGACGCCTTTCTTAAGTGTAGAGGCAGCGCTGAACTCATTGAAGAGGGGCGCCCGAAAGATTCCGTTCGATCTGATCATACCAGACATGGACCTGCCCGGTATGGAAGGACTCCAGGCGTTTGAGGCCTTCAAATCGGTAGCCGGCGTCAACTTGCCGCCGGTGCTTCTCACCCACAGCCCGCGCATGCCCAAAAAACGCAAGCAGAAGGCCAGGGAGCTGGGCATCCAGCACTTCATTTCCAAACCCATAAAGCAGTCTCCGCTGCTCAACATCATCGTGGAGATCTTCGGCTATGAACCCCTCGAGGACACCCCGGCAGAAGTCGATGTGGAGTATATTGATGATTTTGTGGATGTGTCGGTCCTGCTGGTCGAAGATAATCCGATCAACCAGCGGGTGGCCACCGAGATGCTGGCCCGTGCCGGAATACAGGTAGATTCGGCGGACAATGGCCTGACGGCCATCTCTTCCATAAAAAACAACAACTATGACGCCGTTCTTATGGATGTGCAGATGCCGGAAATGGATGGACTGGAGGTCACCCGGATTGTACGCAGCGAATTGAATATGCAGGAATTGCCCATCATCGCCCTCACCGCGCACACCATGACTGGAGACCGAGACCGGTGCCTCGACGCCGGCATGAATGACTATCTACCCAAGCCGATCGACCGCCTGGCCCTTTTCCAGGTGCTGAAAAAGAACATTGAATCCAAGGGCGGCCAGTTCGACCGTATGCCGGGCGCCTTCACTCCTGCGGATCCTGAAATTCCCGCTTTTGCCCTGAGTGTCCCCGGCATAGACGTGGTCGATGGCCTGACACGCCTGGGTGGTGACTGGGATCTATACATGGATGTTCTCAAAGAATATTGTGAACATTATCGGAATTTTTTAAGCGAGGTAAAGAAACTGTTGGCAGATAAGGATTTTGCCACAGCCCGCCGACTGGCGCATGCCCTGAAAGGGGCGGCCGCGAACGTATCCGCCGACAACCTGAATACAGCGGCCCTGCAACTGGAAAGTGCCTGTGCCGACGAAAATGCGCGCAAAGCGACCCGCCTGTTACCCAAGGTCCAGGATTCCCTCACTGAGGTCTTTGCTGCCTATGACATGATTGCCGCAGATTTGGAGAATTCTAAGAATTAGAGAGACCGAACATCGAATGTTCAAATAATTCCGAAATACGAAGCACGAAATCCGAAACAAATTCTAAATTCAAATGCTCAAATGACAAAAACAGATGTTTACCGTGATTGGGAACAAGTTTTATTTAACTTTTTGTCATTGTGATTTTCTTTATTGTCTCGGATTTCGTGCTTCGTATTTCGGATTTATTTGCCGCCTATATATACGACAGTATAAAAATCACCCAAAAGACATCTTTAGAAAAGCACAGAATTATAACTTTCGATACACCCTATCCCGGGCGCGTGCCGCGGATACCAGGACATCCACGTTTACATCGATATAGTCGATGATTTTCGCCCTGCTCTTGCCGGGGGCCGGCCGCAGTACCCTGCCGATATATTGTAAAACTCGGCCGCTGAAACGCACCGGTGTGGCCAGAAAAAGGGTCGCCAAGTTCGGGCAATCGAAACCCTCCCCGATCAACTGCCCGGTGGCTACCAGGATTTTGATGCGCCCTGCATTCAAACGGGCAATGATGTCTTTGCGTTCCTGTTCGGACCGATCACCCGTGAGGAATTCGCAGGGGGCGTCGTTGCGATATCTGATCAGGGACCACAGGGACTCGCAGTGTTTTTTACGGTCGGACAACACCAGGGTGGTGCCTGGGCTGGTGAGGGCTTCCCGGGCGACATCATCCGCAATCAGCCGGTTGCGTTCGTCATCAGCCGTCAATTCCGACAGCATGCGGCTGTAGTCGTTCACCGGGTCGAAATAGGGTGTAAAATTGGTTTCCCGAAAATGGACTTCGGCGGCCAGAACATCGCCGCTGTCAACCAATTGCCGGCTCTCTATTTCGTGGTGCACATCGCCCAGGTGCCAGAAAATCAGTTTTGACAGCTTGTCCCGCCGATAGGGGGTGGCGGACAATCCCAGCATGTAGCGGCTGTCGAAATGGGTCACCGCTTCCGTAAAGGTCCGGCTGGGGCAGCGGTGGCATTCATCCACAATAATAAACCCGATCTGTTTGGCGATATCGGCGGCAATCTTGTACAGCGACTGGACCAGAGCCACGGTGACGGCGGTCCCCACCCTCTTTTTACCCCCGCCGATCAGGCCGACCTCTTTTTCCGGAATCTTTAAAAATGTCTCTATGCGGCTCATCCACTGGTAGGCCAGGTCCCGCGTGTGCACCACGATCAGAGCCGGCTGCCGTCTCCGGGCCAGCATAAACAAGCCCATGACGGTTTTCCCGCTGCCGGTCGGCGCACTCAGGGTGCCGAAGTCCTTCGCCAGCATAGCGTGGACGGCGGTTTCCTGGAACGGTTTGAGCGTGCCGGAGAAGTTGAAGTCAACTTCAGGCAGTGTTCGCCGTTGGTCATCCAGGGCATACTGGATGCCGCTTTTACGGCAGAAGAGAATCAACTGGCGGAGATAGCCGCGCGGGACTCGCAGACCACACTTGGGGAGCTTGCGATAATAGCGCAGGGTTCGCGGGGTTCCCCGGTTCCAGCGGCCCATACGGGCGTTTTCCAGATACTTGGGGTTGGGGAAGGTCAATTTATCAATGAGCACTTCCCGGACATCTTCGCTCAGTCCGCGCAGCGTGAGATTGTTTTTCAATATGATTTGAATGGGTGGCAGCATAGGGTGTGTCTACGCAGATACGTTAACGGGAACAGCCGTCAGAGCCATGACCGGCACAGATGTCGTTGTCCAGGAATTCTACCAGCCGGCCTTCCGCTAAAAACTGTAGATTCTCCCCGATGGTTCCCGGATCGGCTTTAAGTACCCGGATGCCACTGCTGCGCAGCTTGCGCAGCGCCCCGGGGCCGATACCACCAACAACGACTGCGTCTACGGTCACGCCGTTCAAAGCGGCCAGTGGCCGGCACTGCCCATGGATATGATTCCGGTCGGCATTACTGATCAGGGTAGCAGCATAAGTATCGCTGTCAATGATGATGAAAAGCGGGGCGGATCCAAAATGATTAAAAACCGGGCTGCGCATACCCTGGTCGGACTCAACGGGAAAGGCGATTTGCATGGGTTCTCCTGACTGAGAGGCTATCTCAAAAATGTCTTTTGGCTCAATCTCTGTGTTGGGCGCTCGGTTCCGGCACGGAGTGAAGCGTCAGCGCCATCCTCGAAATACTCCAGTATGCCTCCGGTTGCGACCCACATTTGAGGAATGGATCAAACGGGAAGTCCCGCAACGCGGGGAAACCTCGCGGCCGCCTTGACCTTGAACCAAAATCCTATTTTTGAGATGGCCTCTGGAAATCAAAAATTGTCACTATCCATAGAACTGGCCGATACTAAACGGACCGGCGACGATAGTCAATGCCAGACCAGACATAATTGAACGCTGCAAACCGGCTGAATGCTCCGCTCAAAGCGGGTTTTGAGTCTTGCGTAATCTATTAAAAATAGTGTATGTTTTTTTGTTTAAATAAAAAAAGGTTCAGGGTTCATGGGTTAAAACCCTGAAAACAGGTTCAAGGCTCATGGTTACCCGTTCGAGGGTTAAAACCTTAGAAACTCTGAGCCATTGAGCCCTTGAACCCAGAATCTCTGAGCCCCTGAAACTTGAACCCCTGAACCCTTACACCCTTGAACCTTTGAACCCTTGAACCTTGAACCTCTGAACCCTTGAACCTGGTTTTTCTATAAAGAAAGTGTGTTGATGAGCAACTTTACACCCATAGCGGTTGTCGGGATGGGCGGCGTCTTCCCGGGCGCGGCCAATGTCCGTCAATTCTGGGAAAACATCATCAGCGGCGTCGATACCTGCGATACCGTCCCGGCCGAAAGATGGATAGCACCGGCCGACCGCATGGTTTCCACGGAGTATCTACCCGACACGGCTTTGGGCAACCGGGCATGCCTGATCAAAGATTTTGAGTTTGATGTGGACGGCTGGCCGTTTGATGCCGATTTTTTGCGCGCTCTCGATCCTCTGTATCATCTCGTTTTGCAGGCCGGCAAGGAAGCGCTCCAGGACAGCGGACTGAAGGCGGCGGATCATCGGCGTACCGGCACGATCCTGGCAGCGATTGCTCTGCCCACCGATTCTTCTTCCGCGTTTACCCGCGAAACATTTGGCCGGATGTTCGAACGACGCCTGTTGAGTGAAGCAACGCCCGTAGACCGGCCGGCACTTTCACAAGCAGCGTGTCGAGCGGCCGCGGTTACCAGCCTGCCGGCCACCCTGCTGGCGCAGGCCTTGGGTTTCGGGGGCGGCGCCTACACACTGGATGCCGCCTGTGCATCATCGCTTTATGCCATCAAACTGGCCTGTGACGAATTGACCGCCCAACGGGCCGATATCATGCTGGCCGGCGGCGTTTCCCGACCAGAATGCCTCTATACCCAGGTCGGGTTCAGCCAATTACGGGCGCTGTCGCCTTCGGGTCGGTGCGCGCCCTTTGATGCAAACGCCGACGGCCTGGTAGTGGGTGAAGGCGCGGGGGTCCTTGTCCTCAAACGCCTGGAAGACGCCGTGGCGCAGGCCGACGCCATATATGCCGTCATCAGGGGAATCGGTCTGTCCAACGACATGCGCGGTAACCTGCTGGCGCCCGATACCGAAGGACAACTGCGGGCCATGCGCGCGGCCTATGACGCGGCCGGTTGGGTGCCGGCCGATATCGACCTGATCGAATGTCACGGCGCGGGAACCCCGGTAGGAGACGCCACCGAAGTCAACAGCCTGATCAACCTGTGGCAAACTGAAAAATGGGTTTCCGGCCAGTGTGCAATCGGCTCCATCAAATCCATGACCGGCCACTTGCTGACCGCCGCGGGCGCCGCCGGCTCGATCAAAACCCTGCTTGCGCTGCACAACCGGACCCTTCCCCCCTCTCTCAATTTTAATAAGCCCGCCATCACCAGTCCGCTGCAGGACAGCCCTTTTCGGGTACAGGTTAAACCAGAGTCCTGGCCGACCGAGTCAGACGCACGTTCCCCGCGGGCGGCGGTAAGTGCCTTCGGGTTTGGCGGTATCAATGCCCACATGCTTTTGGAAGCGTGGGACCCCGCCAAAGCTGTTGCAAGGAAACCTGCTGATGAGCCAAGTCCGGCCGACATCTCGCTTTCAACGGACGAAAAAAACGTGCCGGTTGCCGTGGTGGGCATGGACGCGATTTTTGGCCGGATCGATTCGCTTGAACAATTCACCCACCTGCTACAGGACGGACAGAGCATTATCGAGACGCGGCCCAAAACACGCTGGTGGGGGGCCGATGGCCTGTTTCGTGAGGAAACCGGCATCACAGACGTACACGGAGCCTTTCTGGAAGCGCTAACCATTCAGGCAGGAGAATTTCGCATCCCCCCGGCTGAGATCCCCGACATCCTCATTCAGCATCTGCTCATGCTCAAGGTCGCGCGCGGCGCCTTGCTCGATGCCGGCCTGCCCCTGCACCAGGAACGACCTGACATGGGGGGGATCATCGGCATCGAATTCGACTGGGAGGCCACTCAGTTCCACCTGCGTTGGAACCTGGTCAACCAGGTAGTGCAGTGGCAGCGTCGGCTGGGCCTGGAGGCCCTGACGCCGGAGGAAACCGAAAAATGGCTGATCAAAATGAAAACAGCCCTGGGGCCGCCACTGACCGCCGCCCGTACCCTGGGCGCCCTGGGTGGAATCATTGCCAGCCGGGTAGCCCGTGAATTCCGATTTGGCGGCCCCAGTTTCGTGGTTTCCCAGGACGCCGCCTCCGGCACCCGGGCTCTGGAGATTGCCGTGCGCTCTCTGCAGAAGCGTGAAACCCGGACCATGCTGGTGGGCGCGGTAGACCTGCCCGGCGACCTGCGCCGCACGCTGGCCACCGGAAAGCTCAGCGCCTTATCGAGTGAAGCCGCGGTGAGGCCTTTTGACGCAACATCTGCAGGCACCTTGCCCGGGGAAGGGGCCGCCGCCCTGATTCTCAAACGCCTGGATACCGCCCTGACCGACAAAGACCATATCTACAGCGTGGTCACCGGTATCGGTGCCGCCGGCGGCGCGGCCGCTACAGCCGCAAAAGCGTATACACGCGCGTTCAAACGGGGCCTGCGGGAAGCCGGCCGAGAACCGGCCGCGGTCATCTGCATCGAAGCTCACGGGAGTGGAGACCCCCGGGAAGATGAAGCCGAAGCCGAGGCCCTGCAGGCGCTCTATAAGGACCTGCCATTGCCGGCGCACAGCATTGCCGTCGGCGCACTAAAACAGAACATCGGGCATACCGGCGCAGCCGCCGGGCTGGCCGCGGTCGCAAAGGTGAGCAGCGGCCTGGCCCGCGGAGGCATCTGGCCGTTCCACCCGGATGGTCCGCCCTCGGTAAACCGGCTGAAGGCCGTCCCGTTTTACTTCCCCCGAGAAAAAGTCCCGTGGCCTGCATCCACGGCCGATGCGCCGTACTGCGCTGTGGCTGCGTCCATGAACGGAGAAGGCCACTGTTTGCACGTGATACTCGAAGCACCCCCAGCCCAGGCCGCCCGACCGGACACCTTCGCACGTAGATCGTCTGGTGATCGGCAACCTCTCATGGTATTGACGACCGGGGGGACGCCGCCGGCACCAGTCCGGCCCTTGGGGAACAACCACGATAAAAGCCAAGACAATCCCGGATTAGGACCGGACAGCACAGGTACGACTGCGGCATCTGAGCCGTCAATCAAACAGTCCGATTCATCTTTGCCGGAACAAACGCTGGCCAGGTTTTCCCGGGATATGCTGCAGGCTATAAATCAGAACATCGAAGCCACTACGCGGGCCCACAATGAATACCTGGCCCTGTCGGAACAGATCACCAAAGACTATGCCGAAGCCTTTTCCCTGCAAAGCCGTCTGCTTGAATCGTTGGCCGCATCCGGCCGGTCACCGGCTGATAGAGATTTAGACGCATCCCCAGAGGAAATGGAAGACGGGCCGGCACTGCAGAATATGCCCCCCCCGGCCGGGCCGCGGGAAGCCTTCAATCGGGATATGTGTCTGGAATTTGCTATCGGGTCGGTAGCCAAAATTCTGGGGCCGGAATATGCGGTGGTGGACACTTACAAAGCCCGGGTGCGGCTTCCCGATGAGCCGCTCATGCTGGTTGACCGGATTTTAAAGGTAGAAGGAGAAAAACTTTCCCTGGGAGCAGGCCGGGTGATCACCGAACACGATGTCCAACCCGATGCCTGGTATCTGGACGGCCGGCGGGCACCGGTCTGCATCTCTGTTGAAGCCGGTCAGGCCGACCTTTTCTTGAGCGGCTACCTGGGAATTGACCACGCCGTCCAGGGTACCCGCAACTACCGTCTGCTGGATGCGCAGGTGACGTTTCACCGCGGTCTGCCGCACCCCGGTGACACCATTCGCTACGATATCCACATCGACAAGTTCATCCGCCAACAGGAGACCTACATGTTCTTCTTCAATTTTAAGGGATACATTGGCGATGAGCTCTTAATCACCATGACCGATGGCTGTGCCGGCTTTTTCACACCCGAGGAAGTCAAAAGCTCCGGCGGCATCATCCTGACCGAGGAGGAACAGCTGCCCGCGGCCGGCCGGCTGCCGACCGATTGGAACCCGCCGGTACCGATGAGCCCGGAAAGCTACCATGAGGATCAGGTCGATGCCCTGCGTCGAGGAGACCTGGCCGCTTGTTTCGGTGAACGATTTGCAGGGAAACCCCTGGCCCCTTCCCTGTGTCTGCCCACGGGCCGCATGCACCTGATTGACCGCGTTTTGGAGATCGATCCCCAGGGCGGCCGCTACGGCATCGGCCGGGTGGTTGCCCAGGCCGACATCCACCCGGATGACTGGTTCCTAACCTGCCACTTCATGGATGACATGGTGATGCCGGGTACTCTGATGTATGAATGCTGCGCCCATACCTTGCGGGTTTTCTTGCTGCGGATGGGCTGGATCAGTGCCAATCCGGATACCTGTTGGGAACCGGTGCAGGGGGTCGGCAGCGTGCTCAGATGCCGGGGGCCGGTCACGCCCGACACTCGCCAGGTGACCTATGCCGTCGAACTGAAAGAGATCGGCTACGGGCCGGAACCATACGTGATTGCCGATGCCCACATGCATGCCGACGGAGAATACATCGTCATGTTCCGCGACATGTCTATGAAGCTAACCGGCGTTACCCAGGCCGATGTTGCGGCTACCTGGAGCGCAACCTCCGAAACACCGGGTGATTCAGCAGGCCTCTTCGACCGATCAAGAATTCTGGCATTTGCAGAAGGCAACCCATCCGAGGCATTCGGTGAACCCTACCGGGTATTTGACCGCGAGCGGAAGATTGCCCGTCTGCCCCGCCCGCCTTACTTTTTCATGGATCGGGTAACCAAAACCGAACCGCCCCCCTGGCAGCTCGAGCCGGGCGGCTGGATCGAAGCACAGTATGATCTGCCGGCCGACGAATGGTTCTTTCAGGCCGACCGCAGCGGCCGCCTGCCCTACTGCGTGTTGTTGGAAATCGCCCTGCAACCCTGCGGATGGCTGGCCGCTTACCTGGGCAGTGCCCTGCGCAGCGACCAGGATTTAAAATTTCGCAACCTGGGTGGTAATGCTGTTTTATCCCGGAATTTGCCCCCTGAAGTTAAAACCCTGACCATGCGTTCCCGGTTGACCAAGGCTTCGGAAGCCGGGGATATGATCATCGAGCATTTCGATTTCCAGGTCCTAGCCGGAACCGACATGATATATGCCGGCACCACCTATTTCGGCTTCTTCTCCCAACAGGCCCTGGCCAACCAAGTGGGTATCCGGGGATCGGAGGCTCTGGTATATACGCCGGCAGCTGCGGAACTCAGATCGGAACCGGTTTTTAAATTTCCGCCGACCCGACCAAAGACACCGGAAGACCCCAACTTGGATCCGGGCACCGGTTTAGCCCTGCCCGCCACGGCGCTGTGCATGCTCGATCAGATAGACGTGTTCGAACCGGAAGGTGGACGACAGGGTCTGGGTTTTGTGCAGGGCTCTAAGGCCGTCAATCCGGATGAATGGTTTTTCAGGGCTCATTTCTACCAGGACCCGGTGATTCCGGGTTCCCTGGGGTTGGAGTCGTTTCTGCAACTGCTGAAGTTTGCAGCCCGGGAGAGGTGGCCGCAGTTGATAAACACCCATCGGTTCGAAATGGTTACCGAAGATCCCCACGAGTGGAGTTACCGCGGCCAGGTCATCCCCGCCAACAAGTTGGTAACAGTGGAGGCTGAAGTGACGCGGGTTGACAATGAACCGGCACCCGCGTTATATGCCGATGGTTTCCTGAAGGTGGATGGGATTTATATTTATCAAATGAAGCATTTTGGGTTAAAATTAATGCCATTGTAATTACCTGCTGCGCAACCTGTTGGTGACCAATGTATCGTCATTCCGGCGAAGGCCGGAATCCAGAACGTATCTGGCTAAACCACAAAGTGAACAAACAACCTGCAATCTACATTCTTGCAAGTAAGAGTAATGGAACAATATACATTGGTGTCACTTCAAACCTCGTAAAAAGGGTATGGGAACATAAAAACAACAAAGTAGAAGGGTTTACCAGACGATATAATGTCCATATCCTGGTATGGTATGAGTTACATGGGACTATGGAGTCTGCCATAAGTCGAGAGAAGCAATTGAAAAATTGGAAGCGAAAATGGAAACTCAGATTAATTGAAAAGGACAATCCTAATTGGATGGACCTTTATCCTTCAATCATTTGACTGGATTCCGGCCTTCGCTGGAATGACGATCATAAAGAACCAAACATTTCATTATAAGGGAATTATGCGTTTTTCAAACGTTTACATAGAATCAATCGGCTACGAACTGGCCCCCAACGTAGTGGATTCGAGCGACCTCGAGGGTCGTCTGGCACCCGTGTACAAAAAACTCCACTTTCAACCCGGGCAACTCGAAGCGTTGACCGGCATCCGGGAACGGCGCTATTGGGATCCCGGATTTCGCATGAGTACCGGTGCCATAGCAGCCGGAAAGAAGGCCCTGTCAAAGACAGCCGTCGCCCCAACAGAGATTGGCATGTTGATCTATGGCGGCGTCTGCCGAGACAACCTCGAGCCAGCGACAGCCTGTGCCGTGGCCAATGCGCTGCAGATCGGACCCGATGCCCTGATTTATGACGTATCCAACGCCTGCCTGGGCGTGGTCAACGGTATGATTCAGATCGCCAATGCCATCGAAACCGGCCAGATCTCGGCCGGAATGGTGGTCTCCTGCGAATCGGCCCGCCAGATTGTCGACACGACCATCGAACGCCTGCTGGCCTCGGCCGACATGGAAATGTTTAAAAAAACCATTGCAACCCTCACCGGCGGGTCCGGCGCCGTTGCGGTCATTTTGACATCCAAAGCCCTGACCACCAGCAAGCATCGCCTAGTTGGCGGCGTGGCCCGTAACGCCACCGTCCACCACGAACTTTGTACCTGGGGACCGGATCCCGGCATTCCCACCAGTGCCCCACTGGTCATGGAAACCGATTCAGTCCGTGTGCTGCAACATGGGGTGACATTGGGCGTAGAAACCTATCGAGATTTCCGGGATAACCTCGGCCTGCCGGAACCAGACAAGATTATCTGTCACCAGGTGGGTTCCGCCCATCAGAAAACGGTCCTCGCAGCCATCGGTATTCCGGTTGAAAAAGATTTTACAACCTTTCAGTATCTCGGTAACATCGGTACGGTTTCTCTACCCCTGACCGCTGCTATCGCAGATGAACGTGGTTTTCTGGAAAAAGGCGACCTGGTCGGGCTTTTTGGCATCGGCAGTGGGCTGAACTGTCTACTTATGGCCGTTGAGTGGTGAGGCCCTTGAGAAATGCTCTCTTTTGCCCCATTTCTGCGTTGGGCACAAATTTTAATCCTCGAAATACTCCGTGTATTCCTCTGGTTAAAATTTTCGCCCGCCTTGAACTGGACAAAACTGAGCACTTTTCAAAGGCCTCATGATTGAATAATAGTTTTAAATAATAATTAGCTAGAGTTCTTTATTTGGTTTTGAAATTCCCCATTTGAGACGCGCCGAGCATCACAGGAAAGGGCGACCAGAGCGAAGTGCTTGTCTGAGCGCAGCGAGTTGTGCTGAGCGCGCCCTTTTCGAGAAGCACAGGGCAGCCCGCAGGGCCGCGTATCACGGGCGTTTTCTTTTGGTTCGTTTTCTTTCACGCGAAAGAAAATGAACGAAATGATTCATGAAAAAACAACCGCCATTCGATATATCCCCCTTTCGGGAACTCTATCCCTTTAAATCGAACTATCTCGATATCGACGGCCTGCAGTACCACTATCTGGACGAAGGTGAAGGTGCACCAGTACTCATGTTGCACGGCAACCCGACCTGGTCATTTTACTACCGTGCCCTAGTAAAAGGCCTGTCCCCATCCATGCGTTGCATCGTACCGGACCACATGGGCTGCGGACTCTCTGACCGACCGGGAAGCAAAGACTATGGTTTTCATCTGGAAGATCGCGTCAACGACCTGCAGCGCCTCCTGGATCACCTGGAGCTTTCTGATAAGATCTCTTTGATCGTCCACGACTGGGGCGGTATGATCGGTATGGTGTGGGCCTTGCGCAACCTGGAAAGAATCCGCCGGATCGTTATTCTAAATACGGCCGGATTCTTCCCACCGGTCGCCAAAGGTCTGCCGGTCAGGCTCTGGCTGATACGCCACCTGCGGTTTTTTGCCGTCCCGGCGGTTCTGTGCGGCAATGTTTTTGCCCGGGCCGCACTTTTCATGGCGCCGCGCAAACGCCTGGCAACGAATGTCAAGGCGGCCTTGGTTGCCCCCTACAATTCGACACATAACCGGCTGGCTACCCTGAAGTTCGTTCAGGACATACCGGTACATCCCGATGATCCCAGTTTTGCAACCGTCAAAACGGTGGATGAAAACCTCCACCAATTGACCTCAGCGCCCATGATGATTTGCTGGGGTAAACATGACTTTGTCTTCGACCTTGATTACTATAAAGAATGGCGCGGCAGATTCCCGGAGGCCCCGGCGCATTTGCTGGAAAGCGCTGGGCACTATATCCTGGAGGATGAACCGGAGAAAGTGCTTGAATTGGTACGGGAGTTTTTTGAAACAACATAAGGTTCCCCGTTCAAGGGTTCAGGGGTTCAAAGGTTGAAACCGAACAGGAAAAATCCACCAGTGGGTATGTTTTGGTCGTCATGCCGGACTTGATCCGGCATCCAGAATCGTTTCCTTTGATCGACTGGATCCCGGCTTTCGCCGGGATGACGGGTATTTGGAATGAAACTCCCCCTAATCCTCCAAGAATTGAAAGGGCGCATCGATAACCTGGAAGGTTATTGGTTTTAACCCGGAACCCTTGAACGCAGAACGTTGAACCTAAAATGGTTTCTTTGAAAGTTTAACCTACAAGGACCTTTTATGAACGCAGAAAACAGGGCCCCATTAGACAGCGTCACCCCGGTCAACGTATCGTCCTACTTGCGGGAAATGGCGGCTCGTCAGCCCTATAAGCGGGCGGTGGTCGCACCGGTTGGCCGCGACAAGGTCGGTCGGGTTACCTATACCCAGTTGAATTTTCAGCAGCTGGACCGGGAATCGGACCGCGTCGCCCGGGGGCTGGATGGGGCCGGTATAAAAAGGGGTGTTCGGACTATCTTGATGGTCAAGCCGTGTCTTGAATTTTTTGTCCTCACCTTTGCCATGTTTAAAGTCGGCGCAGTGCCGGTGGTAGTCGATCCCGGGATGGGTATCAAGCGTATGCTGAACTGCTTTGCGGAGTGCAGCCCCAGAGCCTTTATCGGCATTCCCCTGGCCCACGTGGTCCGTACGCTCTACCCTAAGTTCTTCAAATCGGTGAATACCTGGGTAACCGTGGGGCGACGCTGGTTCTGGGGCGGCCTCACATTCGACCAGCTGCGGGGTGAAGCCTGGGAGCCGTATGAGACCGCCGCCACTACCCGGGATGAGCTGGCGGCCATCCTCTTCACCACCGGCAGCACCGGACCGGCCAAAGGTGCCATCTACACCCACGGTAACTTTTACGCACAGATCCAGCATATTCGGGCCCATTTCGATATTGCCCCGGATGAAATCGATCTACCGACTTTTCCGTTATTTGCGCTCTTTGATCCGGCCCTGGGTATGACGGCCATCATCCCGGACATGGATCCCACCAAGCCGGCCCAGGTCGATCCGGAGAAGATCATCGAACCAATTAAGAACCATGGTGTTACCAATATGTTCGCCTCTCCGGCCCTGCTCAACCGGGTAGGCGGCTTCGGTAAGGCGAATGGTGTAAAACTGCCTTCACTGCGGCGGGTTGTGTCTGCGGGGGCACCGGTGGCACCGGCCAACATAGAGCAGTTCAGCACCATGCTGGGTGAGCATGCCCAGATCCACACGCCTTATGGTGCCACTGAAGCAGTACCGATTATTTCCATTGCCAGTCGCGAAATCCTATCCGAAACCCGGACGCGCAGCGAAAGCGGATTCGGCACTTGTGTCGGTTATCCGCTCGAGAATCTCGACATCGAGATTATCGGCATCAATGACGATCCTATTGAGAAATGGGCGGACACGCTCATGGTTCCGGATGGTGAAATCGGCGAGATCGTGGTGAGAGGCGCGCATGTTACCCGAGGCTACTACAAAAACCCCACGGCCGATGCCCTATCGAAAATCAAGGATGACATAAACGGAGGATTCTGGCACCGCATGGGGGATTTAGGGTGGCGGGACAGCAAAGGGCGCATCTGGTTCTGCGGTCGTAAGAATCACCGGGTGGAAACAGTGGATGGTCCGCTCTACTCCGTTCCGTGCGAAGCAATCTTCAACAATCACCCGGAAGTTTTTCGCAGCGCCCTGGTGGGCACCGGTGAATTCCCGCGCCAGGAACCGGTCATGTGCATCGAATTGCAGCCGGATCTGGATAACCCGGATAAAAAGCGAATCGAGAGCGAACTGCTTGATCTGGCCGAAAGCACCGAACTGACCAAAGACATCAAGATCATTCTTTTTCACAAGGCCTTTCCGGTAGATATTCGCCACAACTCAAAGATCTTTCGGGAAAAGTTAAAAATCTGGGCCGAAAAGAAACTGGGAATCAACTGAGAGGAAAACAAATCTAAACCAATGCATCGCGCGGAGACGCAGAGGCGCAGGGAAAATCAAAACCAAGATTTGGGTGCGCTAGCGCGCAAAAACCAATCACAATATGTTCTTAAGGTCTAAGCGGCGAAGCCGAAATTATCTGTGGTTTCTCTGCGCCACTGCGCCTCTGCGCGAGATATTTGGTTTTGAGTTTCGACTTTCTCTGAATGACAACCCAATTATTCGACAACAGGGCATATGGAAAATCAATTAAAAGCACTGGTAACCGGCGGTGGGGGCTTTCTGGGCAGCGCCATTGTGAGGAAGCTTTTAGAAAGGGGCGATATTGTTCGGAGCTTTTCCCGGGGTGACTACCCCGAGCTGGTAAAATTAGGGGTTGAACAGCTTAGGGGCGACCTGAACAATCCTGACGCTGTCGCGGAAGCCTGCACCGGGGTGGATATCGTGTTCCACGTTGCAGCCAAAGCCGGAGTGTGGGGTGATTATGATGACTACTACCAGGCGAATACGGTGGGTACGGAAAACGTTATCCAGGCCTGTTTGGCCAAAGGCGTCGACATCCTGGTCTATACCAGTTCTCCGAGCGTCATTTTCGACGGCACAGATATGGCCGGCGTGGATGAATCCATACCCTACCCGGACCACTATCACGCCTTTTATCCCCAAACCAAGGCTATGGCGGAAAGACGCGTCATAGAAGCAGCGGCCGAAGGGCTGAAAACAGTCAGCTTGCGCCCGCACCTCATCTGGGGCCCCGGTGACCTGCACTTCGCACCCCGGATCCTGGCACGGGCCAAAAAACTGCGGATCGTCGGTGACGGCAAGAACCTGGTCGATACCATCTACATCGACAATGCCGCCGACGCACACTTGCAGGCGGCTGACCGGCTCCAGGCGACAGATGAAATTTCCGGGCGGGTCTATTTCATTAGCCAGGACGATCCCATCAACCTTTGGGAAATGATCAACGCTATTTTGCACGCCGGCGGCAAGCCACCGGTGACCCGTCACATTTCGCAAAAAACCGCGCGTCGGGCCGGGGCCTTTCTGGAATTTATCTACCGGATGTTTCGTCTGCCTGGCGAACCGCGCATGTCTAAGTTCCTGGCCGCGGAACTGGGCACATCCCACTGGTTCGATATCAGTGCCGCAAAGAGGGATTTTGACTATACACCCAAAGTCTCAACTGAAGAGGGGTTGAAAAGGCTGGAGAAGTGGCTATCGGATCAAAATTGGATATAGTTGCAGCCAGTTTCGTCATGCCGGCCCCGGATCGAGTTTGGGATGACGTATCCGGCATCCAGTATATATCGCAACTCACCCTGGATCCCGGATCAAGTCCGGGATGACTTAAAAGACAACCAGGCGATTGTAGAAAGACAGACCTTACCCGTTTAAACTATGGTTCATGAACACTGGAGGCATTTATAGATGCAGCTAACTGACCTGCAACCTATCGAAAAATGGATTGAACTGGAAAATCAGATTCACGCCCGCTACGGCCTGGATGCCAGCGTCTTCGACCCTGACGGCATCCGCATTACCGGCAACAAGAAATGGGCCAACCAGCTTTGCCCGGTTATCAAGGCCAATCCCAAGGGCCAGACCTTCATTTGTTCGGCCACCCACCAGAACATCGCCGCCCAGGCTGAAAAAACAAAAAAACCGGTCATCGAAGAGTGCGATGCCGGGATGGTAAAAATCGTAGTTCCTGTTTTTAAGAATGATCAGTTCATTGGCGCCGTAGGTGGATGCGGGTTGCTTTTAGGTGAAGACGGAGGAATCGAGACGTTCCTGCTGAGTAAAACCATCGATATGGAGGAACCTGAATTGGAAAACCTTTCAGAAAAAATTGGTTCAATTTCGATATTTGAAGCTGAAAAACTGTGTGCTTACATTGCTGAACAAATTGCTAATTTGACCACCGAGTAATCGATTCGGTTCAAACAATCCTCAAACCTGCCCACGCAGCCAGGCCCAGGCAATTCCCAGATACTCATATATGGCCCGTTCAGTTCGCCCCAGGCTTCCGGAACCCGGTAGAATTGCGGTAGGCGATAGGCTATCTCTATCTTTGACTATGACCCCTGCGGGAGCCGGTATGGGGGTCAAGCCCTGCTTCGTGAACAGCGCTGCCGCCCGTGGCATATGATTGGCGGACGTGACTAGGATGAAGGTGTCCCCACCGATTATGTCTTTTACAAAACGGGCCTGATCTTTGGAATCCCGTGATTGATCTTCAATTACTATTTTGTCGGCATCAAGCCCAAGTGCAACCGCCGCCTGCGACATCACCTGCGACTCTACAACGCTTCCTGTCGGGTTACCGCCGGATAGAACAATCTTTGCAGGCGGTTCAAGGAGATTCAGGATCCTTATCCCTTCGGCTAACCGGGTCAGGGATTCCTTTGATAGACGATCCAGGATCGGCAAATCCCCGGCAGGATAGGCACCCCCGCTGAGAACCACCACCCACGGGACGTTTTTCAGATGATTAACGTGAATCAGGGGCGGGTAGCGGTTTTCCAACCGGCTCAACATAGGATCTGATACCACTTTGAGACTGACAATGACCAGGAGGCCCAAACCAATCGACACAAAAACCTTGCCGGCTTTTTGCTTACGGCTGAACCACAATAATAACGCGCCAGTCAGAATCAGAAGCAAACCGATCCGGTATGGGAAAATAAAGTACGCTATCGTTTTTTTCAAGTAATACATCGCGATGACAATAGCCCCATTTCCCTGATTTCGAGTTTGACACCCTCCGTAAATGTCCTGGCTGTGAATCCGAAATCGTTTTCAGCGGCGGTATAATCAAAGGCTTTATCTTCGTTAAGGCGTAAGATCTGTTCTGAACTGACCGGAAACCGCAAACCCCGTTTTTCAAAGATCCGCAAGGTATTGACGATGGCCCCGGCAGGCAAATGGATCCTTTTTATTTTTTTTCCCAAGAGTGTACTAACTGTCTCTATGAGTCGATTGAAGGTAAGCGAATCGGCACCGGCCACGTTATAGGACCGCCTGTAGGTATTCTCGCTGGCCAATGAACCAGTAACCGCCAGCGCCAGATCTTCCACATAGATGGGCTGCTGCAGAAAAGTCCCGTCACCGAAAACCGGTATCACCGGGTATCGTTTTACGTACCTGATCAGACGGCAGATGTTGCGATCCCGGGAACTGCCATAGATCATCGTCGGCCTTATAATGGTGTAATCCAGGTCGCTGTCGGTGATTGTCTTTTCAGCGGCCAGCCGTACCTTTTTGCTGTCAGCATCGAGCAGTGTGAAAATGGCTGTTGTGCTGAAAAAAATAGCCCGTTTTACACCGGACGCCTCTGCCGCCTTGACAATAACGGGTGCGTGGCCGAAACCGATGGAAGCAACGTTAACCAGGATATCGACACCCTCGAGCGCTCTTTGTAGGGAGGCCTTGTCATGTAGGTCGCCGAGAGCAACCTCAAATCCACCGGCCGGCAGATGGCCGGTGTCGCTGCTTTTTCTTAAAAAGCAGCGTACCGCCAGCCCGCTTTTCAACAGGGCGGGAACGACATGGGAACCTGTAAAGCCGCTTGCGCCGGTGACCAGTACTTTCATCATTTGCTAACGTCTATACGCCTGGACCGCCTCTTCAAGAACGCCGATATATTGCTCAGCAAGGGCCCTGCGGCTGTAATGGTCGCATACAAACCGACGACCGCGATTGCCAAGTTCGGCACACAGGCGGCGCTGTTTATACAAATCCTGAATGGCGGCCTGCAGAGCACCGGCATCCTCGGGCCGCACTATTATCCCGCCGCCTGATCGCCGGACGATATCGGCGGCTTCACCCTTCAGGCTGGCAACGATCGGTCGGCCCATGGCCATGATTTCAAACATTTTCGAGGGAATGAATGCATCGAAAAGAGGAATGTCCCGCAGCGGTACCAGACAAACATCCGACAGGGCATAGTAGCGGCGAACACCCATTTTGTCGACCGGGGCATGGAAAGCAACATTCTGCAGGCCCAGTTCGCCGGCCCGCTTTTCAAGCATGGGTTTCTCGGCACCGTCACCCACGAACAGAAATTGAATATCCGGCGCGACCGACTGCAACCGCCGGGCACATTCCAATACGCTCGCCAGGCCATGTGATATGCCGTGGGCGCCGATATAAAGAACCACGAATTTATCACCCAGACCAAGCTCGTCCTTATACTGCCGGGCGTCATTGTCCGGCAGCCAGAAATCTGTGTCCGCGCCATTGGGTATCATGGCAACCTTGCGGGGATCCACACCCCGGCTTATCAGGTTCTGCCTGAAGGCTTCGGTAACGGTCACCACTGCGGATGCCTGTCTGTAAAGCGCCAGTTCAATGGCTTCCAGCATCCGGATAAGCATTGGATTTTTCAATACCCCCAGTTCAACGAAAATTGCAGGCCACAGATCGCGCACCTCCATGACAAGCGGCCGCTGCCGCAGCAGCGCGGCCCCAGCACCGGCCATGGCGGCGAAAAAAGTGGGTGAGGTGCCGATGATAATATCCGCCGCCTCTTTTAGAGCCACGGCCCGAACCAGGGCCGGAGGGATATAGGATAGATGCCCGCCCAGCTTTTTTATAAAACCCCGGTTGGCAGTCACATAGGTCGGCAGCCGGTGTACCGTGATTCCGTTGAGGTGTTCCTCCTGGTGCAGGACCATCCGGTAGCCGGGGTACAGCTCGCCGCCAGGGTGGTTGGGAAAGCAGGTGGTCACCGAGACAGCGTGGCCGGCGCCGACCCATTGATTGGAGAGGTCAAACAGGCGGGCCGAGGGCGCCCCGATTTCGGGGGTAAAATAGTGCGAGTACCAGGATATCTTCATGTTTCCAGTGATACGCCTTCTTCGTTGAAAAGCAGGTTCGTAAGACGGCCGGCATGGACGAAGGACATGCAAACTTCCGTTTGGCGGCTTTCCAGCTGGTTTATTTCAGCCGGCTGCCCCACAGCAATCACATAGCCGAACAGCAGCCGCCCACTGCCGTGCTGCGTAAGGTCTAATACCCAGTTGGGCCGGCGCATCCCAAATTCCGACGAATACCAGCCCTGGGGCGGCAGGTCCTCACGGCCCTTCACAAGCGTCTCCGTGCGGAATCCCCAGGGGGTCACCCACACGTTGGTATCCAGACCGTCGATCCGCCAGGCATCCTCCCTGGCCCGGACAACCTCCAGGTCAGGATGCAGGTGCAGGTAGGAGGCGGCTTCCACCCGGCCGACGGCGGAGATTGCATCCAGAATAATCCAGAGGCCCGGCAGCATGGCCACCGTGCGCACATGCTCGGCGTTTTGCGGTAATCGGCGGTACCCGTCGTGGCCAGCCCTGACCCACTGGACCCCACCATCCAGGGACCAGCCGCATTTAATGGGTCTGGCTCTGCGTGCCACGCGGAAACTGCCATACACTTCCGACTGGTTCCGGCCTTCCAGCGCCACTGTATTGTGGGCGCGGGTGGATCGAAAATAATCCCGCCAGGTTCCGGGCGCGTACTCAAAAACGCCTGAATCTACTATCACCGGGCGGTTTTCGATAAACAGTTCATATGAAAGCATATCGGCGTGGGCGTGGGCCGGCAGATAATCGGGGCATGGTTGTCCAAAATCCACGATAAAGGCATCCCGGCCCTGATTTTGCCGCAGCACCCCAAAACCGCTGTCGGCAAGGATACTGGAATGGCTTTTCAGTTTGTCCAGCGGCCATTTTCCGAAGCGGGCCTGCTCGGTCTTGTCAAAACGCAGCCGCGTGTACAGGTTTAGATCGGGCGTCACCTTGTACTGTGGATCCTGGAGATAGAGCGCCCCTGCCGCCAGGATATCCAGGCAATGAACACCGGGCGGTCCGTTGCCGCTGGTGTCTTTGATGCCCGGCAGGGTATCACCGGGCATCACAATTTCTTTCAACCAGGCCAGCATACGCCGCACCGAGCCGTCCAGCCAATCGTATGCCGGCATACGATTCCGCTTCAAAAAAAGGCCGATATCAATCAGGTCGGCCAGGACATCGACATGGTATCCGGGCGTCCTTTCAAAATGACCGCCATCGGGCAGCACCTGCTCGGCGCATTCGCTTTGCAGCCGACCGACAGCCAGGTCGAAATAGTCTTCGGCCTTTGCATCGGTCAGGGCGAGGCTGTAGAATATCAAGGCCTTCAGGTTTTTCAGCAGGTGGTTGCCGCGCACGTCTAATTCCAGGTCACGGCTGAGGTAACCAGCCTGCCGGGCCAGACTGTACGTTACCGCATCTGAAAATTCAGGGTCTGCCGCCAGGCGGCCGCGAAATCCATGCAGGGCCTGAATCCAGTTTACGATGCGCAGGGAAATTGTGTAGGGATGCCAACCGCCTCCCTGCAGGGGCGGGTTGGACTGTATCCATGAACGCACGAGCCCCTTAAAGAGCCTATACCCGGTATCCGAACCGGATGCCTCCGTATACAGCAGCAGGTCCGGGACGAAACCGAAATAGTGCAGCTGATAGCGCCACAGCTGATTCACCGCGGAAGAATGCCAGTCAACCTGGCCGTCCGGGAACGTATGGGAGCAGTTCAGGAAATGGAATGTCCCGGCGGCCATATCGCGAACGACGGCCGCATTGTCTTCCAGGACGGCTTGCATCCGCCGATCTTCAAACGAAAGGCGGTCGGTTGCGAGCAGAGGCTGAAACTCGGCCGCCGCAGCCTTGCCAGCCGCTGTAAGTTTGCGGCCGAGAGGATCGAACCGCAGAATGATCATCCGACGCAGGCGCCAGTATATCTGTTTGGCTGATAAATAGCGCAAGGTCCAGAGGACGTTGCGCAGCTGCAGATCGTGAAAGGGCATGCCGTTTTAACTAGAAGCATTCAGGGCACAATCAGGCCCCTTTTAGGATCAGGAGAGTTTCTCGGCCAGGATGGCGGCAATTCGCCGGGCGGCCCGGCCGTCCCAGAGATCCGGTATGCCGGCCGGCTTTGATCCGCGGGATAAAATCGCCGTGACTTCCTCGATCAGCCTGCCGGGGTCTGAACCAACCAGCACATTGGTGCCTTCCATCAGCGTTACCGGCCGCTCAGTGTTTTCCCGCAGGGTTAGACAGGGAATGCCCAGGTAGGTGGTTTCCTCTTGAATGCCGCCGGAGTCGGTAATCACCAGGGCGGCCCTGCTCTGGAGCGAAAGAAACTCCAAATAGCCCAGTGGGTCCACAACGTGCAGCCTGTGATCGGATCGGCCGGATTCGACCGCGGCCATGTTGGTCCGCGTACGTGGATGCACCGGAAACAACAGGGGGATCTTCCGGCTGATCTCTTCGAGCGCCGCCAGGATACCGGTGAGCATCCGCGGGTCGTCCACGTTGGCAGGCCGGTGCAGCGTCACCAGGCCGAATGCCTCCCGGGCCAGGTCAGGCAGGGGATCCAGCTGCCTGGCACGTGGAAGCAGCCGCACCAGGGTGTCGATCATGACATTGCCCACCCGAAAGATCTTTTCAGGCCCGATATTCTCCTGGGCCAGGTTGTCGTCACCATCCTGGGAGGGTGTAAAAAGGTAATCGGAAAGCTGATCGGTGACCAGGCGGTTGATCTCTTCGGGCATCGTTCGATCCCGCGACCGCAGCCCCGCTTCGACATGGGCCACCGGCACCTGCAATTTTGAGCAGACCAGCGCAGCGGCCACAGTGGAATTGACATCCCCATAGACGAGCACCAGATCCGGAGACTCGTCCAGGACAACTTTTTCGAAGCCTTGCATGATGGCGGCCGTCTGTACGGCATGACTTCCCGACCCCACTTCAAGATTGATATCCGGGACCGGAATGTCCAATTGTTCAAAGAACACGGCCGACATGCGATCGTCGTAGTGCTGCCCGGTATGGACAATTTTCTGCCTAAAGGGCGTTTCTGCGCTTATGGCGGCATGCACCGGCGCCATTTTCATGAAGTTGGGACGTGCGCCGACAACGTGAAGGAGATTTTTCATAACGACTGCCTTACCTCTGTATCCGGATTGGCCATATGATTGTTTGCAGCAGCTTCTATTTTTTCAGGGTGATAATACACATTCCGCCGAGCAAATCCCCGAGGCGGGAGTGATTGATGAACAACTCATCAAAAAAGTAGCCGCTGATCATACCGATTCGAATGACCGTACCGAGCGCACCCTGGAATAGATAGTGCTCCGGTTCGGCTTGCGTAAAACAAAAACGTTTCGCCATATAGGCCAGGTGAAATCCGTTTATCGTGCAAGCCCGGAAATCCTTGAAGCGTGCTTTGATCAGCGCGGAATCCAGGTTGATGTCCCCGAGATCCGTACCCCCGATACTCTTATTGCGGATCCACCGCCAGACAGGCCCATTGCCGAGGTTCTCCAGAAACAGCGCGCTGCCGCCCGGGCGCAGGACCCGGTATATTTCCCGGGCGGTGTGCGGGTACTTCAGCACATGGTGGAGAACGCCTTTCCCGGCAATCAGGCCGAACTGGTTGTCTTCGTAATCCAATTGCTGAGCATTCATCGCGTTCAGATGGATCCGCCCGCTCAGCCCGGACATGGCGGCCAGCTCCCGCCCTACTTCGACGCCCTTGACAGACAAATCGAAACCATGCACTTCACGGCAGCCTTTCAGGGCCAGATAGCAGGCAAAGTCACCGATGCCGCAGGCATAATCGAGCACCGGATATCCTTGCCGGGCCGCTTTTTGGATATAGGGCTCCAAAGCACCGGCAAACCGCGCAATTTCTTCTGAGTACAGGCCCCAATGTTTGGACCAGGGATAGGCCAGTTTGCGTCTATAGGACGCAAGCGTCACCGGTTCCGTGGCCCGCCGCCCCATTTCAGCATAAAGCTCATTGTGTTCGGCCCGCTCGGCGTCCAGCATTTCATTGACAAACAAGCTTTGACTTTCAGAGTGCATGGTATATCCGGTTGGTTGCGCTTTGAACGCAAGAAGGTATGAATAGAAATTACATCTGCTCCTGAATGAATTCGATCCAGTAGTGCAGAAACAGCAGCTGCCAGAGTTTATACGTATGATTTGCCTGCCCGGCGAAGTGCATGTCAACCAGGTCGGCGATAGGCGCCGTATGCAGGTACCGGCTGATGTCTCCGTCCAGCAGGATAGTTCGCAGGCGGTCTTTGCCTAGCGATTGGATCAAACCGTCCAGGGGAGGATTGAAACCTGTTTTCCGGCGATACACCAGGCTGCGCGGCAGAACTTTTTTCAGCATTTCCTTGAGTACTTTCTTCAGACAAGCCAGCCCCATCAAGCGGCGCGTGGGTTCGTGGATATTTTTGGAAAGGATGTCCTTGGTTACGAGGGGAACGCGCATTTCAATGCTGTTGGCCATACTGGCCTTATCACTGACGATGAAATTATGGGTCAGGAATCCATACAGATCCAGATACATGGCCTTCTTGGTATCATCCAGATTTTCGGCGGGTTTCAGCAGTTCGCAGGTTTTTCGGCGATAGGCGTCAATCGTTTCAGGCTGTTTCACCAGGGCCTTGATTTCCTGTGAACTGAAATACCCGATCAGGTGCGAATAGCCAACGGCAAAATCTTTGGATCGTGCAAAGGATATCAGGCAGTCGATCTTTTTTGACAAGGATGGGAGCTTGCGCAGCACCGGCCGGCTCAGCGTGATAATGGGCGTAAGCCACCGCAGCAGTGAGCGGTACCTGACGGCCAGATAGCGCGGATATCCCAGGAACACCTCATCCGCCCCCATGCCGCTCAAAATCACCTTGTTGCCCGCAGCCCGCGCGCATTTAGACAAGAGGTATGCGGGGTAATAGGTGAAGTCGGAAATGGGTTCTTCGATACCCCGGCATATACCGCGAATCTGTTCCAGGATATCGACGGCGGTCTTTTGCTTTACCTCCACCTCCTCTATTTGAAGATCGAGTCCGAGTAATGCTGCAATCCGGGAGCCAAAAGCAAAATCGTCCTGCAGGCCGGCCACGGCCATTTCACTACCGGCGTAGCGAACGGTCAGGGATGTCATCCGGTTGCGCAATTGGGCGGCGATTACCGTAGAATCGACACCGCCGCTGAAAAACAGAGCAATGGGAACTTCACTAAGGGCCTGCGTCTCAATGGCCTCATCGATCAGCTGCTGTACAGCCGACTCCGGGGGCTGCGAATGGGCGGCGTTATAATACGCGCTGACTTCCAGGGCCTGGCTCGCAAGGTCAATAGCCAGGCAGTATCCCGGGGGGATTTTTTTAATCCCCTCAAGCCCGCAATCGGGTTCGTATACCCATCCATTGAAAAGAAATTCGGTTAAGCCCTCCGCCGCGATTCGCTTGGGGACAGAATCAAATTTGAACAGCGCTTTTATTTCAGACGCAAAGTAGAAATGGCCCTGCTCCAAATCCGCATGATAGTAAAACGGTTTTATCCCCAGGTGATCACGGGCACAGAACAGCACGCCCCTTAATCGATCCAGTATGGCGAAGGCGAATATCCCATCCAGTTGCTTTAACGCGGCCTGCCCTGAGCGGGCATACAGGGCCAGGAGAACCTCGGTATCACTGTTGGTTCGAAAATGGACCCCCTGGCTTTCAAGCTGGTCACGCAGCTTCCGGTGATTGTAGATCTCACCATTGTAAATTATTGAATATTGCCCGTCGGCGGAATGGAAGGGCTGATGGGCCTCGGCAGTAAGATCGACAATGCTCAGACGCGTGTGCCCGAACCCGATTTTACGGCCCAGCACTTCATAGGTTTCGGCGGCGTTATGATCGGGACCGCGATGCCGCAAGGCAGCGACCTGTTCGTTCAAGGGAATTTCATGCCTGCCGATATATCCGACTATCCCGCAGATAGTCCCACCTTGAGGCAGGCCTGAATCCCGTCCTCCAGACTGGTTTCCGGATGCCAGCCAAAATCGTCCCGTGCCTTATCGATGGCGGCATAGCAGACCGTCACATCATTTTGCCGGGGCTCACCGACCACTTCAATGCGCACTGGATTACCGGCAGCGGTGACAATCATCCGGGCCACATCCAGGTTGTGGTATGGTTTTCCGCCGCCAATATTGTAAACGTGAACACCGGGTTTGTCCGAAATGATGACTCTATCGATCAGTCTTCCCAAATCATCGATGAACAGGTAGTCGCGCTGCGGGCTGGGATCTTTTACCACGACCGGCTTGTTGTGCTCAATAGATTCCAACACCGATGCAATCAGCTGCGGCCCTGTCTGGCCGGGGCCGTAGAAGGTAAACCCCCTCAGGATAATGACATCCAGACCATTTTCATCTGCAAACCGGCGGCAAATGTCTTCCCCGGCCAATTTACTCTCCATATACGGGTTGAGGGCCCGGACCGGATGGGATTCATCAATCGGAAGATATTCCGGATGTCCGTAGACATACGAACTCATATACAAAAAACGCGCCCTGCAATTCAAGGCAATGTCAAGCGCCGCCTGTGTGGATTCCACATTTTGGCGGTAAGTCCCCCGGGGATCATCAAAGGCCGCTGAAATGGACATGGCCGCGCCCAAATGCAGCACCCAATCCAGGGTCTCCGGATAGGCCCGTTTGACGGATATCGGTGTACGGGGATGCACATAATCATCCAGCGGCCGCACTGCGTGCCCGTCCGATTCAAGGCATTTCAATAGGTACTTGCCTATAAATCCCGTGGAACCGGTTATGCCGATTTTGCTGGATATCATGTTTAGAAAGGATCGTCTGAAATCAGACGGCTGCCGGTACAGGTTTTATTTAAAGTGGGTGTGAAATTTCAAAAAGCCATCATTGGCGGCATCCAGCTCTTCGACGGTGTTGAAGGTAATGTCCAGGCCATCATGCCGGTAATTGTGCAATTGTCCGACGGCCATCAATATTTTAAAAAAGGCGATCAGGCCAGTACCGTCTTCCCAGTCGATCAAATCACGGGGTAGATAATCGAACGCCTGCCGCTCAACCACGAATGTGCCGATATAATATTGCAAAACCGGCTTTTCTTCCAGGCCGGTGACCTGTCCCTGCTCATCAGATGAGACCAGGCCGAAGGGGCTCTGAATCGGGGCAGTTACAAGGGTCAGCAAGCTTTCCTGCGTGCGGTGAAATGCCAGCAGATCACCGTAATCGAGATTGGCCAGGCTATCCCCATATGAAACAATCACCTGTTCGCCAAAATGACGGCGGGCATCATAGATCCGCCTGAGCATGCTGGCATCCTCGCCAGAATCGGAGTAGACGAACCGGCCGTCCACGCTAGATTGATCGCAGGCCGCCGTAATCTGGTCGCCGCGATAACCTATGGCCAGGATGATATCATGCATTCCCTGGGCGACGCACTGTTCCAGTTTGTGCAGCAAAATGGGCTTGCCCCGCAGCGGGGCCAGAGCCTTAGGGATCCGGGCCCCCAGATCGCCCAGGCGGGTACCTTTACCACCGCATAAAATGAGCTTTTCACATGGCATTGATTTCGTGTCCCTTCCCGCCATTTCATCCACACCGGCTAAAGGCGCTGTGAAAAATGTCAATCAATTTTTCCGCGGTCCCAGCGGCATTCCCGGCTGCGGACGCAGTCCGCTCTGCATCGATAGCTTTTTGCACTGCATTTTCCATATCCCGCCGGTCCCGATTTTTGAACGTGTATACGCCCTCCGGCCGGCAGCAGACATCGCTTGCGACGGTCGGCACGCCGGCTGCCAGGGCTTCGCGCACGGTCAGAGCGTCTCCGTCGGTGTTGGTCGGCCGTATAAACACATCGGCAACCTCGAGGAAGGCGGAAAATGAAACCGCGTCGCCCCGGGCGAAGTAGATGCAGTCCGCCAGGTCCAGGCCCTTCACTTTGTCGAGGACGGTTTGGTAATAGTCCGCGTCGGTGATTTCGGGCAGCACAACGGCCAGACCGGCCGGGGCCTGCTTTTCCCGCATGTCCGCGAGCATTTCCAAGGCCATATCCAGGCCGTAGAGATCGGTCCCGTCATGCCGGTCGGGGCCATAGGCGTACATCAGCACCAGAGGTGAGAAACGCCGGCAGAAATCCTGGGCCGGTTTATCCAGCGGACGTCTTTCAATGTCCGCCCGGCTCTCCGGAATGAAGGCCGGTAAAACCGCCAATTTTGAATCCCGGCCGCCCAGGGCACGTATGCGAGCATGAAATTCTGCATTGTTCACCACGATATGGTCAGTCGCCCGCATCAATACTTTCAGCAGGCTTCTTTTGACCACACTACGGCCGATGGTTTGCTCATAGGAAGCCACCAGCATCAGCACCAGGCGCAGATTCAAAAGCCGCATCATCACCAGGGCCAGGGTCTTGGCCGCGGTGATCCGGGTAATGGGGTAATACAGGACTCTCCGGCCCGGCCCCAGCATGCTCCGCAGAATTGTCAGCGGCCAGCGGCGGAGGGAGTGAATCCGCTGCGAATCCTTGTAGACGCGGGAGTGATCCCAGACTTCATAGTGGACGCGGGCTGTGTCCAGGTAGGTCAGCAGGCGGGCGATGTGGGTGGACACCCCGCCGCGCGGCGGGGGTACCGTCCCCAGTATGCAAAGTGTGTCGCGGCCCTTTCTATTTGTCACGATTACCGGCAGCCTCTTTAGCGGCTCAACGCGACCAGCGGTGAGGTTTGGTCGTGATACAGGGCCACGTATTTACGGAACCACGCGATAGTGGCTTCGAGGCCGTCAGCGAAGGAAACCGACGGTTTCCATCCCAGCAGCCGATCCGCCTTGGCAGCATCGGCATACATGCGCCAGATTTCGTTATCGCGGGTCGCCAGCGCACCGATTTTCAATTCCGCAGATGAGTCGGTTTCAGCGTGTATGCGGCGGGTCAGATCACAGATAGCAATATCCTGCCCGCAGCCCAGATTGATCACCTCACCCTCAACGCCAGGCGCCTGCGCGGCCAGCAGCATGCCTTCCACCAGGTTTGTCACATAATTGAACTCACGGGTCTGTTTACCTTCGGTTGTGACCACGGGCTCACCGGTGAGGCATTTGACGATTAATTCGGGAATCACCGCCCGCGTGCTCTGGTAAGGCCCAAATGCATTGAACGGCCGCAGCACCACGATGGGCCGGCTGGCTTCAGACTTTTTGGCCAGGCTGTAAAGTTCACCGGCATATTTCCCGATGGAATAAGGCGAAACAGGATGGGGATACATGGTTTCGACAAAAGGAACGCTGTCCTGCAGCCCATAGGTTTCGGAGGTGGATATGTAAACGAACCTTTCATAGCCGGTCACAGTCTCCAACACATTGGCAGTCCCCTGGCAATTGGTCTCCATGGCCTCATTGGGGTGCTGGAAGCTGTTGCCGACGTGATTGTAGGCCGCCAGGTGAAAGACATAATCGAAACGGATTTTGCGCAGCGCGGACAATGAGTCGATATAACGAATGTCGCCCTCCACAATCTGTAAATCATCCCACATCCCGGCCAGCCTTACATTGTGCTCGATACTGCTATACCGGGTAACTACCGTAACCTGGGCGCCTTCATCCAGCAGCATCCGGGAGAGATGAGATCCGATAAAACCGGATGCGCCGGTGACTAGTACATGCTTTCCTTTAAATAGATCCATTTATTCTTCACTCCCGTTAATCTGCAAGGGCTTCATGTAGATCTTGGCCCCGTATAAGGCTTTTGCCATAAGTATACACCGCGCCAAATTGACCGACAGCTGTCTGGAGTTGTTTGCCATTGCCTTTCAAGAGGCCGGAAATCAGCCGGCCGGCTGCGGAACTGAGGATCATCCAGCAGCAGGCCAGCCTGGAAAACTCCCGGTTCTCCTCAACAAATTGGAAACAGGCCAGGCTTAAAATGCGCCCCCGATAGCGATGCACGTGGGCCGGCGGCGCCTGGTCATAAACATGCTCATGGCGCACCCGGGCCCCGGCACATACCCAGAGGGGATACCGTTTACCGATTGGATAGGAAAACCGCAGGTCCTCTCCATGCGCCCACCGCGTAGCAAGTTCGGTCTGTTTATATTCATCCAGGATTTCCCTGCGCCAGACTGTATAGCCGCCGCCGAGCCAACGGCTGCGGATATCATGCTCCAAGCCATGGATCCCAATGTTGCTGCCGGAGATAAGGACATCGCCCGGATTTCTTGAATCAACCAGCATCAGGCCCAGCAAGGGGGAATAGGTATGCACGCCCGCGTTGACAATGTTAAAGCCGATCCCGGCGGTTTCGCCGGCCACCCGGTTCCAGCCGGCAATCATGGCTTCAAGGGCCCCTTGTTCTAAAACCAAATCGTCGTCCAGGGATGCAACCAATCGATCGTTATCAGTCAGCTGGGAAATCCCTATATTTCTCTGCCGAATCTGACCGGGCACGTCACTTTGATAATACTCAACAGGAATCAGGTCCTTAAAACCACTTGCGATATTCGCTACGCTCTTCCCTGAATCAACTATGATAACCCGACCACATTTAGAACTCTGCCTTGCAATACTCTCCAATAATGCCCTCAGTTTCTCTGGCCTGTCTTTGGTGGGAATGATTATTGCCAATTCTTTAGCGACATATTGGCCGACAGTATTCTTTCTATTTGTATTCATCAATATTTAGGTGCAAGAGAAAAACTAATGAATTCTATATTTAGATACAAATAACAAATTAGCGCGGAGGAAATTTTGAATGTTACTGAGTAATTACCTGAAAGACATTCCGTAAAGTAGTTATGTATACGCTACTTTTAACATCGCATCAAGGGCTGCAGTTTGTACAGGTTTTACGTAAAGTCGACAGTAGTTTGCCGCTGCATACCATTCTTCCAGGATTTGGGCAGATGATTGATCATTTTCGGCTTCCATAACCGCGCGAACATCCTTAACGGATGTTACCTGTTTGCGCCATTTTGGTATGGTATAAAGTGGGTCAATATCAACGCCGTCTCCATTATCAACATATAGTGGCCTTAACCCATGTAAAACAGCATAGATGGCCGTGGAAGATCCTCTATAAAGCAAATACCCACATTTATTGTAATCTTCCATTATGTCCGCATTATCACTGATAGATATATTCTTCTGGTGTATTAGAGATTGCTGGAGTTCTCTATTTAAACGGTCTATCGGAAATACTGGATGGCACCTTAAAAGAAAATTAGTACCCGGCATTGTGGCAGCGCACTGTAAAGTAAAACGAATCAAAATCACAGATTCTTCAGGCAAACCTTCGGGTAGTACAAGGACATCACGGTTTTTTAGGGGAATAGGTTTGCTTGTCGGGTCTTCGATGTTCCGGTGGGTTCCATAGATCAGGCTTGGGATATGGGTATCTTTAAAGGCCTTTTGCATTATCCGGTTGGTGATATCGCCTAAGGTCAAAATCATATCTGGATCAAAATCAGAATTTGATCGAAAAAGTCTTTTTATCGCGTGTGACCCCTTGCGAATAACAGAATGCTGGTATCCTACACATAAAACCTTCTGCGAGGACATCTTTGCTGCCTTATAGGCTAGACGTTCCCAGGCATGGCCTTCAAAAAGCGTTATTAAAAAACGGGGTTTAATTTTATTGCACAACTCAAGTATTTGTCTAAACAACCGCAAGTTTTTAAGTATTACGGGGATTGCCGCTGGTTTTGAACTATTTCGGAGCATCGCGCTCTTAAGTTGATCTTTGGATCGCCTTGCTTCCATCAGCATGCGCAACGATTCAGCCATTAAAGCAACTACGTTTAAACTCTCAAAAACCATATCGCCAAAGTCTGGCAAAACAAAACGATAGGGATTTATTCTATAAGCCTCATCAAGAGGTAATTGGTGATAATGTGTTCCGGTTAGGTTGATAAGAATTACTACTGCCTGAGCACCACGATCTCTAAGCAGTTGTTGCATCTGGCCAAAATAGAAATCATCAACAACTTTCAAATGATCAACACTTGTCAAAACTGAGATAATGATGGCATCGCCTCTCGGTATATTGAACTTTGAAGCTCGCCGGATAGTGCAAAACGCACGATTGGCCAAGTTGGTTATCAGTCGAATATACCCGTTTGGATGCTCGCCTCCTTTAGAATCATATTCTCCATACTTCCGCCCATTTTCTATTAAAGATCTTTGTAAGGATGTATTTATTGGATGGTCGCTCAGAATATGAAACATAGGATTTGCAACGGTAGCGACGCGCACATCAGGTACTTGCAGAAATGAGTCAGCGGTATAGCACCACTTTTGATAGTTATATCTTTCCATTGAATTACCGCAATTCCAGCCAAATCGAATTTTTTATCGAATTTAAAAGGCTAGGATTGGCGTTCTCTAAAAATCGCAAGAATACGACCTTGATAGATAAGCCTTTTTTCTAGCGACTGTAGGGTTTATCGGGGGAAGATGTTATGGGGTCAAGTAGGATCCAATGCAGATACGCATTCAATATTCAGTTGTCTATTTAGTTTGCAACCCCTGCATACTATGTCCATATGCAAAGAGTTTTTTTCTGCATGGGTCTATATTATTTGTATTATTGATTATGATCCTGTTTGCCTTTTCAATCGTAACACCTTACATCAAGCGCGTTGGTCTTGTTTCATTACAACAATTCTATGTATCGTTTTCCCATCGTAATAGTTTATGAAAGGTAGCCGTCTATTGAGTAAAGTGGGTCCATTTTTAGATTTATCGCGGGAGACAAAATACTTCTGCCAGGGGCACTCTTCATCCAGCAGCACTTTATCGTCTGGGCTCCATGGATAATGGCGTAATTCAGATTTTTCGCCATCAACAAGGGTTTTGGATTGTCGATTGCAGCAATAGAATATATTGTTTTTCTGCATATTTTTTCTAAGCAAGTCAAAATAGGCTTCTATGGTATGTGCATTCATCTCCTGCATGGAGGCAATATTGACGGCAATGTTGAAGCTTAAGGTTTCCAGCTTAGTGATCTCATCTGCCGGGCAGTATAAAAAGTCAGTCTCCGTGCTTTCGTCTACTGCACCGATCAATTCGTGTGACATTTGCGGATAGGCCCTTTGAAGATGCAGGGCCTGGACAAGCAAAGTTTTTCCCAGGTCAGCAAGTACAATTGTTGCGTCCGGGTATCTTTCCTTCAGTAGCGCTGAAAGCACGCCGTATCCATCTCCGATAATGATTATAACAAGCTTTCCCGTTATGTTCGTTGAGGTAATATAGCTATTGAGCAGATGCAGTGAACAGACTTGTCTAAAAACATCAAATGTCGGATCTAATTCCATCTTTCGGCATATCCGGTCAGCACTGCTTTTCAGCTTATAGATCTCACTTCCGCCAGGCAATTGAACCAAGTAGGAAAATATACAGATCTCATCCAATACCCGATGAAAAAATGAATTCCATTTACAATGCCCGAAGCCAACTCCCGTTATGTCTTTCACCCTCTTTTCGTCATCAAGTTGTACATTGAAGAATTTACTGTAGTATCGCCAATGAGACGATATATACGGGTTGTTTTCCGTATGCTGTGTTTCTTCATAGTAGTGCTTATATAAGTGTTTGGTAACACGATCTATATTGGGGGTTTGGTCTTTCATATCATTGTCAATCATGAATTGGTTTTCCTATCGAGCACACGATTTTGGCAGGATTTCCGGCTGCGATGACATTCTCCGGAATATCGGTACTCACGACACTCCCAGCGCCGATCACAGAGTTCTCACCTATTGTAACACCTTTTAAAATTATACTGTTCATCCCCACCCAGACATTGTTACCAATTACTACAGCTTTGTCATATTTCGCAGTGTTGGAGTAGAATCTCTTATGCGGAGGCCAAATTATGTGAAAATCACTGTCCATCAGGACAACATTTGGCGCAAACATGCAATCATTACCAATCTTTATTTCTTTTTTACTGGCAATGATCGTTCCATTCATTCCGACGTTATCACCAATAACAATAGAAGCCTTGCTGAAGGTTGTAAAACTGGAAGGTGAATATACTGTCATTGAGGAACGTTTAGAGACCGATACCATATGAAGGTTCTTTCCAATATTGATCGAACTATGCGCGGGATCGAACATCGTAATAAAATACCGGCCCCAGATATTGTAGCCGTTTTCAATTCTGAATTTCGGATAAATAAGTTTATAAAAACCTGTAGTAATCCTGCCGGCCACAGCGGGCATCTTATAATTCCATAACTTCAAATATGCCCTGGCGATCAAATTTCGAGTTCTATTATACATATTTTATGGATTGAAAGCTAAACCTACTGGGGTAGAACGCCGCAATCAACATTGATGCACTGACCAGTAATTGCACTCGCTTTCTCGGAGGCTAAGAATAAGCAGGCGTTTCCGACTTCCTCTCCAAGCGGCAAACGTCCGAGTGCCGATTGGGCACGCATGAAACTATCTAAAAACGCGCTCACATCAGTCCCTCCGGCAGGAGAGTCATTCTCTTGAAGAGCTTCAATAACACCGTCAGTCTTTACAAAAACTGGGCAGACTGCGTTAACCCGGATATTCTGCCCTCCTATTTCTTTCGCGAGAGCTTGTGTAATTCCGTTCACACCAAACTTTGAAGCGCAATAAACGGAATTGTTGGCACTACCACGTTTGCCCGCCAAGCTGGATACATTAATGATACATCCGCCTTTTCCCCGCATTTGCCGGGCTGCCGCCTGGCAGCCGAAGAGGACGCCCTTGAGATTCGTATCAATCATATCCTGCCAGAACGATTCGTCGATACCCGCCAGCGTCCTCCAACCTGAGTAGCCGGCATTGTTAATCATGACGTGGACAGCGCCTGTCTTTTCTACGGCATACGCAACCAGTGCATGTAAATCAGAAGGCTGTCGCACATCCGTCTCACAAAACCAGGCGTTCTCGCCAAGCTTCTCCGAAATGCCATGATCCGTGCGACTCCCGATAATAACCCGATATTCAGTGTCGTAAAAAACTCTGGCAATATCTGCACCAATACCCTTCCCTCCACCTGTAATTACAACTGTTTTATGGGCAGTCATGCTGTGATCCCCTTTATTTCAGATTGTCATCGCACTGAAACCACCATCCACAGTGATCTCAGTTCCCGTTACGAAACTGGCAGCATTCGAACATAGCCAAATGGTGGCGCCTACGAGTTCTTCAGGTTCGCCGTAGCGCCCCATGGGGGTATGGCCAAGAATAGCCTTTTCACGATCTTTGGTAATAAAGTTTTTGCGGTTCCAGTCCGTAGGGAAAAACCCCGGCCTGAGGGCATTAACACGTACGCCGTGGGGCGCCCATTCCCGCGCAATGTTCTGGGTCAGGTTCTTTACCCCCGCCTTGGCTACAGAGTAGCTGAACGCTTTTGATAATGGCGGACCGGCAGAAGCAGATGAGATATTTATAATAGCCCCATTCCCCTGCTTTACCATGTACTCTCCCAAAATCTGGCAGCCAAAAAGGGTTCCAGCCAAATGCGAATCTAAAACAGAATGCCACTCCTCGAGAGTGATATCGAAAAAGGGTGTTGGGGCATTAATACCAGCCCCGTTAATGAGAATTTCAACCCCACCGAACGCTTCGAGCACCCTATCCAGCGCGTCTTGAAAATCTCCTTTTTCAACCGCATTCAGTTCAATGGCCAGGGCCCGTCCGCCACTCGCCACGATCTTGTCGCGAACAGCCTGGGCCTTTTCAAAGCGTAGATCCGTCACCGCAACCGCTGCACCGGCCAGTGCCAGAGCTTCAGCCATTACTCCGCAAAGATGTCCGCCGCCGCCAGTAACCAGGGCAGTCTTGCCCGCCAAACTATACAAACTTTTTACATAATCCGTCATTTTTATCTCCACATAACGTATGCTGTGCTATTTAAGGTCCTTTTCCTCCACGGTCGGCTTTTTCAGCAACAATTTGGTCGCGCAGATTTGACGCTTTTTTGGCATTGGCCCGGGTAGTTTCTGAAAGGAAAATCAGATCCGACCCCACTACTATAAACTGGTAACCCTGCTCGATATATTCCTGCATGGCCTCTTCGTCTGGATAGATGATGAAAATACCGGGCGCTACATTATGGCGCTTGGCCGCCTCTAAAACTGCCGACTGGGCTTCAAGCATTCGCGGATGCCGCACTTGCCCCGCGATACCCATGGAGCCTGAAAGGTCGTAGGGCCCAATCATATATCCGTCAACTCCATCCACCGCAAAAATCTCATCGATAACATCAAGGGCATCAATATGTTCAATTTGTACAATGACGAGTGATTCCGCATTGGCCGAATTGAAGTGTTCCTCAAAAGCATAACCATACTTGTGAGCCCTCCCGATTCCGACACTGCGGACTCCAACCGGGGGGTATTTGGTCGCTTTCACGGCCATTTCCGCTTCCGCCACACTTTTTACCATGGGGACGATGATTCCGTACGCCCCTGCGTCCATGACCTGCTTGACTTGGTTGGGATCATTCCCCGTCAAACGTACCAAGGGGCAAGCGCCAGACGCTTCAATAGCCAAAATGACATTCTGCATGTCATAAAGGCCGATTACACTGTGCTCCATGTCAATCCCAACGAATTCAAAGCCGCTGCTGGCCAGTATTTCCGCATTGGAGGTGTGGGCAAAATTCAACCAGGTCCCAATAGCCACACGGCCGCCTGAGAAGGTCTCTTTCAGCTTGTTTTTGATCAGCATACTTCATTCCTCTCGTTACTACTTCGCGAAATTCAGGAAGATTCCATCATTTTTAAAATTCTTTCGACTTCGGCAACATCTTCGGGATAATCAACAGTTTTAGAACCGCTATCCAGCGCAACGCATCCCATTGGGATGCCATTCTCCATATAGCGCAACATTTCAATGCTCTCAGCTTTTTCAATCGGTCCCTGAGATAATCGGGGAAATTGTAACAACACTTCGCGAGAGAAAGCATACATCCCGACATGTGCATTCCGAGTGGTTTCCTGCTTGAAAAAATAAGGTATCGGATGTCGCGATAATCCCAGCACGCAATCGTCCATGGTTTTCGTTAGATAGGCGTGTACGGAGGTATCCTCAAACGGTAGTACGTCTTCCGGGACATAGGTATTGGTAACGTGGATATCCCGGGCGGAAAACGTTTGGTGAGCTTCAATAATGGTATCAATCGCATCGGGCTCAATGAGAGGCTCATCGCCCTGTACATTGACGTAGATTTCGGCCGGCATCGCCTCAGCGACTTCCGCGACCCTGTCTGTGCCGGTTTTGCACGTGCCCGAGGTCATGCATATTTCCATATTGTATTCCCGCGCAACCTCGGCGATTCTCTCGTCATCGGTTGCCAATACGCACCGATCCACCAAACGGGCTTGCCTGACTCGATCCCAGACCCTTGCAATCATGGGTATACCCAACAAGGGGACAATCGGTTTGCCGGGAAAGCGGACCGATTTCCATCGTGCCGGAATCACCACCAATGTATCGCTCATGCTACATTCCTTTCCATTTGTATGGATCGGCTTTCAACGATATATTGAAAACAGATGTGTTCATCATATTTGAAAAACAACCTGAAAATAGAACGATCGGCCAATTAATACACTTCAATTTCGGGCATTTCCTGGACCATATCGTATATTGCTTTGGCTTGTTCTAAAAGGGGCTCTAAGAACTCCAGGGGTAACTGTGTGGTGGCATCACAGAGCGCTTTACCGGGTTCATCATGGACCTCCATGAAAAGTGCATTGCTTCTGGCCGCTATTGCGGCACGGACTAGATCCGGGATATGTTCACGCTGGCCACCGCTGGAAGTTCCCAGGCTCCCGGGCATTTGGATGCTGTGGGTTGCATCGTAGCAAACAGGATGCCCGGATTCCTTCATAATGCGGATGCACCGCATATCATTGACAAGCATGTTGTAGCCCATAAATGTGCCGCGATCGGTCATGATGATTTGATCATTCCCGGTAGACTCAATTTTGAGGGCCGCGTTTTTCATGTTCCACGGGCTGATGAATTGCCCTTTCTTGATATTCACCGGCATCCCCGTATTTCCAGCAGCGACGAGCAAGTGGCTCTGCCGACATAGATATGCAGGAATCTGGATTAAATCGGCGACCTCCCCGGTTGCAGCCATCCAGGCAACGTCACTGACATCGGTTGTGACCGGCACCTTGAACTCACGACGCACCTTTTCCAGAATGCCGAGGCCGCTTTCCAACCCGAGCCCGTGAAAACTCTTAATGGAACTCCGGCAGTCCTTGTCGTAGCATGATTTGAAAACGTACTGTATATCCAGCCGCTGCGTTATCTCGCATATCGCCTCAGCCATTCTCAGGCTGTGGTCTTCGGATTCGATAGCGCAAGGTCCGGCAATAACCGTAAGCGGCCGCTTCTCTCCGACCACCACCGGCGTAACATCGTCTCTACCAATGAAAACATCTTTTATCATATCGGTACCTTTTACTTTGTTTTTTCATGAAATCGCCGCGCAATGGCGCCGGTCCCAATCAGTCGTTTCGGGCCAATTTGGTATGTATCAAATCGTGCATATGCACCATACCGACAAGCCGGTTTGCCTGGTCCACCACAGGCACCACCCAGAAACGATGCCGCATCAGCAAACCGAGACAATCATCTATCGATGAGCCGGAGACAACCGTTTTCGGGTCACGGATCATGATGTGTCCGGCGAGCTTCATAAAAAGCGTCGGCAACGTATCCTGGGTGCTGAGAATCAAACGTCGAAAATCGCCATCGGTAATGATCCCTTTCAGGACACCGTTGTCGGTCACACAGACCGCCCCCAACTGCTTATGATCCATTATTTCCAGCAATTCCCTGACGCAGGTGTCACCCTTTACGGCAGACATTGCGTTTCCTTTGGCCATGATATCATCAACGGTTTTCATTCTATTTTCTCCATGTATTAATACGTCCTTTATTGGTAGGCAGCCTGCATATGGAAGCTACCTCTGATCGTGAGTAAAAATTGCTATCTGGCATGACGGTTTAACCGGAATATAAGTACGCCGGTTCCACAGCCACCGGACCAGGTTGCGTAGGGATTTTTTTATGCCGCCCATATATCCAGTGTAGCCCTCGTACATTAACTCGTTGTGAAGCATTGTAAAACCAGCTATTTTAAGCTCTCCACTCAGCAGTGAGCGTGAATAGGACCGAACGTGTCCCATCCGATTTACATAACTGCCACAGTGACCACAAACCATTGTATTCATTTCTAATTCCTCCCGATACGGCACCGAGACAATTAGTCGTCCGCGGGGTGTGAGAACCCGCTTCACATTTGCCAGGAGGTCGAATATACGGCTTGGGGGTATATGCTCCATCACTTCAAGAAGCAGCACCGTATCAAACCTTTCGTGAACTTGTTCGACCCCGGTCGGTATAAACCTGTATTCGGGATAGTCTTTATGCAGCTCGTCAATTTTGGCCGTCGAGAAGTCGATGCCCGTATACTCCACTTTAATCGAATGACGCTGGATAAAGGGAACGATATCGCCCCAACCCACACCGATATCCAGCACCTTTCCTGGCTGCCTAATTAGTGAAACCGCCCTTTCGAGCCGCTGCAGCCGGATCAGTGGGACGGGCGTTTTCGCCCGCAACAGTTGTCCCCATTTTTCAGCAGTGGAAATATCATCCAGCTCGGGATACTGGCCGCTGTTGGAAGCTTTCAGCTCTTCCAACTCTCCTGACACGGCTAGCTGATGCCGAATGCGGTCAACCTCAAACACACTGTTTTCTAATTTCATCAGATAGTTACTTGATTCACGGTTGCATCTAAAGCTTCACTGGCATGGCTGTCAACGTTGTTGTCACCCAGAATGATACGGTTTAGGGCTGGTTCAAATTCCCCGCGTACCTGCATCAGCCATAGTCAGAGATCCACCCCAACGGATTGTGTTGCCAAAAGCATGTGGACGCTGCCTGGTCCCAGGCAGCGGGAATAAGAGGAACCGTACCTGCCGGAACCTGACGAATTTTTGGTTTTTGAAAAACGCAGTAATAGAATCGTGCTATACTACGGAGTTTGCAGTGCTTTCTGAGCGTGAGAAGATATTTTTAATCAAGGCGATATTTTCCCGTGTAATTATACCAAAGGATAGTCCCATCCAGATATAACCACCAAATATAATAGTTTTGAATACAAGCCGATAAAGATAGTCTACAGAACCATATCGGAGGAGCACCATACAAACTCCTGAAATTAGAAGAACTCCATAGATGCACCCAATTTTCTTATACTCCCATTTAATTTCATAAAAATGTTGTACTATTCTAAAGAAGATCAGACCAAAAATAAGATTGGCAAGAAAAGTTGCCCACGCAGCACCTATAGCTCCCCATTTCAAGATAAAAGGTATATTAAAAGAAATGTTAAGCATAATATTCAAAAAACTCAATACCGGGGCGAGGTGGGTTTTCTTCATATATGTCAGCTGGGGTAATGTCCTAAAAAACAATGTGCCGTAATACATCGCCAGGACGGTAACAATATCAATGGCTCCATGGAATGAAGATGGAGTCATAATTATTATTATCTCTTCAGAATAGAGAGCTAGGGCTGCAGCCACAAATATGAATACATATACAAACGGTGTGAGGTATTTGCCTATTTTCGCACCCCCATCTTCTCCATGATCAAACATATCGGTATAAATACGAGGAGCGAACACATTTTTTAATGCTGTCAAGAAAGAATAGATAACGTTCGCAATTTTCTGCCCGATACTGTAAATACCAACCCCGCCTATAGTTGAAAGCATCCCGATCATGTATTTATCAAACTGTGAAGCAATAACTCCCAAAAATATCTTGGGAGTCGACGGAAATCCAATTTTTAATGCTTCCCAAAAGACTGACCCATTGAAAACCGGCTTTTGAATACGCGTAAATTTATATGTTAAAACACAGCTGAAGATAACACCGGTAAGGACCTGTGCATAGACGATACCGATAACACCAAGCCGCATATGCACAACAAAGGTAACCGCAAATAATAGATTAAGGATACCATTAATTATTGTTAATACAGCATAGTGATCAGCCATTTCAGAATTTTTATAATAACTTAAATAATATATGGATAGGCTTAAACAAAGCTGGCCACAAAAAGCCCAGAACAATAGATTTCCATGCTCTGCCGAACCAACGATGATATTTGCAAGAAAGTCTTTGACAAAATATGTTAATAGGGCAAGGGCTAAAAAGTTGATGGACACAAATAAAATGGTAGAATACAGTAATTGGGCCGCCTTGAGACTATCGTCTCGATATTGAAAATAATTTCTCTCATACGCAGAAGCCATGCCACAATGTGCTAACCCACTGGCTAATATTGCGTATATCTGGGCTAGCGCTAAAACACCAAAGTCATCCTTGCTTAAAATGCGGGTAAATAAGGCAATGGAAATAAGCGGAAGCGCGCTATTCACAATAACGGCAAACAAATAAATAACGCTGTTTTTTATCTGCTTTTTTCTATTCACTATCAACCGCTGTCCTGTGTTACATAGAAAAGATTACAAGACGAAGGGGGAAAGCCGTTAATCATGTCCAGGAATTATCTGGACTAATTTCAATTACCTTATCTTCACCCCATAATTTACAATAACGCTCCGCTGCATCTGCCAGAATTATATCCCGTGACAGGCCTTCCTCAAAGCCTTCAATTAACCACTGGAGATAAGTTCCCATTCTTTCCGCGGCCCGACCGTCACGGAACGGATCTAGGTCATCAAAAATGGGTGTGCCGTCACCAATTCCCGTCGCCTCTTTTCCATGGGTCCAGTATTCCTCACATGCCTCCCACAATTGCGACCAATCATTGAATACTATTTTACCCTTGCCGGGTTTGTGAAATGGAAGGTTCGGGCACCCCTCGCCATCAAACATCAGTGTTGGAACGCGGGCCAAAACCGCCTCGACTCCAGCGGTAGCGGCAAATAGGTAACCATGGACTGCGATATCCGAAGCTAAAGCCGCCTCTACCGGAGTCGTGTGGTTCATGACTGCGCCTTCCCTATAGATAATACAGCGCCGTGTGTTCAATGCCTGTTCAAGCAAATCATTCACAGGTCCTAATCGCCTTGGCAAAGTATGGGGAACTTTGGGTTTCAGGATAAGCCCCACATCAGTATGGGATAAAACTTTTTCAAGTAGAAACGAATAGCTTTTTTGTACATCGGCATGACTAATGTGGTACCATCTTGGATCTGGATGGGAATTTTCGTCAAAGTAGGACAGTATCCTTTTTGCCCCGTGCGATCGCAATGTTTTCTTAATTTTCGATGCCTTTTCCTTCAACAAAGGAAAACGATGGTCCCCCAAATATCCTGTAACTACGAGTTGTCGGATTGACGAATGTCTTTTTCTTTCAATTTCAATGCTACCCCTCGAAGAAACAAAATTGATGTCTGCTGTCACTGTGTTGTGTGGAGAAGAAACATACTCGCAAGATCTCTGGTATACAGCAAGCAATCCTCCATGCTGATCCATTGCTTCGGCTATGGCACAATGATCGGCACCAATTTTAATCCAGGTCGCATAAATTTTTACATTGTACCTTTTAAAAAATTGCAGCCAATATTCCTTATCGAATTGAAAATTGGTGGCCTGCTCTTTTATCCAGTGTGCATCACTGCGAGGCAAATATCTACTGATCAATGCATGCGTGAAGGTACGATAGCGGAGGGCAAAGTTTTTAGGTCGAAATAGAAATTCGATGGGTAAATCGGTTCCAGCTGGATCGAGGGCAATGCCGGACATTTCATGCTCAGCCAATTTAACATATTTTTCTTGATCTAGCTGTTCCTGCCTTATGTTGAAAGTCATTAAAATATTTCTGCCTTTTAGACCTGACTGCTGCCAAAAAAACAAATCAGAATAATGCTCAGGCTTCGTAAGGTTGAAGTACCCGAATGAAGGCACTGCAATGCATGCGGGTCTATAATGGTCTTTTTCCTGCCGTGGCCTCTTAATTGCGGGGTTTCTGCTCCTAAAGAACCTTTTAAAATAATATAGAGCCATTCTCACATCGATAGAAAAATAGCGTCGTAGCAAAAATAAAAAGCTACTTGAATAATGCTGCACGAAAATGACTGTGATGTTAAACTTTCGAGCATAATCTTTAACAACCTCAGGCCACGGTCTGTTTCTTAAAAAAAGGACGGCTTCACCAGCCTGCTTTTCATTGTTCTTCATATTTTGCATCTGCCGTTGACAGACAAGTATTAGATAAATAGCCCTCCAAATTGAGTTGCGGTCGTGAAGAGAGCCGACTATTCTTTTGATTAAATACGTACTCTGGTTATAGGAAGGATATTCTCCACTAAGCCATTCCTGGAAAAGCGGGGTATCAATTACCATCCTATCGAAAAGGGCCCATTCATCGTAATCAATTTTGAATCTTATCATTCTACCATCATCATCACTAATGTCAGCCATCCTAAATTCCAACTTACTGAAACGGACATCCTTGTTCCTATAAATGCGTTTCAAAAACAGAATAAAATAGTCGGTACTATCAATATAAAAAATAGACCTCTTTACATGGCGGTAATTTCTTGATTTAAGAATAAATTTTGGCCAAACACGGAATATCCATGACCAGAGATTCAAGTCTTCAACAAAATAGAACATTTTTTAAGGGGTCCTCAAATCTAAAATCTTTTTGACAGAAAGAACTCATTCAGTAGGGGCGCCACATAGAACAAATTTCCCTGCGCATGCCGGTCAATTGGCTCTATGGGATCCAAAGGAAAAAGGATCCTAACGGGCCTCTTGCGTATTCCAGCAGGTGGTTGCAAAGTTGCGTAGATCGTTTTCCTGGGATGTGACAACCACGGTATTTCCGTACTTATCATTTGATCCGACACCAACCTGTGAGATCAAATCAAGTTGAATTGAGTCATCATCAAACACATAAGCCCAACTATCGTCTTGCAAGTGGACCAAATTGTCATGATAGTAGCGCTTCTCTTTTGTTTTAATTGCCAAAAACGGCTGTGGCCCCCAAAGTGGACAATCACTTTTGATGATGAGAGCATTTCCCTTAAGAGCAAGTTCTATCTTGGGTGGGTTCTTGTACGGCAGTTTGAGAACTTTTCTAAAGGCTTCAACAGCATTTGACCATGCATATGGGACACTGGGATATTTACTGGCCAAATGTATTACCATATCTCTTAACTCATTTACCTCTGAAACCATATCACGAAAATCATGATTAAAAGTTGAAACAAGCGTGTCCTTGCCGGCCTCAGCTCTTTGAAAGGCCTTTTCGAGTTCATCCATACTCAGGGTTGTGTGTCGGGATTTAAGTCCCAGACAACGGGCGATGTAGCGGTTTAAATTTCCTTTTTTACGCGCGTCCCAAACTGAAGGATTGTAAATTGACCAATCGGTTGGCGTTCCTCGCCAGTCCATCAATCGATTAGGAAACCGCCCGGCCTGGATCTCCGATTCCAACAGTTCATCTTTTTCCTTGTTGTTGTTAGCAAAATCAAAAGGGATCCATTGCTCAAGCCAGATATTAAGGTCAACATGCTCAGTGCAGGTTGGACGATATGCCGCCGGAAACCAGTTATAATCGATAATTTTTCTGGCTATGGATTCGTTCAATACATTGGAAAAACTGATATTCGACCCTACCCGATGAGCCTCACGGCTGAAACTCATTGGATGAAAGTGAAGATACAGGGCATCCTGTTTTACCCTATACCTCTCCAGAATATTCTTATATTCGTCAAAAATAGCATTGAAACCCAACGTTCTGCGACGGGGGTTGGTTACATAACCAACATGATCAATAACAAACCAATTAATGCAATATGCGCTGCCTGCTGAATCCGGTATTTCATTTCTGAATGTTTCACTATTTAAAGTATCATACATTTTATACAGTTGGTCCCATGTCGCTTTGTAATTGAGCTGGTCGGAACGAATCAGGTTGGCAACACTTTCTTCTTTCCCGTCCAGATCAATTTCCATGCCCTGAAGTTTTAACAGAGTTTCATGGTTGGGAGGCAGTTCTATATTAAACCACTGTTTGATTCTTAGAAACGTGGCTTCTAAACTTTCGTAAAGCGGGCCTTCGGTATCAACGCAGTGAACGACATAAACAGTGCCGGGCATAGTTTTTCCTCTTGCTTGATTTTTAGAAGTTATTTAAGGCTGGCCGAAATACTTTCGGTGATTTTCGCCAGGGGCTTATTTCCCGTAAGCATTTTTGAATTGGTAAAATAGTCCCAAATATTGTCACTGTTAAGCTGCTGGTTAATTGTATTTACCAACTGTCCAGGGTCGGTGATCAGGCGACCAATTCCCTGGTCTACGATCGGCAAGGAGATCATCCCGTTTACTTTATCGCAGAATCGTTTAATAGGATCGTTAGTCATCACATAAATGACAGAGCCAACCGGCGCTGGGCTGTGGGCGCTTAGATACGCATGGTCAAGACCGCACAATGAAAACGGCGTAATAACCAGGTCGCAGGCCAACAGACATTCTTCAACCGAATCCCGCCCGCTAACATCGACAAATTCGATCCCACGCCTGCTGGCAGCGGCAAGATGCGCCTTTAAACTCTTTGAAAATTTAGGGTGTTCTCTCAAGATCAACTTCGGTTTTACTTCAAGACCTGCAATGGCATCTAACACATCAGTAAAAACCTCTTCATGGCCGGGTATATCTGGTGATTGACCGAACCATCCCAAAACAGTCCCGGAACTATCTGCACCCAAGTATCGCCGAAACGAATTCCGTATCCGGGCAATATCTAAATCACTGTATAAGGTATACTTTGGAGCTCCTACCGCTTCGGCCCTCACGCCCCATCTGTTTTTCGAAAATTCGACGGCATACTGATCCAGTACAAAGTAAAGGTCAGCTGGGGTACCGAGACCCAGATTGACATCCCCCCAAAAATCCTGAATCGCAAACTTGGGGACATCAGCCACTGCCAGCAAAGCCTCATCTATTCCCACCCCTAGCGATGAAAGCGAGACAAGGATGGCATCCGGCGTTATTTCTCGGAAAATTTGTTTTGCACTATTTAAAAGTAGTTCGTGATCTGCCGAATTGTTAACACCGCAGCTATTGCGAATGACGAATTCAAAAAGAATGGGCTCTTCGCCAGCTTTACTGAGAATTTCGTAGGCAGGCTCACTGGCCACAAGTTTGATATCGAACTCTGTAGATTCCCGAAAATGCCGGGCAATTGCGATAATGTGCCCTGCGCCTCCAGGATCTCTGGCTGAAAGCAGTATTCTCTTCAAAGCAGACCCCCGTAATATTTCGCCTGCTGCTCAAGTCTCACAAACTTTTCATATTCCGAAACGGGGGTAATAATGCTATAGTTGACGCGAAGGTTAAGGATAACGGCAATAGATAACCAAGCAAGCTGCCGCATTGTATTCATAATCCGAGGAGGTGTTGCGCCATAGCCTTTTTCAACTATTCTAAGACGTTTACCCAGTATATTAATATCCGGATCATCTTGCATGCAAAAACGTTGAATAAGGTACGCCAAATCAAAGTCTGGGGGGGCAAAGACATGAACGGATTCTTCAAAGTCCAATAATATCGCCTTACTACCTGTGAAAATAACATTACCGGGGTGGACCTCCCCGTGAAGACTTTGAGCGCCAGGCAGCTCATGAAAATTGGGGTTGAAATTTTCAACCATATCTGAAAGCCAATCCCGGTGGCATTGCGCCCACTCAAATTGTTCAGCAAAGATACGAAACGTGTCCTTATTTATAGCTTCAGCGATTAACCTATTAATATTCGCCAATTGCTGAAATCGCTGCTTTGCCGATTCTAGAACACATTCGGCCCTGGGAAATGAAAGCAAAGCAGAGTGGGCCTTCTTGAGAGTTATAGAAAGCTGCAACAGGTTATCGGACGAACCGTCGTAATGATCGCCCCTCAGAAAAGGACGTATATCCAGGCGATATTTATCTCCCTGATACTCGAGTAGATCACTGTACAGGATGCGGTTTACAGGCACACCTCTGTCATTGAGGTAACTCGTGATGTCCCTCTCCAAAGCAGGCGCTCCCAGGCGTGACGAGACCCTGACGAACACATGGCCGTCTTCTTGCGACACCAAGTAACGTCCAACAATTCCTTCAGGCCTTTTATATGTAAATATCCGTGGATTATTTGCCAGCGTAGATGACTGCGGGAACTTTTTAAGGGCCTGGAAAATTACGTTTGCATATTTCTCCGGTATTTCATGGTCGTAATGAAGTTCTCCGGGGGTATCACCACCGGGCCATGCAAGTTCAGCTTCGTTTATGATCATAGGAGATACTTATGAAATGATTATAAAACTGAAATGGGATTTCGTAGCCACGTCTTAATAGTCTAATTCTATATCACCCCACTTCAATACAGCCCCTTTTTGAATATCATGCGTGGCGATTTTACCTTCAACCAATTCCCAATATTCAACGGAAATCCCCACTGGTGGCCAGGAGAAGCGTACGTTATCCACCGTGAATCTATTGCCGGCTGGTATACTTTCCTTCGCAACAAGGCATGCACGCACCGATAAGTCACGTTTTTTGGGCTGGTCCCAAATGCCATCACCAAGCGCTTTCCAACAATTGTTAACTTTTTGTATAATTACTTCCAGTTTATTCAACGGGGCCGCGGAAATCACATCCTGCTCAGCACGATCCGGATCGGCATCAATTCCTTTCTCAAGAATATTGGCGCCCTGCCCCACAGCAGCATAGAGAATCTCATCTCCCCTGTAATGGCATGCCAGGCCAACCGGCAGGTTGAAGAAATTTTTATATTTCCTGATCAATCTTAAATTGTGTATCTCTGCTGCTGCGGGATTCCTGGCTGGATGATGGTTGATAATCACCCCTCCGGTTCCTTCTTGCTGCGCAATTCGAACAGCATTGGCCAATTCATCAATATATACCTCCCCCGCATCGAAAAAAACCGGCAGGTCTGTTTTGGCGGCATGACGAATCAAGGGGATATTATTAATGTTGTTGCGCGCAATTTTTAAGGCCGCTCCGCCAACACGGACAAAAAAATCGATCCCTTCCAGATCGTAAACGCTGGCAACGTAGGGCGTGTTTCTTTTACGACAATGCGCAAATATTTTTTCGTATTTTTCAAAAGAAACCACCTTGCGTTCTATCAGGGAATAATAGTCCTCCTCGCTAGTACCTGTTCCGTGAGTATACTGATGAATCAGTCCACTGTTTTTCAAACAAACATTCGCGTTGTGGAGTATTTCTGTCTTAACCACTGGGGCTCCTGCCTCAATGGCTCTATCGATATATTCAATAGCTAATTCTATATCTTGATTAAAAAAAGTTCCTATCTCCGCCATGAATACCGTGGGGAAACCATCACCCACACGAATATCACCGATACTAACAGGGTTAATTGGGCTAGAGTAAACCATGTATTGTCACCCACTCTTGCGTATCAAATGCTGGTTAATTATTAATAAGACTAAGAAAGAGCGCTATTTTGCCTATTTAGAAGAATGCTTTCGCAAATAATGAAATCAAGCTCGCTATCTATATCCAGTGATCGTTCCCTGGGCATTTTGTAGCCGATAGTCGATTCTGACTTGAACGCTTGATGGGTAAGAAAAAAGCCAGTATCAGCCAGATACACCGCCCCGTTGGGGATGTAAACCCGGGGATAATCCTGACGTCGCTTATTGGGACTCTCAGAAGAAATCAAGGGATGGAGGACATTGCTGTCATCAAGCCGGCACATCCAGTAAGGGCTTTTATCCGTCTCTGTAACCGAAATACAGCTTTTCGAATTACAAGTAACAGTCATTTCAAGGCAGCCGTCAATATCAGCAGCAATGCGTAAAGGTGATGTCGGCTGGAGCAGGACGACATAATCGTATCCAGGCAGCATCTGCAAAGCGTGTGATACGGCTTCAGAGGCTGGGGTTTCATCTTGGGCCAGTTCTATTGGCCGCACAAAGGGGACCTCTATCCCACACTTTTCGGCATGCTGTATGATTTCTGTGTCATCTGACGACAGGACAAGTCTGTCTATATACTTTGATCTTCCAGCCTCCAGTGCAGTCCACTCAAGCAGGCTTTTGCCGCCGACTTTTCGAATATTCTTTTTGGGAACCCCTTTGGACCCCCCCCTGGCTGGAATGATGGCCAAAACAGATTTTTCATGAATCATTTCAGGATTCCCCTTATCAGCTCTGCCTATAACCACGAAACGTACCGTCACGTTTCTCATAAAGATGATCTGTTTGTTCTAGATAAGAGTTTAGCCGAGAGGTGAAATAATTCTTTAACAATGCTTTATTTGCCACCTTTAAGGCATCGTAATACTCGGCATCGGTAAGCTCAGTAAAGTTTACAGCCAACAAATCTGAATTTGTGTGTTTATTTTGATAGAAATCTTCACAGTCTCGTAGCAGGCCAAGTTCAATTGCGTGGTAATAAAGCGGACTGCCGGGGTATGGTGTCACGGGTCTGATGGTACGCATTTGAGAAAAGTCATCATATTTCAGGAGGAAGTCCACGCCTTTCTGGAGCGTCTTCTCATTCTCACCGATATTCCCGAATATAATATTGAGGCCTGGACTGATCCCGCTATCCAGGGTTGCCTCGACCCCTTTGACAATTTGCCTGGTTGTGAGGGCTTTATTCATATTCTTCAGTATCTGGTCGTCAAAAGCCTCAATCCCATAGTTTATGAAAACACAGCCAGCGTCTTTCATCAGGCGCAATAAATCAGGACGGGCATAATTAAGGCGACCATTGCAGTCCCATTTGATATTTAATTGCTGATCGATAATTTTGTTACAAAGTCTTTCAGTTCTGGCCACTGAAGACATTAACAACTCGTCTGCAAATGCTATATAGGTGATACCATAATCGCGCTTCAATAGTGAGATCTCTTCGATAATCGCCTCATCACTTCTCGGGCGAAAACCTTTGTCCATCCGATAACAGAAATTACACGTGAAAGTACATCCCCGTCCGGAAAGCACCGGCATGACCAGGTCAGTGCTGGTCGCATGCGGCATCCGCAAAAGGCGGTAGTATTCAATGGGGAACATATCAAATGCTGGGAAGGGAATACTATCAATCTCGCTGATGAGTTCGCGGCGATCATTAATGACCACTTTTTCACCTTCCCGAAACGCGATACCACGGACACCGGCCAAGCTGTGATTGGCAGCCACTGCCGACAACAGTTCAATGAATGTCTCTTCGCCTTCTCCGATAACGACAACGTCCGCTCCGGTTTTTTTTAGAAAATATTCTGGTTCCGGAGATGGTCCGTGCCCCCCCAGAACAAAGAGTGGCCTTTGCTTCGAGCGATTGACAGCTTCGGCGATCTTCAACAGTTTGGCGTACTGATAATAGCCGCCGATAGTGCTATAACCAATGACATCAAATCGGTGATGATTAAGGTAATCCGTCAGGTGGGCGTCAGGGTAGTGGTGGATATCCTGGCTATAAATCTCGACATCGATATCGTTTTCTCTTAATGCGGCGGCCAGATATGCAATACCGATGGGGAACCAGTGGATGTATGATTCGTTATCATAGACAACAAGCAGTACCCGCACGCGTTCTTCCTTTCATATGTAAAATGGATGCAGTTTGTCTTTTAACTTATAAGTAACTATCAAGGTCGTATATTTAAAAAGTTCTCTAACACCTTCAAACCAGCGGGTCCGCTTTTTTCAGGGTGAAACTGGGTTCCGTATACATGCCCTCTGTTTATCACAGCCGTTAGCTCATAGCCGTTATAATCACTAACAGCCAGGCGGGCATTGTCATCATCGGTAGCGACTGAATAGGAATGCACGAAATAGAATGGTGTACCATCAATGATATTATTAAAGATCGTTCCTTGCCAACCGCGACTTGTTACTACAGGTTGAATGGGGCCCCATCCAATATGGGGCACCTTCTGAACGGAACCATCAGCGGCAGTTCGCGGGATACGCTGGTTTTGGCCGCTGATGATCCCCAATCCGGCAGTATGTCCAAACTCTTCACTCTTATCGGCCAGCATCTGCATTCCAAGACAAATTCCAAGAAAAGGTCTGTTTTCATTGCAATAATCTTGAAGCGGCTCTACCAGGCCTCGTTCTTGAAGCGCATGCATGCCATCCCGGAAAGCCCCCACGCCGGGCAATACCAGGTGGCTTGCACGTGCTATTTCCCTTTTTGCAGATGTCAACACAGGCTCACACGCCAGAAATGAAAATGCACTGAGTATGCTGGCCAGATTGCCCAGCCCATAATCGACAATCGTTACCCTGTTGGCCATAATCTCCTTCTACCGGCAAGGAATTCAGTCATCTTTATGAGGGCGGATATTGTGCCCAGCTTGATCGGCGAGTTCTTTTATCTCTGACAAAGTCATTTTATTGTAGTGCAGCACAGATGCAATTGCCACGGCATCGGCACCACCAATGCTGAGCGCCTGGTCCAGATGGTCTATGTTTCCCATTCCCCCTGAGGCGATAACCGGAACGCTCAATTCCTTACTGAATGCCTTGATGAGTTCGATATCAAATCCTTTCTGCGTCCCCTCGTTATCCACGGATGTGAGTAAGATTTCTCCTGCTCCCAGTGAAACAGCCTCACGAACCCACTCAGAGACATCCCGCCCGGTATGCTCACGTCCGTTATCAATGTACGCTTCCCAGCCTCCGCTTGTGTTTTGTTTTGCTTCAACAGAAAGGACCATGCACTGTCGCCCGAAACGGGTGGCAATCGCGGTAATTAGTTCAGGATTCTTTATAGCAGCTGTATTAATCGCAACCTTATCTGCTCCGTAACGGAGGATTTCGGTCGCATCATCAATGGATCTGATTCCGCCCCCTACCGTAATCGGTATAAATATCTCCCGAACGGTTTGCTGTATTATCTTCTTAAGGTTGTTTCGTCCGTACAAGCTGGCAACCGCATCCATCAAGACGATTTCGTCAGCACCGCCCTGGTAATATGCACGGGCATGTTCATTCGGATCCCCGATAACACGCAATCCTTCAAGTTGAATGCCTTTGATTAAATTGGGCCCTTTTATATCCAGACGGGCAATGATCCTAGTATAGCTCATACAATAGTTCGAGGGCTTGAGAAAAATTGAATAAAACTAAGCATTAAGCTAAAAACAATGATTTAAGCGGAGCTAACGAGCCTGATTTTTAGAATTTTTCTGGGCAGGCGACGGGAATCATCTATATTTGTTGCCCCTCCAAGTCATGGCACTGTCTTCCGGGTCACAATCGTTGGAAAGATCTTCTTCCCAAACCTTGTGCCGCAGATCCCATTTACCATTAAAATTTCTCCAAAGATGAGGCGACCGGAAACTGTTGGCCAGGTTGTCAAAGTATTCTTGATCCATCACGGGGTGATCAAAGGCATGGTAGGCAGTGGGGTATTCATTTTCGGCTATGGACAGATATGCCATCAACTCCGGCATAAAGCGCTGTGGATACTCAGTATCAAATTTTTCAACAAGCTTACACCCTTCCTCACGGGTAATATCCCCGGAACGGATTTCCTGGGATGCATCGTAGGTAGCCCGTCCGATGCCAAATTTTATCAAGGTAGTATAATAGTGAAGGTCATCGACCTTGTCATCAATACTGTTATATTTGCTGTAGGTACCGACCGTACGTTCTGGGGCAGCAGTAAACCCGCCATGCTCCACGGCATAATAATAGTTACTCTGAGGGTGCCACTTGAGATAATATCCAAGGTAATGAACCTTGATTTGTTTTTTTTCCACTACGCCTGGATCTTCAGGTAAATACATCTGTAAATCGTTATCAGTGACACCGAATGATTCTTTTAATTCCAGCAGGCTCGTTCCAGAAAGAAAAATGTTACTTGTGTCTGATTTGGTATAATACTCCCAGTCCTGTAATGCGGTACTTGTGGTCAAGATCGGATTACCGTACTCCGCTTCATTCTCACCATAAAAGATCAAAGGGATATTGAATTTTGCAGCAAATTTAGGCGCAAGTCCTTTCTGCCCCAATATAAATGGCTGAAAAGGATGAAACAGGCGCTCAACGGCCAGACGGGTTAATAACCGATGAATTCGCCCGTTAGGCGTGACCAGTATGTTGTCAAATCCAGCGTGAATCCATTGCTGCAAATTTTCCCATCCCCAGGTCGTATAGATATGGGGTGCCCAGGTAATGGTCAAGGGATGCATGCCATATATGGTTTTAAGCAAATGGGCCGCATAAAAGCTGTCTTTTCCACCCGACCCGGGTACCAGACAGTCATAACTGCCATCATTTTTACGGTGGCGGTCACACAGGTCTCGGAGTTCATGTTCCCTTTCATCCCAGTTGATTGCGTTCTGTTTCTTTTCGGCATACCGGCAAGCATCACAAACTCCGTCGGCATCAAAATGGATGGTGGCTTTCCGACTTTTAGCCGTATGTTTGTACTCAATGGCTGAATTCGGGCGTTGATTCGATATTACACACTTACGGCAGAAGTGGACTTCTTCGGGAAGTCCATATTTCACTTTAAAGGGTCCGCGGCTATCAGAGAACTGTTTGTCGATAATAGCATCCATGATTATTTTGTTCCTTCATTTACCAATCACTTTTTAGCAAAGATGAAATCTTACTTTCCGTCAATACCTATCTATCTCTCTGAAGGTATAATATATGAAATTGTATCTACCCCGAAAAAAGCGTTGCGCTTGGAAACATACCCCCATTCAGTATATACATCAGAGGCGGTCTGGAAGACGCGATCAATTGGGGCGCATCCGCAAAACTTCATTAGATTTTTGCCCGGGAACCTATTTGGTCATCTTCAGGCAAGGAGTTGAGGAAAGGAGACTTTTGACCTGGAATAGTATTAATTCTCAAAGATGTCATTTGCTTTTTCAAAATCTTCCGGGCATCCGATATCCAACCAGCGTTCATGAATGGGGAAGACCGACGGCAGATCACCCGCTGCGATGCGCTTGTTTATCAACCGGGTCATATCAAAATATTCACCGGTCGGAATCTGGCCCAAAACAGAGGGGTCCAGAACATAGATACCTGCATTGACAAAAACTTTCTGAACCGGCTTTTCTTCGAGTTTCACCATTTTCTGGTTGTCAACTTGAACCACACCATATGGAACTTTGAAGTCAAATTCACTGACACAAACGGTTATCGCTCCGCTATGTTCCTCGTGGTAATCGATAAGCCTACGGAAATCTACTGTCGTCAACAGGTCACCGTTCATCACGATAACCGATTTACGCGGCCGTTGCGGAATTAGACTCAGTGCTCCAGCCGTTCCCAGCCGCTTCTCTTCGCGCAGGTAGTTGATGTTGACATCTATCGCCTGACCGTCTGCAAAATACCTCTCGATGACATCAGATTTATAATTTACCGCAATGTAGAAATTTTTAAAACCAGCCTTTCGCAAATCTATAATAATGCGTTCTAAGATTGGCCTACCGTTGATTTCAAGCATTGGCTTAGGACATGTCTCCGTAAGTGGCAGCAAGCGCTGCCCCAGTCCACCCGCCATAATCACAACCCAGTGATCCGTTTCGGTGGCACCAACGGTCTTTTCTTTGAGTCGTATGTCGACAATCTTACCGTTATCATCCAGAATCGGCACATGCCGAATAACGTGCTTGCGCATTAAATGGTCTATGTGAAGCACATCGTCATGAATTGATGCCGATGTAAAATCCTTATGCATAATGTCATCCACAGAGTGATCCATCTGGAAGCCCTTTAACAGAGCGCGCCGGATATCACCGTCAGTTATTGTTCCCAGAGGACAATCATTTTCATCTACAACGATGGCCACTTTGTAAGGGTTGCCATTAATAGTGCGAATCGCGTTTATGATGGATTCTTTCGGGTGAATCAATGACCTTTCGTAACTCATAACTGGCTCCTTTTAGAAGTCCATGTGGTGTCAGTAAAATCAAAGTCGTAGAATCTTTTTGGGGAAAGGGTTCTAAAATCCAAACTTGCCAAAGCTTCGATGATAGCGTCGGCAGTCCCGGCATGTTCATATGGGTTAACAAAATGATGGCCTTTTGCCTTGCTCCGCATATCAATTGCTTTCTGTATACCGGCAATGATGGCATCCCTTTGCACGAGGCAGTCAATAATACTTGCGGCTCTTTCACGACCCTTCTGCCGGAAACCGATGTTCACAGTCGGGATCTTGAAACTTGGTGCTTCAATAATTCCACTGGACGAGTTGCCCAATACTGCGGTCATGTTTTTCAACACGCTGAGATATCCTTGAAGTCCCAGATGCTGGTAAAATGCACAGCGGTCATCCTCGGTGACAGCATATTCTCGAAGTGCCGCATTAATCCTGGAACCCCCTGGGTCACTATTAGCCCCGGTAAAAAGAATGCGGTGTTCCGGGAACTCTCCGAGCGCCGCGAGGGTTTCTGCCACCAGGGCATCAGAGTTTCCTGAGGAGCCTGTTTCTGGATGCAGGGTAACCAGAAAGTCAAAGACCGTGAGATCACGTCCGAATCGTGCCTCTAATTGGCGACTTCCGAGAATCGGAACCGCGAGAGTGTTTTCAACACCCAGTGCGCCGACATTAAAAACGTTTTCCGGCCGTTCCCCCATCTGCAGTATGCGTTTGCGATAGATATCGGTACTGGCGAAATGGACCTGACTCATCTTCGTTATCGCATGTCGAAAAAGTTCGTCGAAAGCCCCTTCGGTGGTTTCCCCGCCGTGTATGTGGGCAATCGGAATACCGTAAATGACAGCTGCTGTCGTTACAGCCATCAATTCCATCCGATCACCTAAAATGACAATGATGTCCGGTGAAATGGCCTTCAGTGTATCTGCAAAACCGATCATTGCAAGACCAACCGACTTGGCGGCACCACAACAGCTGTCATTACTTAGCAGCATCTCTACTTCGGCGGCCACTTCAAATCCATCCTGATATATCTCATCAACCGTGAAACCATGTTCATTCGACAGGTGCGTTCCGGTTACGGCCAGCTTGAGTATAAACCTGTCATCCCCATCTATCTTTTTCAGCAGGCGGCTCATGATGCCGTATTCAGCACGGGAACCGGTGACTGCCAATATTGTTTTGGGATTCTTTTTCATGCTCTATAGTTATTCAATAATCGGGTCATCAGCCTGATAGTTCCTCGATGCTATGCGTCCTATGTATTCATCCCACTTCATCGGCGAGATACCATCTCCCGGTCGCTTGATCGTCAAGTTGTCTTCAGACATCATTTCCCCCTGGCGTATGGGCCTTCTGGCTACGATACTTTTGCGTACGGCCTGACGGTGGTCTTTTTCATTTTCGCTCAAGCGATTTTTCCCATCTCCCAGAGAGGCTTCAACATGCCTGATGGATTTCACCATTGTTGCCAGATTATCGGGTGTAATGCTGGCCAGATGATCAGGACCCGCCATGTTCTGGTCAAGCGTGAAGTGTTTTTCTATTATCTCAGCCCCAAGAGCGGTAGCCGCAATAGCAATTTCTATGCCCTGAGTGTGGTCTGAGTAGCCGGTTCGCAATCCGAATTTGTGCCTCAACGTATGCATAACCTTAAGATTGACATCCGCATATGGAGCCGGATAGTCCGACGTACAGTGAAGCAAGGCCAACCGGTCATTGTCGTATCCATTCTCATTAAACACAGTCAATGCCGATTTCACCTCATCATGGGTTGCCATTCCGGTTGATAAAATAACAGGTTTCCCGGTCCGGGCAATACGGCGAAGATACGGCAGGCTGGTGATCTCCCCAGAGGGCACTTTATAAAGATCCACACCCAGCCGGTCCAGGAAATCTACACTTGCTACATCAAAGGCAGATGATAAAAATTGAATGTTATTCTCCCGGCAGCATTGCTGAAGCAGTATATGGTCCGCCTCCGATAACTCAAGATTCTTAAGCATCTCATATTGTCTACGCATGCCCCCCGTATTATCTGCCTGATATTTGGCAGTTGCAGCACGTTTGGATACGAGCTCTTCCGTAAGAAAGGTCTGAAACTTAATAGCGTCAGCACCTGAAGAGGCAGCCGCGAAAATCATATCTTTGGCAATAGCGGTGCTGCCATTGTGGTTGACACCCGCTTCAGCAATAATAAATGTTTGCTGTGTCATGCAATCATACCAAATATCGTTATTGTACTAACGGACGAATTTCCCAGCACTGATTATTGTTTCACTGGGAACGGAGATGCCGTTCTTCAACACCGCATTACTACCGACAAACACTTCGTTTCCAAGGCAACAATTGCCATTTATCAAAGCGCCGGAGGCGACATGGCAATGATCACCGACGATTGCGTCGTGTTCAATGAGGGACATAGTATTTATAATGCAGTTATCGCCGATTGCAGCTCCCGCGTTGATCATGGCTTTGTGCATTACAATGGTACCTTGCCCGACTCTAGCATGCTTCGAGACATGGGCCAGTGGCGAGACGATGACCGGCAGTCTGCCACCAAGCCCTTTTATATTCTCAAACAGTCTTATCCTATTCTTCGGGTTCCTGATCTGGCCAATCGTGATGAGCATATCGTACTCTTTTACCAAACGAGGCAGGTCATTATCAGTGCCAACCACTTCATAACCCAGGACCTCCGTACCAAGTTTTTCAGGCACGTCAATTATCCCAGCAATACCGTAGGTTCCATCCTGCTCGATAACATCAATGCAGGCTTTGCAATGTCCGCCTCCGCCGACAAGAATTAATCCATTTTTCATAGTCTCACACTGCTTGGGATATTGACCACTCGCTCCCATAACCAGCGGGCGGAATCCAGGCTATCAGTCTGGCATTTTTTATACATCGGAAGATCGGGAAGAAGGTTCCAGATCGGCCTGCACATCACTCCGTTCTCATTAGAGTATTCAAGAAACAGGTTTCGCTGTTCCAGGTTGGTGAACAAAATGGCATTGAGCCAGTAGTTCGAATGGCACCCTGACGGTTCGCTGACAAAGCCTACTTCCAGCGACTCGAAATAACTACGGTATTGATCAGCAAGCTCCCGTTTTTGAGCAAGTAGTTCGGCTATTTTTTCAATTTGGGCACATCCCAGCGCGGCATTGATATTCGGCAGGCGATAATTGAAACCAAGCATATCATGGGAGTACTCCCAGGCGTGGGGGACCTTGGCAGTCGTGGTAAGATGTTTGGCCCGCCTGGCAATCTGGTCATCATCTGTCAAAACCATCCCCCCGCCACCGGTGGTAATAATTTTATTGCCGTTAAAACTCAAGATACCGAGTCTGCCAAAGGTGCCGGTATGCCTTTCCCCGTAGTAACTTCCCAGCGACTCGGCCGCATCCTCCACAACCTGGATATTGAAGTCATCGCACACCGAAACGATGGCTTCGATAGCTGACGGGTGTCCAAAAACATGCATGGGCACGCAAACAGATATTCTTTTCCCGGTCCGCCTGTTGTAGCAAAAACCATCCTTGCCCTGTTCTGTATTTTCATTCAAAAAATCCTCTAGCGCTAACGGATTCAAGCCCAATGATGCCTTATCGTTGTCCAGAAATACCGGCTCGGCACCACAGTAGGCGATGGCGTTGCTAGTCGCAACAAAACTGACCGCCTGGGTAATCACCTCATCACCAGACTGGACACCACTGAGCAAAAGCGCTGTATGCAGGGCTGCTGTCCCGTTTACCGTAGCAATGGCATGTTTGGCTCCGGTGAATTCTGCGATTTTCTGTTCAAAGGTATTCACATAACTGCCAACACTGGAGACATAGGTGGATTCGATACAATCCAACAGGTATTTCTTCTCGTTACCACCGAAAAAGGGAGTATGTAAGGAAATCACTCCCTCCTCAGCCGCCTGAAGTTCTTTGATATAATGAATAATTTCGTCAAACATAAGTCGTTATCAAAAAAGGCACGTACATCGCAAAAAATGGGATACTACGCTATCGGTTTCATTTCCCATGTTTTTGGATCTGTGGGATCCAGGGGATACCGCTCCATACCTTTTCCGGTCTCGCACCAGTGCTTAAAAGCCTCTCTTAATAGCGTACTGCTATTGATCATATCCATTGCTCTATCAAATTCTCCCTGGGTAACACCATCTCCTTCAGCCTTTATACCAAATGCTTGCATCTGATTTTTCCCTATCCATTCGCACAAAAACAATTCCTCAGGGGTTATCAATTTGCGCCATCGTCCTACGGGGTTCTGGGAATCGCCGTCTTTGTGAAAAGACGAAACTTTTGTATTTATCCAGGTTTTCCCATGATAGTCGACCCAATTATCCTCCCTCATCATTTCAGGCTCAAAGTCCACTCCTAAAAATTGACAAATTTTGAGAACCTCTTTCTCAGGGTTAGCCTTAAGAGCCTCAAAGCGTACGCCATGGAAGCGATTTGGAAATATCTTTTTGCAGGCCACATAGTGATCCATTGCGTCAATTACATTGAATAGAGCAATAAGATAGTCATTTCCCGGAGCAATAGTCTTTTTCTTGAATGACATTACAACGTCCCTTAAATCCCGAATAATCAGCAGGGCTTTACCGTTTGGGAACATGTTCAAGAAGGTTGGTATCTTGGTCCAGGATATACTCTCCATTTCGCCAATGTAGCTACTACTATGCCCATCCCAAAGGTGCTGTAATAAAACTGAATAAATAGCCGCCTGGCTGAGAGGCTGTTCTTTTAGCCTCTCCAAACATGACTCCACGTCAATTGTAATATTGAAACGGGTTAATAAGCGTTGGGCCAAGTCGTCTAACATTGTCCGTGTATTAATTTCTGATAACGGCAGATATCGATTGTAACAAAAGAGAAAAAATTTAAGATCATCATTGGTCAAATTAACTTGGGAATGGGCATTAAGAATTCTGCTCAGTAAAGCTGACCCTGACCGAAAAGGTGTTGAGATGAATAAAAACTTTTGAATATTCATGGATTTTCCTGAAATATTTTGTAGTTCATTAAACGCTGCCCCAGTCTTATTGCTTCATGCCAAGCACAGAGCAACAAAATGAGCTCTCTTTTTCACTCTGACCAAACTAATACACGCCTACCGATAGCTTCTTTCTTGTAATTCTTACTTGAAAGTTCTCAATGGTTTTCTCGAAAAGTAACGCCGAGCATTCCTCAATTCCTAGCTGTCTAGTATTCAGAACCAATTCTGGATGTGGTGATACTTCATATTGCTCTGTCACTCCAATAAAGTTGTCTAATTTACCAGATAGAGCTCGCCTATAGTTACCCTTATAGTCTCTTGCAGCACAGACCTCCACAGGACACTGCAGATACACTTCCATAAAAACATCAATTTGATCGCGAGCCATCTTTCGCATGGATAACTTATGGGTAATCGTAGAAACGATGACCAACTTGCCCGATTTAATCTTTTCTAAGGCAACCCTGACAATGTTTTCAGCCACAGCAAAGCGCTCTTCTACGGTGAATCCATATTGACGATCAAGGTGCTTTCTAAGTTCCTCACCATCGAGAACCTCAACGTTATTAAAACCGTCAGCTTTCAATTTTTCATAAAGGTTTTTACCGGCTGTCGTTTTACCTGAGGCGCTGATTCCGGTAATCCAAACAGCACCAGGTACCAAATTACTATTTAACTTTAGCATAATTTACTCTGATTATAATTAGTTAGTATGATATCCATAAACAACCGAGAACTTCCAATCCATGAAACAATCATTATTGCTGAACTTCATATTATAATCTTCTTTAATATATTCAGGCGCTTCATAATGTAATTTTTTTATGGCTTCAATATTTTCAGATGGAATCCCAGAATTATTTAGCCAATCACCCAAACTACAGTCTTTCATTATAATTGTCTTTGTAGTGATATCATTTAGCCCTGCCTCAATAAGCATATTAATTAAATCTATTTCCGTTAATGTCCTCCTCTCTTCCTTGTAACTAAACATTTGAGTATACCAGTCAATGGCCCGAACCGACGGAGGATTCCCCTCGCAAACAATGAATATGCCCCCAGGCTTCAAAACTCTTTTTATCTCTGACATCACTTTCTCTGAATTCTCAATGTGATGAAAAACCATCCTGGCAGTGACAAGGTCATAATAATCATTATTTATTCCAGACAAATTGTCTGCATTAACGTTCTTTAGAATATATCTATCCTTATCTTCTATAAGGCTGAGCATTTCATCACTACGATCAATCCCCCAACATTCACAATCCGGATATTTATCTCTGATTGCTTTCATGATTTTTCCTGTTCCAGTCCCAACATCAAGCGCCCTCTCTGGCAGGTAACCATCAACTACATCGAGCATCCCCTTGATCAGGATATCTCTGTTGACCCAGTCCAATTGGTTGTATTTAACTGCTCTCTTTGACCAGTCATTATATGTGGCCATGAGTTCATGGATGAACTCATGGTTTGCGTTTAGATTATCAAGGGCTCTTCGAGTATTCACTTCATGCCAGCCTTGATCAACTATATGCGTATGGACCTCCTCTCCCTTTTTAATAATTATGTTAATCAGTTCTCCCAGGGAGAGGTGATCTTGAGCAAGCTGTCTTATCAGTGAAATTTTTTTCTTTTTTATTAAGAAAATGCCGGTAAAAACACAGAAGGCGTCGTTGCTGTTTTTATCTATGCGAATCAATTCTCCATTTTCAATAACACAATACTCTCGAAACGAATCATCCGTTTCTGTAATCGCACAAATTGTAAAATCGTATTTTGAACGTAAAACTTGCTTGATGATACCGGGAGTAAAAATTGTATCGCCATACGCGATGAGGAGGTCGTCATCAGGGATCTCTTTCGCTAACACTTCATTTAATGAGGCACAGCTGTCTGTCGTTTCCCAGTCATAATTAACATGCTTGACAACATCACTGTTTTTCCACTGCTCATGCTTAAAGCCCACCACAACGTCTAAACTATCAATTTCACACTCCCGCGCCACGACAAGCTGTAGATCTAAAAGGGTGTTCCCCATTACAGAGAGGTTGAATATGGGAATTTCGCTAAATGGCGGTTTATTTGCTGACAATATTATAAGGTGCATTGTTTTTCCTTAGAAAGAGACCCCGCTCAATGCGGTCAAATCGAAATCTACTGTGTCTATCCGACGTAAACACCATATGAATTGGGCTCATCTACAACTAATCTTTCCCAACTTCTTTACCTTTCCTGCCATTAAATTTATAGTGTCCGTATAACCCCGTGTGGATACAGATATCTTATTGCTCCAACAGCGACACTTTCATATCCAGGATTCAAAACAAGTGTCGACAATTGTGTGTTCATACTGGCACTCGAAAAACGACCGAATCACAGGGCAACGTTGTTAAACATGGCCGGTTTATCATTTGAAATTATAAAAGCTTGGGCCTACAGGTTATATACACCTGACTTATAGCGACCCAGATTATTAGGATCACCAAACCAGTCAACCGTTTTGGCTAGCCCGCTTTTAAATCCTGATCTGCCTCGGTATTCTGGCTTCCACCCAGTGAGCTGCGTTGCCTTCGTGTTATCGGCCCAAAGTCTTTCAACCTCGCTTTTTTCTGGACGAAAACGCTGGTCATCCGTTTTTATCTCAATACTGACGCCCATTGTTTCAGCAATCATCTCAGCCGTATCGCCGATAGTCACCTCAAAATCGCTTCCGATATTCACAACTTCACCTATGGTTTTATCTGAGGCGGCTACTGCTATAAAGCCCCTAACAGTATCTAGGATATAGTTAAAATCTCTGGTGGGATGTAGAGAGCCGAGTTTGATCTCTCTTCTCCCACTGGCAATCTGGGTAATGATGGTTGGAATAACTGCACGTGCCGATTGTCTGGGACCATAGGTATTAAAGGGCCGAACAATAGAGACGGGCGTTTCAAAAGATTTATAAAAGGACATAGCAATGTGATCCGCGCCAATTTTTGAGGCAGAGTACGGAGATTGCCCTTGGAGCGGATGGTTTTCATCTATAGGAACATATTGAGCGGTTCCATATACTTCACTGGTAGAAGTGTGAATAACCTTTTCAATATTGTGTTCCTTTGCTGCCTGAACGATGTTCAGGGTTCCCTTCACGTTAGTGTCAACATATGTATCCGGAGAATGGTATGAATATGGTATTGCAATGAGCGCGGCTAAATGGAAAACAATTTCGCAGTCCTGCATGGCTCTTTTCACACCATATGGATCACGCACATCACCCGCAAAGACATCTATATCTCTTTTGACTTCTTTAGGGGAATGATCGAGCCAACCCCAAGAATTAAAGGAGTTATAGAGCACAAAAGCCTTGACATTATTTCCCAGCCTTACCAGTTCTTCAGTTAAGTGAGAACCGATAAAGCCATCGGCACCGGTAACCAATATTTTCCTATTTTTTATATTCAGCATGGCATCTATATATTGATTCATCTATGGATGGAACTGTTAAGCCGAGATTTTTCTGGATCCTCCCTGAATCCATGGATAGGTTTTTTCCCCTATTGGCAATAAACTCACAATCATTAAGGGAACTTTTTGTAACCAGGCTATTATCCAGATCAAATTGATCGGCAAGTTTCACAGCGAACTGGTACTTCGAGCAACTGTCTCTGTTCCCGCAATTATAGATTCCCGTTAAGTGCCCTCTTATAGCGTTATCTATAATTCTGGCCAGTTCCCCAGTATAGATCGTAGAGAATATTACATCTGCAAACCCGCTGATCTGTTGGCCCGCCAATAGATTGTGCAATATCCATTCGGCGAGTCCGCGTTTGGCGGTCATGTTCCAGCCAAAAATATTGGTTCTTAAAACCAGTGTATTCCCAAACTCCAGGCTTTCCAGCTCTCCGCGATATTTGGTAGCCCCGTACTGGTTCTGGGGCGCGATTTCATCTTGCTCCGTGAAATTGCCTTTGTCACCCCTGTAAACTGCATCGGATGAGATGTAGACCAGCTTTGTTTCCGGATCTTGTATTTCTTCAACAAGATAGCGGGTCGCAAGAACGTTGGTGGTTTCAGCCAGCCCTGGTTCATGCTCGCATTGATCCACATCCGCCAGGCCGGCGCAATGAAGAATTATGTCCGGTTTGAAACTTTGGATCACTAGGCGGGCAGCACCTTTTTCCCCGAGATCACACCTTAAGGTCGAAATATTTCCAATATCAACCCTGTTCCGATTATAAAGGCCCAGGATCTCATATTGCCCCTTAAAAAACTGGGCCAGATTGTTCCCCAGCATACCGCTCACGCCGGTGATCAATAATTTTTGTTGAGCTTTCATTCCGAAGCTACGCGGGCCTTTCTACCGGGGAACATCATCGAGGGACCAGCGAGTCTTTTCGATAGTGTAATCATCGGCGATCCTCTCCAGGATCACCCTGAGCTCATCTATGGACAGCATCTCCGGATTCTTGTCAGAGGTATAAGTGAATCCGTCCGGGCATGGTTTGCCGCCATTCTGATGCTGATCGTTTCCCGATCCGCCGACAGGCTGCGGCAACACGACATAGCAGTCATTGTATTCAATCGAATTGCGGCCTTCATCTTCACCGATAAGGATTTCGTGGATTTTCTCTCCCGGGCGGATGCCGACTTTCTTCTGTTCACATTCCGGGGCAATCGCCGTAGCCAGGTCGGTGATTTTCATCGAGGGTATCTTGGGGATGAATATCTCCCCTCCCCTGGCAAGCTCCAGCACTTTGAGAACAAAATGAACACCCTGATCCAGGGTAATCCAGAATCGGGTCATCCGCGGATCTGTGATAGGCAGCACGCCTGTATTTTGTCTTTCATTGAAAAAGGGGACGACCGATCCCCGGCTGCCAAGCACATTTCCGTAGCGAACGAGTGAAAAGAGGGTGTTGGCATCCTCTGTCCGGTAGACATTCGCGGCTATAAAGAGCTTGTCCGAGCAAAGTTTGGTCGCCCCGTATAAATTCACCGGGTTGCAGGCCTTGTCCGTGGACAGGGCAATCACCCGTTTTACTTTGCGCTGCAGGGCGGCGTCGATAATATTGACGGCCCCGTTCACGTTGGTCTTGATGCATTCGTTGGGATTGTTTTCGGCCGCGGGCACCTGTTTCATGGCCGCTGCGTGAATGACATAGTCGACCCCCTTGAAAACCCGCATCAGCCTGTCTCTGTCCCGCACGTCCCCGAGCATGAATTTGATGTTCGGGTGTTTTGCCGGACTCCAGCGTTGAGCCATCTCAAACTGCTTGAGCTCGTCTCTGCTGAAAATAACCAGCTTTTGGGGTTTATATTTTTCCAGTACTATCTGGGTAAACTTTTTCCCGAAGGACCCCGTTCCACCGGTTATCAATACTGTTTTATTGTTCAGCATGAGTTCTCCAATCAAGAAATCAATTTTATCAGACTGCGGGGTATATCCTGCTCCAGTAAGGATTTCATGGCGTCTCCCGTGGAGTCAATCGCCGTCACCACGATCTTCTGGAACTTCAGCGTCCGGATATCTTCCGGGGCCATGATCCGATAGCCCAGAAATTTCTCCCCTGCCCGGCCACCGTCAACGATACCCACAAGTGTAATGCTGGTTTCCTGCAGGGAAATGAAGGCGATCTCCGCCAGTTCTTCGGCCCCGTAGAATATAACCCGCTCTATTTTCTGTTTTTCAAATTCCCTAAATACATCATTCAGTTTTCCGCGGGCGTCTTTATAAAACTGAAATGAGTATTGGATATACTCGTAGGTCAGGCGTGTTTTTTCCGCTGCGCCCTTCGGCGTCAGGATATACTTAACCCGGTTTCGCGGAATATTGGTAATCTTGAAGTAGCCCTTTTTAGTCAAGCGCTTAATGAAGGCATTCACCAGTCCCAGAGAGATGTTCAGACGCGTGGAGAGGTCCCTCTGGCTGGGCGTTTGATCCCCTTCGATCTCTTCTAGTAATTTTAGAGTGCGTAGTTCTTGCTGATCCATAATTTAAAATTTCTTCAAAATTTTAAATGTGTTGGGGAATAAGAGGGGGGATTAAAAACCGGAGGTCAGATATCAGAGGTCGGATGTCAGTACAGTTGTTTCCGGCTTCAGGCCTAGGACCTCCGGCTCGAAACAGCTCCGCCCGGTGATTTACAGGACGTTAACACCGTAAGCGCTCTGAATCATTAAAATTTCTGTATGTATCGGCTTTTTAAGCGTTCAAATCCTGAACGTTCAACAATTGAACACTATCAGAGTGCGATTGTCAACCTTTAAATACAATATTTTCAATATTTCTTTGTTGTTAGGGAATTGTAAGGGTTTTAGACTGAAGACTGAAGGCTGAAGTAAAAATCGGTGGCCAAACTAATCTTTCCGTAAAGATCTAATTAAACCGTTCAAAACCTTTTCTGCTTCGATGATTTTGGGCATGAGTCCAGAGATATCATCATTCTTAATAAACCCCAATCGCTTGGATAATTTGAGTTGGTAATGCAGTTCCCTTAAAGACCCAAATGCAATGTAAAGAAAACGAAGATAATCCGATTGAGTATCACGAGCACACCCCTCCACTATGTTCGACGGAACTGAAACAGCTGCACGCCTGATCTGTGAAGTTATACCAAATATCTCATCTTTCGGGAACCGCGATGTTACTTGATAAGCCAATTCAACTACTTCATCAGCCAATTCGAAGGCTCTGAGCTTTTTATGATTTCGCATAAGTTGTCCTTTTAACTATAATTACCTTCTAACTAACTTCAGTCTTCAGTCTTCTACCTGATTGCCCAAAAAAATCCCCGACCTACCACTCCTAGTCGGGGATTTTTTAAGCAATCTACTCGACGACGATTACGTCGCGATTCTCCTCCACCGTCTTCGACCCAATTCCGGGCACATTCACCAGTTCATCAGCGGACTTAAATGGCCCATTGGCCTGCCTGAAAGCGACGATTTTTTCCGCATATTTGGGGCCGATCCGTTTTAGCTGGGTGAGCTCTTCCACTGTGGCATTATTGATATTGACTTTGAGTGCATCAGCACCAACCGCAACACCAGCTGTAATGAAAACAATAACCAATACAGCTGCCAATAAACGTCCAATACTCCTGAGACTCCGCATACATATCTCCTTTAGGTGCTCGCAATGCGAGCGTGTTAAGTTTTAGGTTTTAAGTGTTAGGTAAAGGCAAAACCTTTAATCGCACACTTAAAACCAGGTGATTTAACCCACGGTTTTCGAGGGTATTCCATCACCTGTTATCAAGAGGTGTGCCAGGAGTTTAAATCGAGTGTGAAATGGTCTACTTAGGTAAATTTCAAACATACAAATATTTGTTATTTATAGTTTTTATTGGGCCTTCCAAATTCGCAGGTTCTACTAGTTAATGTAAGGTATAATACTGGGCTGGATTAAGATGCACAATTTTCGATTGTTCGTTGCACAGATAACTATGCAACAAGGCCCGAAGGTGGCACTTTCAGAAATGTACGCCTAAATGGTCTGGTGAAATTACAAAAGTTACCTTGCACGTTGCATAGGATAGAAGGTATGGGGTTCATAACCCGTTATTAAGACTATGGTTAAAATCCGACTTCAGACATCTGGTCTCTGAATTCAGGTTTTTCTTCAGTCTTCAGTCTTCAGCCTAACAACCTTTAACACGGAGTTTTACAACATGACCGACACCATCGTCGTAAACGCAAACATCACCATCACCGCCGCCGCCCTCCAGAACGTTGTGGCCAACGCCAAGGCCAATGCCCCCCGCAATGAAAAAGGCTACTACCAGGTCGACACGGCCGATAAGGTTAGTGAGATGATCTCGAAGTTTCTGTTGGAGAAGGATTTTGAGGGATTTACTAATAATTCAGAGAATTATTAGAGGCCGAAGGCTGAAGACTGAAGGCTGAAGTTAAGGGCAAGAGATCTGAAATCTGAAGCCAGAAAGGTACGGAGTTAGGAGTCTTAAATCGGACATCGGTGAAAACCACTTGCATTTCTTTTGCCACAAAATTATTATGACCATAATTATTTCATAATTGCGGAGCATACATATGAAAGAATTGGATAAAATCTTACCGGTTACGCATGTCAAACGACACTTCCTGGACATCCTAAAATCAATTGAAGAGGATGATTCGACTTTTGCGGTCACTCGAAATGGAGAGGCTGTTGGTATCATCATGACGCCAGGCCGCTATTAGTCCCTTTTGGAAACTATCGAAATTCTTAGTGATAAGAAAGTCATGCAGAAACTTGAGTCCTCTGCTAAAGATTTCAAGACGGGCCAGGTATTTAAACACGAGGAAGTTTGGGACTGATATGAAATTCACTTTTTTATACTCGAAAACAGCGCGGGATCAGGTCCGCTCCCTCCATTTAACGCGGGCTCTAACAAACATACATGACCTTCTTTAACATAAACGAGGTTCACATAAGCTGTAAAATATTGCCTATTGACGAACCATTATTAGATGATTATTGTATGTAATATTATTTCACAATGGAGAACGAATCATGATATCGTCTAAAAACTATTTATCAGCAACAGCTTTGTCGAAAAAAACAGCTGCAACTTTGGATACTCTTGAAAAAGGTGAAATTGAAAAGCTGATCATACTCAAAAATAACGCCCCCAAGGCAATCCTTGTTTCCATCGATGCCTATGAAGCCATGGAAGAGGAAATGGAAGATCTGCGACTGGCCGCACTGGCCCTTGCACGTTTGCAGACCTTTAAACCAAATGAAGCCCTATCTCATGATCACATCATGGAAAAGTTTTCCAAGTGATCTATACCATCCTTTACCACCCGCAGGTCGATGATGACCTGGAAAGTGTCGGCCCCTCCGCCGCCAGGCGGATTGTAACAGCCATCGATTCCAAGCTCACAATAGCACCGCTTCAATTTGGTAGCCGGCTATCAGACACATTATCAGATTTTAGAAAGCTCAGAGTCGGCGACTACAGAATTGTCTACAAAGTTGAAGAAACTCAGGTAACGGTATACGTACTAGCAGTCGGCCCCAGACGCGACAAAGAAATCTACAAGGCTGCCCTAAAGCGCAAATAAATAATATTGTTGATCATCCACATATTTTAAGCTATCAAATCGCACCGAAACATATAAACGCGCTTGATGCACTATAGACTCAGCGGTTTTCATAAAAAATGCTTTAATGATTTTCCCGAACGAGGCGGTTAATAGCCCTGAAAGAAAATAATTATCAACTTTTCGGGGCCTTGACTAAAAGGATCAGTAACAAGGCTTGGCGAATGTTTAAAAACGAGGCATACTAACCTGTATATCGAGCTTTTAAACATTCCGTATAACGCCGTTAATGTTTGTTTAAGTTAAGGCCTCGCTCTAAATATGACACAGATCGCCCCCTTATCCCTACTATCCCATTTGCTCTTCGGCTTCGCACTTTTCCTGCTCTCCGTCGGCATATGCTGGTATCTCGCCCGGCATCCGATCATCATGGACATCCCCAACGAGCGATCTTCACATGAAACGCCTATCCCCAAGTCCGGGGGGATCGCCATTGTCATCACATTTTTAGCCGGCGTCATTGCTATTTATGCTCTTGCAGATGTTGCTGTAATCAAAGACTATTTTTTTCTCGGGTTCGTCTGTTCGGCCCTTCTGATCGCCATCGTTTCCTTCGTGGATGATCTGATCACCACGCAGTTCTTTTTTCGCCTCTCCTCCCAGGCCCTCTCAGCCCTGGTGGTGATGGTATTCGGCATCGTCATCAGTGAATTAACCATTCCCTGGGTCGGCAAGATTCAAATGGGCCTCATTGGTTATGTGATTACATTCTTCTGGATTGTCGGTTTGACGAATGCCTTCAATTTTATGGATGGTATCAATGGGTTAGCTGGCGGAACGGTAGTTATCGTCTGCCTGTTTTTCGGGCACATCTGCGCTACCCTCGGCAGCAATTTCGCATACATCATCAGTTATACCATTGCGGCCGGTGCCCTGGGGTTCTTACTGTTTAATTTTCCATACGCCAAGTTATTTATGGGCGATGTCGGCAGTGCATTTTTGGGATTTGTGTTTGCCAGCCTGGCTGTCATCGCCGCTCTTTATGATAACTCGCACACCTCGCTGTTTGTCATGCCCCTGCTCCTGCTGCATTTCATATATGACACCTTCTTCACCTTCATGCGCCGACTTCTCAAGGGTGAATATGTGTTTGAAGCCCACCGAACCCATCTATACCAGCTCTTCAATCAACTTGGGTTCAGCCACGCCAAGGTAAGTATCTTCTACTGGAGTGTCGGTATTGCTCAAGGCTTTGGGGCAGTTTGGATGGTCACGATTCCCGATAACCGTCGATTGCTGGTCTTTTTGCCTTACCTGATATTTCAGGTCCTTTATTCGATTATTATTACTCGAAAAGCATTAAAAAACGGGTTGTTGTAGCAATTGAAGTGCTTCTGTAACCCTCCCCCAAAACAGTCCCATTGCTAAGTAGAGACTTCCCAAGTATAAACAGCCCTTACGGAGGTCACTACGATGCGTAAAAAGCGATTCACTGAAAGCCAGATTATAAAGGTTTTAAAAGAGGTTGAGGGCGGCCGCACAGCCACCGATGTTTGTCGCGAATATGGTATAAG